>N._stephensi_709_foregut__coassemble_185_pt1 | contig 25604 bp, 27 predicted proteins | sample N__stephensi_709_foregut__metabat2_low_PE_012 | metagenome-assembled genome bin N | reverse complement strand
TAATCGCCGGAGGCGCCTCATTTGCTCCCAGTCTATGGTCGTTTCCTACATCTGCCGCTGATTGGCGAAGCAAGTCCGCATGGGTATCAACCGCCTTCATAATGCAGGCAAGTACCAATAAAAACTGGATATTCTCATTGGGTGTTTCGCCGGGATCTAATAAGTTTACCCCGTTATCCGTTGTAATGGACCAGTTATCATGCTTACCGGAACCGTTTACCCCTGCATAGGGCTTTTCATGGAGCAGACATCTCATTCCATGTTTAACTGCGACCCGCTTCATGGTTTCCATGACAATCTGGTTGTGGTCTACTGCAATATTTGCCGTTTCATAAATGGGAGCCAGCTCATGCTGCGCAGGAGCGACCTCATTGTGCTGTGTCTTGGCAGTTACCCCAAGTTTCCATAATTCCTCATTTAAATCCTTCATATAAGCGCCTACCCGCTCACGGATGACTCCAAAATAATGGTCCTCCATTTCCTGCCCCTTAGGAGCCGGCGCCCCAAAAAGAGTACGTCCCGCAAACATCAAATCGGAACGCTGCTTATAATACTTTTCATCAATCAGGAAATATTCCTGCTCAGGTCCTACAGATGCGGTAACCTTGGTCGCGCCCGTGTTGCCAAACAATCTGACGATACGGAGAGCCTGTTTGGATACAGCCTCCATGGAACGAAGCAGAGGCGTCTTTTTATCCAATGACTCCCCGGTATAAGAACAGAATGCCGTAGGAATACAGAGAATCGCGCCGGTAGCCGCTTCCTTCAAAAATGCGGGAGAAGTAATATCCCATGCTGTATATCCCCTCGCCTCAAAGGTTGCGCGAAGCCCGCCGGAAGGGAACGAGGAAGCATCAGGCTCGCCTTTAATCAATTCCTTGCCAGAGAATTCCGTAATCATTTTACCGCTTTCATCGGGATGTGCCACAAAAGCATCATGCTTTTCAGCAGTAATACCGGTCAAAGGCTGAAACCAATGGGTATAATGGGTCGCCCCGTTTTCAACAGCCCAATCCTTCATGGCCTTTGCCACGACATTAGCCGTTCCCATGGAAAGCTCGCCGCCCTGGTCCATAACCTTTTTGACCTCTTTAAAAGCATCTTTTGGAAGGCGTTCTTTCATTTTTCCCAATGTAAATACATTTTTTCCGAAAATTTCTTCTACATTCATGATTTCACTCATTTCCATTTCTCCTTTTTATGTTCTCCCTGTGGGGAAGATATTCCGCTTATTTCCCGGCGTCAATTCTCTCGCAGCCACAGCTGTTTGCCTTATTGTGCACAAGAATAAAAAATGCCCCAAACCTTTTGTGTTTGGAACATCATTGTTCAGAATACCTTATGTACGTTTTGCCGTTTTTTATAAGATACTCTTATTTTCAAAAAAATGCAAGTCGAAATTATGATTTTTTTACGATTTGGTCATTTTCTTAAAAGAGAAGTTACTTATCCGCAGGTTTGCTGTTCACATTGTACAACAGGAAGGGAAAGCGGTCAAGCCGGCGCCTTCTTCCTCAAAATATCATAAGGGGACGCCGGCGCATCCAGGGTTACCTTTAGCTTTTGCTGGGGATGGGGTGCACTTTCCATTTCTTCCCCGTCCTCGTTTACAATCGCCAACACCTTCGTCTCTTTATTTGTTCCATCCGGCTTCATAATTTCAATAGTCTCCCCTATGGAAAACTTATTCCTCTGCTCAATCCGGACGGTGTTTCCCTCCGTCTCTCCTACAATGCCAAGATAAATATATTCATTAATGTAAGTATTATTATCATAAATCTGGGCATTTTCATCCGGCTTACCAAAATAAAACCCCGTTGTAAACTGTCTGTAGGTACATTTGGAAATCTCCTCCCTGCACCATGGCAATAGCCTCTCGTAATCCTCCAAAGAGGAGTACGCCGCATCAATGGCTTTCCGGTAAGTTCTCGCTACCGTAGCGACATAAAGCGCAGTTTTCATTCTGCCTTCAATCTTAAAACTGTCAATGCCCGCATCCATCATTTCCGGTATATGCTCAATCATACAAAGATCCTTGGAGTTAAAAATGTAGGTTCCCCTCTCATTTTCAAAGACAGGCATATACTCTCCGGGTCTCGTCTCCTCCACAACGGAATATTTCCAGCGGCAAGGGTGGGTACATGCCCCATGATTAGCGTCGCGTCCGGTAAAATAATTGCTTAAAAGGCATCTTCCTGAATAAGAAATGCACATAGCGCCATGGACAAAGCCTTCAATTTCCATATCCGCCGGTATTTTTTTCCGGATTTCCCGAATTTCCTTTAAAGACAGCTCACGCGCGCAGACCACACGTCTGATTCCCTGTCCATACCAGAAGCGGAAGGTCATATAATTGGTATTATTAGCCTGGGTACTAATATGGATATCAATCCCCGGGCAGTTTTCCTTTGCTAACATTACCATTCCCGGATCCGCAACAATAACGGCGTCCGGCTTCATCATGGAAAGCTCTTTAAAATAGGCCTCAGCGCCTTCAAGGTCATAATTGTGTGCCAGAATATTTGCTGTTACATGCACCTTTACCCCATGTTCATGGGCAAATGCAATGCCTTCCCTCATTTCATCCGGGGAAAAATTTTTAGCCTTGGCGCGCAGACCAAATGCCTCCCCGCCGATATAAACTGCATCTGCGCCAAACATAACCGCAGTCTTTAACACCTCCAGGCTGCTCGCCGGAATCAGTAATTCAGGTTTTTTCATAACCTCTGCTCCTTTATTTTTTAACTGACAGCGCCACTCCATCCCCCACGGTCAGAATAGCCGTTTCTAACTGCTCATGGTTTTTCAGTGTATAAAGATATTCCCGCATCCGCTTGTGAATTGTCCTGTCCCTTCTGGTAACGGCAAACCTGGACTGGATAATATCCCCGTCCTGAAGCACATTATCAGACACTAAAACGCCTCCCGCTTCAAGAAGCCGCAAAACCTCCGGCAGAAAATGAATATACTGTCCCTTCGCCGCATCCATAAAAATGAAATCAAAAGGATCCGCCAGCTCCTTCAAAACATCCGCTGCATCTCCTTCCAAAAGAGTTATCCTCTCCTCCGGGTCATGGATTTTGAAGTTCTCCCTTGCCAGAGGAATCCGCTTTTCATATTTTTCAATGGTGGTAATATGACCGTCCTTTGGCATAAACTCTTTCATAAATAACGCAGAAAAACCGATGGCGGTTCCCACTTCCAGAATCCGCTTCGGTTTGTTCATTACCAACAATGTACGTATCAGGCTCTGCATTTCCTTTCTGATAATAGGAACCCGAATCTCTTTTGAATAAGCCTCCAATTCATCCAGATAAGAAGGATTGCCGTTTTCCAGAGAATTGATATAGGCGGTAAAACGCTCATCCGTAATCATCTGCTTACTCCTCTTCTTTTTCGGAATTATCGCCTATAATTTCCAGCATCTCTTCCGCCTTCATGGAATTATTCAGGACATAAACCCCCGGCTTTATGGAATCTTTGTATTCAGAAAACTGAATCTGTGTCCAGAAAAGCTTCCAGTCCAACACCAGTCCCGCTTCCTCAAAATCCTCTGCAATCTCTTTACTTCCCATGGATTCTGTAATCGTAACCTCAATATCCCGCCCCGGCGACAACGCCGCCGGCAGATCTGCGAAAACACGATATCCAAAATTGTAAGCCCCTATGGCAGCCTCATAAATGAAATATAGAACGCAGACCGTTACGGTCAGTCGGAAAATCATATTTAACAGGGCAAGCACTACCTTTTTTACACTCATAGGCTTTCCTCCTCTTTTCAGTTTCAATTATTCCAGATAGTCAAAATCCTCTGCAAAAGCAATGGAGATTCTCTCGGTAATTTCCTGGAACATCCTGCAAAAAGCCAGCTCCGCCGCCAGAAAATCGCTGACAATGGGATTTTTTCGGAATTCTTCATACTCTTTCTCAAAACGGTCTATTTCATCAAATAAAGCATCCGAATCCATCTCATTCTGAAGCCTGAAATTTGTTCTCCGATAATCGTCAATCTTCTGCTTCAATTCAGGATATTGCTCCACCTTTTTTCTTTGCGTGAAGTATTCCCGACAAACCTGGGACTGTCGGATTTTTTCGATAAATTTTTCTGTTTCCTGTTCAAAATCACTCATTCGTTCTCCCCTGCTTCGTATCCTGGCAAAACGCTACACTTCCATAATAATCGGCAGTATCATGGGGCGCCTCTTCGTTTTTTTCCAGAGATAATCACTTAAAGTATCCCTGATGGTCGTTTTCATTTTCCCCCAGTCGGAAACATTCCTCTCCTGAAACCTGTCCATCAAATCCATAACCAGACCTCTTGCCTCATCCAGCAATTCATCAGACTCCCTGACATAAACAAATCCCCGGGAGACGATATCCGGTCCTGAAACCAAATGGTTACTTACGGAATCCAGCGCCATTACCACAATTAAAATGCCATCCTCTGCAAGATGTTGCCTGTCTCTTATAACTATATTTCCTACATCTCCGACGCCCAAACCGTCCACATACACAGAACCAACCGGAACCTTGCCCACAACCCGGGCGCTTTCTTCATTCAGTTCCAATACATCGCCCGAACCCAAAATGAAAATATTCTCACTACTATATCCCAGCTCTTTAACCAACGCAGCCTGCGCCTTCAAATGGCGGTATTCTCCATGTACCGGAATGGCATATTTGGGTCTAACCAAAGTATAGAGGAGCTTAATTTCTTCGCGGCAGGCATGTCCCGAAACATGGGCGTCCTGAAAAATAACATCTGCTCCCTTTGCATAAAGCTCATTGATTACCTTTGATACGGCTTTTTCATTTCCCGGAATGGGATGGGAAGAAAAGATAACCGTATCCTGCGGTCCAATGGTAACCTTCCGGTGCATACCGCCCGCCATCCTGCTAAGCGCCGCCATACTTTCGCCCTGGCTTCCCGTAGTAATGATAACCGTTCTGTCATCAGGATAATTCTTAATCTGTTCAATATCAATCAATGTGTTTTCGGGAATGTTCAGGTAGCCTAAATTCATTGCCGTATCAATGATGCTTACCATGCTTCTTCCTTCCACCACAACTTTTCTGCCAAACTTATATGCGGAATTAATAATCTGCTGAACCCTGTCCACATTGGAAGCAAAGGTAGCAATAATAATTCTCGTACTGGTATGCTCCGAAAAAATGCTGTCAAAGGTTTTCCCCACTGTCTTTTCCGACTGGGTAAAGCCCTCCCGTTCCGCATTGGTGCTGTCACACATCAACGCCAGTACGCCTTTTTTACCGATTTCCCCAAAACGCTGCAAATCAATGGCGTCTCCGAAAACAGGCGTGTAATCCACCTTAAAGTCGCCCGTATGGACAACCGTTCCCGCCGGCGAATAAATTGCCAGCGCCGCTGCATCCACAATGCTGTGGTTCGTCTTGATAAATTCTATCCGGAGATTACCGAAATTAATATTCTGACCGAATTTTACCACTTTCCTCTTAACAGACCGCTCCAGCCCATGTTCCTTCAGCTTGTTTTCTATAATGCCCATAGTCAGCTTTGTAGCGTATACAGGAACAGGAAGGTCCTTTAACACATAGGGCAGCGCTCCGATATGGTCTTCATGTCCATGGGTAATCATAAAGCCCTTGATTTTATCCTGATTCTCTTTTAAATAGGTCACATCAGGAATGACTAAGTCAATCCCCAACATATCATCTTCGGGAAATGACAGACCGCAGTCCACAACAACAATACAGTCTTCATATTCAAAGACCGTAATGTTCATACCGATTTGCTCCAAGCCCCCTAAAGGGATGATTTTCAACTTGGAACTAGGATTTTTTTCTTTTTTCAATTAATTTTCCTCCACATTCTTTGCAGTATCCGTAGAGTTTTACCTGATGATCCATAACATAAAAACCTGTTTTATCCAGAATTTTCTTTTCCAGCTCTTCCAGTAAATCATCCTGAAAAGAAAAAATGCTTCCGCAGTTTGTACAAATAAGGTGGTGGTGGTGATGTCCTGATTCGCTCCCATTCCTTTTTCCGATCTCATAGCGGGCGAATCCATCATCCAGACTCAGCTTATCCACCAGGTGCAGCTCAACTAATATCTGTATTGTTCTATAAACAGTAGCCAGCCCCATTTCGGGGTACTCTGCTTTTACCAAATCATAAATTTCCTCTGCCGTAAAATGTTTATCGGGGCAGGCAGACAGAATCCCCAGTACCAAAACCCGCTGTTTTGTTACCTTAACCCCTTTTTCCCTCAATACCTTTTCACATTGTTCTTTATCAATTATCATCGGTTCCCCCATACGCCGGTCCTATGGCTCCCCATCTTCTGCCACAAACGCCACATCCTCCAGCATATCCTCAAAAATTGCAGCAACGGCATTCAGCTCTTTTTCATCGGACACAATTTCATAGACGCTGTCTGCTGCCCCATCCTTTGCCGTATCCTTTAAAATCAAAGCGTCAGCGTCTCCCTCTTCTTTGTCTGTAACAAGAAGATAATCATTCCCTCCCAGGCGGGTCTGCTCCAAAACATAAAATTCTACCGCTTCTTCTCCTTCCGGTATAAAAGTAATCTTCTCCACTATACTCTCTCTCCGTTATCATGTAAATAGTCCAAATATCCTTGCAAAATAAAGGATGCTGCAATGGCATCCACATATTCCCTGCGATTCTCTCTTCGTACACCGGCTTCCATCATCACTCTGTCGGCTGCAACAGTGGTCAGCCTTTCATCCCACAAAACAGGCTCTATCCCTGTCCTGCGAAAAAGCATCTCTGCAAACTCTCTGGTCTTTTCCGCCCGTTCCCCTTCCGTGGCGTTCATATTGCGGGGCAGCCCCAATACAATCCTGTCCACTTCATATTCCTCTATCAACTCTTCGATTCTGGCAAGCGTCTGACGAAGTTTATTTTCTGACTTCCGTCTGATAATCTCCACACCCTGTGCCGTCACAAGCAGCGGGTCGCTGACAGCCACCCCTACCGTTTTTGAACCGAAATCCAGTCCCATAATCCGCATTTGCACCCTCATTACTGCCATTTATTTGTCCTGATATATTCTTTGAGCATCTCTTCCACAAGCTCGTCCCGCTCTACCTTCATAATCAGGCTTCTGGCATTTTTGTGGCTGGTAATATAAGTCGGATCCCCGGACATAATGTAACCCACAATCTGGTTTACCGGATTATATCCCTTTTCCGTCAACGCTTCATAAACGGCGGACAAAACAATCTTTACCCCGTTTTCCGGTTCTGTTACTTTGAAATATTGTGTACTGCCTAAATCTTGCATTTCATCACGCCCCTAATCCATAGATATTGTTATTTTACCCCAATTCTATAAAAAATACAATGAAAATCGCCAAATATTACCTTATGAATTATTCCGCCATAAATGCTTCCATTATCAATTATTCCATCAGAAGCACCTCGTCATTCAGCATACCGACTATTTTGCCCCGCACCAACTTCCCCGATAAGTCCCTGCTGGCTTCCTTTGCCACCTTCACATATCTTCCCGTATGACCTATCTGATAAAGCTTTCCCTCTATTTCCTTCGTCTCTTCAAACAGAACCGTTTCCATCTGTCCCACAAACTGCTTCCTGTACTTTTCAGACTGTTCCTTCTCCAGCTTCAAAAGACGCCGGCTCCTGTTTTTCTTAACTTCTCCTTCTATCTGCCCCTCCATAGCTGCCGCCGCGGTTCCTTTTCTTGCAGAATAAGGAAATATATGCATCTCAAAAAAATTGATTTCCTCCAAAAACGCCTCTGTTTTTGCAAATTCTTCATCCGTCTCTCCCGGAAATCCCACAATAACATCTGTTGTGACTGCCGGATTAACAAAATATTTCCTGAGCCTGTCCACACCTTCCTTATATTCTTCAGCCGTATAGCGGCGGTTCATTCTCTTTAACGTTTCATTACATCCGCTTTGCAGGGATAAATGAAAATGGGGACACAACTCCTCTACTTTTCCCGCCGCCCTTGCAAACTCTTCCGTAACGATTCCCGGTTCCAAAGACCCCAGCCTGATACGCCTTACTCCCTCTATTTCACGAATCCGCAAAATCAAATCCAAAAGAGAGGTTTTCTCCTCAAAATCCACACCATAGGAACTGATATGGATTCCCGTTAAAACAAATTCACAATAGCCTTTAACTGCCAAGCCCTGTATCTCCCCATATATGTCCTCCGGCAGCCGGGAGCGCACCCTCCCTCTTGCAAAAGGAATAATACAATAGGAACAAAACTGATTGCAGCCATCCTGAATCTTAATATAAGCCCTTGTATGTTCTCCCGTCTGCTCTAACGTCATTTCCTCATACTCACAGGTATGGCTGATATCTATAATATTTCTTTCCGCTTCCTCCCTCGTATGCTTTTCCAGATACGCCTCCACAATCTTTACCGTGTCTCTTTTTTTGTTATTTCCGATGGCAATGTCAATATCGGAATCCGGCACAGCCTCTTTTCTGCCTGTCTGTACATAGCACCCTAATGCCACAACAAGCGCCCGGGGATTTTGCTTTCTTGCCCTGTGAATCATCTGACGGCTCTTTCTGTCAGCAATATTAGTAACCGTGCAGGTATTTATGACATAAATATCCGCGATTTGATCAAATGGTACAATTTTATAACCGCTTTTTACGAAATTTTGTTGCACAACGTCCAGTTCATAAGAATTAACCTTACATCCAAGGTTATGGAATGCCACATTTTTCACTCGTTTTCTCCCAACATTTTGTAATCTTTTCGTATTGACTTTTCCAGTTATACCCATTAGTATAAGGTATGAAGGTATGAATGAAAAGGAGGAATTAAAAATGAAAACCGTACAGATTTCATTAAATTCAATCGATAAAGTAAAATCATTTGTAAATGATCTTACCAGATTTAATTATGATTTCGATTTAGTTTCCGGCAGATATGTAATCGACGCTAAATCTATTATGGGTATCTTCAGCCTGGATTTATCCAAACCCATTGACTTGAATATCCATGCAGAGGAAAGCATCGATGATGTGATGGATGTTTTAAAACCTTACTTAATCTAAAGGAACTGCTTATCAAAGGCAAATGATTCAGTCGGCAATAGCTGCCGGCTGATTTTTATTTTCCAAGACACTATTCCACGTCAATCACTTCCCTGCAAGCAAGCGCAGTCTCAATCATCCCATCTATTTTATCAAAAACATTCTGCTCATGCGCCCTGATTACCTTTAAATTAGGCTTTGTTACCGGATGTTTCGCCACAAAAATAGTACAGCAGTCCTCAAAGGGCTGGATAGAAGTCTCATAAGTATCAATTTTTTCCGAAATATCCACAATATCCTGTTTATCAAAGGCAATCAGAGGACGGTATACCGGCATGGTACACACCTCATTAGTAGCCGCCAATGCCTGCATGGTCTGGGACGCAACTTGTCCAATACTCTCTCCCGTTACAAGTCCCAGGCAGCCGGATTCCTTTGCAATCATTTCCGCAATCCGCATCATATAACGACGCATAATAATCGTCAGCTCATCATGAGGACATTTTTCATAAATATAAAGCTGGATGTCCGTAAAATTAATCACATGAAGCTTCATGGGACCCGCATAAGCCGCTACATATTTTGCCAAGTCCACCACCTTCTGTTTTGCCCTCTCACTGGTATACGGCGGTGCATGGAAATAAACCGCCTCTAAGGTTACTCCCCTTTTGCTTATCATATATCCCGCGACGGGGGAATCGATGCCGCCCGACAAAAGCAGCATCGCTTTTCCGCCCGTTCCCACAGGCATTCCTCCCGGTCCGGGAATAATCTCTGAATAAATATAAACCTTTTCCCTGATTTCCACATTCAGCTCAATATCCGGCTTATGGACGTCCACCTTCATATCGGGAAACGCATCCAAAATAATGCCGCCTAAGTCCGCATTGATTTCCATGGAAGACTTTGGATAATTTTTTCTTGCCCTTCTGGCACATACTTTAAAGGTTTTATGTTTATCGGGATAAACATCGTCTATAAATCCGACTACATCCTCCCCCAGCTTTTCAAAGCCTTCATCCTCCACATAAACCACCGGACAGATGCCGGAAATGCCAAACACCTTTTCCAGCGCCGCCACAGTCTCGTCAAAGTCAAATTCCGAAACCCCATCCACATAAATTCTTCCCTGGGTTCTTCTAACCGCAAACTCCCCCTCTATTTTGGAGAGGGCAAATTCTATCTGCCTGACAAGCGCCTCTTCAAAAATATATCTGTTTTTGCCCTTTACGCCGATTTCGGCATACTTAATCAAAAATGCTGTAAACATATATTTCTCCTCTTGTTGATTATAAGCCTTTTATTGGTTATGAGCCTTTTGTTCTTATGGGAAAGTTCTCTTTCTTCTCCCAGCCTTAACGCCTCGTATATCTGCGCAGCATAGGGATTAGCTCATCCAGACATTCCAAAGTATAATCCAGTTCTTCTTTTGTGGTAAACACGCTGAAGCTGAAACGCAAAGTTGAATCCATCAACTGCTTTTCAATCCCCATGGATTCCAGTGTTGCGCTAATGGTATGCTTATGAGAGGAACATGCACTTCCCGCAGATACATAAACTCCTTTTTCCTCCAGAGCGTGGAGAAGCACCTCGCTTCTGATGCCCGCAATAGACGCGCTGACAATATGGGGCGCCCCCGTTTCATCCTGGGGACCGTTTATATAAACATGGGGCATACGGCTTAATTCTCCGGCAAAATACTCCTTTAACCGGTACAGCCTTTCCGTATCTTTTGCCAAATCCCCGTAAATTAATTCTGCCGCTTTTCCGATTCCCGCAATTCCCGGCACATTTTCTGTACCCGAACGGAAATTCCTTTGCTGACCGCCTCCAAAAATAATCGGTTTTATTCTCGTTCTATCGTCAATGTATAAAAATCCCACGCCCTTAGGTCCATGAATTTTATGCCCGCTGACAGATACCATATCAATATTCCATTTTTTAGGAAAAAGCTTTAACTTTCCAAAGCCCTGAACCGCATCTACATGAAACAGGGTTCGGGGATTCATTCTTTTAATCAACGCCCCTGCTTCTTCAATAGGCTGAATGGCTCCCACTTCATTATTGACATACATAATGGAAACTAACAGGGTGTCTCTCCTGATTGCCCTCTCCAAATCTCTCAAACGGATTCTCCCCAGCCTGTCTACCGGAAGATAGGTAACCTCAAACCCCTGCTCCTTTAAATATTCCATTGTCTGCAAAACGGCAGGGTGTTCGATTTTCGTAGTTATCAAATGCTTACCGGTACGGTAATTAGCATATGCCGTTCCGATTAACGCCCAGTTATCCGCTTCCGTTCCGCCCGATGTAAAGAAAATTTCCTTTTCCTGCACCTTCATAATATTCGCAATGGTTTTTCTACTGTACTTTATATATTTTTCTGCCTCCACGCCCTTTAAATGCATACTGGAGGAGTTTCCGTAATCTTCTGTCATAATATCCGCAACCAGACGGGCAACCTCAGGGTAGGCTTTCGTCGTTGCGGAATTGTCTAAATATACTTCCATGATTAACTCCCTTCATAGGTTCCAACGCATTATCATTCTACTTCTATCATATGAAAACCGCCGTTCCTATGACACTACCTGTTTCCTGTAAATCAGGTTTTTTCTTTTATTTCAGGCATATTTTCCATATTCGCCGCATATACTAATTTTCCATCTCATACATCAGGATTGACAAAAAAACCATGCCCGCCGTTTCCGTCCGCAAAATCCGTTTCCCAAGGGTAACCGGCAAAAAACCTTCTTCTTCGGCAGACGCTGCCTCTTTGGCGTCAAAACCGCCTTCCGGTCCTATAAAAACAGCCACCCTTTGTCCCGGTCTGATACTTCTTACCAGCTCCTTCGTTTTGTCCATTTCCTCCGCCAGCTCATAAGGAAGAATTTTTACATCCATGGAAGAAGCATAGTCTAACGCATCTTTGAAGCTTACGACCTCATGTACCGAAGGCACTTTCCCCCGTTTACTCTGTTTTGCCGCTGCTTCGGAAATTGTCTGCCAGCGTTTTACCTTAGACGCCGCCTTTTTTTCATCCAGCCTTACCACGCTGCGCGCCATGGCGACAGGAATTACCTCACAGGCGCCCAGCTCTACCGCTTTCTGGACAATCAATTCCATTTTGTCCCCTTTGGGAAGTCCCTGGAACAAATAGACCTGACAGGGCAGCTCAACGGCATCTTCCTTAATAAAGCGGAGTTCACATTCTATTTCATTCTCAAAAAAGGAAACAATGCCTACACGGTATTCCTTTCCATCCATTCCATTAGCTAAAGCTAACTCATCCCCCGGTTTCATACGCAGCACATTTTTAATATGATTCACGTCATTTCCACGGATTATGGCGCGATTTCCCTGAATCTGCTCCGGCTCCACAAAAAACTGATACATATTTTCCTCTTTCCCTCATCTCATACCGCCGGATGTCAGGACCTGCGGGCTGTCACGCTGACCCACTCATTCTGCCTGGTAACCTCCAGCACTTCCATACCTGCTGCCTTTATGGCGTCCACTACCATAGATTCCTTCTCCGCAATAATCCCGGAGGTAATATAAATCCCGCCTTTTTTCAGATGCCCTTTGACAACCGGCGTCAAAGGAAGAAGCACCTCTGCCAGAATATTCGCCACTACAATATCATACTTTTCATAGCCCGCCCTATTCTGAATCTCTTTATCCGTGATAATGTTGCCAATCATCATCCTGAAGGCTTCCGGGGGCACGCCGTTTGCTTCCATATTTTCACGGACAGCCTCCAGCGCACAGGGGTCTAAATCCGTCCCCGCCGCTTCCTTAATGCCATACATCAAAGCGACTATAGCTAAAATACCGCTTCCGGTTCCCACGTCCAAAAGCACGGTATCCGGCGTTATATATTTTTTCAACTGTTTGATACAAAGCTGGGTTGTCTCATGCATACCCGTTCCAAAAGCCGTGCCCGGGTCAATGTGCAATATCTTTTTATCCCGGTCCTCCGGCTTTACCTCTTCCCAGGAAGGCGTGACCAGCAGGTCGTCAATATAGAACTGATGGAAAAACTCCTTCCAGTTATTGAGCCAGTCCTTATCCTCCGTCTCCGAAATCGCAATACTGCCCTCGCCAATATCCATATATTGGCGAATCGCTGCAAGCCTTTCTTCTACAGCCCTTACCAAAGCTTCCATATCCACAGGTTGTCCGCTGCTTACACAAAAATAAGAATTATCAACGCCCTCACTTAGTCCGGCGCTAAGCTGCTCTTTTTGACTGCCGCCTGCCGCTTCTGCCGTCATTGCTTTTACCTGCACTTCCTCTTCCGCCATTGCTTCCATCGGCACTTCCCCTGCTGTTTCCGCCGTCTCTGCACTCATGTCCTGTCCTTCATCAGGCACTTCCACAAAAAAGCTGAGATACGCAATGCCGTCATCCTCCGGTCCGTCGGGAAGGATATCCACAAACATCTGCTCCTTTTCCCATGCGCTTAAAGGTACATGGTCTTCAATCACAGCCCCTTCCAGACCGATATCATATAAATCGGAAATAATGATATCCTCTGCTTCCGTCACTGTTTTAATGGTCAATTTTTTCCACTTCATAACTGCTCCCTGCAGGAAATCCATGCTGTTCCTGCCCTTTTGTCCACAATCGCTTTATGGGCTTATTTTAACCGCAGGGCAACTGACATTTCATGTGCCGCCAGCCCCTCTGTATGCGCCATGGTCATACAAGTTTCTGACAAATTCCTCAAGCCCTCCTTGGTAATATGCTGCACAAACGAGGTCTTTAAGAAGGTGCCTGCCCATACGCCGTTGGAAAACCTGGCGTTTTTCATGGTAGGCAGAGTATGGTTGGTGCCGGAGCAGTAATCTCCCAACGCCACCGGCGCATCCTCCCCGATAAACAGGGAACCGAACTGGTACATCTTTTTACTATATTCCACCGGCTCCTTCGTGTGCACCTCTAAGTGTTCAGGCGCCGCATCATTGGCAATCTGCGCCATTTCATCCATGGTTTCCGCTATGATAATCGCGCCGTTATCCTCAAAGCTCTGCATTGCCGCTTCCCCTGTAGGAAGCTTTGCCGCAAGCTCTTCCATGGCTTTCAGAATCGCCGGGACCTTGCTTTCATCCGTCGTTACCAAAATGGATTTGGAAAAGGCGTCATGCTCGCTCTGCGCCAGAAGGTCAATGGCGATATATTCCGGATTTGCAGTTTCATCCGCCACAATCAGTACCTCGCTGGGTCCCGCAAGGGAATCAATTCCCACCGTCCCCATTACCTGGCGTTTCGCCTCCGTCACATAACGGTTGCCCGGACCGGCTATCAAATCCACCCTGGCAATGGATTCCGTGCCATAAGAAAGCGCCGCAACTGCCTGGGCGCCTCCCACCGTATAAATCTCATCCGCACCGGCAATATCCAGTGCTGCCAGCGTTGCAGGATGAATGGTCCCAAACTGCTTATTTGCCGGCGAACATACCGCCACACGCTTTACGCCCGCAATCCTGGCAGGAATCGTCAACATTAACGCCGTACTCGGAAGCGGAAACCTGCCTCCCGGCACATAAAGCCCCGCCCCGTCCACAGGAATCAAACGGTGCCCCAGCTCTACCCCGGCTACAGGACTTTGCACATCCAGAGGCTTGATACAGTCCAGCTGCGCTTTCGCATAAAATGTAATCTGCTCTGCCGCCTTTTTAAAGCTGTCCACAACCTTATCGTCAACCTGCTCATACGCTTTACTAATATCCTCTTTCGTTACCCGGATATCCTTTAATTCCGTATTATCAAATTTTTTTGCAAAATCCCTTAACGCCCCGTCGCCGTGCCGACGGACCTCACAGATAATGTCTGCAACCGCTTTGGTTGCTTCTGCATCCCGCACCTCTTTGGCTTCCTTTGCCGTCTTATAATATCTCATGGTATTCTTCTCCTAAATTTATGACTGTTCCGACAGCTAAGACTCTTTTAAAGGTCGCTGCCTCAGGTATTTCATAATTGCCTGCTATGGCTATTGTATCAGCAGAAAGGACGATAGTCAAAATTTTTCTTGGCATATTAAGTGACCGCCCACAGACTGATTTTCCATCGCTCTACCCCAGAAGAATGGTTTCCAAATCATCGGGGACATAGATATTTCCTTTAAAATTCTTTGCCGCTTCTTCCCGATAATTTCCGGCACGGTTTTCCAGGTCTGAATCCTCTGTATGATACAAAATCAGATTGCCGGCGCCCAGTGTGGCGGCAGCTTTTCCCGCATCCAGCGCTGTGCTGTGACGCTTCTCATAGGGTCTGAATCTATCCCTGTCTTTGTACAGGCAAAAGGCTTCGCTTAAAAGCCAGTCCGCTTTTTCTACATAGGGAAGGCATTTTTCATGATAAGGCTCATCCCCCATGCACACCAGGGAAATCCTATCTGTCCCTTCTCCCGAAATTCTCGGAATATCAGCCCGGAATCCTATCTGCTGCATTTTTTCCGAATAAATGTCAAAAACCTTAAACTGTATTTTTATGGCAGAAAAATCGTCGTCATTCTTTACTGCCGCAAAATGGATTCTGCTGCTTAGCGGATCCGGCAGCAAAAAACGACAGGATTCTTCCAGGAAACGCAGTCCATCCTGCAAGCCGTATACCGTAAAGTCCCCCTGATATCCGCCATGCTTCATAAGGGAATTTATCTTCCTGATTACCCATATACAGCCCAGAATATGATCCGTATGGGCATGGGTAAGGAACATGGCGCATAAAGACTCCCAGCCAACGCCCGCCTGCTCCATCCGGGTCAGAATCCCGTTGCCTCCGCCGGCGTCAACTAAAAATGCACCCTCTTCATTCTGTAACACAAAACAGGTATTATAACATTTCGTTACCATGGCATGTCCGGTACCCAGCATGATTAATTTTGTCATATCCACCACCCTAACTGTCAAATCAATTTCTCGTCCATCTTATCATATAAGTTCCGGTAATTCCAGATGCACTACAGGCATCCGGGTATAATTTTCCTACATCCCGTCCATACTTTTACCATGAAAAACAAATTCCTCTTACACAGCCATTACGTCTTTTTCTTTTTTACAGCCGCCTTCCTCGGATACATCTGGGAAGTCCTTTTAACACTTATCCTCAACCATACCCTCTGCAACCGCGGTTTCCTCTATGGTCCCTGGCTGCCGGTATACGGCTTCGGCGCAGTGCTTTTCTCTCTGCTTTTAAAAAAATTTAATACACATCCTATAAAAGCGTTCTTTCTCTCCGGTGTGATTGGCAGCCTTTTGGAGCTTATAACAGGACTTGCCCTGTCCAATTACTGGCACGCCCGCTACTGGGATTATTCCTCCCTGCCCTTTGACATAAGCGGCTATGTATCCCTTTTATCCTTCCTTGCCTTCGGATTTGCAGGCTCCTTCTGGATCTGCTTTCTCTCCCCGCGCCTTTTGGGATTCTGGGACAGCCGTTCCATAAAATCCCGTAAAATTTTTCTTACTGTTTTTTTGTGTTTATTTTTATCAGACTATATTTTTTCATTGTTCTTTCCCAATTCAGGGCGGGGCATCAGCGATTAGCTGTAAAGCCGTTATAAATGATATTTTTCCAAATTAAATTCCAGCCCGAAAACCGTTATATGCTCCCAGGGCTGGAATTTTTTCTTAATTCCCTCTTAATTTCTTCTTAAATTTCTTCTTAATTCTTTCTTAAATTTCTTCTTCATTTTCTTTTTCAGTTTTTCCTGATTGACCGCTTTCCTATATCTGGTATTTATTTATTAAAAAAACCCTTTTTCTTTTTATCCTTCGATTCCCCGCCGCCTTTTTTGCCGCCGTTTTCCCCGGCATTCTTCACGGCGTTTAGGGAATCTCCCGTTTCTTCGTCAAACTTACGCAGCAGCTCTTTTGCCTCTGCCGAAAGCTTGGCGGGAGTCTGGACAACCAAGGTCACATAATGGTCGCCCCGCACGTCCTTATTCCGCAGGGTAGGCACTCCCTTGCCCTTCAGGCGCACCTTAGTATCGGTCTGGGTACCCGCCTTCACATCATACGCCACACGCCCGTCGATGGTATCAATCAGAATTTCTCCGCCTAAAGCCGCCACCGCAAAGGATATGGGCACTGTAGAGAAAATGTTGTAATCCTGCCTCTGGAAAACAGGGTGTCTTTGCACCAGAACTTCTACCAGCAAATCGCCTCTGGGACCTCCATTCGTCCCCGGCTCGCCCTTATCACGGATACGGATGCTCTGTCCCGCATCAATCCCTGCCGGAATGGAAACCTGGATTTTCTTCCTGCTGGCAATATATCCGGTCCCGTGGCAGTCCTGACATTTCTCCTTGATAATCTTGCCGGTTCCCCCGCAATCGGGACAGGTCTGCACATTACGGACAGTTCCAAAGAAAGACTGGCTGGTAAATACAACCTGACCCTTGCCCCCGCACTTGCTGCAGGTCTCCTTGCTGGTGCCGGGCTTTGCGCCGGTCCCCCGGCAGGTCGTACATTCATCCTTTAAGGTAAGCTCAATTTCTTTCTCCACGCCAAAGCACGCTTCTTCAAAAGTAATATGGACGCTGGTGCGGATATTTGAGCCTTTCATGGGACCGTTGCTCGCTCTCCTGCTGCCGCCGCCAAACATACCGCCAAATAAATCGCCAAAAATATCCGAAAAATCCATGCCGCTGAAATCAAAACCGCCTGCGCCGCCCATCCCGTCAAACGCCGCATGACCATACTGGTCATACTGCCTGCGCTTCTCAGGGTCGCTCAAAACAGCATACGCCTCAGACGCTTCCTTAAATTTCTTCTCTGCCTCCGCATCGCCCGGATTCATATCGGGATGATACTTTTTGGCAAGAACACGATATGCCTTTTTCAGCGCGGCATCATCCGCATTTTTGTCTACTCCAAGGACCTCGTAATAGTCTCTTTTTTGTTCTGCCATAATTGTTCCTCTAATCTAACACCCGCGAAAAGCACTGTCATAAAACAATGCTTCCCGGGGTTCTTATCATAAAATTATTTTGCTCCGTCTACTATCTTACACTTCGCGGTAATCTCCGTCAACCACATCATCTTCCGGTGCTCCTGCGCCTGCATTCATATCAGGACCTGCGCCTGACGCTCCCATATCGGGACCTGCTGCGCCTGACGCCTGCGCCTGCTCATAAACCTTGGTAAACAAAGCCTGTGCGGACTGCATCAGTTTTTCCTTTGCCGCCTTCATCTCATCAACCTGGCTGTCAGATAACTCCTGCTCATCCTTTGTTTTCTCAAGAATGTCCTTCAAAGCCTGTAAATCAGCTTCCACAGGCGTCTTCTCGCTGTCGGATAATTTATCTCCCACTTCGTTTAAAGCCTTCTCTGTCTGGAATACGAAGGAATCCGCTTCATTTCTTGTATCGATGGCTTCTTTTCTCTTCTTATCCTGCGCCTCATATTCAGCCGCCTCTTTTACAGCCTTTTCAATATCAGCATCGGACATATTGGAGCCTGCGGTAATGGTAATATGCTGCTCCTTGCCTGTACCTAAGTCCTTAGCGGATACATTGACGATACCGTTCGCATCAATATCAAAAGTAACCTCAATCTGAGGGATTCCTCTGGGTGCGGGAGGAATACCGTCCAGCCTGAACTGTCCGAGGGATTTGTTATCCCGTGCAAACTGTCTCTCGCCCTGCAATACATTAATATCTACAGCCGTCTGGTTATCAGCCGCTGTGGAAAATACCTGACTTTTCTTGGTAGGAATCGTTGTATTTCTCTCAATCAATCTGGTTGCAACACCGCCCTGTGTCTCAATAGCCAGGGAAAGGGGCGTTACATCCAAAAGCAGGATATCGCCTGCGCCTGCATCGCCGGCTAACTTACCGCCCTGTACAGATGCGCCTAACGCCACACATTCATCAGGATTCAAAGTCTTGCTGGGTTCTTTGCCGGTCAACTGTTTTACCTTTTCCTGTACTGCCGGAATACGTGTGGAACCGCCTACCAGCAATACCTTTCCAATATCGGAATTGTTAAGTCCCGCATCCTTCATGGCGTTCTGCACGGGAATTGCGGTTTTCTCTACTAAATCAGAGGTCAATTCGTCGAATTTTGCCCTTGTCAGATTCATGTCAAAATGCTTGGGTCCTTCCGCCGTCGCAGTAATGAAAGGAAGGTTGATATTGGTCGTGGTAGCAGAGGATAACTCCTTCTTTGCCTTCTCAGCCGCTTCCTTTAATCTCTGAAGCGCCATCTTGTCATTGGACAAATCAACGCCCTCTGCTTTCTTAAACTCAGATAACATCCAGTCGATAACCTTCTGGTCAAAGTCATCGCCGCCAAGATGGGTATCGCCGTTTGTCGCCAATACCTCGATAACGCCGTCGCCGATTTCGATAATGGAAACATCAAATGTACCGCCGCCAAGGTCATAAACCATAATCTTCTGCTCTTTCTCATTATCAAGGCCGTATGCTAATGCTGCCGCCGTAGGCTCATTGATGATACGCTTTACCTCAAGACCTGCAATCTTACCTGCATCCTTTGTCGCCTGACGCTGTGCGTCATTGAAATATGCGGGAACGGTAATAACCGCCTCCGATACTTTTTCGCCCAGATAATTCTCTGCGTCCGCTTTTAACTTCTGGAGAATCATAGCGGAAATCTGCTGGGGAGAATATTTCTTCTCGTCAATGGTACGTCCTCTATCCGTACCCATATCCCTCTTAATGGAAGAAATCGTCTTATCCGCATTGGTAACTGCCTGACGCTTTGCAGGCTCTCCTACCAGCCTTTCTCCTGTCTTTGTAAATGCTACTACGGAGGGAGTCGTCCTTGCTCCTTCCTGGTTGGCGATTACTGTAGGCTTACCGCCTTCCATAACAGCCACGCAGCTGTTGGTTGTACCTAAGTCAATACCGATGATTTTACTCATAATGCTTACCTCCTGGGGAAAACCCCTATTAAAATTTTAATTGTTTACTGTACTACTGCTACCATGCTGTGCCTTACCACCGTATCACGGTAGGTATATCCCTTTTGCAGCTCCTGTGCCACTACGCCGGATTCATACTCCTCCGATTCAACCTGCATTACCGCATTGTGAAGATTCGGGTCAAACTCCAGACCCACCGCCTCTATAGGCTTTACCCCAATGGCTTCCAGCTCGGTTATCAGCTGCTTATATACTTTGTTCATGCCGTCCACAAAGGGGCTGTCTTTTTCCTCTTCGGGAACGGTCAAAAAACCTCTTTCAAAATTGTCGATGACGGGAAGCAGCTTCTCAATCACACTCTTTGCTCCCACCTCGTACATTGCCGTCTTTTCCTTCTCGGAGCGGTTGCGGAAATTCTCAAACTCGGCTAACTGGCGTTTTACCTTATCCTCCAGCTCCTCGATTCTCTCCTGGGCTTTATCTTTCTTCTTCTCTTTCTTGCCAAAAAGCTTCTTTCCTTCAGCCTTTGCTTCTTCCCCGTTCTCTTCAGAAGCTTTTGCCAAATCCTCTTCTGCGGCTTCCGCATCTTCATTTTTGTCTGCAGGATCCTCATTTACATTTTTGTCCGTCGTTTCTCCTCCTGCATTTCCTTCCGCATCGGCTTTTCCTTCTTCTTTAGAAGCTCTTCCGCCGTCCGCATTTGCAGCCTGTACCGTCTCCTCTTCCGGTCCGTGGGGGCTTTGCCCGTCTTGTTGTCTTTCCTTTTCTATATCCGACATTTTTCCATCCCTTTCTATGATTTCTTCCCATACAGTGCGTCTAACTGCTTCATCAGCGTCTGCAGGGTGCCTACAACCTTTTCATAATCCATCCTCTTAGGACCAATAATTCCGATTGTCCCCTTCATTCCTTCTCCCAGCTCATAGGTTGCCGTTACCACACTGCAATCTTTCATGGAAGAAACCGGCGTTTCATCTCCGATATATACCTGGATTCCCGTATTATTCTCTTTGGCAAGCGTATCCTGCACTAAAGTGGTAAGCATCTGCTTTTCTTCAAAGGTACTGATTATTTCACTTGCCTTCTGCTGATCCGCCAACTCCGGATACTTGAAGATGTTATTTGCCCCCGACGTATAAATCTCCAAATCCTCATCCGCCTTAATGGACTCCGCTACTGCGTCAATAACCTCTCCTACAATATCGCTGTGAATACCCGCCTGCTGCTTCAACCTGGCTACAAGCCCCAGATTGATTTCCTCTATGGGAAGCCCATTTAAATGCGTATTTAAAAGTACATTCAGCTTTAATAAGGTTTCATCATCCAACTCTCCCGAAACAGAAAGCATACTGTTTTTTAAAATATTTCCTTCCAAAACAATCACTACAATCAGCTGATTGGCGTCCACCCTGGAAAGCTGTATAAACTTCAATCTGCTGCCGCTGTAGCTGGGACTGGAAATCATGGACGCATAATTGGTATTGACCGCTAAAGTCTTTGCCACCGATTTCAAAAGCTGATCCATCTTTTCTTCCTTTTCCAGAAGAAGATCCTTTAACTCCTCAACTTCCCTTGACTTCTCCTTCATTGCCGTGTCCATCTGCTGCATCATGGTATCCACATACAACCGATAACCCTTATCGGAAGGAATGCGCCCTGCAGAGGTATGAGGCTGGACGATGTAGCCCATCTCCTCCAAATCCGCCATTTCATTACGGATGGTGGCGGAGCTTAAATTCAAATCCGTGTACTTGGAAATAGTACGGCTTCCCACCGGTTCACCGGTTTCCAAATAATTTTTGATAACCGCCTGCAAGATTTTCATTTTTCTTTCATCCAGTTCCACGCCGTCACTTCCTCTCCCCGTATTTTTCCATTCCCTGCCTTCATTCTCTCCTATATCAGATATGCTGTACAAATTTCGGTTTTTGTTAGCACTCATTTGAATAGAGTGCTAATATCTTTTCTTTACCTAACATATCACTACCTATTTTCATTGTCAACAAGATAATCAGAAATATTTATAAAAAAATTATAAAACCTAAAAATGGAGCCATTGCTTTAGCAAACTATTTATCCGCCTTTCGCAACAGCTCCTTCATTTTAATAAAAGAGAACATTGGTTCATAACTAAACTTTAGCGCTTTTGGACCTTCCCATCCTTTCTGCAATAAAATCCGCCATAAGGAATCCCGGAATCAATATTTTGACAATTCTCAAAAATCCGGCATAACCACTCTTTAACTCTCCTATAGCCGAAAAGAGCATATAGTCCATATTCCCACTTTTAATCCTCTCCTTTATAGCCGCCATGGAAGCAAGTAAATGGCGGCAATCTAAAACAGTCAGCCAGATTCCTAAAAGAAACAAAAGCAAAACGCCTATTTTAACCGGAAGAAATCTCTTTTTGTAAAGCGCCCACAGCTTTGACGACTCTTTACAGGACAATCTATAAATTATCCCTACTGCCAATACAAAAGCAATATTCGTAACAGTCCACTGCAACAAAGAATATTCTATTAAGATATCATTCACATCTATCCAATAGGGAAGCATATCAAATACTGTCTCAACCAATATTGCAGCTATGGCTGTCACTGCCGCTTTTATATATTGTGTCTTCTTACTTTCCCTGCCCGCCAGCAAAATTATAATATATGCAATAAATGCCAGAAGCATTATGCCTTCTTCCCTTATCATAGCGTTATTCATGATTTCCCCTCCTCATTTCCCTGCCTTTGATTTTCCTGGCTTTGATTTTCCTGCCTTTGTTTTTACATTTAGCTCATTATACGGTATAAATACGGATTTTTCCAGCCCTTCTGTTTTCCCCGAGTATTTTCCTTTATAATCTTTTTTGATTTACACAAATGAGCATAAAAGAAAAGCACAAAGGAGAAAACAAAAAAATGAACGATTTAAAAACATTGAAAAAAATTTATCTTGACTACTGCCGCAATCAGAAAGAGCTGAATTACAAAACCCTCAAAGCATATAACATTGATTTGCAACAATTTCTGTCATTTATCCCCACGGATATCCTTCCTGTTTCAAAGGAAATGCTTTCTGACTATCTAACACACATCCATAAGCAATACAAGCCCAAATCCGTCAAACGGAAAATCGCCAGCATCAAAGCTTTTTTTCACTATCTGGAATACGAAGAAATGATTACTGAAAACCCTTTTAACAAGCTGCGGTTTCAATTCCGGGAACCTCTGCATCTCCCTAAAACCATCCCGTTACATATTATAGAAGCATTTCTTTCCACACTGTATCGGGAAGAGAAGACCGCTTCCACTCTCTATAAACAGAAAACTACTTTGCGGGATATTGCCGTCATGGAATTACTTTTTGCAACGGGTATGCGGATTTCAGAGCTTTGTAACTTAAAACAAACCAATCTGGATTTACAGTCGAAAAGTGTCTTAATTTTCGGAAAGGGGGCTAAAGAACGGTTTATACAGATTGGAAATGACCAGGTTCTTTCGGCGCTTTACCGGTATAAGGAAGCTTTTGCCGATGAGCTTTCCCAAACGGAATGGCTTTTTGTAAATCGTCTGGGCAACCGCTTATCGGAGCAGTCGGTACGATATATGATTATCCGGTATTGCAAAATTGCAGGGATTGATATGCATATTACTCCGCACATGTTCCGCCATTCTTTTGCCACCTTGCTCCTGGAGGCAGATGTGGATATCCGTTATATCCAGAAAATGCTGGGACACAGTTCCATTACAACTACGGAGATTTACACCAGCGTTTCTATGGCGAAACAGAAGGAGATTTTGAGCCGAAAGCATCCGAGGAATGGGATGGAGGTGGGGAGGGAATAAAGGATAATTATGTTCTATTTTCTTACTTATATAAATAATAACCAAATCTTCTTTCTAATTCTTTAGAAGAAATTATAATTTCTGCCTCTTGATCCCCATACTCTTTACCCAATGCCCTTAATGGGAAAATTTTTGCATTCTTTTTTATTATTATTTTATGTACTCCAATCTTACCCAATTTATTATTATATTCTTTTGCAATAGACAATAGCAAGCTTGCTGAAATATATGGTCTATTATTAAAACGCATTTTTCCCGCTCTATATGCAACAATATCATATGGCACAGGAGGACATTTAGTAAAACATTTCTCAATTGCATCAATACATGCAATATCAAGCGGATTATCATCATACCTTCCACTTGCCTGAATCATACCAATTTTATTTTGTTCTAATATAGATAATACTTTATCAACAAAATCTTTATAAAATTCCAAGGCAAAATCCGTAGCCTGTTTAGAATTATTAAATTTCTTTGCCACTACATAATACCTCCCATTAAATATTTATCACATAATAAAACAATTATTTTAACCATTAGTTTTTACAATGGGATTATATTGAAATTGCTTCCATATATCCAAACAAATATCTAATATATTTTCATTAATTTCTACTGGTATTAAACTACACAATTGCGTACCTATATCAGTTAAAGAAACATTCCCCGTTACTATTCTATTATTGTCTGTATTTAATTGTATTACTTTATTCCCATAACACACTTCAGCATAATCACTTCTTATACTAAAAAAATTAGAATGTCTATATTGAATAAGTCCCATATTATCTAATTCTTTTATATCATTATAATTAATATTTAATTGTTGATAACGCCTTCCATTATCAATATCATCAGCATAAGACCTATTATATATAAACACATATAATTTTGATGATATAGAAAAACAACATTTTCTTATTTTTTGAAAGTTTGTAGCAATTTTATTATCCATAATTGACATGGTATGTATAAATTGTTTAGTATATACATTAGGATTATTAAATTCTCCCGCCAAAATCTTACCCCAAATTTCTTTCATATTATCATCTGTTATATCTTTAACTTTATCAAAGAAAAAAGTAATCCAATCATCATTTATCTCTTCAAGTTTAAAATTTGGTTCTAAATGTTTAACTGCTATTCGTATTATATCCACTTGAGTTTTGTATTCTTTAACTATTTTTTTATAATTGCTTACTATAGCCGCTCGTTCAATAGGATTAATATCTTGTCTATTTGAAATTTCTTCTATTATTGACTTATTCGCTTCAATTATAGCCGGTTTAATATTTTTAGGAGTAACTATCCATCCTAACGCACTAGAAATCTTTTCTACAAAATTATTAATTACTCCTGCTACTGGTTCACTTATATTTCCAAAATCAATTAGGCTATACCTATCATCCATATTTTTTCTCCCATAAAATAATCCTTTTAGGCGTTTGCGAAATGCCCAAAGCCACATAAATACAGCATTTTTTATTCCAACAAATTCTCTTTTATTTGTAGTTCTTAATTACTCAAAACACTTAAGGGAATTTTGCGGTTTTACGAAAATCCCTGACAATTCTAAAATCACTCGGTTTAAACAGGACTTTTTATCGGACTTACAAGTTAACAACCGCCACTTCAAGTGGTGGTTATTATTAGCCCTAATAAAGAGCGTTTGCGTATGCACCTGAAAGGCGGATATCGCAAGCGTTGTTACTGATCCTATATAAAGAGGTACTTCTATTTTCTTCTTTTCTTGTCTCTTCTGACTGCTCTTAAATATATTTTTTATTGCTTCTTCTGTTATATTACCGATTGTTGATACATAATACCCTCTTGCCCAGAATGACT
>N._stephensi_709_foregut__coassemble_179_pt1 | contig 25844 bp, 13 predicted proteins | sample N__stephensi_709_foregut__metabat2_low_PE_012 | metagenome-assembled genome bin N | reverse complement strand
CGGTGGTGTGAGAGGTCGGCTAGTCAACTAATGACTAGCCTCCTACTCGATTGTTCAAAATATCACAATATCCAGAGTGTCGCAAGCATCTTTTAGTGATTATCTTTTGTCTGTTATCTATATTCCAGATATTCCAGGAATCTTTTCACAGCCAGGGAACAGCTTTTCTTACTCCGCAAGGCAAGACCGATATTGCGGAAGGCAGGAACATCTAATTCTTTTGTTATAATTTGGTATGGCACGCGCCGTAAAATAAGCTGAGGCAATATACTGATGCCAAGACCGCTTTCCACCATGGACATGATGGCGTAATCGTCCCAGGTCGTAAAATGTATTTTGGGAGAAATGCTGCATCTTTCAAAAATTTCTGAAATTTCGGCTTTTGCCCCTTTTTCCAACAGCATAAAGGGATAATCGGCGAGGGCTTTGACCGGGAATTTTTCACAATCTGCAAGAGGATGATTTTCGGGTAATACTACAAGCAGCTTGTCCTGCTCTAAAAAGCAGACTTCCAAATCGGGATGTGCAGGCAGACGCAGAAAGCCACAGTCAACACGCCCTTCCAGTATCCAATTTTCAATTTCCGTATAGTCCCCTAACAGTAGTTCGTAATCAATATTAGGATAATCGCGCTGAAACCGTTTAATGATGTTGGGAAGCCAATGGGCAGCCACGCTTGAAAATGTCCCTATCCTGATGATTCCGGATTGCAGACCGTTTATCTCATCTATCTGTGCCTGCAATTTCTCATATTCTGTACAGACAGCTTTTGCATAGGGCAGCAGTGCTAATCCGTCCGATGTCAGACGAACCCCTGAGCGGTTACGTTCCAGGAGTACAACCTTCCATTCCTTTTCTAAATCGTTAATCATGCGGCTGATTCCCGATTGGGAATAATTTAACCGTTCAGCAGCTTTTGTGAAGCTCCCATATTCCACCGTTTTCACAAAAGCCAGGTACTTTTGAATATTCATATCCATAGTGCAGCCTTCTTTCATTTGAAATCATCATGCTTATCATGATAAATATTCGCTTTTGTAATTCTATGATTTATGATAATCTATGCACTGGAAGTTTTCAAGACTTAGAAAGAATGATTTCCAAAAATATGGACGATAAAGAAAGGAAGCAGGTTTCATGTTTTATGTAAGTGATATTTTAAAGACTGCTCCAAAGGAATTTCAGACGCCATTGCAGCAGAATACCTATCAGGTACTTGAAAAATTAAATATTCCATTTGAGCGGGTGGAAACTGACGAAGCTATTACAATGGAGGACTGTATTCAGATTAACCGAAAGCTGAATATGGAAATGGTAAAAACGCTGTTTCTCTGCAACAGACAACAGACAGCCTTTTATCTTTTTATTACCACGGGCACTAAGCCTTTCCGTTCCAAGGACTTTAGCAATGCATTAGGGGTTTCCCGTGTTTCCTTTGCACCGGCAAAGCTTATGGAAGAAATGCTGGGTACCAAAGTAGGAGCGGCAACCGTTTTTGGCGCCATACTGGACACTCAGAATAAAGTGCAGATTGTATTGGACAAAGAGGTAGCGGATTGTGAATGGTATGGATGCAGCGATGGGATAACGACGAGCTATATGAAGATTAAAACGGAATATATTACGGACACTTTTTTGAAGTTTGTAAAACATATTCCGGCTGTTATTGAGGTGTAAGGATGGGACTTTATTATAACAGGATTGTTGTCAAGGTAGGCACTTCCACACTTACAAATGAAATCGGGCAGAATAATCTGAAATCCTTTGACAGCATTGCCCGTGTGCTGTCCGATATTCAGAATATGGGTTATGAGGTTATCCTTGTATCCTCCGGTGCAATCGCAGTGGGTATAAACAAGCTGCAAGCTAAGCCGCGTCCCGCCAGTATGCGGATAAAACAAGCTGCCGCCGCTGTGGGACAGTGCAGCATTATGTATCTGTATGATAAATTTTTTAGTGATTATGACAAAACGGTGGCGCAGATTCTGCTCAATGCCGAGGATATAGAAAATGAGGAAAAAAAGGAAAATCTTATTAATACTTTTAATACGTTGCTGGAAATGGGCATCATTCCAATCGTAAATGAAAATGATTCCGTAAACTATACGGAAATCCAATCAGAGGATAAGCTCTTTGGGGATAACGATATGTTATCCGCTGTGGTTTCGGTTTTATGTAAGGCAAAAAGTCTTGTTATTTTTTCTGATATAGACGGTTTTTATGATAGCGATCCCCGGCTATATCCGGGTGCAAAGCTGATTGAGCGTATATCTGTAATTGATGAGAAGGTATTGTCTTTAGCGGGCGGCGCAGGCTCCAGACGGGGAACGGGCGGCATGAAGACCAAGCTGCAGGCAGCAAGGCTGGCTTCCTCCCAGGGGATTGACACCATAATTACAAATGGGAAAAATCCATCCGCCCTGTACCAAATCGTAAGGGGAGAAAATGTAGGAACGCTGTTTGCCGGTAAAAGAACGGATTAATGCTGTAAAAAGTCTATTGCCCTTCCTTTAGGAAAACAAGCTCAATGCCTTCTTCCCTGCCCAGATTCCTGCCATACTGTTTATCCCTTCCGTTGTTCCAGTGTTCGTGGACGCCTAAATTGGAGAGGGGTTCCCCGTTGCCGTTGTAATAGGAATTTCCGGAAGGCGGATTTCCCACAAGCCCCGCTTCATGTAAATAATTTTCGCTGCAGGGATTTCCTGCGGCGGGATTGCTTCTGCTGACAGCAGGCTCATTTGCCAAAAAGTCCGCTCCGACGGAATCAATCGCCACCGGGTCCTGTGAAATGAAAATGCTGGATGTATAGCTGCCATGAAAGGGGGACTGCTGCCACCGGGCATTTTCCTTTGTAATGGAAGCGCCTTCAGAGGGGGCGCAGATTAAGGCGTCCAGCATATACAGAACCGTTTTTCCGCCAAGCTGGTAATTTCCCATAAGGTCAACAAGGGGGCTGTAAATACCCATTTCATTTCTGGTAAGCCATTGGTGCAGGTTAGCCCCTTCCGGCGGGCGCATGGCATTTCCGTTTATAAAAGAACCGAAATGGTTTTTGCCGCAAAGGGTAATCCCATAGCTGTGTCCTTTCAGGTTAGCAAGGTTTATGACATAAGCCGCTTCGGTCACGCAGGTAGGAAGATAGTTGATGGCTCCGCTAAAGGAATAGGACTAGTTAATCGGTGCGTCTGTATCCGCCATTCCGTTATTTCTCCCTACAAAGTGAACGCCCTGCAACTGTCCTTTGGTACACATTTCCACCATATAATCTGGAAACAGGCGTGACACATCGTATACAGTAATATTCTCAGGGGAAACGCCTGCCTCCGTCACAAGGGAAAGTAACAGCGCTTTCAGCAGCACGGGATTTGTATAGCTCATAGAGGTTTCCCCGGATGTATCGTCATCAAATACCCCGGAGCCGTTGATATTTGCCTTAATGGCTATTTTTTCCCCGGAACGGTAGGAAGCTCCGCCGTTATGTGAGCGAAACAGCGCATCCCATCCCTTTTCTGCATCCGGCTGATTTGCAAGGGAAGCAATACCGTCGTTGACCATGGAAAGTATAGAGACCTCGTCGAAATGGTCCGTTTCCCACCAATAGTTTTCGTCTTCCCAGGAAACGACGGCAGGGTTATAAGCCCAGACTACCCGTCCGGGCATGGCGCCAATGCCTGTACCGTAAGGCTCGTGCTCAGGATAAATGCCGTCATAGGGAAGTTCTGCTTTTGCAGCAGACCTTCCACAGGATGTGGTAAGACACAAAAGTGAAAGAATAAATGCTCCGTATAATCGCTTTTTCATTGTACATCTCCGTTTCTGTAAAAATCTTCCTTTATACCTTTATACTTTAGCCGGGAAATATCGGAATATAGCTGCCGCGAGGGTCAATACCCGCCCTTTGGAGCGTTTCAATTTTCATGCCCCGCTGCTTACGGCGGGGTTATTTACTTCAGGTATTTCAGGAAGAAGGCTTCCAGCTTATCAAAGGGAATGGCATTTTTTCCGCCGCCGTCATAGAGGTCCGTATGGACTGCATCGGGGATAATCAGCAATTCCTTATTATCCGCATAGGGATTATCTTTTACCATATCGGCATAGGCATCTCTGCTAAAATAACAGGAGTGTGCCTTTTCACCGTGCATAACCAGGACGGCGCTTCTGATTTCATTGCTGTACTTTAGAATCGGCTGGTTCATAAAGGACATACAGCCGGTAATGTTCCAGCCGCCGTTGGAGTTGAGGGAACGCTCATGGTAGCCCCGGTCCGTTTTATAATAATCATAATAATCCGCTACAAAGAAAGGCGCGTTCTCCGGAAGGGGGTCAACAACACCGCCGCCCAAGGCATAACTGCCATTTTGATAATCAACGAGTCTTTGTGCGTTCATGGCTTCCTTTTTGGCGTATCTTGCATCAGCAGAATCCTCGGAATCAAAATATCCCTTGGCATTGACACGGGTCATATCATACATGGTGGATGCGACGGTTGCTTTAATGCGGGTGTCCAATGCTGCCGTATTCAAAGCCAGACCGCCCCAGCCGCAGATACCGATAATACCGATTCTGTCGGGATTTACATTGTCCTGGAGGGAGAGAAAATCCACCGCCGCCTGGAAGTCCTCGGTATTGATGTCGGGAGATGCCATGTATCTGGGTTCGCCGCCGCTTTCGCCTGTGAAAGAGGGGTCAAAGGCGATGGTAAGGAATCCCCGCTCCGCCATTGTCTGTGCGTACAGCCCTGCCGCCTGTTCCTTGACCGCGCCGAAGGGACCGCATACTGCAATGGCGGGCAGCTTGCCGGAAGCCTCCTTTGGCTCGTACATATCAGCCGCAAGGGTAATGCCGTAGCGGTTGTGGAAGGTTACCTTTTGGTGGTTTACCTTTTCGCTTTTCGGGAAGGTTTTATCCCATTGGTTTGTCAGTTTAAGTTTCATAAATAAAATACCGTCCTTTCATCATGATAGGTTTTTCTGTTTCTCTAAGGTCTTTTCCATTTTGCAGACCAGGTAGTCAAGGCAGTCTACTCTTTCCTGGCTTTGATGCAGGTCGTCCATCAATCCGCATCGGTGCTGTCGCAAAAGCCTGATTGCATCCTGCACCTGTCCTGCCTCACACAAGCCGCAGACGACTGATATTTTATCTTTGTCGCAGCCTGCATCCTTTAGGTTTTGAATCATATCTTCCGTATGACTGCCTCCTTTCCTTAAGCTGATTCTATTGTAACCTGTTGATTTTATGATTGCTAATGGTTATAATTTATATCATGATATTCTTTTTTGGAATATCAAAAGGAGGAACGGGAAAATGGAAATACGGACACTGCGTTATTTTCTGGCGGCAGCCAGGGAAGAAAATATGACCCGTGCGGCGGAAATTTTACATGTTACCCAGCCCACTCTTTCAAAGCAGCTGCGTGCTTTGGAGGAGGAACTTGGGAAAAAGCTGTTTCTGCGGCACAGCTTCAGTATTCAGTTAACGGAAGAACGGATTTTACTGCGTAAACGGGCGGAAGATTTGGTAAAAATGGCAGATAAGATTACCAGTGAATTTATTGCTCTTGATGATGTCACGGGAGGAGATGTTTACTTTGGGCTGGCGGAGTCCTATCAGATTCGTTACCTTGCCGCCGCAATCAGCGCCTTCAAAAAGACTTATCCCGGTCTGCGCTACCACATTACCAGTGGGGATACGGAGCAGGTCATAGAAAGGCTGAATAAGGGGGTCATTGATTTTGCCGTCCTTGTGGAAGACCCGGATACTGCAAAATACAATTACCTGACCTTCCCGGAGGCGGACGTCTGGGGCGTTATCATGCCGGAGGACAGTCCCCTTGCAGAAAAGGAAACCCTGTGTGTAGAAGATTTGATAGGGCTGCCGCTGTTTTGCTCCGAGCAGGGCTGGAAAAAGGATATTCCACGCTGGTGCGGCAGTAAAATGAACAGACTTCATCTGGAAGGCTCCTTCCGCCTTTCCTATAACGCCTCACTTTTTGTCAAGGAAAAGCTGGGCTATCTTCTGACCTTTGAGCATCTGATTAACACCAGTCCGGGCAGTGGTCTTTTGTTCCGTCCCTTGTCGCCGAAGCTGGAAACCAGAATGTATCTGGTCTGGAAGAAATATCAGGTCTTTACGCCTATTGCGGAAAGACTGCTGGAGAATTTACGGGAAAAGATGGGTTAAGTGCTTTGATGTAAAGAAGATAGGAATATGGAATTTATCTGTTCGTATTTTTTTAAGAATGATTGGGAACTTGCCTTTACCATATCCTCCTGGGAAATATTACTAAAATCCAAGTGATATCCTAGTTTCTGCGCAAGAATGGAGAAATATGCCCGCTGGGTTCTGCCGTTTCCTTCCCGAAAAGGATGTAGGGCGTTTATTTCTGAAAAATAATATGCCATTTTAGTAGGAAGCTCATTTGCAGATAAATCCTGTAGATAATGTTCAGATTTTAATTTATCAAATATTTCGGCGGCATTTGGATAAATAAAAGCACTATTACAGAACATATTGCCTTTTGCAATATCAACAGTCCTAATCTTACCCGCCCAGGTATAAATATCTTGGAACAAAAATTTATGAATTTTTAAGAGATAATGAACATCCATTTCCCCGCCGGGAATATTTTGGAATAATTCAATATATCTTAACCCTACAATTTTTCTTTCTTTTTCCTCTAAAACATCGGCATTACGGATGCCTAATTTGTTCTTTAACACATTACTGTTTTCATAACAATAGTATGAATCATGTGCATATTGATAAGAATTACTCATTCATTCCCGCCTGCTATAATCCTTTTGATTTCTTTTGAAATGTTTCTTTTCCCGGAAGCGCATTCCTTCAATAAAATAATTTCTTCTTCAGTGAAAAACATACCTTCCAAAGCGAAGTTTGTAATTGCATCTTTTACAATCATTTCGTTACTTGCAACAAACGCCATTTTAAATTCCAATCCTTTCTGATTGTGTTAAATACAGTATAGCACAACTTGCCCCTAATCCGCAAACAGAGCTTCCGCCAGCCTGCAAAGCGCCTCCTGGTCCTTACATGCCATCAGCTCCCGTGCGGAGTGCATGGATAAAAGGGGCACGCCGGCGTCCACGCAGGGAATCCCCAGCTTTGCGGAGCTGATGCTTCCGAGCGTGGAGCCGCCGCGGATATCCGAGCGGTTCACATATTTGGCATAGGAAATCCCATGCTCCCGGCAAAGCCCCTGGATGATGCTGACAAACTGCGAGTCCGTTGCATATGCCTGTCTTGCGGAAAGCTTCAATGCCACGCCGTCCCCTAAACAGACCTGATTGGTTAAATCGTTTTTATCGGGATAGGCGGGATGCATTGCATGTGCCACATCCAGGGAAAGGCAGAGACCGCCGTTTAAAGCGCAGTAAATCCTTTCCTTTTCAAAACCGAGATTTTCAAATATTCTCTCTAAAATACCCATGGTCAGTCCCGAATCGGCGCCCTGTTTGGTGGAGCTGCCGATTTCCTCGTTGTGATAAAAAGCGGATACGCAAATCCTGTTTCCTTTTGTTCCGACCTTTAAAATGGCTTCCAGTGCAGCATGGACGCCGGAACAGTTATCAATCCGCGGGGCAGAAAACAATTCTTTGTCTATGCCTGTGCAGACGCCTTCGTCGGCATTATATAAGCAGAGTTCATAATCCAGTATTTCATCAGGGGAAGCTTCGGCTAACTGCCCCAGATAGGAAAGAAAGAAATCTTCGGCGTCAGCTTCTTCCTTATTCAAAAAAGCCAGAGGCAGCATATGAAGCTGGGGATTTAATTTCAGTTCTTCATTGATTTTCTGATTCATATGAATGGCAAGACCGGGAATGACTGCAACGGGGTCTTGGGAATCAACCAGCTTTACCGTAGGATGAAAGGAATCGGCGCCTTTTAGGCACACCTTTCCCGCAATGCCCAGAGGACGATCCAGCCAGCTGGCATAAACAGCGCCGCCGTAAGGGTCCACATTCAGTCTGCCATAACGCCCGGCAGAAATTTCAGGATTGGGCTTTATGAGAAAGGCAGGCCAGTCCGTGTGTGCCGTCAGCATATGCAAACCGGGAGTTTCCCCGGGAGCAACATCCTTTCCCACAGTAAAGGCAATGCAGGTGCTGCCATAAATATTGATATAGTACCTGCCGCCGGGTTTGATATCAAAAGGCTCTGTCAGCTTCAATTCTTTAAAACCGGCGTCTTCTAATTTTTCCATGCAGTACAGACAGCAGTGGTAGGGCGAATGTGCCTTCTTGATTAATTGTGCAAGGGCATCCATCTGAATCTTTGTGTTTGACATAATGTGACCTCCTGTTACTATTTTATACGAATCTGTGCGGCGTTATTCTTGTCCTTTTTTAAGAAAGTCAGGGTCTCCCTTTAAAGAATAATATTGCAGGTTAGCACTGACTTCCTCTAAGGGAATTTTATCCTCAATTTCCATAACCGGTCTGGTTTCATCATAAAGGCTGATAAAAACCTGCCCATAATTCCCTGTTGCCCAGTCTCCATTGGAAGCAAGGGGGAGTAGCACAACGCCGTCTCCCAAATCGGTTAAAAGACAGCTTTTTCCTTCCCAGCTTATGGTCATAATGGTATCTTCATTCAGGATGCCGCCAAAACGGGCATTTAATGCAGCGATATCCACTTCCGCATAAAGAAATTCCGAAGGTGCGCCGGAGGCTGTGAGAACCGAGGCGTTCAGGTTTTCCACATTGTGCCCCAGGGACAGGGCGCATTTTCCCATATAAAGGGGCGCCGCCCAAGGCGAATCGGAAAGAGTGGACGCCCCATAAGCTTCCTCCCCGTACATGGAGATATAAAGGGCTTTCGGCAGATAAAATCCTGTATCCCCATCGTAAGCATAGCCATACTTTAACAGTTCCCGATAAATGTAATAGTTGTTCAAGGGGCTTAAATCGCTGCCCACAACCGTGTGCTCATCTATCAGGGCAATAACTCCCTCTGCCGCCTCACGGCTTTTGGCAAGGGAGACTTTTCCCGAATAAAGAGCGCTTTCATCCAGGAGAAAATAATACATCTGCATTTTATCCAGCGCCAGAAGCTTCAAATTGGCATCTGCCCTATGAAGGAGGGAAAGTCTTTCATCATATTCATAAAGCTGTTCTCTCACACTGCTTTCCATAAAGCCATAGCCCAAGGTAGGAAAACGCAGGACGTCCTCTTCGCTTATGGAAACGGCGGAGGGAGAGACGCTAAAAGGCGCAAGGTTCGCCGCATATTCCCCCACACATGCGCAGTCAGCATTGACAATCCCGTCCGGAGCGGGAAACTGATAATCCCCCATATGATAAAAGGTCAGGAAAGGAATGGCTAAGGAAAGGGCAGTTAAAAGCACGGCGGAGCTTTCCTTTTGGAAAATCCTGTTCCCGAAGCGAATCAGGAGGATGGGGAGAAAAATACCCATAATCCAAAGATAAATATGGCTGTTGCGGGAAAACAATCTGCTGACCCAGGTTTCGTCCATAATAACCAATGTGTATGTATAACACACAGGCAGTATGAGAAAGCCGGCGGACAGCCCTAAAAATGCAGGCTGTTTATAAGGCTCGTTATCCCTGTTTTTATGTAAAAAGGAAAGCAGCAAAAGAAGGAACAGCCAGACAGGGAGCATACTGCCCAGAAAACGGAGGGCGTAATAAAGACCGCTTCTGATTTTTCCCAAGGAGGATAAATAAGGCATAAACCAGTCCGGAACGGCTATGGAGCTTAGCGCCAGTCCGTCTGCAAGAATGGTTTGATGGGAATACGCCAGAATATGGGAAGCCATTTTGACAAGTAGTGGAATGGCTAAAATAATGGGAAGTAGCAGGAGAAGGGTTCCCACATAAAAGGATTTTTTCCTGAGCGCTTCCGCCAGCTCCCCTTCTTTCAAAAAGGAAAAGAGGCAGACCAGGGCGTAGGGCATCCCCGCCACAATCAACGCCAGCCCGAACAGCGGGTAATACAGCCCGCTTAAAAAGCCGCAGAATATATAAAGATAGAGAAAGCGCCTTCTGTCCTTTATGACGGCAGGCAGTAAAAGCAGCAACAGCACCGGGAGGATAATCCATGTCCTGCAATAGACGGGCATATGGAAAAGAAAGGCAAAAAGAAGAGTCCACTTTCCGTCCACATGAAGGGAAATCATGTATACTGTCAGTATGGAAAACAAAACAAATAGTACGGCAAAGGCGGCGTAATAGGTGGTCGCCTTTCCGCCAAAGAACAACTGGTTAATACCGCCGGCAAGCATGGGGAACAGCCCCGATACCGGAGAATATTCCTCATAAGGGGCGTTGCCGAGGGAGACTATCTGCTGCCAGGGAAGCATCTGTTCGCCATAATGGTGCATATCCGTAGGAACGATAAAAGCGGAAGGAATATAGGAACCGTACAGGAAAACGGAAATCGCAGAAACCGTGGCAATAAAGGGCTTCGCGCCGTTTTGGGTTTCACGGGTCAAGTAATATTGCAGGAAAAACCCCAGGTACAGAGCCAGGATTAAAACGCCTATAAAGACCAGATAGCTTTTAGGATAAGAAAGCTTCACGATTTGTCCCTGAAAGCTGTAAGAATTTTTTAAATACAAAACCGCTAAAAGGGGCAGGGGCAGCTGGCTTATAAAAAAGATTTTATCGAATACCCCATAAAAATGAAAGTAGAAAAGGAGGGCAAAAAGAAAGATAACTGCCGCCGCTCCCAAAATCAGCAAATCGGAATGAAGATAAATGCCTGTGGAAAATGCCGCCGCCAGATTGATTACCTGGACGTCAAAATAGAGAAACAAAAACAAAGAGATACATTTTACACAGTCTTTTTTAAAAATCATGACCAAAAGACTAAAAATCAGGGCAAAAAGCCAGAGAGTCAGAGAAGTCTTTCCGTAGCATACCAGCTGTATGACGGGCGGGATGAAGCAGACGGCGCATCTTAAAAGAGAGGGGACCTCGTCAAAGGAAGAAGAGAACTCCCATGGGGCTATATCGAAGTCGGAAAGCTTAGACCCCTGCATACTCCGCCTGGTGGCAAACAGGCTTCTTCTGATAAGGAAAAGCCCTAAAATGCAGAAACAGCCCAGCCAGAGCAGTCCCCAGAAAAATTCCCATTCCCCGGTTTTATTGCTGCCATCCATGGCAATCTGGTCGATAATCAAATCATGTATCGCAGAGGTGCCGTGGAAGAAATTGTCCCGTAGTACGAAATAAAGAAAGAAAACCAGAATACAAGGCAGGATAAAAACAACAAAAAGAGGCAGTCCTCTTTTTGAATCTTCAATCTGCTTTTTGCTTGTTATATGCTTGTGCGCTATTGTCTTTTGTGTCATTTTCATATCCATTTACCAAAAGGGAAAACGCCTCTTCTTACCGTCGCTTTTCAATATACATAGGCGTGTTTTACTAACGGAAATAAATCCGTACTGCCAGAAAAATTGCCCAGTACATATGGTGCTTCATAAAAAATAGAAACAGCTTTTCCGCCATGGTAAGCCGGGGCATATCATAAACCTTCAGGGCATGAAGCACAGCCTCATCATGGCAGATTGCTTTCATGTCGCTTTTATGTTCTTTATAGGGGGCAGTTTTCTTTTTATAAATGCCGCCCTTTATATGGAGAACTGTCAGACAGAGGAAGTCGTTCCAAATCTGCCCGCTGAAATCATAGCCGCCCTTTTTTCTGCTGATTCGCAGAAGATTTTCATTTAAAATCTTGATTTTTTCCATGTAATGACTGTCGTATTTCATAGTCATGGAGCTGTTATTCATGTAATAATAATAAGGAAAATAATCCTTTAAAACAACTACCTTTTTGGCATCTAAAAACATACAGAGGGAAAACTGGAAATCCTCTCCGATGGAAACCTCGTCGTTACATAGGGGCAGGTTTTCTTTTACAAGGGAAGCCCTAACTAACTTGGTAACCCGGTTGGGATGGAGCTTCCTGCCCATGAAGCTACCGTCGTTGATAAGCACTGGAAACATTTCCTTTTCCAGGGCGGCAGGCTCAAATACATCCGTGGGGAAATCCATCTGGTCGTCCCATTCCTCATGATTGCCGTCCTCATAAATGTGGTGTAAGCCGCAGCAGGCAATATCAGCTTCTTCCTCTTCCATGCGGGTAAACATCTTTTCATACATATCCGGCAGGATAAAATCATCGCTGTCCACATAGCCGATATAACGCCCCTCTGCCACCGCACTTCCTGCCTTCCAGGCGGAGGTCAGCCCGCCGTTTTCCTTGTGGATGGTGCGGATTTTGCCGGGATAAGCGGCGGCGTAATCGTCGCACATGGATACGGAGCGGTCACTTCCGCCGTCGTCCACCAGAATGATTTCGATATTTTGAAGGGTCTGGGCGAGAACGCTTTTTACGCACCGGTCCAGATAGGCTTCCATGTTGTATACGGGAATGACGATTGATACGTCAAAAAGTTTTTTGGACATTGCTTGCTTTCGCCTTATTTTTATTTTTTGGTGGTTGCAGACGCAAACAGCATATAGCAGCATCCGTGCTGCGATATGCCTTTCTCCAACATCCTGTTGGAGAATTGCTGTGCCTGAATGGAGCATTAAGAAAACCTAATGTTTTGCACAAGGTACAGAAAGAAGGAAAAGCTTTCCCCTCTTCGGGAATTTTTACAACCTGCCTGCCCCAAAGCGCTGCAACTGCCTATCTATTTCACTATTATATAAGAAAGAAGGGGTTTTTTCAATATTTTGCCGGAAGCGGTTTCCCTACATTTAGAATATCAAATAATCTATTAACAGAGATGTTTTAAGTGAAAATTACGTCCCTATCCTTTCTATAATCAGTCCTATTTATTAAATTTTTATAAAATTTTCACGACTTACCGCATACGGTAACTATTTGCTATTTCATTTTGCTATAATGGAACAATCATTTTATTAAAGATGCTATATTCTACAAATTTTGACCCAGGATAAGTGGAGGAAAAATGAAAAAGAAAATGAAGAAAGCCGGTTGAGAAGTATAATAGCAGGCATAATAGTGGCAATGGGAATTGTGATATTGCTTTTGATTAAGAGGTCAAAAAACGACAACAACATGGTTGGAATAGACAGAGCTGATAAGTCCGATAAAAAAACAGAAGAAAATGGAAGGGAAGGAAAAAAAGAATGAGAAAGGGAATAGGAATAATGAAAAGAATTGTGGCAGGAATATTGATTGTGACTATGCTCCCCTTCTCAAGCTTTGCCGGAGTCGGAGTCAGGGAGGTAAATGCTGCGGCAGTATCCGCCAATAGCATAATATCTCCTGAAATCGAAAGTGACATCTTACCTGAGACTCTTTCTGAGGAAGTAACAGAAAAGATTTATACCCACGGCGGGGAAGATATTGATACCTTCGTAAATGAAATCCTACAGGGAGAATTCCCAGAGGAAACAGAAAATGTCATAATTGAAGAAAATGATACTCTGACAGAAGACCTGATTGTCATGGATCTGACTCTTAAAAACGGGACTTTTGATCTGCGGGGAAATACCCTCTATATATGCGGGAATTTTATCCATAGCGGAGGCGTGTTAAAAATAAACGGCGGCCGGGTAGTAGTTCTGGGGGATTACCGTATTCAAAGTCCGGTGCAGAAAGCAGAAAATGAAGAAACAGAAGAAACCGGGAAAGAAAACGAGACAGGAGAAGAAACGGAAACAGAAGAGCAGGACGAATATACCACTTCTGAGGGCTGTCTCCGAATGATAAATGAAAATGACTATCTTCTTGTTATGGGAGATTTCTATACCGATTCCGAAGTAAGCCATTCAGGCTGGCTGGACAACGGCATTATGGAAGTAAAAGGGGACTTTACACAATATACAACAAAAAATATGAACAATTTTTTTTCCCTACGCAATTTCCATCTGTATCTGACAGGAACAGAAGGGCAGAAACTGGAAACGAGCCAGCGGTTCGACCGAGGGGACTGTATTGCAAATCTGGTTATAGAAAATGAAAGCGAGCAGGGTATTACCTTGGTCAATAACCCCTATATAACAGGCAGTATCACAACCAATGGGGCTGTCATAGAAGGCAGTATCTCCATAGGCACGGAAACTGTGTTTGAGGAAGACTACTTTGACGGGGGAATTACACTGTCCCATGCAGGCCTGACAGGAAGAATCACACAGGAACTGACAATCGGGAAGGATTTAACTCTGGAAAAGAACGGTGGGATATTATACATAGAGAAGCAACTGACGGTAAAGGGAGATGCCCGGGTCGGCAATGCAGTATATCCTACCGGGGGAAGCCTGATCGTAGAAGGCGATATGACTGTGGATGACGGCGGGGACGGCCACATCTGTGGGATTTACATGATAGAGGATAATGCTTATGTGCTTGTGGAGGGAGATTATACCCACAAGACACAAAAAGGGGTTTCCATGCCGGGAGGCATTTTGGAAATTAAGGGAAATGTTACCCTGGGCAGTGCCTTTGTTCCTGAAGAAAGCCATAAAATGATTCTGTCGGGAGAAGAAGCACAGTATGTGTCGGCAGAAAAGGGAGCGGTATTAAATATATTGGAATTGCAAAATCACAGCGATGCCGGCGTTATCCTGGGAGAAAATGTGACGTGGAAGAAGCTGGTCAAAAACGGCTGCAAAGTAACTATGGGAGGAAACAGCGGTTATATAGGATATACTCTGGAGGAGGATGAAACCTTTGAGGAGGAGTTTGTCCTGACAGGAGGCACTCTTGACTTAAACGGGCATACTATGACCATAAAGGGAGATTTTATCCACAGCGGCGGAACAGTGCTCATAAATGGCGGAAAGCTGATTATAGAGAGAGACTACCGGATACAGGAACGAAACAGGGCTTTTGACGGCAGCTATGAATACGGGGAAAGCGATGGAAAGCTGAAGATGCAGGAGGAAGACGACTATGTGTTTGTAGGCGGGACTTTCTATTACTATCCCGGTGCTCAGGGCGTGCTTTTTCTCAGTGCAGGCTGTCTGGAACTGAAAGGGGATTTTTATCAGTGGGAAGAGGCATCCGCATATAGTTTTAGTGCAACAGGCAGCCATACACTTTTAATCAGCGGGGATAAAAAACAAACCATTCATTTCAAGAATGAAGAGGATTGTTATAAGTTTTCTTATATTCAAAACTTGAATATTACCAATCAGTCTCCGGAGGGGGTTGTCATAGAAGGGACTCCGTGGGTACGGGGCAGATGTGAGTCAGCCAGAGAAAGCAGTGTAGAAGGTCTGGTATATAAGGATGGGACTAACTGTTATGATTGGGGAGAATATTATGCAGGGGATTTAGGAACTATATTCACACTTAGTTTATACAATGATTTTGAACTGGGAGGGGATTTATATGTTCACAATCTCTTTAATTTGTACAGAGATTTAACGGTAGACGGCAATATCTATATGTCTGATTATTCCCGGTGGCAGTATAATGGAAATATTTCTCTGCAAGGGAGTAATCTGGTTGTAAAAGGCAATGTGGAAGCTGGTAGTGAATACTATTATTCCGGGATAAGGCTCCAGACAAATAATGCTTATGCGCTCATTGAAGGTAATTATCGGATTCTGGGATGCGTAGAATACAGTCAGACATATTCTCCTGCAGGCGTGTTGGAAGTAAAGGGAGATATTGATTTTAAGGGAAAAGTATACCATGGCGGGCAGCTGATTTTAAGCGGAGATAAAAAACAGACCGTCCGTGTCGGGGCAGGCACCGATATCAATCAGCTGAAAATTGAAAACACCAGTGAAGAAGGCGTCTGTCTGAAAAGCTATATCAAGGTCAAATCCTGGGAAGGGGGAGACTGCCCTATTACTTTCAAGGGAGAACCCTGTATATTAGGTTGCAGTCTCACGGAAGATATAACCATTGACGGAAACGTGGTTCTTTTGGGCGGCGTCATGGCGTTAGACGGATACCGGCTGCAGATTAACGGAAATCTTACCCAGATAGGAGGAGATATCAGGGTTAATACCGGAAGTCTGTATATAAACGGCGATTATTATCTGGGAAATCCCAAAGAAACTTCGGATGTCTACGACATGGAAACATCCGGCATGCTGTATATGGATTATGAAAAAGATTATGTATGCGTAGAAGGGGATTTTTATGAAAGCAAATCAAGCGGGGCATGGATTGACTTAAAAGCAGGTACTTTGGAGCTTCACGGTAATATGGATTATGAGAAGACCCTCTATAGTTATGGAAATCATACCCTGCTTTTAAAAGGCGACAGACAGCAGAAAATTACCTTTCACGGAACAGATGCAGGCATGGGCAGCGGGCTAAAAAACCTTACTCTGGACAACCAAAGCGAGGAAGGCATTGTATTTGTTAACAATCCTTATTTTACAGGGACTATTTCTGACAGGGAAGATAATCGGGTATCGGGGGCAATTGAGATACAGTCCATGGGTCAGCTGGAAAACGGCTATTTTGGCGGAAGCATTTATTACAGGACAAACGGGCTGGGAACGGATGAAGATATCCATATCGGCGGCGACCTGAAAATCCAATACAGTGGTTCGACCACAATAAGCGGGCAGCTTCAAGTAGACGGCAATCTGGATTTGGAAGGTATTCTCAATATGAATCATGGTTCCCTTTTGGTGGGAGGCGACCTGAATATCAGGCAAAGCAGCTCCGACTATGTAAGTAATGGAATCAATATGTCCCATGGCGACGATTACGTGCTTGTGGAAGGCAGCTTTACCAATGAATCCGGCAATCCTCCGAGTATGAATGGGGGAGTATTGGAAGTCAAGGGCGATTACAGGGAGCAGGAAGGGATTTCCTATACAGGCACCCACAAAATTATTTTCAGCGGAGAAGAAAGGCAGATTGTAGAGCAGCAGGGGAAATTCCATATTCTGGAACTCCGAAATGAAAGCGAAGAAGGCATTTTTTCAGAAAAAGCGCTGAAATATGATGAAATGATTACAAATGGCTGCAGGTTAGTGATTGGCGACGAGACAAGCATCAGCGGTTTTACCCTGTCGGATGACTATATTGCGGCAGGGGATTTATATCTGGTGGATGGAACTTTGGACCTGGCGGGACATACCCTGGTAGTGCAAGGAGATTTAATTTTACAGGAAGGAGAAATTGTATTTAATCATGGTAGTCTGATTGTAGAAGGAAACTTCAGACAGCAGAAGAGAAAAAAACTGGAAGAGGGCTATGAATATTCAGAAAGCTTCGGGCATTTATATATGAATGAGACCGACGATTATCTGTGTGTGAAAAAGGACGGCTATTTTATGCCGCCTACTGATGGAGCGGGAAATATAAAGGGAACTATAGAGCTTCTGGGAAATCTGGAGACTGACGGTAAGACGGCTCTTTTCATAGAAGGCAATCTGGTATTTGGCGGAAAGGAAAAACAGAAAATTGCGGGAGGAAACCGGATTACCACAAATAATCTGACTATCAGCAATGAGTCTGTGGAAGGTGTGGAATTTGACAGCTATGTGTGGGTTAACGGCATCTCGGACGATCCGGCATGGAAGGCAGGGGGAGCAGGGGGAATCCGCATCAGTGATTTTGGACAGCTAAAGGAGGGCGTTTTTGGCGGAAATGTGACTTTGTCCGTATATGGAGACCCCTACAAAAACATGAATCTTCAAAATGACCTTGATATCAGGGGCACTCTGCTACTGGATTATTATGGGACAACTGCTAATACAATCAAATGCGGAAGTCATACAATTAGTGTTGGAAAATTGATTTTAAATTCCAACCTGTATGTGGAAGAGGCAGAACTGTATGTTGCAGGAGACCTTTTGGTGCAATGGAGCGGCAGTCTGCATATGGATAAAGAGGAAGGATATTTGTCCGTAAACGGGGATGCACTGTTTTGCGGAAGAAAGGCTTCTTATTTATCAGAAGGTGTTATGGAGCTTGCAGGGAATTTTACCCAGCAGTCCGCTAATGAAAATCTTGTGGCGGTAGGAAACCATAAGACCGTGTTGAAGGGCGGACCGGAAGGAAGGGGAGGAGAGCTACAGAGTGTTCATTTTGATGCGCCTGACCTTAACCGGTTTCATATACTGGTCCTTACAAATGATTTGTATACAAACTATCAGTTTGATACCGTGCCTGAGGATATTGCAGATGAGGTAATCTATCTTGCTACTGAGGTGGTTTATCCCCGTCCGGTAACGGGAATTTTTGCAAAAGAGGTTACTGCATACGGAGTTACCTTAGAGTATGAAGGAACATGGAAGGACGGAGAGGCAGCAGGCTTTGAAATCTACCGAGATGGGGTAAGGATTGGCGATACAGGAACGAGAAGCTACCGTGACACGGGGCTTAATGCGGGACAGACTTATACCTATACGGTTTATCCCTATAATGGGAACAGAACATGTGCAAAGGAATCTCCGTCTTTGCAGGTGTCCACCAATGATGATACAGAGTCGCCGGAAAAGGTAAAAAATCTTCAGATTCGGGAAAGAACTGGTTCTACCATAACCCTTTCATGGGATAAAGGAAGAGATAATGTGGGGGTAGTAAAATATTACCTTTACAGGAATGATGAACTGGTTTATACAGGAACGACTGAGAATTATGAAGATAAAGGATTAGAAGAAAAGACAGTTTATACTTATTATGTTATTGCGGAGGATGGAAGTGAAAACCGTTCCGAAAAAAGTGACAAAACGGACGGAGTTGTTTTTGTGCCTGAAATTATTTCTGTAACACCCGAAGATTATGGTGTTATCGGCGGAAATCAGATTTCATTGCAGGTAACATTCTCAGGAGAGGGAAAAAATAGCGGAAATTCCGTAAAAATCGAATATTATGATACAGATTATCTTGAGTGGAAACCTGTGACTAAAACAGCTCTGGGACAGAGAGAGACAGGAGGAGAAACTCATACGGTAAGCTGTGTATGGAATCTTTTCGGTTTAAATCAGGACCGGGAGGTGGATGTGCGCTTTACTTTAAAGGACAGAGCGGGAAACTGCTCTGAGAAAATTGTAACCTATACCATCGACAGAGAGCCTCCTTATGCGCCGGAGAATGTAGAAGCCATAGATATAGGAGGAACGGTTATTATAAGCTGGGATAAAGGCGGCAGCGCAGACTGTAATGGATATGAGCTTTACAGGAAATGTGAAGGTATGGAGGACTATCTGGTGGCGGATATTTCTGGCAAAAACAGCACATGGTACGAGGATAATTCCGCAGAGGAGGGTGTGGAGTACCGGTATTATTTACGGGCTTATGATGCTTTTCGCCAGTTGAGCGAGCCTTCGGAGTCTGCGGTAATAACCGTAGCGGCGGATACGAAAGCTCCCAGGGTGGTTTCTGTGACTCCTGACCCGGGAAGAATGGGAGGCATTACCTCTTTGTCCTTGGAGGGAAAGGATAACAGGGGAGTCAGTCGTTTCATTCTGCATATCCGGCAGAACGAGGAGGAAGAATGGAAGGAACTGGCAACCGTCAGAGCCAATCATAATGCCGCTGTTTATCAATGGGATACCAAACAGCACGAGGAAGGTACTTATTATGTAAAAGTAACAGCGGTAGATTTTGCGGGAAATGAAAGCAGCGATCTGGTTATGCGCCGTTATGAAATTGATAATACGGGAATTGCCAAAATCAGGTTATCGGAATGCACTGCGGGGAGTACAGGGGTTTTACTGACATGGGAGGATGTAACGGAAGAGGATTTTGCCTATTTTAAAGTGGAAGAATTGAAAAACGGCAGCTTTGTGGAAATCAGAAAGATTTCGGATACATTGGGGGTACAAATTGAAAATCTTGAGCCTTTAAGCACCCATACTTACAGGGTAACCGGCGTAGATAATCTGGGAAATTGCGGGGAGCCTTCAGAGGAAATCACACTGACTACCTCTGATGATGTAACAGACCCATCCATTATTGAAATCAATCCCATTTCCTCTGATTATGGAGATAAAATCAACCTTTCCATGACAGTCAGGGATAACGGAAGCGTGGCGTGTGGAGTATTTTCTTATAGTATTGATGGAGAAAATTTTACAGAGCTTGCAAGAGTTTTGGCAAAAGGAAAAAATACGGAAAGTATATACTATTTGTGGGACACTTCTAAAATTCAGGAAGGAGAGATTGTTGTCCGTTTTGAAGCATATGATGCAGCGGGAAATCACAATACGCTTTACGAGGAAAAGCAGATTGAAAATACCTATAGAATTGACCATACCCCGCCGGAAAAGGTAAAGGGACTTTCCGTTACAGGCGAGGAGGGGGTAATCGACCTGAACTGGAATCAGGTAAGTGGCAGTGATATTGCTTCCTACCGCATTTACAGGGCGGTAGAAGGCCAGAATCGGTTTACCTGTATTGCCGAAAATGTGAAGACAAATGGTTATTACGATACAAAAGTAAAGGAAAGGGTTACCTATATTTATCAGATAGAGGCTGTTGACAAAGCGGGAAATGTTTCGGAAAAATCCGACAGAGTCTACGGAACGGCCAGGGCGGATGATGTGGCGCCGGAGATTACAGGAATCGGTCCGGAGGGCGGTATGCTGGGTTCCCACGCCCAGTTAGAGGTACTGGCTTTGGATAATGCCGGTCTTGCTTTGGTGGAAGTTGAATACCGCAAAGCCGATACGGCTGATGCATGGCAGGAAATAGAGATGCTTCAGGCAGCAGGGCGGGAATATTACAAAAAGATATCATGGGATACAAAGGACTTAGAAGAGGGCTGCGTTTATGAAGTCCGTGCAAGAGCAGAAGACAGATGGGGAAATACCAGCGATTACAAATATCAGAGATATACCTTTGATCTGACGGCTCCGGCTTCAACAGTTCTTAATACGAAAAGCGGCAGCTTCCGCATTGAACTGGACTATACCCAAAATACTGAGGAGGACTTCTTACATTATCAGATATATCGGAAAAAATACGGGGAAGCGGATTATATATGTATACAGGAATCGACGGAAACCTCTTTTGTAGACGAATTGGAGGATACAAGGAATGTTTACTATTACAAGGTGCGCGCTTATGATATCTATGGAAATTATAGTGAATCCAATATTGAATCAGATCATGCAGGCTTTGTAGATGATATAGCTCCTGTGGCGATGCTGCCGGAAACCATTGACGGAATAGAAGGAGAGGGTATTACCTTTGATGGGGTGTTATCCACCGATAATATCAGAATCAGCCGTTATGAGTGGGATTTCGGGGACGGTACTGTTGCTACAGGAATTAGACCGAACCATGTTTATGAAGAGGAAGGGAATTATACGGTTTCCCTGACGGTCAGTGATGCAGCAGGAAACAAGGGTATTACTACGACTACAGTTTCCGTGGGAAATAAAACAAAAAACGGCACGATCAAGCTGCAGGTTACTAACGGGAGCGGTGTGGGAATTCCGGGGGCATACGTTTATGTAAAAACAGGGGATAAGGACAGTGATTTTAAAAAATTAAATTGTGATTCCAGAGGTTTTGTGAATATTGTGGGGGAAGCGGGATACTATGAGATCTCTGCATTTGCAGGCGGTTATCTTCCGGGAGAAAGCCGTTTTCAGTTGTATGCAAACGAAAAAATGCCCTGCAATATAACGCTTACCAGGGGAGAACTGGTAACAGGCACAATGACCTCCAAGCGCCTGTCCATAGAAGAGATGCTGGCAAGGGGAGTTAATCTTTCCGATCCGGGTAACTATTATACCTATGAATTTCAGATTACGCTGCGGTTTGCGGAAAGCCCTTATGCGATTCCTATTACCACAACGGCAGTTATGGATGGAAAGGTAAAATATCTGGGACATTTCGGGGATGGCCTGAAGCGTGTACAGGCAGGAATCTTCCCCTATAAAAAGACGCCCACAGCAACGGAATGGGAGGATTCGGGAGAAGAAATAGAGACGGCTCTGGTTTATCTGGAAACCACCCAAAGCATAAGCTGGATGAAGGATATGTATGAAGTAAGTTTGGGGGTTATTAACAATGCGGACAGCGGTTTTACCATTCATGATGCTTCTGCGACGCTGGAGCTTCCAACAGGACTTTCTTTGGCAAGAACAGCGTCAGGAGAAGGGGTAATATACAAAATGAACAACATTGCCGGGAAGGACAGCGAAAAGGCATCCTGGATTGTGCGTGGAGATGCATCTGGTACTTATCAGTTAGCGGCCCGTTTCCATGGGGTTATGAGTCCCTTTGGGGCAAATGTATCTGCAAGATTTACATCTGCTCTGGAATGTGATGTACAGACGGGAGAGGGGCTTGAAATTATTATCCATCCCGAGGATGCATTTTATCCGGGGGAGAAATACTATATTCAGTTTGAAGTTATTAACAAATCGGGAAAACCTTTCTATAATGTAAAAACCTCCTTCGGACAATTTGAACAGGCGGTACCTGTATTCGAATGGATTATCAAGGATTGGAATACAAAGGAAATCATTGAGTACGAAAGATACGAAGGACTGGATTATCACATTACGGATATTAACCAAAAAAGTGTTCCTGTCTTAACAGGCGGAGAAAGACTGGAATGCGGGATTTTACCGCCCGGCGGACGGCTATACGGCACTTACTGCATTAAGGCAAGCGGGGATGAGGAAAAGTACTATCGTTATGTAGACGGATTTGTAAAGGAGCTTACGGGGAAAAATCTGGGCGTTCGGGTTTCCATAAGCAGTATCGAAAGTCATGTTGAAAAGTATCTTCTGTATATGGATCAGGAGACAAAAACCCTTTACGGAGACCCCATTGACATTACCACAGGGGCATTTTTGCAGGATATTTCCAGTTTTTCGGTAGAAGGAAGCACCAGTCTCTTATTGGGAATACATTATAATTCCACTATGGCATCCTATAAGGGAGAATGCGGATATGGTTGGAGCCATGATTATGAACAGCGTATTGAAGACCACGGTTCTTTTATGAATCTGTATTTCGGGCCCTATGCATGGACGACTTTTGTCAGCAGGGAAGCAGAAGAACACATAGTGTATGGAAAAGTATTAAATGATATGGTCTACATTGATCCGGAAGCAGTATACGAGGATACTTTTTATCCTTCCTCCAAAGCCCTGGAAGGCTGGAGTCTTATTAGAACCGAAGAGGGTTATGAAGTGACATCAAAGGAAAATGATGTTTATTTCTTTGACAAAGAAGGCAGGCTGTCGGGCATTAAATCCCAGGGAGGAAAAAGCATCAGCATCCGTTGCACAGAGGGGCAGATGATTTTAAAAGATGATGTCTCGGGTAAGCAGCTACATATTTTTTATAATGAAGAGGGACTGATAGAAAGAATTGCCGATGACAGCGGAAGAGAAGCGGTTATAACTTATAACGGGGATGATCTGGTTTCTTTTACCAATGCAGACGGACAGAGGACAGAGTTTGTTTATGACGGAAGCCATCATCTGATTTACGGGGTGGATGCAAAGGGCATTACCTATGTGGAAAATACCTATGATGAAATGGGACGCATTCTGACTCAGAAGGAGGGCGGAAGCGGAACGGAAGCAATGCTTTCTTATGAGGAAACGGAAGATGGAGGACTGACTGTCCATGTCCGTAATCATAATGGGGAAAGCATATCGGTTACCACAAACGGCAGAGGAGAAAAAATCAGAGAAATCAATGAGGCAGGAGCAATAACTGAATATGCCTATGATGATATGGGAAATCTGCTGGCTGAAAAGGATAACGAAGGAAATGTGGTAAATTATACTTATGATGAAGAAGGAAAGCTTATTTCCTATACCAACAAGGCAGGAGAGACTACCGGTCTTTCCTATGATGCAAACAATTATGTTGCCGGTGTTATGGAAGAGGACGGGACCGGTACCCGCTTTACCTATGATGAGACAGGCTCCCTTTTGCGGGAGATAAGTCCTTTAGGTTCAGTAACACGTTATGCTTATGATGAAAACGGAAATGCAGTCAGACAGGTGGTTGACGGGCTGGGCACTATGACTATGACCTATGAAGGAGGCTTGCTTACAGGTATAACCGATTATAACGGAAGCTTGACTTCTTTCGGATATGATAAGTGGGGCAACAGGTGTCTTCAGACGGATGCCTTGGGAAACAGAATGGAAGCTGTTTATGATGAAACAGGAAAGATACTTTTGGAGAAAGGCTTTGACGGGAGGGTTACTGCCTATACTTATGATGCAAAGGGGCAGAAAATAGAGGAAAAGATTACAGGAGAGGATGGCAAAACCAGAACCGTCCGGTACAGCTATGACGGAATGGGAAGGATTGTGGATATAACAAATGAAGTGGGAACTACAGCCTATACCTATGATGGAGAAGGAAATACTACATCCATTACATATCCTGACGGAAGCAGGGATACCTTTGTCTATGACAGAACTTCCAACCTGATAAAAGCAGTAACGGCATCTGGAATGACCACAGAATACACCTATGATTCCCTTGGAAATAAAATAGCGGAAAAAACAGGGGACTCTTTGACATCTTACGAATATGACGGGGAGGGGAGAATTCGTAAAATAATACAACCTACAGGAGAAGAAATAGTATATACTTATGATAAGAAGGGCAACTGCCTGACGGAGACGGACGGAAGGGGGAACAGTTATCTTTATACCTATGATGCTGCCTCCAACTTGACTTCATCCACTGACCCCTTGGGAAACAAGACAAGCTATGTCTATGATATTTATGGCAGGTGCGTAAAGATAACCGATCCTAAAGGAAACAGTACAGCCTATGCCTATGACGGCAACGGCAACTGCATCAGGCAGACAAATGCGGCAGGAACGGTAACGGAAATGACTTATGATTCCCTGAATCGCCTGACAAAAACCGGTATAAAGACTTCGGAAGGAGAAAACACAATTTCCTTTACCTATGACAAAGCCGGACGGGTTACTGCCGTTATCGATGGGGAAGGCAATACAGTTCATGCCGCCTATGACAGCTTCGGAAACCTTACGAGCCTTACGGATGCAGAAGGAAATCAGCTGCAAAACAACACCTATGACAGTCGGGGACAATTGGTTTCGTCTGCGGATGCCCTTGGAAATATCACAGCCTATAGCTATGACCGTGCAGGAAACTTAACGGAAATCGTGGAATGTTTAAACAGTGGGTCACAGACAGCAAAAAGCTATGACTATGACGAAGACGGAAGACTTCTTGCCTGCGTGGATGAAGAGGGAGGCAGGACGGCGCAGGTCTATGATACAAAGGGAAATGTGATTTCGGTTACCGACCCCATGGGTGGAATCAGTACCTACAGTTATGACTCCATGAACCGGGTAACGGAGGTTGTCAATGCCATCGGGGTTAAAGACACCTATACCTACAATGCAGAAGGACTTCTTGCGGAAAGCAGGAACGGTAAAGGGGAGAAAACAACTTATACTTATGACGGGGCGGGGAGGATTATCAGCCGGAAGGATAAGGAAGGAACCATCCGCTATACCTATGATGAAAACGGAAATGTGCTGACGGTTACAGACAAAAAAGGAACCATCAGCCGCACCTATGACTGCTTAAATCGTGTAACGGACGTAACCGATTATCAGGGTAACACCATTTCTTACGGCTATGACGAGCTGGGCAACAGAATAAGTATAACCTATCCCGGTGGGGAGAAGGTGCGCTACAGCTATGATAAAGCCGGGAATCTTCTGACGGTTACGGATGCACAGGGCGGCATAACCCATTATACTTATGATAAAAACGGCAGGCCGGTTCTGACGGAGCGGGCAGACGGCAGCCGGGAAATAAGGACATATGACGGGTTGGGACAGCTCAAGACGCTGAGGGATGAGACAAAAGCCGGGGAAATCATCAGTGATCTTGCCTATGAATATGACGGACGGGGGAATATTGTAGAAATTAGC
>N._stephensi_709_foregut__coassemble_172_pt1 | contig 26145 bp, 38 predicted proteins | sample N__stephensi_709_foregut__metabat2_low_PE_012 | metagenome-assembled genome bin N | reverse complement strand
CCGCCGTTTTGCGGATATCCCAGAGACGGGCTTCATCTGCCGTATCCATCCCTGCCACATAAATAGTCCCTTCCGTAGGGGCAAATATGGCATTCATATGCTTTGCCAAAGTGGACTTGCCGGAACCGTTGTGACCCAGGATAGCGATAAAATCCCCCTTCTCCACATCCAGGTCCACCTGGTCCACCGCCCGGGTAATTCCCTCGACATTTCCTTCCTCGTCCCGCCTTATATATTCAAATGTCAGCTTTTCCGTTTTAATCATATTCATAGTTGTCAACCTTTATCGCGAAATCGGTTTACATTTAACCATATCGCCTTTATTGTACAGGATTATCCGGGGAATTACAAGAAAAAGCTCACAACAATATTAGCAACAATATTGGCAGCAATATTAACACGGCAGCATTACCGGCATTGTACATACCTATGGAGAAATAGATTGATTTGTGCTATGCTTATGGGACGGGCGGTTCTGCCTTACAAACCGTCTGCTGCAACTTCGGGGACCTGTAGAGACACCAAGGACCTTTTATCCCTGAAAGCTGTTATTATCAAAAGAAACGGAAATATGTATCATGAACGAGAAAAAAGAAATGAAATATATAAAATACAGGATACTATGGGGCTTAGCCGCCGCTCTTTTAAGCATTGGCGGACTGATTTATTTTGGCAATTCCCGGGAAACTGCCGGAAAGGATGATGCTCCCCTGGCTTCTATCCTGAAAGACTTTCCTTCCGCTTTTTGGGAAATTATATCTCCGCCCTCTCTTCCTACAGATGAAATCATCTTATCTCAAAACCGTTCGGAAACTTTAAGTGAAAACTCATATTTGGAGGAAGAGGACTCATATAATGATACAAAAGATGGAAAGGCGCCTGTTATGACCGCTTCCGACCGCTATACCTATCAGGAAGGCTTTTTCTACCAGTCCCTGACAGACGATATAAAAAAACGCATCAACGGGCTTTCCTACAAGGCGGATTGTACCGTTCCCTATGAAGAACTTTGCTATGTATCCGTTTTGTATGAAGATTTTAACGGGGAAACCCAGACCGGCGAGATTATCTGCAACAAGGCAATCGCCCGGGATTTGGTGGAGATTTTTTATGAACTTTACTGTAACCACTACCAGATTGACAAAATCAGGCTGGTAGACGAATATGAAGCAGACGACGACTTATCCTGCGCCGCCAACAATACCTCCTGCTTTAATTTCCGCAAGGTATACGGCTCCGATAACTTAAGCAAACACGCCTTGGGGCTTGCCATTGATATTAATCCTTTCCAGAATCCTTACGTGACCTATCCTGACGGCGTAGAGCGCATATCCCCGCCGGGGAGCGAGCCTTATGCAGACAGGGATTCCGGACTGCCCCATATCATTACCGAGGACGATCTGTGCTATCAGCTGTTTACCGCACATGGCTTTACCTGGGGCGGGCATTGGCGCACCTTAAAGGACTACCAGCATTTTCAGAAGGAACCGTAAATGCGCAGAAACCTATGGAGCAGCAGAAGCAATGGTTCATAGCAGAATAACGGGCTGTGGCAGATTATTGTCCCAGCTCCTTTAATTCCCGAAGCAGCTCCAGGTCCGACTGTTGCACCCTGATATTAGCCGTCACAGCTTCCTGTCCCGGCTTTGTTACCGTAATTTCTATCACAGTGCCTTCTTCAATCCCTTTGGAAAAGACCGCTTTTAGAAATGCCACAAATTTGGGATGATTCCCCTCAAAAACATTTTTTGCACTCATGATTTTCATAAGCGATGCCGGATTTAACATAAACCTTCACTCCCATCCTATTTCGCAAAATCCTCATTTCCCCGACTTTCCTATTGTATCACATCTCACTCCATATCACAATTTTTCGACTTTTTTCAACCTCCCGCTCCTATATTCCTTTATTTTCGAAGCGTAAATGCATACATCAAATTCTTTTTCATCATATAGACCGCTGCACTATAATAACAGGCAAGTATCATTACAATCAACACCCCCGGTATCAGTATGCCGAATCGAACCCCCATACTGCTCATATAAGTAAAAATTTTGTGTCCATATCGTACGGCAAATGAATAAATCAACGCTAACGCAATAAAAAATGCAGCAACACAGGGAGTAAAGAAATATAGAAAGCTTTGTTTCCCTGCTATCTTCAAAATATCCCTTTCCTCTACTCCCATCCAGTACAAATTCCTATACTGAATACGGTGGTCTATACAATCCGTAATCGACTGTAATGCCAAAATAGTCATACAGACAATAAAAAACACCACTCCGACATAAATTCCCAATAGCCGGATGCTCGTTGCCGTTAAAGTGACATCACTGTTTTCCTGAGTCCTGAAACGGATTGGTTCTATAAAGCCTATATAATTTTTGCTATTCTGATATTTTTCCTCGTATATATCGTATAGGTAGGAATGACGCTCTTGGAAATATTCCAGAATTTCTTCACGAATGGTATCGCAGAGGGTGTATGGAATTTCATTTTCCGTATTTGCATAATAGCATGTCCTTGCAAGGTGGAGATTCTGGCAGATGGTATCAGGGAAAACCAATACCGAACCATCCATATTAAAAAGATATTCCCCCAAAGGCTCATTACGGACGGATATATCTGCCAATGTAAGCACTGTACCATCATCCAGCTGTATTTGCGTTGTATTAATGCTTTTTTCAATACTTTCTTTATCCATTTCATAATCAATATGCATAAAAAATTGATCATTCTCTAATTCTATTGTTTCCACCCCTGCCATCTTCCTCATATCATTGTAATCCGAAAGCCCCATTGCCAGCCTTGGCAGGTCACGCCAATGCTCTCTGCTGTCCGCCGTATTAAAATCCCTTTCCCATATGAAATAGCTTTCTTGTTGTAACTCTTCTGACAATGTGATGCCATATTTTTTCAAAATATCTCCGATAAAAGTAAAATCAATATGCGGAATGTCTTCCATTTTATCAATGTAACTGTATGAATTATTTATCATAATATCATAGGGCATACGATAATCCAAGTATCCTGTGGCAATCTCTGCAAGAATGGGCATAACCACAAAAGCAATCATGGAAACCGTAATCGCCAATGTTGAAATGGAAAGGGTATTCGCTGTAGAAGATACTTTCTGAAATAAGCTGCCAAGCAGAACAGCATTCACATTCCGGTTTTTCCATCTTTTGCATTTTCGTATTATAATCAAAAGAAAACTGGCAGAAAAAGCATCGTGAGTTACCATCAGAATTGTAGCCTTTAGATGTTTATTCATTTCCTGCATCGTACCTAACAGCATCCGGGCGGAATGGCTGTCCAACGCCCCTGTAGGCTCGTCCATTAAAATAAGCTTTGGTGCATTAACAACAGCCCTGGCGCAGGCACAACGCTGTCTTTCTCCTCCAAAAACCTCATAAGGATATTTATCAAGAATCTCACTGATATTTAATCCTGTGGCAATCTCATGTATCCGCCTGTCAATATCGCCTGCCGACACCTGATTGATGGTCAACGCCAATGCAATATTCTCCGAAACCGTAAGAGCATCCAACAGATTATAATCCTGAAAAACAAAACCCAGTTTTTCACGCCTGAACCTGGCTATTTCTTTTTCTCCGATTTCAGTCACATCCTTTCCATCCAGATAAATATGTCCCGCGCTTACTGTATCAATCGTGGAAATACAGTTTAACATTGTGGTCTTACCGGAACCCGAAGCTCCCATAATACCCACGAACTCGCCCTCATAGACGGAAAAACTAATATCGTCAATCGCTTTTGTAATATTACCGTCTGTTCCATAATATTTCTGGATATGTTCCAGCTTTAAAACCTCTTTCATAAGGAACGCCTCTCTCTTCTTCTTACTATTTTTATTGTAATAAATCATATCTTCCCTTTGTATCAAATTATCTTACAAAATTCTAACAAAAATGTAAGAAATGCAGGGTTTGTTAACCCTGCACCTGATTAATGAAGTCATTGGTATAAAACGAAAGCAGCATCCGCGTTCCACTGCCTGAAACTTCCCCACGGATTCCAATGCCAAGCTTATCACATAACCGTCTGCATAAATACAACCCGATTCCTGTGGCATTCTGTCCCGTCTTCCTGCCATTTTTTCCTGTGAAACCTTTGTCAAAAATACGTGGCATATCTTCCGCATCAATTCCCATACCGAAATCTTCTATACATAAAATTGTGATATTCTTCTCGTGTTTGATATAAATTTTGAGAACAGGCTTTTTTGTACTATATTTCACAGCATTCATAATCAGCTGGTTCAAAATAAAGCACAGCCATTTTTCATCCGAAAATACCGTATCATCCGTTTCCTGCAAATCCACGCTGGCTTCATTATGCAAAAGCAGATACTTATTGTCTGCAATCGCCTGATGTACAACAGAAAACAGACGTATTTTCCGCACGGAATAATCCTTCTCCGTATACCCGCTCCTGGCATAGTAAAGCGCCTGCTCTGTAAACCGGTTGGTCCTTTCAATCTCCGCCAGCAACTCCCTTGTAACGTCAGAACGATTATTTTCACAAATAAGCTTCATTGCTGCAAGGGGCGTTTTGATTTCATGAATCCATTCTTCGATATATTCCTGATACTCTGTACTTTCCCGCTTTACCTTCTCGATATTTTCCAGCATTGACTTTCCAGCCATTTTCAAAATCCGATAATAAACTCTATCATCCGCCTGCTTCGGTCTGTCCATTATCTCTGAAATAAGATATCGCTCCTCCAGCTGTTCCGCCTGTCTCAACAGTTTTTCCATTTGTCTCTTCCGTCCGTAATAATCCAACCACAAATACCCCCCAAAAACCAGCATCCAGACAAAAAGCACTAGAATCACACTGTCTAAACTGTTTCCATTTATCATTAAAAACGACGAAAGCCCCAGCATACAAAGAAAATGAACAAAGACTAACGGAATATGCTGTTTCCAATATAATCCTCCATTCATATCCGATACCCCTGTCCATGCTTTGTCTTAATAAAATCCCTTAATCCAAGGGATGACAATTTATCTCTGATACGGTTAATGTGAACACTTAACGCATTATCATCCACATACAACTGGTTGTCCCACAGATACTCCACCATATCTGCCCTGGTACATATTATTCCTGCATGCCTGAACAGATAACACATTATTTTCATTTCTGTCTTTGTCAACTCCATCCATTTTCCCTCATATTCTATCTTCCCGCTTTCCGGATACAGGACCGCACCATCACAGGATAATTTTTCCTGATCTCCTACAGGATATACCCGTTTCAGCAACGATGCAATTTTTGCAAGAAGAATAGCCGTATGATATGGCTTTGTGATAAAAGCATCCCCACCCAGCATAATACTGTTCAATTCATCCATGTCCGTAGTGGAAGCTGTAACAAAAATAATCGGCAATTCAGAAAAATCACGTATTTTAGCACAAATTGAAAATCCACTTTCCTCCGGCAGATTGATATCCAAAAGAATTAAATGCGGCTGTATCGCCTTTATTTTCTGTACAACATCAGAAAAATCCTGAATAACTGCCACTTCATAATCATTTACCTTCAACAGCATCTCCAGTTCGGTCCGTATAATAGAATCATCCTCAATTACTGCTATTTTCCATTTCATATCTTAACCTCTCCATTATTATACTTCATCCCACCAGTATTCTCAATGCTATTCCTACCAATCCCCGCCCAATCCTTTTTTGAATCTTTAGAAGCGGGAGCGAGAGGCGGATATCAGGCAGGAAAGCCGGGGTGGAGGATAAATGTTTTCTTTTCTTTATGCCTTGTGAAGAACATAAGGTTTTCTTAATGTTCCGCCCTGCTCACAGCAATTCTCCGACAGGACGTCGGAGAAAGGCATATCGCGGCATGGACGCCGCTATATGCCGCTTGCGTCACTATCCGGTTTCGCAGCCGGAACATTTAGAAAACCTTATGTTCGTAAGCACGCATAAAGAAAAGAAAACATTTATCCCCCACCCCGGCTTTCCTGCCTGATATCCGCCTCTCGCTCCCGCCTAAAGGTTCAAAAAAGGACTACCGTCAAACGATAGTCCTTTAAAGACATTCCTAATTTTATAAGGCGCTTTTTCCTAAACCAGCTCAAGAACAACTTCCATTGCTGCATCGCCCTTACGCTGTCCGATTTTGATGATACGTGTATAACCACCCTTGCGGTCTACATACTTAGGTGCAATTTCATCAAACAGCTTAGCCGGAAGGTCAACTTCCTTTGTATTTCTCTTTCTGCCGGCTTTTTCCGCAGGAACCTCCGTTACAGGATATAATATCCTTAACATCTGTCTCCTTGCATGAAGCCTGCTGGGCAAATCCTTCTTGATTTCTTTTTCCACTTCATCATAAACAGTAACCTTCTTACCGTCTACAACCTCTTTTACCCTCTTGCCCTGTGCATCTTTCCTCGGAACCTTTGCTGTTACCTTAACCGTCTCATAGTTATCCTTTTCTTTTACAGCCATTGCAATCAAGCCTTCGGCAATCTTCCTTACTTCCTTAGCCCTTGCTTCTGTTGTAACGATTTTACCATGATACAGTAAATTTGTTACCTGGTTCCTCAATAATGCTTTTCTCTGGCTGCTTGTTCTGCCGAGTTTTCTGTACTTTGCCATTTTATAATCCTCCATTCATGGTGCCACCGGGCAACGCTCTTCGGTCTTAGATACCCTGCGGTGTTAATTGCCATTCATGAGTGCACATGCAGACGCCCTTCGGTCTTACTCCCATGCCAATCATCCTTACCGACCTTTTGCCTATTCCTCACTGGAATTCAGCTCAAGTCCTAATTCTTTTAATTTTGCCAATACTTCCTCCAAGGATTTCCGTCCCAGATTACGGACCTTCATCATATCGTCGGAAGTCTTATTGGTTAACTCTTCAACAGTATTGATACCTGCCCTCTTTAAGCAGTTGAAGGAACGAACAGATAATTCCAGTTCATCAATACTCATTTCCAGTACCTTTTCCTTCTCGTCATCTTCTCTTTCAATCATGACTTCTGCACTCTTTGCATTCTCAGATAAATCAATGAAGAGTTTTAAATGCTCACTAAGTACCTTAGCCGCTAAGCTGACAGCCTCATCCGGCTCAAGTGTACCGTTTGTATATACATCCAAAGTCAGTTTGTCAAAATCTGTAATCTGTCCTACACGGGTATTCTCTACAGTCAGATTCACTCTTTCAACGGGTGTATAAATAGAATCCACAGCGATTACGCCAATCGGTAAATCATCGCTCTTATTCTTCTCGGCGCTAATATAACCTCTGCCCTTTGTAATGGTAAGCTCCATATACAGCTTGCAGTCTTTACCGCCGCTTAACGTAGCGATAACCTGATCCTTGTTAATGATTTCAATATCGGAATCCACCTGAATATCGGATGCCTTTACAACGCCCTCGCCCTCAAACTCAATATATGCCGTCTTAGGCTCATTGGAGCTGCTGGTATTCTTGATTGCAAGGCTCTTTAAATTCATGATGATTTCCGTTACATCTTCTTTTACACCCGGAATGGAACTGAATTCATGCAGCACGCCTTCAATTTTTACCTGGCTTACGGCTGCCCCGGGCAGGGAAGAAAGCATGATTCTCCTCAAAGAATTACCAAGGGTAATACCATAACCTCTCTCTAAAGGCTCAACAACGAATCTTCCATATTTTTTATCTTCTGAGATTTCTGTAACTTCAATATTAGGTCTCTCAAAATCAAACACTGCAATACCCTCCTTACAAACTGATTATTATTTGGAGTACAACTCGACGATAAGCATCTCGTTAACCGGAACATCAATCTGCTCTCTTGTGGGAAGTGCCTTCACAGTTCCTTTTAAACCTTCCAAATCCTGGTCTAACCATTCGGGAACCAGTCTTCCGCCGGTTACTTCAACGATATCTTTATATCTCTGTAAGTTCTTGGATTTTTCCCTTACTTCGATTACATCTCCTGCTTTTACAAGATAAGACGGAATATTAACGGATTTGCCGTTTACCAGGAAATGCTTGTGTCCGACAACCTGTCTCGCTTCCCTTCTTGTCCTTGCAAAGCCAAGACGGAAAACTACGCTGTCCAGTCTGGATTCCAGCATAATCATTAAGTTTTCACCGGTCATGCCTTTCATTCTGTCAGCCTTCTCATAATAATTTCTGAAAGGCTTCTCTAACACGCCATAGATGAATTTTGCTTTCTGCTTTTCCCTTAACTGGGTGCCATACTCGCTCATTTTCTTTCCTGCTCTTAGGGATTTGCGGTTTGATTTCTTGTCATATCCTAAATAAGTCGGGTCTAAATCGAGAGATCTGCATCTCTTTAAAACAGGAACTCTGTTTACTGCCATTTTTCTTTTCCTCCTACTATTGTTTACAGTACGGTTATTCCGCACTTTCTTCCAACATGATTATTTTTATTACTTATTATCTAAAATCATTACACAGACCGGCGTCCTGCATATTTTTGCACAGCCAATCCACAAACTTTCCTTAACCGCAATTATACACGGCGGCGCTTAGGCGGACGGCATCCGTTATGGGGTACGGGAGTCACGTCCCTGATGCTTGTAACCTCCAGACCGCATGCCTGTAATGCACGGATTGCTGCTTCCCTTCCTGAACCGGGTCCTTTTACGAAAACATCTACTGTCTTTAATCCATGGATTAATGCTGCCTTTGTTGCAGTCTCTGCTGCCATCTGTGCTGCATATGGAGTAGATTTCCTTGAACCTCTAAAACCAAGACCACCGGCACTTGCCCAGCTTAATGCATTGCCTTCCGTATCCGTTAATGTAACAATGGTATTATTAAAGGAAGACTGGATATGTGCCTGTCCGCGTTCAACGTTTTTCTTAACACGCCTTTTGCTAACTTTTTTAGCTGCTACTTTTTTAGCCATCTTTAAACTAACCTACTTTCTTCAATATGCTTGATTATTTCTTCTTATTTGCTACTGTTCTCTTAGGACCTTTTCTGGTTCTTGCGTTTGTCTTGGTCTTCTGACCGCGAACCGGCAGTCCTTTTCTGTGACGGATACCTCTATAGCATCCGATTTCCTGCAATCTCTTGATATTCAAAGCGATTTCTCTTCTCAAATCGCCTTCAACAGTCTGGGTTGCATCAATTACTTCACTGATTTTCTTTACTTCTTCGTCTGTTAAATCCCTGCAGCGTGTGTCGGGATTTACTTTTGCTTCTGCCAAAATACGGTTGGAACTTACTCTGCCGATTCCGTAGATATAAGTAAGACCGATTTCAACACGTTTGTCTCTTGGTAAGTCAACACCTGCAATACGAGCCATTTTATAAATTCCTCCATTTGTTTAATTGACGCAGCTGCCAAAACAGCCGCTGTCTGTTACTAATTGATTGGGGGATTCTTAACATCCCCAACCGGGTACCTGCCCGATCTTTCCGATACTAAAGATTTCTTCTCGGTATCAATAAGTAATCTCCCGTAGGCTCATCTACGTTCAATTATCTTAAAGAGCATATCCTGATGACGGCAGGCTATGCTTTCAGCCGCTTTTCTAACCGATAAAGCTTCCACTACCGGTCTGTTGATTGTGGATTATCCCTGTACCTGTTTGTGCTTGGGATTTTCACAGATTACTCTGATTTTCCCTTTTCTTTTAATAATTTTGCATTTTTCGCAAATTGGTTTTACCGATGATCTAACTTTCACGTTAAACCCTCCTTTCACAAAAAGACCGTTTTACATTATAACACAAGGGGTTTTGGATTGCAATCCCTTTCTTTATTTATCTCGCCAGATAATTCTGCCCTTTGTCAAATCATAAGGAGACAGCTCTAAGGTTACTTTATCCCCCGGCAGGATACGGATAAAATTCTGCCGCAGCTTTCCGCTGATGTGGGCTAAAACCTTGTGTCCGTTTTCCAGTTCCACCTGGAACATGGTATTGGGCAGCTTTTCAACTACTGTTCCTTCAATTTCAATGACATCTGCTTTTGACATATCATACCTCCTCATTTCCTACATGTATCTGATAAAGTTTTATGCTTCTTTTTATTTCGTGGTCGTAAACCCGTTCTCCCTTTTGAAGCTTTTCCCCTGCTTCGCCGGTATCAAAGGTTTTGTTAACGGCAATATGCTTCCTGTTTTTCTTTTTGGGTTTTTCAAGAAGCTTTAAATTTCCGTCACATAAATATACATATTCCCGTTCTTCCTTAACAATGACATAGACATTTCCTTTATCATGCCCCGCCATTGAAACCGCAATTTTTCCAATCATCTTTTTCCCTCTATATTCCTTATCAGGATTTTTCGATTAGGGTAAGGATTTCCGGTCCGCCTTCCGGCGTAATCAGGATAGTATTTTCATAATGTGCTGAAAGACTTCCGTCTGCCGAAACAACCGTCCAGTCGTCGTCCAGCCATTCCACGTCCCCTGTTCCCGCATTAATCATGGGCTCTATGGCAAAGGTCATGCCTGCACAAAGCTTTAACCCTCTTTTTTTCTGGGCAAAGTTGGGAATCTGTGGGTCTTCATGGAGGCGGGTGCCGATTCCGTGCCCTACCAGGTCCTTGACAATCCCATAGCCGAACCGGCTGATATAAGCGTCTATGGCATTTGAAATATCAAACAGATGATTGCCATCTTTTGCCATTTCTATTCCTTTAAAGAAGCTTTCTTTCGTCCGTTCCATTAAAAGTCTTGCTTCTTCACTGACTTCCCCTACTCCAAAGGTCCTTGCCATATCTGAATGAAAGCCTTTATAAATCAATCCCGCATCCAGGCTTACAATATCGCCCTCTTTCAGAATCCTGTCCTTTCTCGGAATCCCATGGACGACCTCCTCGTTTACCGAAACACAGATAGAAGCCGGATACCCCTGATAGTGCAGGAAATTCGGTACGCATCCGTGTTTCCTGATTAATTTATCCCCCAGGTCATTAATATCCATAGTGGAAATGCCGGGTCTGATTGCATTCTCCAGCTCCAAAAATACCTCGCCAAGCAGGCGGCAGGAGGTCCGCATCAATTCAATTTCCCTGGCAGATTTAATTGAAACAGCCATGCTCTTACTCTCCTAAAATACTAACAATCGCGGCAAACACATCCTGCATATCCACAGTACCGTCAATGGTTTTCAGCACGCCCCTTTTGCCATAAAACTCAATCAGGGGCTGGGTCTGCTCATGATATACATCCAGGCGGTTCTTTACTGTCTCCGGCTTATCGTCGTCCCTTAAGACCAGCTCCTTGCCGCATTTATCGCAGATTCCCTCAGCTTTGGGGGGAACATGTTCAATATGATATGTTGCTCCGCAGGAAAGGCACGCCCTTCTTCCGCCCATCCTTCTGACAATATGTTCATCGGGTACATCCACATTAATGGCAAAATCAATTTTATCCCCAAGCTTATTTAATGCCTCTTCCAAAACATTTGCCTGTGGAATCGTCCTGGGAAAACCGTCCAGCACATAGCCGTTCTGACAGTCCTCCTGCGCCACACGGTCCAGCAAAATCTTTACCGTAAGCTCATCGGGTACCAAAAGACCCTGGTCCATATACTTCTTCGCTTCCATTCCCAGCTCTGTACCATTCTTAATATTAGCCCTGAAAATATCCCCGGTGGAAATATGGGGAACCTTGTATTTATCGGCAATCATCTGCGCCTGTGTTCCTTTCCCTGCCCCGGGAGCGCCTAACATAATAATTTTCATTTCAAACCTCCGAGCGTATATGCAATTCATGGGACAAAGCGGAATCCGCCTGTCCCAGAATCTACATGTCATAAAATTTTAGTCATTTAAAAAACCTTTGTAATTTCTTACCAGCAGTAAGGATTCAATCTGTTTTACCGTTTCCAGTACAACACTGACAATAATAATCAGGCTGGTTCCCCCGAAAGAGACATTCGCCCCAAACACACCGTTAAAGATGTAGGGGATAACCGCCACAATAATCAATCCGCATGCGCCGATAAAAATAATATAGGTAAGAATCTTACTCAAATACTCCGTAGTAGGCTTTCCGGGTCTGATTCCCGGTATAAAACCGCCCTGTTTTTTGATGTTATTGGACACCTCAAGGGGATTAAAGGTAATGGAGGTATAGAAATATGCAAAAAACACAACCAATACCACATATACCAAAAGCCCGATAGAATACTGAGGCGTACTGGGCTTACACCAGTTATTGGAGCTAAGTCCTTTCAAAATCTCCGCCCATACACCGGTTCCGTTATAGCCTAAAAGCTGGCATATAATAACAGGAAACTCCATCAGGGAAGATGCGAAGATAATAGGAATAACGCCGGCAGTATTGATTTTCAGCGGAATGGACTGTCCCTGTCCGCCTACTGTACGCCTGCCCTGAATTTTCTTTGCATACTGAACCGGTATTGTACGCACGCCGTCATTCAAAATAACCACAATCACAATCATTCCGACTACAACCGCTAAAATAACCACGGCCGCCACAACTCCCAGGGCGATTGTCTCCGCTCCCTTTACAAACTGCTCGTAAAGCCCCTTAAAGTCCTCCGGGATTCTGGAAATAATATTAATAACCAGCACGATTGAAATACCGTTTCCGACACCATTTTCCGTAATTCTCTCGCCAACCCACATTAAAAATGCGCTGCCGGCAGTCAAAGCAACAATTACGATAACATAATCAAGGACTACGATATCCCCTTCCAGCAAGCCCTGGTTACCGAAACCGATGGCAACTGCCGAAGATTCGATTAATGCAAGCCCTACCGTTACATAACGAGTAATTGCCGCAATTTTCTTACGTCCATCCTCTCCATCCTTCTGCATCTCTTCCAGCTTTGGAATTGCAATGGTCAAAAGCTGCATGATAATGGATGATGTAATATATGGTGTAATATTAAGTGCAAGTACGGACATTCTTATAAAAGAACCACCCGTAAATGCGTCAAAAAAGCCAAACGCCCCGCCTGTCTGCTGTTCAAACCACTGTGAGAAAAACTCCCTGTTTACTCCCGGTACAGGCAACTGGCACCCGAAACGGATGACAACTAACATTGCCAGGGTAAACAAAAGCTTATTTCTGACTTCTTTGACCTTAAATGCATTTTTTAGGGTTTCAAACATTAAATCACCTCTGCTGTCCCACCAGCCGCTTCAATTTTTTCTTTGGCTGATGCGCTGAAAGCATCCACCTTAACTGTAAGCTTCTTGGTAAGTTCTCCATTTCCAAGGATTTTAACTCCGTCGCCTGTCTTTCTGATAACGCCTGCATCCAATAATGCTTCCACATCAACGGTTGCCCCGTTGTCAAATCTTTCCAGTGCAGCTACATTAATGCTGATAATCTCTTTTGAATTTCTGTTCTTGAAGCCCCTTTTGGGAATTCTTCTGTATAAAGGCATCTGTCCGCCTTCAAAGCCAACCCTGGGAGCGCCGGAACGCGCCTTCTGTCCCTTATGGCCTTTGCCTGCGGTTTTGCCGTTACCTGATCCGTGTCCACGGCCTCTTCTAAAATTATCACTGTGTTTAGAGCCTTCAGCAGGTCTTAAATTTGATAATTCCATGATCGCACCTCCTTAAGCTAATTTATGCTTCTTCAACTTTCACTAAATGTTTCACCTGGTTGATCATGCCTCTGGTCGCATCATTATCAGGTAATTCTACTGTCTTGTTCAGCTTTCTTAAGCCCATTGCGGCAACTGTTGCTTTGTGCTTGGGAATAGCGCCGATAGTAGATTTTACTAAAGTTACTTTTACTTTCTTATCTGCCATTTTTCGTTTCCTCCTTAAGCCATGATATCGCTTACAGCTTTACCGCGGTTCTTAGCTACTTCTTCAGGAGTCTTTAACTGGCTTAATCCTTCAATCGTTGCAAGAACTACGTTCTGCTTGTTGTTGGAACCCAAAGATTTTGTACGGATATTTTTAATACCTGCAAGCTCACACACATTACGTGCAGGACCGCCGGCGATAACACCGGTACCTTCGGGAGCTCTCTTTAAAAGCACGCTTGCGCTTCCGAACTTTCCGTAAATGTCATGTGTAATACTGTTATTTTCATCTAATGCAACGCTTACAAGTCTCTTTGTAGCATCTTCTTTTCCCTTACGGATTGCTTCCGGAATTTCAGTAGCTTTTCCAAGACCAGCGCCAACGTGTCCGTTACCGTCGCCTACAACAACCAATGCTGTAAAACGCATGTTACGACCACCTTTAACAACCTTTGTTACACGTTTAATGGAAACAACTTTTTCAGTAAGTTCCATATTACTTGTATCTATGATTGAACGTTTCATGTGTCTTTTCTCCCTTCCTAAAATTCCAGACCAGCTTCTCTTGCTGCCTCTGCCAATGCTGCGATTTTACCCTGGTATATAAAGCCGCCTCTGTCAAAGACTACTGTTGTAATACCTTTTTCTAATGCTTTCTTCGCAATTACAGTTCCTAAATATGCTGCCGCTTCAACGTCATTGGTTTTCTTTAATTCAGCCTTCACATCCTTCTCCAGGGTGGAAGCTGCAACTAATGTATTGCCAACGGTATCGTCGATAATTTGAGCATACATATGATTATTGCTTCTAAACACTGACAGGCGCGGTCTTTCAGGTGTTCCGCTTAAAGAATTGCGCAATCTGCTGTGCTTTTTTACACGAATTTTCTGTCTTGATTCTTTATTAATCATTTTCACACTCTCCTTATCTATTTCTTACCGGTCTTGCCGACTTTACGTCTGATAACTTCATCAGCATATTTGATACCCTTGCCCTTATAAGGCTCAGGTCTTCTCTTATCCCTGATTTCAGCTGCGAACTGACCTACTTTTTCTTTGTCAATGCCCTTGACGATGATGATGTTTTGTCCGTCCAAAACAGTCTCAATGCCTTCGGGATCCGTCATTTCAACCGGATGGGAATAGCCTAAGTTTAATGTTAATGTCTTTCCCTGTTTGGATGCCCTGTAGCCTACGCCGTTTACCTCCAGCTTCTTCTCGTAGCCTTCGGTTACACCCACAACCATGTTGTGAATCAATGTTCTTGTAAGACCATGCAGGGATTTCATCTTCTTTAAATCGTTAGGTCTGGAAACAACGATCTGCTCGCCATCCTTTTTGATTTCCATCTCAGCGGGTAATACTCTCTCGAGAGTACCCTTGGGACCTTTTACAGTCACTTTGTTATTTTCTGCAATTTCCACAGTTACGCCTGCGGGAACCGCGATTGGCATTCTTCCTATACGTGACATGCCCGTACCTCCTTACCATACAAACGCAAGAACCTCTCCGCCTACCTGAAGTTCTCTTGCTTTCTTGTCTGTTACAACGCCCTGGTTTGTGGAAATGATTGCAATGCCGAGTCCGCCTAATACTTTAGGAAGCTCTTCCTTGCCTGCATACACACGCAAACCGGGTTTGGAAATTCTCTTAATACCGGAAATGATTTTTTCATTCTTATCTGCACCGTATTTTAAGGTAATACGGATAGTCTTGAAGTTACCATCTTCGATTAAATCATATTTTCTGATATATCCTTCGTCCACTAAGATGTCGGCGATAGCCAGTTTCATCTTGGATGAAGGTACATCTACTGTATCATGTTTTGCAGTATTCGCGTTACGGATTCTTGTAAGCATATCTGCAATTGGATCACTCATTGCCATTGTATGTTGCCTCCTTTTCTATCTCTTACCAGCTGGCTTTCTTTACGCCTGGAATTTGTCCTTTGTATGCTAACTCACGGAAGCAAACTCTACAAATACCATATTTTCTTAAGTATGCATGTGGACGTCCACAGATTCTGCAGCGTGTATATTCTCTTGTGGAGAATTTAGCAGGACGCTGCTGTTTAATCTTCATTGCCTTCTTAGCCATGCGAATTTACCTCCTTCTATCTTGCAAACGGCATATTGAACAATGTCAATAATTCACGTGCTTCTTCATCGGTTTTGGCGGTTGTTACAAAAATAACATCCATGCCTCTTACCTTATCAACCTTATCGTACTCGATTTCAGGGAAGATAATCTGCTCCTTAATACCCAGTGCATAATTTCCCCTGCCGTCAAATGCGTTGGGATTTACGCCCCTGAAGTCACGTACACGGGGTAAAGCAAGGTTTACCAAACGGTCAAGGAACTCATACATCTTCTCGCCGCGCAAAGTTACTTTACAGCCGATTGCCTGACCTTCCCTTAATTTGAAGTTAGCAACTGACTTCTTTGCTTTTGTTGTAATGACTTTCTGACCTGCGATGGTCTCCAGGTCTTTTACAGCGGACTCCAAAGCCTTTGCATTGTCTTTTGCTTCGCCAACGCCCATGTTGATAACAATTTTCTCAAGCTTCGGTACTTCCATCACATTTTTATATCCGAACTTCTTGACCATAGCATCTACGATTTCGTCTTTATATAAATCTTTCAGTCTGCTCACAGATTCGTCCTCCTCTCCTATTTATCTTTCTTGTCGGCTATCACTTCACCTGTGGCTTTTGCATAACGTACCTTCTTGCCGTCTTCAAACTTAAATCCGACCCTTGTGGTCTTGCCGTTTACAACAAGCATTACGTTTGATGCATCAATAGGCGCTTCTTTTTCGATTCTTCCGCCGTTCTGATTGGCTGCTGAAGGTTTCATATGCTTGGTAACCATATTGATGCCTTCCACAACAATCCTGCCGCTCTTAGGATCTACGGAAACAACCCTGCCCTCTTTGTCTTTATCTTTGCCGGCAATTACCTTAACGGTATCGCCTTTCTTAATCTTTAACATACGGCACCTCCTATAATACTTCGGGAGCTAAGGATACAATTTTCATGAACTGTTTGTCACGAAGCTCTCTTGCTACCGGTCCAAAAATACGGGTTCCCCTGGGAGTTTTATCCTCTTTTATAATAACAGCAGCATTTTCATCAAATCTGATATAGGAACCGTCTTTACGACGAGCGCCTTTTACTGTACGGACTACTACAGCTTTTACTACGTCGCCTTTTTTTACAACGCCGCCTGGTGTTGCATCTTTGACCGTAGCAACGATGATATCACCAATGCCGGCATATCTTCTTGTGGAGCCGCCCATAACACGGATACATAACAATTCTTTTGCACCGGTGTTATCAGCAACCTTCAGTCTGCTTTCCTGTTGAATCATGCCAATTCTCCTTCCTGAATGCTTATTTAGCTCTTTCTACGATTTCCACAAGTCTCCATCTCTTATCCTTGGATAAAGGTCTTGTTTCCATTACTTTTACGGTATCGCCGATATTGCATTCGTTGTTTTCGTCATGTGCTTTTAACTTGTAGGTTCTTTTTACGATTTTCTTGTAAAGAGGATGCTTTACATGGTCTTCCACAGCAACAACGATGGTTTTCTGCATTTTATTACTTACGACCCTACCGGTACGTGTTTTTCTTAAATTTCTTTCTTCCACGATCTATTCTCCTTCCTGTCGAGAATTATTCTGCAACTTTAGTTTTCTGCGTAATAACCGTCTGAATCCTGGCGATATTCTTACGAACCTCTTTGATTCTGCCGGTATTATCCAACTGGTTGGTTGCATTTTGGAATCTCAAATTGAAAAGTTCTTTTTTAGCAGCTACTAACTCATCTGCTAACTCTGCAGCTGATTTTGCCCTTAAATCTTCTACATATTTATTAGTTTTCATTTGATACACCGCCTTCCAAGTCTGCTTTAGAAACGATTTTACATTTACATGGAAGCTTATGTGTTGCAAGACGTAATGCTTCCCTTGCTACATCTTCCGGTACTCCGGCGATTTCAAACATTACGCGGCCTGGCTTAACAACTGCTACCCAGTATTCAAGAGTACCTTTACCGGAACCCATACGTGTTTCTGCTGGTTTGTTAGTTACTGGCTTATCCGGAAAAATCTTAATCCATACGCGGCCGCCACGTTTGATATGACGTGTCATGGCAACACGGGCTGCCTCAATCTGATTTGATTTAATCCAGCATGGCTCCAAAGCCACGATACCATATTCGCCGTAGGTAATTGTATTACCCTTTGTACATTTTCCCGCCATGGAACCGCGGAACTGTTTACGACGTTTTACTCTTTTAGGCATTAACATTATTTATCGCTCCCTTCCTGATTTCCTTTAGTAGGAAGTACCTCGCCTTTGTAAATCCAAACCTTTACGCCAACCTTGCCGTAGGTCGTATCTGCTTCGGCGAATCCATAGTCAATATCTGCTCTCAGTGTCTGAAGAGGAATGGTTCCTTCGCTGTAGAACTCTGTACGCGCCATATCAGCGCCGCCTAAACGTCCGCTGACGCTTGCCTTGATACCAAGGGCGCCGCTCTTCATGGTCCTGCCCATACAGGATTTCATGGCACGTCTGAAAGATACACGGTTCTCTAACTGTCCCGCAATATTCTCTGCAACTAACTGTGCGTCCCTGTCGGGTTTCTTGATTTCTTTGATATCTACTAAAACTTTCTTGTCTGTCAGTTTGGAAAGTTCTTTTTTGGTTATCTCGATTTCCGCGCCGCCTTTTCCGATAACAACGCCCGGTTTCGCTGTATAGAGGATAACCTTTACCCTGTCGGATGCTCTCTCGATTTCAATCTTGGAAACACCTGCACTGTATAATTTTTTCTTAAGGTACTGTCTGATGTTGTAATCTTCTACCAAGTAATCAGCGAACTCACCATCGGCATACCATCTGGAATCCCAATCTTTAATAACGCCGACTCTTAAGCCGTGAGGATTAACTTTCTGTCCCATTACTTTTCCTCCTATCTTTCATCAAGCACGATTGTGATGTGACTTGTTCTCTTTAAGATTCTGTAAGCTCTGCCCTGCGCCCTGGGCTGTACACGTTTCATGGTAGGCCCCTGGTTTGCGTAGCACTCTGCGATATAAAGCTTATCAGCGCTCATTTGGTTGTTGTTCTCTGCATTTGCGATTGCAGATTCTAATAACTTTTTGATGACACTGGATGCGTATCTGGGATTGTAAGCCAGGATACCCAAAGCAGTTTCAACATCCTTGCCTCTGATGGCATCTAATACAAAACAAGCCTTCTGCACCGGAACTCTGGCATAAGAGACCTTTGCGCTGGGTCTTGTGTCTTTATTGCTGTTTCTTTCCCTTTTTATCTGGGATCTATGTCCTTTTGCCATGGATGAAACCTCCTTTCAAATTATCTAACCCTTGATTTCTTTTCGTCTTTTCCATGTCCTCTATAGGTTCTGGTTGCTACGAATTCGCCTAATTTATGACCAACCATATCTTCCGTGACATATACAGGTACATGTTTTCTTCCGTCATGGACAGCAAAGGTGTGTCCTACGAAGGAAGGGAAAATTGTGGAACGACGGGACCAGGTTTTGATAACTTGTTTCTGTCCTGCTTCATTCATAGCATCTACTTTTTTCAGTAAGCTTGCATCTGCAAACGGTCCTTTTTTCAGTGATCTTGCCATTGTGATTCCTCCTTATCTACTTAATAGCTCTGCCGTCTCTGCGTCTTACGATTAACTTGTTGGATTGTTTCTTTTTCTTGCGGGTCTTAAGACCGAGAGCAGGTTTACCCCAGGGTGTGCACGGACCGGGACGACCGATACCGGTCTTTCCTTCGCCGCCGCCGTGCGGATGGTCATTGGGGTTCATAACGGAACCACGGACTGTAGGACGGATGCCCATATGACGTTTACGTCCTGCTTTACCGATTTTGATAAGGTTGTGATCGCCGTTGCCTACAACGCCGATTGTCGCGCGGCATACGATAGGCACCATTCTCATTTCGCCGGAAGGTAAACGAAGTGTTGCATATTTTCCTTCCTTAGCCATTAACTGTGCGCTGTTGCCTGCGGAACGGACCATCTGTCCGCCTTTGCCAGGATACAGCTCAATGTTATGCACCTGGGTACCTACGGGAATTGCCGTTAAAGGTAAGCAGTTGCCCACTTTTACTTCAGCGCTTTCGCCGTTCATAACGGTCATGCCGTCTGTTAATCCCTCGGGTGCGAGGATATATGCTTTCTCGCCGTCTGCATAGCAGATTAAAGCGATGTTAGCGGAACGGTTGGGGTCATACTCGATACCGATTACCTTTGCGGGAATCCCGTCTTTGATTCTCTTGAAATCGATAATTCTGTATTTTCTCCTGTTTCCGCCTCCGCGGTGTCTGACTGTGATTTTACCCTGATTATTACGACCGGCGTTCTTGCTCAAGGAAGTACAGAGAGATTTTTCCGGTGTTTTCTTGGTAATTTCGGAAAAATCAGAGCCAGTCATATTTCTTCTGGATGGTGTATATGGGTTATATGTCTTAATTCCCATGATTGTTTCTCCTTTCGATTACATTTATCATCACGCTTATGTGCGTATGGTTGGACATCTTACAGACCTGTGAAAATCTCAATGTCCTTGCTGTCTTCTGTCAACCAGACCATGGCTTTTTTGGTTTTAGCGGTTCTGCCCACTACCATGCCGCGTCTTTTCTTCTTGCCTTCGCAATTCATTGTGTTGACCTTGGCTACCTTAGTGCCTTCAAACATTTTTTCAACAGCTTCTTTAATCATGCTTTTATTTGCTTCCGGGTGTACTAAGAATGTGTATTTCTTTTCTCCCATGCCAGCCATACTCTTTTCGGTAATGACCGGTTTTAAGATTACGTCATAATACTGGATTGCTGCCATTATGCATACACCTCCTCAAGCTTTGCAACGGAGTCCTTGGTAAGGACTACCTTCTTTGCTTTCATAATGTCATACACGTTAATGGTGTTTGTCAGGGTTGTATCAATCTTAGCCAGGTTCCTTGCGCTCATAACAGTGTTCTTATCGTTATCAGCCAGAACTACCAGACCGTTTTCAACTTGTAAATTGTCCATAACGGTTTTGAAAGCTTTTGTTTTAATCTCATCAAATTTTAACTCGTCAACCACAATTAAATTTCCGTCCTGCACCTTGCTTGTTAAAGCAGATTTTAATGCAGCCTGTTTTTCCTTCTTATTTAACCTGATTGTGTAATCCCTGGGTGTGGGAGCGAACACAACGCCGCCTCCTTTCCACTGGGGAGATCTTGTTGAACCCTGTCTTGCGTGACCGGTTCCTTTCTGTCTCCAGGGTTTTCTTCCGCCGCCGGAAACTTCAGAACGCGTCTTTGCTTTCTGTGTTCCCTGACGTTTGTTGGCAAGCTGTGCAACGACTGCCAAGTGTACTAAGTGTTCATTTATTTCAACACCGAATACCGCATCGTTTAAGTCCATTTTGCCGACTTCCTTGCCTTCCATATTATAAACAGATACGTTTGCCATCTGAATGGTCCTCCTTTCGTCCTAATTAAGCTTCAACCTTAACGGTTTCTTTGATTGTTACTAATGCTTTTTTAGGTCCCGGTACTGCACCTTTGATTAAAAGTAAGTTCTTCTCAGCATCAACTCTTACAACCTGAAGATTCTGGATGGTTACTTTCTTGCATCCCATATGTCCGGGCATTCCTTTTCCTTTGAATACCTTGGAAGGGGAAGAACATGCGCCGTTGGAACCCTGATGGCGGTGGAATTTGGAACCGTGCGCCATAGGTCCTCTGTGCTGTCCGAATCTCTTGATTGCACCCTGGAAGCCTTTACCTTTGGAAATTGCGCTTGCGTCAATCTTGTCGCCCGCTTCAAAGATGTCAGCTTTGATTTCTGCGCCGAGTGTATACTCGTCTGCATTTTCAAACTTAAACTCTCTCACATATCTCTTAGCGGAAACGCCAGCCTTGTCAAAGTGACCTTTTAAGGGCTTGTTCACGCCGTGTCTGTGTGCGATTTCCTTTTTTCCCGCTTTGTCTTTGTTGACAATCTTTTCTTTCTTATCAACAAAACCGACCTGTACTGCACTGTAACCGTCGTTATCTACTGTCTTAATCTGGGTTACAACACAAGGTCCTGCCTGAAGAACGGTAACAGGAATTAATGTGCCGTCTTCATCGAAGATTTGAGTCATTCCGACTTTTGTTGCTAAAATAGCTTTCTTCATTTCGTTACCTCCTTGTTTCTACAGCGGAACGGGTCATGGGTTTCCCTCGCCGTTCATACTAGATCCAGGTACATATAAGTGGAACTTTCCGTTGCTTCTATATAAACCTAATTTCAGGATCTAATCTGTTATTTTCAAAATTATTTCATTTTGATGCCGATAAATACACCGGCAGGCATCTCCAGTCTCTGTAATGCATCCACGGTCTTCTGTGTGGGTGTGATTACGTCAATCAATCTCTTGTGGGTTCTCTGCTCGAACTGCTCACGGGAATCTTTGTACTTGTGGGTAGCTCTTAAGATGGTAACTACTTCCTTTTTGGTAGGAAGGGGCACCGGTCCGCTTACCTGAGATCCGTTCTTTTTGACTGTTTCGATGATTTTTTTGGCAGATGCATCAACTAACTGATGATCGTAGGCTTTTAATGTAATTCTCATTACCTGCTGATTTGCCATAAAAAAAGTCGCCTCCTTTTCGCACTTTTTAATTTAAGTACGACAAGCGGTGACTGTACACTCTCCCGTGTGTGTCGTAATGACTTTCACACGTCGTTTCTATCTCCCTGATAGACATTTTACGTTTGTACAGTGACTTGTCGTCAGTTTCCTAACTTGACATTCGCTCCACGGAAAACCTGCAACTGTGTGCAGCAACCTCACGCTTCATAGCTATCAATGCCACAGCAATAGCTAGTATATAGGAAAAAATGGGAGTTTGCAAGTATTTTTTTTGAAAGAGGGGAAATTTTTTGTATTTTTTTAAGAACAATACGGGTCCGGGAGGAAAGGCGGGGATAGGGCAGGGAAAAGGCATTTTAGTTTTGTGAATGCCTTTTCCCTGCCCTATCCCCGCTTTTCCTCCCTCATTGGCTGTTCTGCAATGACTGGTGTAATTAAGTCCAATATTGGTTTACATAATTATTTGCATCCTTCTGAGATAATGATAATTTTAAGATAATTCTGGATACCGTATCCTTTTTTGATACCCCTAATTCTTTACAGGTTTCTATTAACGCTTTTATGCTTTCCTTTATTCCTTTCTCAATCCCGATTTCTTCCTGCTCCATCATCAGTTCTTCAAATGCCCTGCACATACTCTTTTCCTCCTCTTCTATCTTCCTCATGATTGGCTTTAAGTTTAAATTAACCGCTATTGCCATTTCTGTTTCACGTTCCATATGCTGAAAGCTTTCACTTTTCATCAATTTTCGCAGCTTCTTTCTGTCGTTCCTGCACTGCATTGCCTGGAAAAATTCCTTTAAATCCGTCCGGTATGCCTCGGCATCTACATAATCTGCCTCTATGACACATATCCTGTAATCCTGTAAATATTCTCCCTGATAATCCTCTAACTCCCGGGGAAGTTCCAGCATCTCTTTTAGCCTTCTTGGTCCTCTCCATCTTCCTTCTCCCAGATATAGCACAATGCTGATAACCGGTATAAGCCGGTCCGTTTCCTTCATCCGGCTTTTCTTCTCTATGTATTTTACATACTCCTTTTTGGTACGACGCTCTTTATCCCCTTCTGCAATCTGTTTTTCATACTCTCCCACATCATAAACCATTACCCGTTCCGGCATGCCATAATCACTCTCTGTTTCCAATTCTATGCCGTAGCGCATCTGCGGTTTCTTATGCTCCATGAAAATATCCCGGCTTTTCTCTCCCGAAAAACTTCCTATGGAAGGATAAGTACCACGTATCCTCACAAGTGCACCTTCCCTCAGAATTTCTTTTCCGCCGTACAAATGCACATTTATAAAATCTGCAAATCTTTTTTTATTCGCAAAATACGGTCTGGTATAAGCATCCCTTTTTCCCATGTAAATCCTTTCCGGCTGAACCATGACCGGGCATATACAAATTCCCTGTTGCCCATCCAGCCATTATTTAATTATCGTCTGTGAAATATGGCTGAATCGCCGGAACCGGACAAGCCGGTATACCATCCCCTGAACGGGACTGAGATTTTCACACAAAAACAACTGTCGTATCTATTGCTTTTACATGTATTATAAATAGCGCCTTCCTCTCTGTCAATACAATATCGATAATTTCTAAAATATTTTTCCGTCTCCCGGCGAAATCATTGATTTTATTTCCAGTGCCTTACCCATTCGCCGGAATGAAATAATGAAATACGGCGGCTTGGAGTAATCCGTACCGTAGAAAAAGTCTTTTTGTTTTTCATACGCCTTGGCTTCCCATCTTAATTTTTCTTACAGTCTGCCAAAATCCAGGGAAAACAGCCATGGATGGCTGTTTTAGCCGTCACGCGGCAGGGATGCCGCATTGACGGCGTCCCGAAAACTACCCGTAATCCCCGGACAGACTGTTAGAAAAATCAAGATGGAAAGCCCGGCTATGAAAAACAAAAAGACCTTTTTCTATGGCACGGATTACCCCAAGCCGCCGTATTTCATTATTTCATTCCGTATTTCATTCCATTTCTTCTATATATAATTCAAATTATTTTGCCTTACACTCCGCTTTGACCGCTTCAAATTCATCCAGCATATCCTGTCCCGGCGCCTCTGTTGCCAGACTGACCGCCACATTAACCGCAATCGCAACGATAAATGCCGGAAGCAGCTCATAAATACCCCAGACGCCGCCTATAGGCTTTACCAAAAACTTCCATACAAATACCATGACGCCGCCGGTAAACATTCCTCCAAGGGCACCCCATTTATTGGAGCGTTTCCAAAACAGCGCCAGAAGCACAACCGGTCCGAATGCCGCACCGAAGCCTGCCCAGGCAAAGGAAACGATATCAAATACCGAACTGTCGGGGTCTGAAGCTATGAACACCGCAATAACAGAAATAATGACTACTGATACCCTGGCAATAAACATGGCTGCTTTTTCCGATAAATCCTTAAAAAATACTTCCTTTATAATATTCTGGGACACGCTGGAGGAAGCCGCTAAAAGCTGGGAATCCGCCGTGGACATGGTTGCCGCCAGAATACCTGCCAGAATCAGTCCTGCAACCAAAGCAGCTAACACACCATGCTTGCTGATAACCGTAGCAATGGCAATGATAATCGTCTCCGAATCATCCAGCGCCGGAATAACGCCGTTTTTACTCATGGCATTGCCTACAATACCGATAGAAATTGCCACGCCAAGGGAAATCACGACCCATACGGAAGCAATCCGTCTGGACATTTTTAATTTCTGCGGATCTTCTATTGCCATAAACCGTAAAAGCACATGAGGCATACCAAAATACCCAAGTCCCCATGCAAGCATGGAAAAAATATTCATAATGCCATAATCCCCTGCCGCGCCGCTTGCCGCATCATGAATGGATGTCAGGCTGAAATATCCCGCCATGCTGTTTGCATTGACAAGCACATTATCAATTCCTCCCGCAGTTACAACGCCATAGCCAAGCACTACAAAAATCGCAATGGTCATAATAATACTCTGTAAAAAGTCCGAGGTACTCGCTGCCAGGAAACCGCCCAAGGTAGTATATCCCACAATTACCACAGCGCTGATAACCATAGCGGCAAAATAGCTGATATCAAATAAGGATGCAAATAACTTGCCACATGCAGCAAAGCCCGATGCCGTATAGGGCACAAAGAAAATAATAATCACAGCTGCCGCAATCACGGATAAGATTCTTTTATCATCCCTGTAACGGTTGGAAAAGAAAACCGGAAGAGTGGTGGAATTATTACAGGTAACCGTATACTTCCTCAGCCTTTTTGCCACAATCAGCCAGTTGATATAAGTGCCGATTGCAAGCCCCGCCGCAGTCCAGAAGGCATCAGCCACACCTGTTAAATACGCCACGCCGGGCAGTCCCATTAAAAGCCAGCTGCTCATATCGGAGGCTTCCGCACTCATTGCCGTTACAAAAGGTCCCAGCTTCCTGCCTCCCAGGTAAAAATCATCTGTGGTTTTGTTCTTTCTTGAAAATACAACGCCAATACCGACTACCAGAATCAGATAAGCTATAATGGCAATCAGTATGCAAATATTCGATGTCGTCATATGTATTACTCCTCTCCTCTTTAAAACTGTACTTCATCTAAAACACTCGCTTTTCCCATAATAGCACATCCACCTATAGGAACACAAGAAAAAAGAACAGGAGTGTGATTGCCACCTGTTCTTTCCATACATTAAACTATACTTTAAATATTCCTTAAAATCCTACATTAG
>N._stephensi_709_foregut__coassemble_171_pt1 | contig 26224 bp, 26 predicted proteins | sample N__stephensi_709_foregut__metabat2_low_PE_012 | metagenome-assembled genome bin N | reverse complement strand
CGAATTTGGAGAACTGGGAGACAAGATACTGCTGATACAGACGCAGTTTACTGATGACATTAGTTTGGACGGGTATTTTATCTTGATTCCGGATCTGGAATCTTACGATAAAATATTAACCGCTATAGGCATGTAATTATGAGTGAGATTATTAAAGTAGGAATGGCAGATTTAAAAATATGTAAGAGTCCCGATGGGGTTACTACATTGGGACTGGGATCCTGTGTTGGAATTGCTATCAGGGATCCGTTGACGAAAATCGGAGGACTGGCGCATATTATGCTGCCCGACAGCAAAGCGATCAGGGAAAATTCCAATATACCCAAGTTTGCAGATACCGGTATAGAGGAATTGGTCAGACAGCTTGTGGCTGCAGGTGCTTTAAGAGTCAGACTGGTAGCAAAAATTGCAGGCGGCGCCCAGATGTTCGGGGCGCAGAACCGGAATAACGCCGTAAGGGTAGGAGAGCGCAATGTGGAAGCGGTCAGAGCGAAGCTTTTGCAGATGAGGATTCCGATTCTTGCAAGCGATACGGGGTTGAATTATGGTCGTACGGTCATATTCTACCCGGAGACAGGAGATTTTGTAATTAAGGCAATCGGAAAACCCGAGAAGGTGATTTAAAGTATGAAAAGAAGGATGATTCCGATATTTCTTATGCTGGTGGCAGGAGCCATAACCAGTATCATAACTTATATCAAGGATTATGAACTGACAAGGATGCTTTGGATTCTCGTAGGGGTTCTGATTGTGTTTTATATTCTCGGGACTGTTATCCAGAAAACATTGAATCTTTTTGACGCACAGATAGAGGAAGCGGAGAAAAAGGCAAAGGAAGCAGAAGAGAAGGAAAAAGAAGAGCAGGAAAACAAGGAAGAGCCGGAAGGTAAAGAGGAAGAAACAGAAGAAGGCGATAAACAAAATACGGAAAATCCGTCAGAGGATTAAAAGATTTAAGCTTTTGACGGAAAAAGTGTTATTTTGCGGAGGTTATTCATGGACGAGGCAGGGAGAAAACGGCTTTGGCAGGACTATCATCGTCTGAAAAGCCAGGACTTACGGGAGAAAATCATATTGGAATATGCACCTTTGGTTAAGCTTGTAGCAGGAAGGCTCAGTATGTATCTGGGCTATAATGTGGAATATGATGACCTTGTAGGCTATGGCGTCTTCGGGTTGATTGATGCCATTGACAAGTTTGATACCTGCAAGGATGTGAAGTTTGAGACTTATGCAAGTCTGCGTATCAGAGGGGCGATTCTGGACCAGATACGTAAAATGGACTGGATTCCGCGAACAATCAGACAGCGGCAGAAAAAGATTGACGCTGTCATGAAGGAAATTGAAACGACAAAGGGCAGAAGCGCCACAGACGAGGAAATTGCAGAGGGACTTGGAATTTCCGGGGAGGAGTATACTGACTGGCAGTCGCAGATGAAAATTACAGGCGTGGTCAGTCTTAACGAATATATTGAGCAGGGTGGACCGGAGCTGCAGGGGGAGAAAAGCGCTTCTTCTCAATTCGAGATACCCGAAGAGGTGGCGGAAAAGGAAGAACTGAAAGAAAAGCTGCGGGAATCGTTAGATATTCTTACAGAAAAGGAAAGAAAAGTTGTTTTATTGTATTATTATGAGGATTTGACGCTAAAAGAAATCAGCTACATTTTGGAAGTCTCGGAATCCCGCGTATCTCAGCTTCATACAAAGGCGTTGTCTAAAATGAAGTCAAAGCTTGGCGAGTATATGGGGATACTTTCGGACCGATAGTGCGGGGGTATAAAAATCATGAATGCCTATTTTCAAATTATAACGGATATGAAGGGAACGTCGGTTAAGCTCGTTCCGGAGACGGATGGCGGAGAAAAGCTGGACTTTGCCGAGCTTATGGAATACCTGCGGTCTAAAAATATAGAAATTGCCGATGCCAAGCCCATATACCATGCTGTTGCGACATTGACATCCGAGGTTGTCATACCCGTATCCATACAGGTGGGTCTGTCAGCGCCGGAGTCTTTTCAGTTGAAGATATCTGAGGATAAGATGGAGGCTGCCGTGCGTTTTTATCCTCCCAGCAGCGGCGGCGTTTCCTATGAAGGGGCAGAGGATATATTAAATGATTTAAAAATGCATAAGATAATATATGGCATTGATGAAGCGGCGATTGAAGCCTATCTGGCAAACCGGAATTATTGTGAGGATATTGTCGTTGCCAGGGGGAAGGAACCGGTTCAGGGAGAAGACGCCAGAATTGATTATTTTTTCAATACGGATTTGAATACAAGACCCAAAAGGAATGAAGACGGTTCGGTGGATTTTTTTCATTTGGATACCATCAATCATTGTAAAGTGGGGGATGTTTTAGCAAAGCTTTACAGGGAGGTTCCCGGAACGGACGGCTGTGATGTTTATGGCGCTCCCATTCATCCAAGGAAAGTAAATCATCTGAATTTGAGATTTGGAAGAAATATTGATTTGTCGGAGGATGGCTGTGAGATTACCTCCCGGGTAAACGGTCATGTTTGTCTTTCCATGGATGAGGTGGTCGTTTCAGATGTTTATGAAGTGGAAAATGTAGGACCGGCTACGGGGAATATAGAGTCAAACGGCAGCGTTTTGGTTAAGGGAAATGTACAGGCGGGTTTTTCCATTAAAGCAAAGGGCAATGTGGAAATCAGGGGCGTGGTAGAAGGCGCTGTTATAGAGACGGACGGAGATATTATTATTGCCAGGGGTATGAATGGCATGGGAAAGGGAATCCTAAACGCAAAGGGCAGAATTATTTTAAAATATGCCGAAAATGCAACCATTAATTCAGGAGAATATATTGAGAGTGAATCCCTTCTGCACAGTAAGGTAAACGCCAGGACGGAAATCCGGGTAGACGGCAGGAGGGGGGTTATTGCAGGAGGCGTGGCAAGAGCTGCGGAAAGAATCAGCTGTAAGACATTGGGTTCTCCCATGGGCTCGGATACCCAGGTGGAGGTAGGAATAGACCCTGAGGTTAAAATTCGTTACCAGAAATTACAGAAGGAGTCCATGCAGGTAACCGCCAACTTAAAAAATATCCAGCCCATTCTTTTAAACGCTACCCAGAAGATAAGAAGGGGAGAAACCTATTCGTCGGAACAGTTGCATTATATCCAGACTCTTGCCATTAAAAATAAAGAACAGATGGCACGGTTAAAGGAAATTCAGGCTGAAATGCTTTCCATGGATGACCTGATTCAGAACCAGAGGCAGGCATATGTCTGTGTTTCAGGAGATGTTTATGAGGGAACAAAGATCACTATCGGCGATGCGTCCATGGTATTGAAAAGCGTTGCAACATATTGCAGGTTTGTCAGGGAAAAGGGAGAAATTAAGGTGGGCGCTTATTAGGAGGTGGAAATATGGCCATTGGAATGGTAGAGCTTCATGGAACAATTCAACGGACACAGGATTTTACCACGATCAAGCAGCAGGAGGATACCAAGCCTGCGGTGGATCAGAGTAATTTTCAAGTGCAGACGGATAAGCGTATAGATGAAAAATTAAGGCAGGTTACCCACGGAGATGATACTGCAAAAAATGAGAACCATGCGGATGCCAAGGAAAAAGGAAACGGCAGATACGCTGGGGATGGCGGGGCAAAAAGAAAGAAGAATGTCCCGCAGGAAGGAAAAGTTGTCTTAAAGGGCACATCGCATTTCGATATGTCGGTTTAGCAGCTGAAAGTGTTATGACAGGGATAGAAATTGTACTTCTGATATTGGGAATCGTTATATTTGCCGTAAGCTTTCTGATTCCGGCGCCGAAGCAGAAAATAGATACAAAGGCGTTAAAGGATGAGGAAGAAAAGATAAAGGAGCTTGTAGACGGGCAGGTAAAGGAAGCAAGGGAAAAGCTGCAAAGCTTTGCAGATGAAACCGTTTCCGGAGCAGTGGAAAAAACGGAACGTTCCTTAGAGCGTGTTTCCAACGAAAAAATTACCGCCGTTTCAGAATTTTCAGATACGGTTTTAGAGGACATTCATAAGAGCCATCAGGAGATTATCTTTCTATACGATATGCTGCATGACAAACAAAAGAACCTTTTGGAGACGGCAAAGGAGATAGAGAGGACAAGGGCGATTGCCAAGGAAACTAAGGATGAGCTGGAAAGTACGGTGCAGGAAGCGGTTCTTGTGGAGACTCAGGAGGCGGCAGCCGTTTCAAAAGTGACAGTTACCGATACTTTGGGAGCGGATGCGGATACGGATTTGCTAAAACCGGAGGAAGGAAACGGGGAAGAAATCAATAATAACGAAAAAATACTGGAAATGCACAGACAGGGCAAATCAAGTGTGGCCATAGCCAAGGAATTGGGCTTGGGAGTAGGGGAAGTAAATCTGGTCATTGGTTTGTTTGAGGTGATATAATCGTGAAATTAAACTATTATATGAGGGGCTTAGGAGTCGGCATTGTTGTAACGGCGCTTCTTATGGGAATTGCCTTATCCGGCAGGAAAGATGAAATGACGGATGAGGAAATCCGCCAAAGGGCTTTGGAGATGGGAATGGTAGACGGCAACATGGTTTTGGCGGATATGCCGGAGAATAGGGAAGAAGAAAGCCCGGTATCCTCTTCCCAAAATGGAATAGCAGGCAATACTGAAGAAAACGGACCGGATGAGGAAGCGGATAAAGAAACGGACCGGGAGGAAGGAAAGGAAGAGCCGGAGAGAGAAAAAACGGAAATATCCGGAAATGAGGAAAATGAATCCGAAGAAGCAGAAAATCCTTTGGATGAGAATGTAATCGTCAACGAGACGATTATCATAACCATTAACAGCGGCGATGGTTCCCGTGTTGTGGCAAATAAGCTGCTACAGGCAGGAATGATTGAAGATGCAGCAGCCTTTGATGAGTTTTTGTGCCAAAACGGGTATGATAAGCGGCTTGCATCGGGAGCCCATGAGATTCCCGCAGACGCTTCCGACGAAGAAATCGCGAGGATTCTGATGCAGAGACCGGGCAGGCGTTAAAGCTGCCATTACTGAAAGGACTATCAGGCGGCAAAACTGTCAATGCGGCAATTTCATAAACCGCAATCACAAAACCGTAATCTTATAAAAGCGCAGAAAATAGCAGGGAAAATACGAAAAAGAGTAGGAAAAGAGCAGGAATTTCAAGGAAACCCCTTGAACTTGCTCTTTCTTTATGGTAAAATTTTCACGTTGCGGTTGTTGGCAGAAAAGCAATCCCGTGTTTATTGGGGCTTTTTTCAGGACTGCGGCAAAACAATAAAACACGTACACGGATTGACTGCCGGTGCTTCTTGGACGCGGAGGTAGCAGGAGAGTGGATGTGTGCGGAAGAAAATAACCAGACGGAGGTAAGGAACATGAGCGTTATTTCAATGAAACAGTTATTAGAGGCAGGTGTTCATTTCGGACATCAGACAAGAAGATGGAACCCTAAGATGGCTCCCTACATCTACACAGAGAGAAACGGTATCCACATTATCGACTTACAGACATCTGTAGGCAAGGTGGATGAGGCTTACCAGGCAGTTTCCCAGATTGTATCCGCAGGCGGGACAGTTCTCTTTGTAGGTACCAAGAAGCAGGCGCAGGACGCTGTTAAGACAGAGGCGGAGCGCTGCGGTATGTTCTATGTAAACGAGAGATGGTTAGGCGGTATGCTGACAAACTTCAAGACCATCCAGAGCCGTATCGACAGATTAAAAGCCATTGAGGCGATGTCTGAGGACGGCACCTTTGACGTACTTCCCAAAAAGGAAGTTATCGCACTGAAAAAGGAATGGGAAAAATTGGAGAGAAACTTAGGCGGAATCAAGGAAATGAAGCAGATTCCCGACGCTATTTTCGTAGTGGACCCCAAGAAGGAGAAAATCTGCGTACAGGAAGCCCATGCACTGGGAATTACTTTAATCGGTATGGCAGATACAAACTGCGACCCTGAAGAGCTTGACTTTGTCATTCCCGGCAACGACGATGCAATCCGTGCAGTAAAATTAATCGTTTCCAAAATGGCTGACGCCGTTATTGAGGCAAACCAGGGCGAAGCGGTTGAAGCGGAAGAAGTTTTTGCGGAGGATGAAGCAGAGACAGAGGAAGAACAGGACGCGTAAAAAGTCCTTTATGGCGGATATAATGAGATTAAGATTCTGATGAAAAAGATAGATTGAATGGAGGAAACAGACATGGCAATTAGTGCTTCCATGGTAAAAGAATTAAGGGAAATGACCGGCGCAGGCATGATGGACTGCAAGAAGGCGCTGACAGAGACCGACGGCAATATGGATGAAGCAGTAGAATTATTGAGAAAAAGCGGTGCGGCTAAGGCTGAGACAAAGGCGGGCAGAATCGCAGCAGAGGGTATCTGCCGCGTAGCTGTGGACGCTGATAAGGTTGCAGCGGTTGTAGAGGTTAATTCCGAGACAGACTTCGTTGCAAAAAATGAAGTATTCCAGACTTATGTAGAGGCTGTTGCAAGACAGGCGCTGGCTTCTGAGGCGGCGGATGTCGAGAGCTTAATGAAAGAAGCGTGGATTGAGGATAACAGTAAAACTGTAAAGGAAGCCTTGGTTGAAAAGGTTGCTACCATCGGGGAGAACCTGAATATCAGAAGATTTGCAAAGATTACGGCTGATAACGGCTGTGTGGTAACTTATCTTCACGGCGGCGGAAGAATCGGCGTTATCGTAAAGGCTGAAACATCTGTTGTAAATGACAGGATAAAAGAGGCTTTATCCAACGTGGCTATGCAGGTTGCGGCAATGAGTCCCAAGTATGTTTCAAAGGATGACGTATCCGAGGAATACAAGGCGCATGAGAAGGAAATCCTGATGGCACAGGCACAGGCTGACCCCAAGAACGAAGGCAAGCCTGAAGCAATCATTGAGAAGATGATTATCGGACGTCTCAATAAAGAACTGAAGGAAGTATGCCTCTTAGAGCAGGAATACGTAAAAGCCGAAAATAAGGAAAGTGTTTCCAAGTATTTAGAGGCTGTAGGCAAAGCAAACGGGACGGACTTAAAGGTAACCGAATTTGTCCGCTTTGAGACAGGCGAAGGTCTTGAGAAAAAGAACGAGGACTTTGCAGCTGAGGTTGCAGCACAGATGGGAATGTAAGCAATTTCAAATCCAATAAAACGGTTGATAAACAACCTTAAAACCGCCGGGAACAGGCATGTTTCCGGCGCTTTCTGTATGGGGTAATAAAAGTGTATGACTTTGGAGCTATGATAACAGTTATTATTGCATTGGCATGGGTATTTTTCTCTGGATATGTTAGATGATAGGATTCGAAAAAGAATTTCGATTGCTGTAGGAATGACAGGATTTATTTTTACGCTGATTTGGGTAAGAGGAGAAATAATTTTCGTTATTATATCAGACATGTTTTTTATGAGCGCTTTTTGGGTTATACATAAAAACAGGGGAAAAAAGGATATTACGTTTGAGGATATTAAAAATTCAGATTTATATACCTTATTGTTTTGTTTGGGAGAGCTTGCAATTTTTTTAGCTGTAAAGTTTTACATTATGAAATAAGCAAAAGGTCTAACGATTAAAAGTCAATATCTAAAGTGATTTTTTTAAATGAAAAAATTCTGTTCCAGAAGAATAAAGGACAAGATATTTCCAGAGACAGGAGAAAAGATACAGCAGTGGGGCACTTTTCAAATTATGGTTACAGAAAGAGTTAATATGCTTTCTGTTATAGGGATTTATCCTATGGGGCATATAACTAATTTGACGCAAGTTGTGGAAATTTGACATATAGTTTGCAAAGGTTCTGTAAATGGTGTAAAAATATCATGTGCGGAACCTTTTTGGACCCGGACGGATAAAAGTGTTGAAGGTCATTTTGATATGTGATATGATTTTTGCGAATAAATGGAAAAGAATGTTGGAACTGATGAAAGAAGCGGGGCTGCCCGGCATCAGGAAAGGAGAACGACTATGAATGCAGAGATATATGAAAAGGTCCATAAGCTTGCAATCAAGGATTTTCGTAGTAAAACAGCAAAGGGGATGTATCCTTATCTCCAGGTGCTTGACGATATCCTGTCTTATACAAATATTGTTTCGGAGGTAAACTTAGGGCTTGTAGATATTCCCTTAGACCAGGTCGTGGGGACCAAGACATTGGGGCGGACCAATGCCTTTGCCAGCAATTTTATGCCCCTGCTTCCGGAAAGCTCGGAGTTTGCCGCAAAGTGGTGCAGACTCTATGACGCCCATATTGAGGAGGGCATCAGGGAGCCGGTCAAGGCTTATGAATTTATGAACCGGTTTTATGTCATGGAGGGAAATAAGCGCGTCAGCGTGTTAAAATCCTGTAATGCGGTTACGGTTTCCGCTTATGTGACCAGGATTATTCCCGAGGCGGATGATTCGGACGGAAGCCGGGTTTATTATGAATTTCTGGATTTCTACGGCAAATGCGGGATAAATTTCCTGAATTTTACCCAGCCGGGCAGTTACATAAAAATAACGGAGCTTTTAGGCATTTCGCCGGAGCAGTCCTGGACGGATTTGGAAAAGGAGCAGTTTTGCGCGGCTTATGTCCGGTTTAAAAATATTTTTGAAAAGAAGGGCGGGGATAAATTATCCCTGACCATGGGAGACGCTTTCTTAATTTATCTGGATATTTACGGCTATGAAGCCTTGCAGTCCAAGAAGGACGGGGATATCCAGCAGGAAATCACAACAATCTGGAATGATTTTGTCTTTTACCCCCAAAAGCCGGAGGTAAAGCTGATTATGGAGGCGGATGACAGTGCGGATAAGAAGACTCTCGTCAAGCGTATCCTGCCCCAAAATACGGAGCCGTTGAAAATTGCCTTTATCCATGCCAAGACGGTGGAAACCTCCAGCTGGACCTATGGGCATGATTTGGGGCGCGGGCATTTGGAGGAGGAGCTGGGAGAACAGATTGAGACTCATTCCTATTTCCAGGCTGATTCGCCGGAGCAGGAGGTAGAGTGCTTTGAAAGAGCCATTGAGGATGGAAACACGGTTATTTTTTCCACCTCCACAAAGCTTTTAAATACCAGTATCAAATATGCGGTCAAATACCCGAAGCTGAAAATATTGAACTGTTCCCTGAATACGAGCTGCCAGCATTTGAGAACCTATTACGGAAGGCTGTATGAGGCGAAGTTTCTGATGGGCGCCATTGCGGGCGTTATGTCAGGAACGGACAAAATCGGTTATGTGGCGGATTATCCCATTTATGGCATGATTGCCAATATCAATGCATTTGCCTTAGGCGCCCAGATGGTAAATCCCAATATGAAGGTTTACCTGGGGTGGTCAAAGCTGAAATCGGAATTTTCACAAAATGCCTTTAAGGATATCAGCCTTTCCTTTATATCGGGGCGGGATTTTATCAAGCCGGAGGAAGGGGTACCTAAATTCGGGCTTTACCGTGCGGACGGCGGCGAATTTGTCAATCTTGCCATGCCTGTATGGAACTGGGGCGTCTTTTATGAGAGGACGGTCAGGAGTATCTTAAACGGGACGTGGAAGCAGGAGCTGCCCAAGGGGAAAAACCAGTCCATCAATTACTGGTGGGGCATGTCCTCAGGGATGATTGACGTGATTTGTTCCAAGAAGCTGCCGGCAGGCACCCTGAGGCTGATTGAGCTTTTAAAAAGGGATATCTGTTCCGGAACCTTTAATCCTTTTTCCGGTACGATTTATTCCCAAGACGGACTCATCCATCAGGTAATGCCGGAGGGGATTACGGCGGAAGAAATTGTGACCATGGACTGGCTCAATGATAATGTCATCGGAGAAATTCCCACCATGGAGGATTTGAAGGATGAGGCAAAGCCCATTATGGAGGTCCAGGGCGTGGCGAAGGCAAAAGCGACGGACGGGGAGAGCCGTTTATGAGAGAGAGTAAGAGAGATATCAAGATTCTTTTTATTGCAGACGAACCTTCCCCCGGACTGTGGGATTATTTTGACGGTTCCAAGCTTGAGGAAATAGACCTGATTATTTCCTGCGGGGACCTTCCGCCCCAGTATCTGTCATTTCTGGCTACGTTTTTTAAGGGGCGCGTATTGTATGTCCATGGCAACCATGACGACTGCTATACGGATACGCCCCCGGAAGGGTGTGTCTGCATCGACGACAGGGTTTATGAATATGAGGGAATCCGCATCGGGGGGCTGGGCGGCTCCATGAAGTACCGCGAAGGGCGTTTCCAGTATACGGAAAGGCAGATGCTTTTGCGGACCATAAGGCTGCAATATCATATTTTCCGCCACAGGGGGCTGGATATTCTGGTTTCCCATGCTCCCGCATATGGCGTCAACGACGGAAAGGACCTTCCCCACAGGGGGTTTAAGTGCTTCCACCGTCTTCTGGAAAAATACCAGCCGGGGTATTTTGTCCACGGGCATATGCATTTTTCCTATAATCCCATGCAGAAGCGGATTTCGGAGCATGGGGGCGTTACCGTTATCAACGCATGGAAGGAATATACCTTGGAGTATCCGGGAAGGGGACAAGCAGTAAAGTCATGAAAGGGACGAGCGGTAAAGCCGGGATAGGAACAAGCAGTAAAGCTGTGAAAGGAACAAGATTAAAGTGCCATCATAGCGTGCAGAAGGGAGAATGAGGCATGTACAAAAATATTGAGAAACAAAAGGTGCTACAATTAAAGGAGCTGGTGGAATACCAGGCGGGACAGGTTGTCAGCAGGACGTTGGTGCAAAACGATAAGGTCAGTGTGACGATTTTTTCCTTTGACAAGGGAGAGGAGATTTCCACCCATGCCTCCGGTGGGGACGCCATGGTAACCGTGCTGGAAGGGGTGGGAAGGTTTACCGTAGGCGGACAGGCGTTTATCCTAAAGGCAGGGGAAACCCTCATTATGCCCAAGGATGTGCCCCATGCCGTCTTTGGAGAAGAACGGTTTAAAATGCAGCTGACAGTATCGTTTTGAGGTGGGAGGAAATATTCATGGAGTACGGTTTTTTCAGCATATTGCCGTCGGCACTTGCTATTGTGCTGGCGTTAGCTACCAAAAATGTTTTTCTGGCATTGGCGGCTTCCCTGCTTTTGGGGAATCTGTTCCTTGCGGATTATCATATTATGGGTATGTTTACGGGCACTAAGGATATGGTGGTAAATGTGTTTGCATCCTCGTCGAGCACGTCCATTATTATCATACTGACGCTTTTGGGCGGTATGTTTTATATGATAGAGGCGGCCGGAGGCTTAAAAGGCTTCACGGCTTTGATGATTGAAAAGCGCAGTTTAATCCGGTCCCGTATGGGAGCGGAGCTTTTTACATGGTTTATCGGCGTTCTTATTTTTATAGACGGGACTTTAAGCGTCATGGTTACCGGCTCCGTGTCAAGACCCATGGCGAAGGCTTTTGGGATTTCCCCGGAAAAGAATGCGTGGATTGTCCATTCCACGGCGACGCCCTTGTCCGTGCTGATTCCCATTGCGGCATACGGTCCTTACATCGCCAGCTTTATTGAGGCGCAGGGAATTGAAAATCCCACCCAGCAGATGATACGTGGAATTTTCTTTAATTTTTATTGTATCTTTGCAGTGCTGGGCGTGGCGGCGTTTATCCTGCTTCGCTTTGACTTCGGACCCATGAAGCGGGCGGAGAGCGCTTATTTGGAAAAATCCGGAAAAGAGAAAAGTACAGGGAAGGAAGCGGGCAAAGCAAAAGAAGCAGACGGGAAAAAGAAAGCAGTAGAAGAAAAGAAAGTAATAGAAGAAAAGAAAGCAGCAGAAGAAAAGAAAGTAACAGAAGAAAAGAAAGAAGAAAAGAAAACAGAGGGGGAAAGGGAAACGGGAAAGGCGGGATACCTTATCCTTCCCCTGGCGCTTATGATTCTTGTGGCGGTGGCGTATATTCTTTACAGCGGCGGCGGAAATTTGATGAACGGCGATGCGGAAACGGGGCTGATTTTTGGAATATGTGCGGGGTGTATCTGTCTGGCGGCGGCGCCGGCGTTTTCAAAGGAGAGAACTCTTGTAAAAAGCATGGACCATTTCTTTACGGGCTGTGGGAATATGGCAGGCATTGTCATGATTATGGTATTAGCCTATGCTTTGAGCAATATGCTGGGAGAATTAGGGACGGCGGAGTATTTATCCGGCGTGCTGGTTGGGTTTATCAATCCCGTTGTATTTGCGGCGGTTGCATTTCTTTTGACCTGCCTTCTTTCCTTTTCCACAGGTACCAGTGCGGGGACCATTGCTATTATGATGCCATTGCTTCTGCCTATGGCGGTTTCCTTCCATATCCATATTCCCATGGTGGTGGGAGCGGTTGCAGGAGGGGCGGTGTTTGGGGACCATACTTCGCCTATATCCGATACGACCATTATGTCCTGTTCCTCCACCGGTTGCGATGTGGTATCCCATGTAAAGACCCAGCTGCCTTATTCCCTGTGTTTTGCAGCCGCAGCGTGCGTGCTGTATCTGGTGTTAGGGGTGCTGCTTTAAAGATTCCATGGAGGCGGGAAGGATATGTATCATTTTGACGAAATCATAGACAGGCGTGGAAAAAACAGTGCAAAGTGGGACAGCCGCTTTATAGGGGAGGGCGAAAAGGAGCTGCTTCCCTTCTGGGTGGCGGATACGGATTTTGCGGCGCCAAAGGAGGTGCAGGAAGCCCTCCGCGCCTGTGTGGAGCATAATCTCTATGGCTACAGCCTGCCGCCGGAGGGCTGTAAGGCGGCTGTGGCTGGCTGGCAGAAGCGGCGGCACGATTTTTTCGTGTCCGAGGACTGGATTAGCTTTGTAGGCGGTATTGACAGCGCTTTGTCTGCGGCGGTATGCGCCTATACAAAGCCGGGGGACGGGGTGTTAATACAGACGCCGGTTTATGCGCCGTTTTTTGAGGCTGTGGAGCGAAACGGAAGAACTGTTCTGGAAAACCCCATGGTAATCAGAAACGGAAGATATGTGCCGGATTTTGAGGATTTTGCAAAAAAAGCCGGGTCTGCAAGGCTGTGGATGTTTTGTAATCCCCAGAATCCTACGGGACGGTGCTTTACCAGGGAAGAGCTGGAAAAATTTGTAAAGATCTGCATGGAAAATGATGTCATCATGGTTTCTGATGAAATCCACGGGGATATTGTCTATGAGGGCTGTCGGCATATTCCCCTTGCCTCTGTTTCTGAAAAAAGCAGGGAACGTACCGTTACCTTCACAGCTCCCGGCAAGACCTTCAGCCTGGCAGGTCTTTCCACATCAGCCGTTATCATTCCCAATCAAAAGCTGCGCCATGCCTTTGAAACGGAAAAGGAAAAGAGATGTCTTAGCGGCAATATCCTGGGACTTAGGGCGATGGAAGCCGCTTATGCCCATGGAGATGTTTATGCGGACCGGTTAATTTCCTATCTCCAATGCAACAGGGATTTTGCCCTGGATTATTTTAAGGAAAAAATTCCGGCAATCCGCGCATTTTCCCCGGAGGGCACTTTTTTGTTATGGCTTGACTGCGGGAAGCTTATGCTGTCAGAAAAGGAACTGGAGGCTTTCTTCCTTTCGGCAGGGGTAAGGCTTAGTATGGGAAGCGCCTATGGGACGGGAGGGGAGCAGTTTGCGCGGATGAATTTCGGCTGTCCATTGGAGATTCTGAAGGAGGGACTTGGGAGGATAGGGGATTTTAAATACAAAGGAAACAGAAAGAAGCAAAAACAGCCGGGGCGGGCGGAGCTTTAGGATAAAAGTCTTCGCAGTCCCGGCTGTTTTCTGCTTTTTCTGCTTCCTAACACGTCTGCGATTCCAGAACTTTATTGAATTTATCCCTTCAATATGTTAAATTTATTACTGTAGAATTTTGGAAAATTATGGAAAATTCTGGAAATAAATGGCAAAATCGGAGGGACTCCTATGATACGCAAATATGAGGAACAAAATGTTTATGAGGCTCTGCAAAACCGCCTGAAACTGATTTTTGAAGAATTTGACAATATTTATGTTTCCTTTTCGGGAGGAAAGGACAGCGGGTTGCTCTTAAACCTGGTGCTGGATTATAAGCGAAGGTATTATCCGGATAAGAGAATCGGGGTTTTCCACCAGGATTTTGAAGCCCAGTATACCGTTACCACGGAATATATAGAAAGAACCTTTGAGCGCATAAAGGATGAGGTGGAGCCATACTGGGTCTGTCTGCCCATGGCGACGAGGACGGCATTAAGCAGTTATGAAATGTACTGGTATCCGTGGGATGACAATAAAAAAGATGCATGGGTCAGAAAAATGCCCCAAAAGGATTATGTTATTAACCTGCAGAATAATCCCATTACTACCTATCATTACAAAATGCATCAGGAGGATTTGGCAAAGCAGTTTGGAAGATGGTACCGTATTTCCCACCGTAACAGGAAAACAGTCTGTCTTCTCGGTATGCGTGCGGAGGAATCCCTGCAAAGATACAGCGGTTTTTTAAATAAGAAAAACGGATATGAGGATCAGTGCTGGATCAGTAAGCAGTTCAAGGACGTCTGGACGGCTTCCCCCCTGTACGACTGGTCCTTAAATGACGTGTGGCATGCAAATTATTTGTTTGCATATGATTATAACCGACTATATGATTTGTATCATATGGCAGGACTGAAAGTGACCCAGATGAGAGTTGCGTCGCCTTTTAATGATTATTCCAAGGATTCCCTGAATCTGTACAGGGTCATAGACCCGGAAATCTGGGCAAAGCTGGTGGGGAGGGTCAGAGGCGCAAATTTTGCCTGTATTTATGGAAGGACAAAGGCAATGGGGTATCGGAACATAACGCTGCCGGAGGGGCATACCTGGGAATCCTATACCCGTTTTTTGCTGGATACCTTACCCAAAAGGCTTAGGAACAATTATGTGAAAAAATTTAATACCTCCATGAATTTCTGGCATAAAACAGGTGGCGGTCTGGAGGAGGAAACCATCGAGGAGCTTTTGGACCACGGATACCGCATTAAGAGAAATGGAATTTCCAATTACACGCTGACAAAGAAAACCAGGGTTGTTTTTGTGGAAAAAATTCCTGATAATACGGATGATATCAAAACGACGAAGGATATTCCCAGCTGGAAGAGAATGTGCTACTGTATTTTGAAAAATGACCATGTGTGCAGGTTTATGGGCTTTGGGCTGACAAGGGAGCAGCAAAAGCGTATTGATATGATTAAGTGGAAGTACAAAAGTGTGGAGGATATGAATTATGGAATATAAAAGTCCTGTTTACAGCGTGATTGCAGTACCCATAGAAAAAATCAGGGCAAATACCTATAACCCCAATACGGTGGCGCCGCCTGAGATGCGTCTGCTTTACGAGAGCATCAAGGCTGACGGCTATACTATGCCCATTGTCTGCTATTATGTAAAAGAAGAGGATGTTTATGTGATTGTAGACGGATTCCACCGTTACAGAATTATGAAGGAGCATGAAGATATTTGTAAAAGGGAAGGCGGCATGCTGCCGGTTTCTGTTATTGACAAGCCTCTGGATCAGAGAATGGCAAGCACCATCCGTCATAACCGGGCAAGAGGAAGCCATGATGTGGATTTGATGAGCAATATTATCAAGGAGCTTCATGAGTTGGGACGCACCGATTCGTGGATTTCCAAGCATCTGGGAATGGATAAGGACGAAATACTCAGGTTGAAACAGATTACGGGACTTGCGGCGCTTTTTAAGGATGTGGAATTTGGCAGGGCATGGAGACCTGTGGAAAAGGATGAACAAAATGAGGAACAAAATAAGGGACAGAATGACGGACTTTCGCATGTTGAAATAAAAGGGGAATAATGCTATAATGACTAAAGTGCTATACGGGGAATTATGTGTCGCATGAAAAACCACGAGGGGGGAAGAAAAACCATGAAAAACAAGCAAAACTCCGTACATTCCATTAAAATCCAAATCTGTCTGTTGGTTGACTTCGCAGTTATTTTGATGGGAATCCTTATGATGATAAATTATTCGCCCAATACCAAAAAGGAAATTGATACGTTGGCTGAAAATTATATGGGGGATTTGGCGAATGCTTATGGCAGCACCCTTGATAACCAGATTAAGAATAATGACGGAAAAACCGGATCGGTGTTAGGCACGGACAATCTTTCCTTAAAGCTGGAAGACGGCGGCATGAAGGGCGTGGAATCCAGTTATGTTTATGTGGTGTCCGCCGGGGGCAGTATGCTTTATCATCCAAACGGCGGCAAAATCGGCAAGAGTGTTGAGAATGAAGTTGTAAAGCAGATGTGTGCGGACTTATCGGCGGGAAAAAAGGTTGAAAGCCAGGTGGTTTCCTATGAGTATGACGGAAAGATAAAGTATGCGTCGGTTTATATCAGTACCTATGAAGAATTTGTTCTTGTTGTTACGGCGAATCAGGATGAAATTTTTGAACCGGTATCCAGAATCAACAGAATCGGCGTGATTGGTCTTGTTGTTACAACGTTTATTTTCTCCATATTCGGTTTTGTCCGCGCGAATATGATTGTAAAGCCCATCCAGCTTATGACGGGGCTTGCCATGAAGCTTTCGGAAATGGATTTTACCGAGGATGAAAACCAGAAGAAGCTGAATAAGAGCAAAAACGAAGTCGGCGATATGAGCAGGGCGATTTCCATCATGAGAAATGAATTGGTGGATGTTGTGGAAAAAATTAAGAGAGAAAGCGTAGTCCTTATGAATGCAGCCGGCGATTTGAACGGCAGCGCAATGGAAACTACAAACACCATGGAGCAGGTGGAAACCGCTGTTAATGAAATTGCCCAGGGAGCCACATCCCAGGCTGAGGAAACCCAGGCAGCAACCGAAAATGTAGTAGCCATAGGCAGTATGATAGAGGATACAAACGACGTGGTAAATGAACTGGTAGGCCACGCCTCCAAAATGAAGGAATCCGGCAGACATGCCAAGGAAATTCTGGACGAACTGGATAAGGTTAACCAAAAGACCGAGCAGTACATTGATGTGATTGCAAAACAGACGAATACCACCAATGAGTCTGCGCGAAAAATCAGCCAGGCGGCAAGTATGATTACGGAAATTGCGGAAGAAACCAATCTTCTTTCCTTGAATGCCTCCATTGAGGCTGCAAGGGCAGGAGAGCAGGGAAGAGGCTTTGCGGTTGTGGCTTCCCAGATTCAGAAGCTGGCGGAGCAGTCCAATGATTCGGCAAAACAGATTGGCGATATCATAGAAGAATTACTGTCCGATTCTGAAAAAGCAGTTGAGATTATGGCGGATGTAAAGTCCAGTATGAAGGAACAGAGCGAGCATGTTGAGCGGACGGATAAAGCGTTTGGGGAAATCCAAAACGAAGTTGACAGTTCCATTGAAGGCATGAATCTGATATCAGGAAAAACCAGGCAGATGGACGAAGCAAGAAGCCGGGTTATTGACGTTGTACAGAGCCTGACGGCGATTGCCGAGGAAAATGCGGCAAGCACAGAGGAAACGTCGGCTTCCGTTACAGAGGTTTCCGCAATCGTTACCGGCATGTCCGAAAAAACGGAGGAGCTTAAGAGAGTGGCGGTAGATTTGGAAAAGAGCATGGGCATATTCAAAATGTAATTGCAGGAAAAATGTGGAAGAATGTCGGAGCGTTAGTCCGATATGGGAAGATAACAGGGGGCGTTGCCGGAAAAAAGGCTTTTTTTCCGGGGCGTTCCCTGATTTTACGGAAAAACAAATACCACGTTATAATTTTCTCTTTTTTTCATTCCATATTTATGATACAATGCAAAGTAGTGTGTAGTGAAATGGAGAAATGCAATGGTCGGGCAGGAAGATGGACAGTTGCAAAAGAACCGCCGTAAAAGGGTGGAACGGTTAAAAAAAATAATTTTGATTATTGTTTTTGCAGCAATATTGGCGCCGGTACTTGCCAGTATATGTCTTGGATTCCTGTTGCACGGGACGAGGGTCAGACTGGGAGCATTAGAAGCCGAAAGGGAAGAAATGCAGTCCCGGATAGATGAATTAAGCACCCGGGTTGATAATTTACAGAAAAGTATCACATCATATGAAGAGGAGCAAAAAGAGACTCCGGCTGCGGCGGATACGGTCTTGGAAACGGAGAACAGCGGACAGGATATTGTGACCGGGGATGGCATCAAAAGGGTTTATCTTACCTTTGATGACGGTCCGAGCAGGAATACGGAGGAAATTCTTGATATTCTTGCTGAATATCAGGTTAAGGCAACCTTTTTTGTAATAGGGGATACAAGTGAGGAAGCCAAAGCGCTTTACCGGAGAATTGTTAATGAAGGACATAGTATAGGGGTTCATTCCTATAGCCATAGATATCATGAAATTTATGCGTCTGAGGAAGCGTTTTTTGAGGATTTCTATTTAATGTCCGATTACATTTATGATGTAACGGGAGTCAGAACGGATATATGCAGGCTTCCGGGAGGAAGCAGCAATACGGTCAGCAAGATTGATATGGCAGCTGTTGTGGACCGGCTGAATGCCCAGGGCATTACATGCTATGACTGGAATATATCCGGCGGCGATGCTGATGGACACGGATTGTCGGCGGAGCAGATTGCCCTGAATGTCATAAGCGGGGTAGACACCTTTCAAACCTCTATTGTGCTTTTACATGACGGGAAGGATAAAGCCCAGACAGTCAGTGCGCTGCGGATGATATTGGATGAACTGACAGGCAGGGAAGAATTGGAAATAGAACCGATTACTGAGGAAACACCGATTATTTTGCATATTACACATTAGAAGAAACGGAGGAACTATAAATGGGCTTTTTTCAGGACTTAAAAGAAGATTTATCCATGGCAGTAAATGAATTGCTTCCGGAGGTGGATAAGGAACTGGAAAATCCGGAGAAGATGGCGGAAAGCAAAATTGAAACGATGCCGGAGAAAACAGAACCGGAAGCGGCGGCACCTCAAAAGACTGCGCCTAAAGAGATTCCGGCGGCGGAAGCGGATGATGAAGCGACTGCCATCAGTGACCAGGAAGCATTTCTTGCGGCTGTTGCCAGATTAGATGAGAACGCTGATGTATTTGCAACGGAGCTGCAGGCGGAAGCTGAGGAGACTGTTGAAGCAAAAGCAGAGACGGAGGATGAAACGGAAGCAGAAGCGGAGACAGCAGATGAAACAGAAACAGAGGCTGAGGACGAAACGGAAACAGCAGACGAATCAGAGGAGGTAGAAGAAATCGACCTGCTTGGAGGAATCGAAGCTGAAGAGACGGCTGAAGCTGAACAGGAAACAGAATCCAAATCGGAAATGGAAACAAAATCAGAAGAAACAACTGAAGCGGAAATATCAGCCGGACCTGCAGAGGAATCAAAGGAGGAAGAGGCGGATAAAGCGGAAACAGAGGCTGAGGACGAAACGGAGGAGGTAGAGGAAATCGACCTGCTTGGAGGAATCGAAGCTGAAGAGACGGCTGAAGCTGAACAGGAAACAGAATCCAAATCGGAAATGGAAACAAAATCAGAAGAAACAACTGAAGCGGAAATATCAGCCGGACCTGCAGAGGAATCAAAGGAGGAAGAGGCGGATAAAGCGGAAACAGAGGCTGAGGACGAAACGGAAGAGGCAGAAGAAATTAATTTGTCCGGCGGAAATGAATCGGCAGAAACGATTCCTGAAATAGAGAATGCATTGGAAAATGAAAGAAAAGAAGAAGCAGAGGAAGGGGATAGAGAAGAAATGCAGGATGATTTCATGAAGGAAATTGAAAAAGCAGATGAAGCAACAGAATCAGAAAAAGAGGTAGGTAAGGTTATGACACAGCAGAATGAAACAGAATTAACAGGCGAAGTATTGGATGAAACAGCGGTAATCACAGCAGGCATGAAGGTAACCGGCGATATCAGCAGCCAGGGTTCCATGGATATTTTGGGAACCGTTAAGGGAAATGTTGAGATTCTTGGTAAGCTGAATGTTTCCGGCGGCGTGGAAGGAAATTCCCTGGCGGAGGAAATTTTTGCCGATTCTGCCAAAATCACAGGCGAGGTTCATGCGAAAGGCAGTGTAAAGGTAGGACAGAGTTCGGTTATTATCGGAAATATCTTTGCTACAAGCGCAGTGATTGCAGGCGCTGTTAAAGGCGATATTGATGTGCAGGGACCGGTTATACTGGATACCTCCGCCATCGTTATGGGAAATATCAAATCCAAATCAGTGCAGATTAATAATGGCGCGGTAATTGAAGGTATGTGTTCACAGTGCTATGCGGATGTCAATCCTTCTTCCTTCTTTAAAGATTTGGATAAATAATACCGGGGGCTCTGGATGATGAAAAGAATGATGTTGAAGCTAAGCGGGGAAGCCTTAGCCGGAGAAAAAAAGACCGGCTTTGATGAGGATACTGTCAGGGACGTGGCGCTCCAGGTAAAACAGCTCGTTGACAAAGGTATGGAAATCGGCATTGTCATTGGCGGAGGAAATTTCTGGAGAGGAAGGACCAGCGAGCATATTGACAGGACAAAGGCGGATCAGATTGGAATGTTAGCCACAGTGATGAATTGCATTTATGTGTCCGAAATATTCCGCTCGGTGGGAATGAAAACCAGTATTCTGACGCCTTTTGAATGCGGCTCATTTACCAAGCTCTTTTCCAAGGACAGAGCAAACAAGTATTTTGGAAAGGGCATGGTTGTATTTTTTGCAGGAGGAACCGGTCATCCTTATTTTTCTACCGATACAGGTGTGGTCTTACGGGCTGTGGAGGTGGAAGCGGAGGTCATCCTTTTGGCAAAGGCGGTTGACGGTGTTTATGATGACGACCCCAGGGCAAATAAGTCTGCAAAAAAATATGATGAGATTTCCATTGATGAAGTAATTGAAAAGAATCTCCAGGTAGTGGATATGACTGCATCAATTCTGGCAAGGGATAATAAAATGCCCATGTGGGTGTTTGGTTTGAATGAAGAAAACAGCATTGTAAATACTGTTTCCGGTAAATTTAGCGGAACCAGGGTAACGGTATAAAACGGGAGGAAAATCCAAATGGATGAAAGACTGAAAGTATACGAGGAAAAGATGAAAAAGGCTATTGATTTTCTGGCTTCGGATTTTGCGTCTATCAGAGCAGGACGTGCGAATCCCCATGTGCTTGATAAAATCAAGGTTGATTATTACGGAACGCCGACGCCTTTGCAGAGTGTGGGCAATATCAGCGTGCCGGAGCCGCGCATGATTCAGATTGCGCCATGGGAGAAAAGTCTGATAAAGGAAATTGAGAAAGCAATTTTAACGTCTGATGTGGGAATTACGCCTACCAATGACGGCGCAGTTATCCGGCTGGTATTTCCGGAATTGACGGAAGAACGCCGTAAGGAACTGGTAAAGGATATTAAGAAAAAGGGCGAGGACAACAAGATTGTTATAAGAAATGCGCGCCGTGATGGAAATGACGCTTTTAAGAAGCTGGGAAAAGGAGAGATTTCCGAGGATGAAGTAAAGAATCTTTCTGATGAGCTGCAGAAGCTGACAGATAAATATATTAAAGAAATCGAAAAAATGGTTGAAGATAAGTCCAAGGAAGTTTTGACCGTTTAGGACGGAGAAAAATCAGGGGATCTACTCGATATTGCGAATGGCGAGCAGGTCCCCTGCCCTTTGGTTTTTCGGAAAGGCGGAGTAGATGAATATACCCAGACATGTAGCGATTATTCTGGATGGAAACGGGAGATGGGCAAAGAGTAAGGGAATGCCCAGAAATTATGGTCATGCCCAGGGCAGTAAAAATGTGGAAATTATTTGCGAGGAAGCATATAGAATGGGAATAGAATATCTGACTGTCTATGCCTTTTCCACGGAAAACTGGAAACGTCCTAAGGATGAAGTGGACGCCCTTATGAAGCTTCTGCGTAATTATATGAAGACCTGTTTAAAGACTGCGGAAAAGAACCGGATGTGCGTCAGGGTAATCGGGGATAAGACGGGACTGGACGAGGATATCAGAAGCAGGATTGACGAGCTGGAAAAGGCAACGGTCCACAACGACGGGCTGCATTTTCAGATTGCTTTGAATTACGGAGGCAGGGATGAAATTGTCCGGGCAGTTAACCGGATTATGGAGAAGACAAAAAACGGGGAGCTTTTGCCGGGACAGATGGATGAAGAGACGTTTGCCTCTTATCTGGATACGGAAGGGATTCCGGAACCGGACCTTTTAATCCGCACCAGCGGGGAAATGCGCCTTTCCAATTTCCTTTTGTGGCAGCTTGCCTATACGGAAATTTATATTACGGATATTCATTGGCCTGCTTTCACAAAGGAAGAGCTCATAAAGGCTGTTGAGGCATATAATAAGAGAGAGCGCAGATATGGTCTGGTAAAGGAGGAATAATATGTTTAGAACAAGATTATTAAGCGCTATTGTTCTGGTCATTATTATCGCCGGTGTTCTGGCTGCAGGCGGACCGGTTTTGTTTGTGTTTACCCTTCTTGTGGCTTTAATAGCTTTTTTTGAAATGACGAAGGCAACAAAAGTACGGGGGGATAATGAGAAAATAAATCTTTTGGAAATATTCGGCGCTATGGGAGTGTTGGGATATTATGGGGTTCGTTATTTTGCCGATACGGAAACATACATTATGTTAACCATTACCATAACGGTTGTGGCGATTCTCTTTGTTTATGTATTTACATTTCCCAAATATCATGCCAACCAGATTATGGCGGCTATTTTTTCCTTTGTTTATGCACCGATTATGCTTGCTTATCTTTATCTTACGAGGAATCTGGAAAAGGGAATTTATATTGTGTGGCTGATTTTTATCAGCTCATGGATTTGCGATACCTGTGCATATTTAGTAGGAATGCTTTTTGGAAAGCATAAGCTGGCTCCGGTTTTAAGTCCCAAAAAGTCCATAGAAGGCGCGATTGGCGGCGTTGTGGGAGCAGCATTGGTAGGGTTGATTTATGCCGTGGTCTTAAAAAATATTGGTATCAGCCAGGGGAATCTATTATGGGTGTTTCCGGTTATCAGTGCGGTAGGAGCCGTTATCAGCCAGGTGGGGGATTTGGCAGCGTCAGCCATAAAGAGAAATTTCGGCATCAAGGATTATGGAAAGCTGATTCCCGGTCACGGGGGAATTATGGATCGGTTTGACAGTGTTGTCTTTACCGCTCCCATGATATATTATCTGGCAGTACTTCTTTTAGGATAAAGATAAATTGGAGATATAGATATGAAAAATCTGGTCATTCTTGGTTCAACCGGTTCTATTGGAACCCAGGCTTTGGAAATTGTGGATGCGTATTCCCAAAGGTTAAAGGTAATTGCCTTAGGAGCAGGGAGTAATGTGGACAGGATGGAGGAGCAGGTAAGAAAATACCTTCCCGGCTTTGCCGTTATGTATGAGGAACAGGCGGCAAAGGATTTAGCTGTCAGAATTGCGGATTTGCCTGTAACTGTTCTGGCGGGGATGGATGGATTGCTGCAAATTGCATCTCTTCCCGGAGCGGATATGGTTTTAACGGCAGTGGTGGGAATGATTGGTATACAACCTGCCATAGAGGCGGTTAAGGCAGGCAAGGATATTGCCCTTGCCAATAAAGAGACTCTGGTAACGGCGGGACATATTATTATGCCCTTGGCAAAGGAAAAGGGCGTTTCCATATTGCCTGTGGACAGTGAACACAGCGCAATTTTCCAATCCCTGCACGGAGAACCGAAGAAGCGTATGAAGAAAATCCTTCTGACGGCTTCAGGCGGACCCTTCCGGGGAATGACAAGGGAAGAACTGTTAAACAAGACCGTAAAGGAAGCGTTGAAGCATCCGAACTGGTCCATGGGGAAAAAGATTACCATTGATTCGGCAACCATGGTTAACAAGGGGTTGGAGGTTATGGAAGCAGGCTGGCTTTTTGATGCAAAACCGGAGCAGATTCAGGTTGTAGTACATCCTCAGAGCATCATACATTCTATGGTAGAATATGTAGACGGCGCTGTTATGGCGCAGCTGGGGCTGCCTGATATGAAGCTGCCCATCCAGTATGCCTTTTTTTATCCTGACAGGCTGCCTATGGATATGCCCGGTATAGATTTCTTCAAGCTGGGGCAGATTACATTTGAAGAGCCGGACTTCAATACGTTTACAGGCTTAAAGCTGGCATATGAGGCGTTTGAAGCGGGAGGCAGTATGCCTACGGTGTTCAACGCTGCCAATGAAAAGGCGGTCAGTCTGTTTTTGGAAGGAAAAATCCGTTTTCTGGATATTGCGGATATTATCGGTAACGCCATGAGCGTTCACAGAACCATAGAAAATCCTTCCCTGGAACAAATTTTGGAAACAGAAGCAGGATGTTATGAATTTATAGAGAGCAGGTGCTGATTTGGGTATTATTTTATTTATTATTATATTCTGTGTGGTGGTTGTAGCCCATGAATTTGGTCATTTTATCATTGCCAAGGCAAACGGCATCCATGTGGTGGAGTTTTCCATCGGTATGGGTCCCACTCTGCTTCATTTTGTAAAGGGCGATACAAAATATTCCTTAAAGCTGCTTCCTATCGGCGGAGCCTGCATGTTTGAAGGCGAGGACGGTTTAAACGGACAGGACGGGGAAGACGGCAAAGAGGGGGAAGAGGTAAAAGAAAGCCTGGAAACCCTGAAAAAATCGGGAGCCTTTCCCGATGCTCCCGTGTGGGCGAGAATTGCCACGGTTGTGGCGGGACCGGTTTTCAATTTTATTCTTGCATTTATTTTTTCGGCGATTATTGTCGCAAGCATCGGCAGCGACCTTCCCGTAATCGGAAAGGTAGAGGAAGGAACGGCTGCAGGCGAGGCGGGGCTTATGGCGGGCGATGAAATTGTTGAGATTAACGGAAAGCATATTCATCTCTTTCGGGAAGTTTCACTGGAAGCCATGCTCAACGAAGGCGAACCGGTCAACATTGTCTATGAAAGGGAAGGAGAGCGGACGGCTGTGACCCTTTTGCCTAAATATTCCGATGAAGATGAAAGATATTATTATGGGATTGCACCCATGAGCGGATATACCAAATTTAATCTCTTAGGCGTGGCAGAGTACAGCTTTTATGAAGTGAAATACTGGATTGATACTACCATCCGGAGTTTAGGTATGCTGGTAACCGGAAAAGCCGGTATCAAGGATATGTCAGGACCTGTGGGAATGGTAGATGCGGTGGATACCCTTTATACCGAATCCAAGCAGGACGGCGCTTTTTATGTATGGTTGAATATGTTGAATTTTGCTATTTTATTAAGTGCCAATCTGGGAGTTCTAAATTTAATTCCCTTCCCGGCGTTAGATGGAGGCAGACTTTTGTTTCTGATTATAGAAGCCATACGTAGAAAGCCCATACCGCCGGAAAAAGAAGGCATTTTTCATTTTGTGGGCTTTGCCCTGCTGATGCTTTTAATGGTGGTTGTCATGTATAATGATATAGCAAGACTGGTTACAGGAAGGTAAGGGATAGAAAGACGGTATTTTTCAATTTTTTGTGAAAAATGCCGTCTTGTCATAAGCTGCCTCCGGGCATATAATAAAAACATCTTAAACGGTACGTTCTGTACCCGTTCCTCATGAAAATGGGAGCTGTCATAAGCAGAATCCGGCGTCTGTCCGGTTTTGGTTGTTGTAAAGCGGCAGGAAGATTTTTTATGGGAACGATTTTTCCAGGAAAGGACAACAAAATATGAAATTCGGTTATGTGTATGAAACCGGAAAAAGGGCGGAAAATGAAGACGCTTTGCTGTTTCGGTGCAGTTTGCTTTCAGAGGGAGAACTATGGTTTGCAGCTGTCTGCGACGGCATGGGAGGTATGGAGAAAGGAATGGACGCTTCAGCCTTTTGCATCCGGGAGATGGAGACTTGGTTTGACAGGCAGTTAATTCCCTGTATATGTGCACACGGTAAAAATGAGGGTATATTGGAGCAGACAATAAAATCCAGAGGATTTATGCTGTACCGTCAGCTAAACGGGGAACTGTTCCGAAAAATGCGGACAGAGGGTACGGCTATGGGAACGACTGCGCTTATGTGTGTTCTTTACAAGGGGCGGTATTACTTATTCCATATCGGAGACAGCCGGGCATATTTATTGGGAAGGAAAATGCGATTTTTTGGGTGTAAGCAGCTTACAAGGGATCATGGAAATGAACAGGGACTTTCAAGATGTCTGGGGCTTAACAAGGAATGGAAACCGGATTTTTACAGCGGACAGACAGGAAAAAGCGGGTTGCTGTTGTGTACGGACGGTTTCTTTCGGAAATTTGATAAAAATGTCTGGA
>N._stephensi_709_foregut__coassemble_164_pt1 | contig 26768 bp, 26 predicted proteins | sample N__stephensi_709_foregut__metabat2_low_PE_012 | metagenome-assembled genome bin N | reverse complement strand
TCAATCTCTGTTTATAAGAAACTCGCCTTATCTCAATGTTAACTTAATGACATTGGGGAACAATCCCGGCTTCTTTTTTGCTATAAATAATGCTACAAACATTCCAACGAATTTGCAATAATAACTATATAAACCACATTTTTAAGAAAAACGGGGTGTTGCAAGCGGGAAAGATAAATAATACTAAAAAACCTACCCAGAAAGTAAATAGTATTGGAAGACCTCCTAAATATAAGAGCAAAGAGGAAATAGAAGAAAAAATTGAAAAGTATTTTAAAGATTGTGAAGGTTATGCGCTGACAGATAAAGCTGGAAATCCTGTCTTTGACAAGCATGAAAATCCCATCATCGTTGGACAAAGACCGCCAACAATTACCGGTCTTGCCCTTGCACTGGGGTTTACCAGCAGGCAGGCGCTATTAGATTATCAGGCAAAAAAGGAATTTCTTGACACGATAACGCGCGCAAAGACAAGGGTTGAACAATACACAGAAGAGAGACTTTTTGACCGTGACGGCACAAACGGAGCACAATTTAGTTTAAGAAACAATTTTAAAGGCTGGAATCGGCTGGAGGAAAGGAAGATGGAAATAGAACTTCTCAAACTGGAAAGCCAGTTAAAGGATAGCACACCAGAAGCAGAGCCGGATGATAATTTTATGGAGGCTTTAAATAATTCAGCACAGGAGGTATGGAACGAAGCTACAGAATGATATTGAAAACAGAATAAACAACCTCAGAAGCAGCATAGCGGAACGTGCAGACATGATGAAGAGAAAAAACCGAAAGCAAGGTTTTACATTTAAACCTTTTTCACAAAAGCAAAAACAGGTCCTTACCTGGTGGTGTCCGGCGAGTCCGGTAAAGGATAAAGAGGGAATTATAGCAGATGGAGCAATCCGAAGCGGAAAAACTCTTTCCATGTCATTATCCTATGTGCTGTGGGCAATGAATACTTTCCATCAGCAGAATTTTGGGATGTCAGGAAAACAATCGGTTCTTTCCGGAGAAATGTTTTATTCTGGCTGAAGCTGATGCTTTTAAGCCGGGGTTATAAAGTTATGGACCGCCGTTCTGATAACCTGCTTGTTATCAGCAGAGGAAATGCAGTTAATTATTTTTACATATGGAACGGAAACAGAGACTTCGGCGCCGATGATGATTGTTGACAGTTCCGTTATACAATATGCCAATATGAACAATATAACGCTGCCTAAGTTTATTTCTAACATTGGAATAGATATAGAATCAGGAAAACCGGCAGATCAGTGGCAGCCCACGCTACAGGTGGAAAACCGTATAGAAGGTATTAATTTTTATTTATCCATTATCAGCTATAAAACAGGATTTGACCCCGGCTTCTTTGTATTTGACGGGCAGAATATACAAATGGCTACGGCAACACAGGTTGAGAGTACAGAACGGCGGACGGTTAATACGGTCCTTTCATACCGCAGCCTTCTTGACCGTCCAAATTCCAACGGAGACGGAAGAATTGGAGCAATCCATGATATTGCTTATATCATTGATGCAATGTCTGTAATAAATGGAGAATCTGCACCGGAAGAATACGGTAACTATCAGCTGTTTTGCAGGTTTGATGATATTACTGAAAATAAAGAAGAAAACAAGATGTTTGATTTACAGCTGGCACAGAATGGTTATATGTCAAAAGTGCGTTTCCTGGTACGACACCTTGGGCTGACGGAAGAGGAAGCAACGGCAATGGTTGAAGAAGCAAAGACAGAGAATGAACAAAATAGAAATGATTTGTTCGAGGAGGAATAGCATGGTTATCAGTTTTGAAGAATGGTCCTGTTATTGATTTGCAGAAAGGGTGTGATGATATGAAAATCAATACTCACATTGGAAGTGTAGATATTAAAGTAGACACAAAGAGAATTGATAAGAATTTGAGGAAAGCGCAAAAAGCATTGAATATGGCTGTTGAAAATGACTGTAACCCTTTAGTTCCACATCTGCATGGAGATTTGAGAAGAAGTTTTCGATATGGAAATGGAGATGTATATAGCGATTATGTAGAATATAATTCTCCATATGCCCATTATCAATATGTGGGTTATCTCCGAACAGATGAAAATGGCAGGGTAATTGTTGGTCATAGAGAAGAAAAGCCTGTTTTAACTGATACTCCTTTGGAACATCATGAACCTGGAACCACCGACCATTGGTTTGAAAAAGCAAAGGAATTACACCATGACGATTGGATTAAACTTGTAAAAGATGAAGTGGGGAAAAATTAATGCTGACACCGGAGTATCTTGAAGGAAAAGAAGAGCGGCTGTTAGAGCTTTACAGGCAGTTGGAAGATTTCATTATGAAGGATATTGCAGGACGGCTGTTGACGGCAGGGGAGATGTCGGGGACTGCTGACCGTCTGCTATACAAACTACGGATGATGGGGGAGAGCCGGGAGGAGATTGAAAAGAAGTTACAGCAAATGACCGGGTTAACCAAGAAGGAGCTTCGTGCGGTGCTTCAGGATGCCGTCCTGACATCCTGGGACAATGACACAGACACGTTCAGGGCAATGGGCATCAATGTATCATCCCCACTTGAAAATCCAGCGGTAATTGAAATTATGAACGCACAATACAGGAAGAGTCTTGGGGAATTAAGGAATCTTACCCGTACAACCATGAATCAAAGCCAGACTGATTTAATCAATATGCTGGATGAAGCTGATATGAGAGTGGCAGCAGGCGTACAAAGCTATTCGGCGGCGGTTTGTGATATTCTCGACAGATACGCAGGAAGGGGGATTGAAGTGTTATATCCCACCGGTACAAAGCGGACGCTTGAAGCGGCTGTCTTATGCTGTGTAAGGACCAGCATGGCACAGATGGCGGCAAAGGTAACGCTGGAATATGTAAAACAGGCAGGAAGAAATCTTATTATCACGTCGGCACATACCGGTGCAAGATTTACAGAGCACGACGAGCCGGCTAATCATATGAGCTGGCAGGGGCGTGTATTTTACATATCTGATACTGATTTAGCAAAGCATACAACAGTAAAAGACAAATTTGAAGAAAGCGGAGCGGCAGCAGGAGGCTCCAGAAATTCCGGAAATTATCCTGATTTCATAAAAAGCACAGGATATGGGAGCGGAGAAAGTCTGTGTGGCTATAATTGCCGTCACAGCGTTGGACCATATGATGAAAGAATAGGTAATCGTTGGAGAGATAAAGACGGGAATCTTATTGACGGAGCAGGGAACCGGATTGATGATGAAGAATCTAAGCAGAAATACCGCAATTCGCAGAAACTCCGTGCCATGGAACGAGCAATAAGAAAAACCAAAAGGGAGTTATTGACAAAACAGGAAGAAATTAATAGTGTTGCAGAAATGGATGTAAAAAGTATCCTACAGGAAGATTATGATAAGCTGGCATACAGATTAAGGTAGCAGAATAAAGCGTTCAATGAATTTGCAGAAGCCAATGATTTAAGAAAGCAGTATGAGCGCATAAAGGTAAGCGGCTTTAAACGAAAACAGTCGGCAAAAGCGAATGGGGCAGCTACACGGTATAAGAATAAGCAGAGCGGGTTACATAGAGAAGAAAATAAACCTCATGAAGCCACTGATTTTCAAAATGTTATGAATGGATGAAAATGTGGGAGGCAGCAGATTTATAGGAGCAAATACTATATTTGAACAAAAAAGCCCATTAGAGAAATGCACTATAGCAAAAGACTTAACTGAAAAGTATGTGAAAAGGGAAAGCAAATGGAAAGGCATTGTGAAGATGGATGATGAAAAATGTAAAAGAGATAGAATTGCCGGAAGAAAAGAATGGAACTGTACAATACTTGTAAACAGTAAAACACAGCCCAAAACATACATTCATGAAATGCTCCATTCAAGATCAGGCAGTTACTTAAGCCCATTAAAATTGATTCCATATAAAAAGATGGAGGAGGCATCAACAGAACTTCTTTCAAGACAAATATGTATTGAAGAAAGAATTTCATTTACTTATAGGGATAAAAATACTGTTAATGCATTAATGGAAATAAATAAAATCATAGGACTGGAAGAAAATGATTTGCTTTTTGCCCAAAAGCTGTATAATAAAGACATAACGATTAGATATACATGGTTGGAAAATAAAGTAAAGAGATACTTGAAGAAATATCCTGAGAATACAGATGTATTAGAGGAATGTCTTAAAAGATTACGGGGATTGTAAAATGGATGCACAGGAATTAATCTATTTGCTTGAAGATGCACAATTTGAAACAAGAGCAGAGTGGGAAGAATTTTACAGAAAGGCGCAAGAGCTTTTTGAAGGTCTATCGGATGAAGATAAAGAAATAATAATTGAGGATAATGCTTTTGAAATGATATCTATGATTATTTCTGCGTATGAGTATGAGGATGAACAGAACAGCAAAAAGAACGAGGAACAGTAGAAGAAGTAAAGTTGCACCGGTGCAACAATGTAATTTACAAAAAAATCAGATTTCAAAGCGTATCTTGCAATCCAAAATCCGCATATGCTATAATACTAGTAGGCAAAAAGTAGTAGCAAGTCCATGTGGACAAAGAACGAATCCCCCAACCGTGTTCCAGCACAGTCGGGGGATTCTTATATTTTTTTAGTAACAAAATCAATCCCAATTAATAGCATCATGCGGGATGGTTTCAGGATCTGCTAATGCTTCTTCGAGACTTGCCCTCTCAGCAGGGGTTAATTTTGTAAAATCCGGGTCCCAAGCGAGAACCAGCTTTTTAATAAATTCAAGGGCAAAATTCTGTTCGCTTTCGGGTAAAATTTCCATAAGGTCGATTGCCTGTTTTGTTGTTGTACTCATATGTCTGCTCCTTTCTGGGGGGTTATTTATAAATATCCCCTCTTGAATCAATATTCATGATATATAATATTACTATTTCGCCATCTGGCAGGTAATTATAGATAATCCTGTATTTGCCTACCCTTAGCCGCTTGCGACCGTCTGTAAAGCCTTGCAGAGTCTTTATATCGCCTTTGGGCGGTTCGGCTCTTAATCCTTCAATGGCGGTTTTCATGCGCTGCTTTGTCGGCTTATCCAACCCGTTAATATATTTTACTGCTTTTTTACTATATCTGATTTGCAATATTCTAACCTCTTCCCTATAACATTGGTCTGTTATTGATTTTCATTATACTATAAAAGCATGATAAAACCAACAGGGTTTGCTTATGAAAATATAAAACTATTACCATATTTAGTAGTATTGTAAAGATGGGAATAATATTATATAATTTAGGAAAAATATTGAAGGAAAATGTAGAATAATGAAAAAGGAGCAAGAAACATATAAGGCAACTATTTCTGTTTCAACGCTTACGAAAGCAATGGTTTTTGTGGGTCTAATAGGTATAATTGGTGTTAATTTATTTACTGAAGAGTATTTAAAAGCTCATCAAATATTTAGTTATGTTTTAAAGATTATTGATGTAGTAGCATCAGCGTTGTTTTCTGCAGGGTTAGTATCTGTAATAGTGGAGATTAGTACAATTAAAAATTTGGTATCAGATGCATTTAGAAAAATTCTATTGGGGGATTTTCCAGTCAGTGGTCTAAATGAAGAAGCCTTAAAGCAAATAAATAGAAAGGTGGCTTCTACGATAACTTCGATACCGGATAATAGAATTGATGATACAATTTATCGGTACGAGCAGAATTTGTTGGAATTAATGGTTAATAAGTATTATTTATATCATAATTTCACATATCACATCACACCGGACGAAAATAATAATTGCTTTCATATTAGAGTTAAAATAAGTTATAAAGTAATCAATGATAATTTGGTAGATAATACATTTGATTTGAGAATGAAAATGTATGGTATAAAAGAGGACATGACCTGTGAAGAATGTATAAAAGCATTGGATATTAAAACATTAAGAATTAATGATAAAGATATATCAGTAGAAGATGTTGTGAGTGCAGAACCAGTAAGGCACGAAACGGAATCATCCACATATTATAATTATAAGGTAAGGCTGTATAAAGAATTAACCGGAAAAAAGAACACAATTTTTGCGGAGTTTTCATATGATGTTCCTTTGCATGATATTTGTCAATCATTTAGAATTTCTGTACCATGTAAGGGGTTAGAACACAAATTTTATATAAATCCAGATATACAAACAGGAGAAGATTGGATTATAAAAGCGAATGCATATAGTACTTTTTATCATAGCCAAAGTGAAGATAATAGTAATTATAGTGTGGAGCAGAATACCGATACATCCGTTATAATAAGGTATAAAGATTGGGCATTGGTAGGAAATGGGTATTGTGTCATTTATCAAAAACGTTATTAAAAATGTAATATAAAGATTGAATTTTAATGGAATTTGTTATAATATATTTACATTACAACTACAAATAAACATAAGCTTTTAGGAGGGATTTTTATGAACGGCATAGTATTATTCAAAACAGGAGATATGACATTCTGAAAGAATTATAAAACAGGAAGAAGGACGGTACTTTGTCTATTATACGTAGCTTATTTGTATAGATTGTCATTGATTTTTGAATAATGGCAAAGTTTGCAATTTTATTAATGACTTGCATATTAGGAGCTATTGTTATAGTGGAATGTGTATGTGTCTAAGTAAAAAGTGAATATGACAAAGCCCTTACCTTAGTTGGCAGGGGCTTTTGCGTTATATTAATCAGGGAAAATACAATATTTGAATATAAAGAAAGAGGGTCAGAAAAATTTTTAGTAAAAATATTGAAAAAGTGGTTGCGTTTTACATGCATACTGTAGAGAATATAAGTATAGCAGAAGTATGAGGATAAAGAGGATGCTCTAAATGGGACGTTCTTGCAAACAGAGGAAATACGTCAAGCAATGTTATTTAGTTGGTTGAGTGAACTGTTAAGTTAAGCGGCAAAAGACACCCCCGATTCAGTTAAGAACCAGGGGCGTTTGAGAAAATGGAATAAGTGGTTATTTATCATGTTTGTATTTTGGAAAAGAAGAGCGTCCTGCAATACCTGAGAAAAATTTACCCCCATAGAAATAGCACGGTCATTCAGCCATGATGGTATCGTTAAAGTCTTCTTAACTGCTTTTGTGTCCTTATACTGGTTAATATCACAGGATACCAGAGTTGTGAATCCATCATTTGGATTATAGTCTGAAATATCGGATGGAGCGGCGATATTATCGCCGTGTTCTAACAAGGTCAAAAGATAACCGGTAAGGGCTTCTTGCGCCATTTCCATAGTTTCGGAGATGGTGGAACCGCTGCTATAACAGCCTTTTAAGTCTGGAAATTCTACCCAATAGGATTCATCTTCTTCGTGAAAAATAGCAGGATATACAAACAACATAGCAAACCCCTCCTTTATTGTTTTTGAAGACCGGGGCTATTTAAGCCCCGCATCCCTCAAGATTTGATGTAGTAAGCCAGTGGGAACATCTTTTCCGTGTACGGGAACTGCAATGGTTGCGCCGTCTTTTCGAAAAATGTAATGGCTTCCGTTAATCCTGACGAGTTGCCATCCATTTTTCCTTAAAAGTTATATTGTTTATAAAATTATTCATGGTAAAAGCATGTAAAAACATTAATCTTATGCATTGATAATCATATGTTTTGAGAATAGGAAGCGTATTTTTATATCATTATTAGTATCCCATTATATGGCATATTTTTTGAATATCTATGAAGCGTACCCCACCTGGTATGAAATTTCCAGTATCTACGTAGGCGTATCTCGCATTGCTGAGCCGGGCTAAATCAGGTTAGGAGCAAGCTAAAGCTTTCTTTATTGCCAGAATCAGCCTTTCATTATCTTCATGCTTCATAAAACATATGCGGACAAAGCGCTCGCCTAAAGCAGAAAAGGTAGAGCAGTCCCGTATCATCATGCCCTGACGGATTAAAATATCAAAAAGTTCCCTGGAGGTAAGGTTATTTTCGGGAAGCTTTACCAATACAAAATTGCCGTTAACGGGAAAAGTGCGGACGCCGGGAATGGCTGCGAGGCTTTGGCAGACATAGTTCTTTTCCTGTTCCGTGGTTTTTCGCACGGATTCAATAAAGCCGGTATCGCCAAACATTACGGTTCCCATTAAATCGGCGACGGAATTAATATTCCAGGGGTCCTGGGCTTTGGCTGCCCTGTTTAACAGGTCTTTATTGCCTGTCAGGGCATAGCCGAGGCGCAGACCCGGCGTGGCAAAAAATTTGGAGGTGCCTCTTAATACAAAGAGGTTATCATATTTTTTTGTTAAATCCGCAGCGGTAATTTCATGGGAACGGATAGAAAACTCCACATAGGTTTCATCCACCAGCAGCCAGATATCTCTTTTTTTGAAATCTTCGCAAATTTTTGCCAAATCCCTTTTGGAGAGAGCGCCGGAGGTAGGGTTGTTGGGATTGCATAAAATGACTAACTCAGCCTCTTTTGGGGTTTCTGCCATGATGCGTTCCGGTGTAAGAATAAAATCGGAAGCTTCCTCAGCCGTAATGCAGATGGTTTTACTGCCGCATCTTTTTAAATCGTTTTCATATTCAGAATAAGTAGGTCCTATAATGACTGCGCATTTGGGAGCAGTCAGGCTGATAAACAGTGTCAGAAGCTCCGTGACGCCGTTTCCCAGAATAATGTTTCCGGGAACAGTCCCGGTATAAGAGGCGATGGCGCCTTTTAATTCTTTATAGTCCCTGTCGGGATAGCGTGAAATCACGGAAGTATTATTTTTCAGGACTTCTTCTGCCTTTTTGGAAAAGCCCATAGGGTTGACGTTTGCAGAAAAGCTTACAATCTGTTCTTTTGGAATTCCGTAAGCTGCTTCAATTTTTTCTAAATCACTGCCGTGAAATGCCGTATCCTGTTTTTTCATTTTTATCTCCATTCCGCCGCCTCTGATAGCGGCATAAATAGTGGCAAAAGTCTGTTTTTGGTGTGAAATCTGTTTTTTGCGACTTTATTTGGAATCACATTTGACTTATGCTATAATTATTATAACTATTTTTGTTGAAATTACAATCCGGAGGGGAGATGAATCTGATGGATTCCAGAATAGAGCAATTTCAGGATAATGGATTTGAATATGGAAGCGGCGCACTGGAATTTGATGTTCCGGTGTTGGAAATCACGGCGCAGGCGGGAAAGGAATACCAGGGAAATTTTCAAATCCGGGTTTATTCAGACCATGAGGCTGTAGGCAATGTTTATACGACCGATTACAGGATAGAGTGCCCTAAGGGGAAATTTAAAGGGAAAAACCTGGAGGTCCCTTTTGTTTTTGATACCACGGGAATGGAACAGGGCGATGAAGTCAAGGGCGAATTTTATATCATTTCCAATCTGGGCGAATATTATCTTCCATATGAAGTAAGGATTGAAAATGCTTCCATGAGCGGGGAACTGGGAGAGATTAAAAATTTGTTTCATTTTGCTAATCTGGCGAAGGTAAACTGGGAGGGTGCACTGGATTGCTTTTATGATGAAAGGTTTGTTGAGATTTTAAGCGGAAGCGGAAGGCAGTATCTGGAGATATACCAGGCGTTGTCACAGGCGGGGGAAAAAGAGGACAACCGTTCGTTTGCCATGGAGCAGTTTCTGGTTTTAATTAAAAAGAAGCAGCCGGTAACCTTTGAATGTCCGGTTACGGAGTTTACCTATTCAAGAGAAGATGTTCCGGATGAGGTAGAGATAGAAATCCATAGAAACAGCTGGGGAGATACCACGCTTTCTGTTTCCATGGAAGGGGCGTTTATTACAGGGAATACCGACGTGCTGGAAGAAAAGGATTTTATAAATCATGCAGCTGCTATAAAAATAAAAGTGGACAGGCAGAAGCTGCACAAGGGGAAAAATATCGCCAGGATACAGCTGCAAAGTGATAGGTCTTCCATTCTTTGTAAAATCATTGTGGAGGATGAGGAGGGCTTGCAGGAGGAAAAAACTGCAGACCGGAGGGATAAACGGCTGACGGATTTAATGATGAGGCTGTATCTGGATTACCGTACGGGAAGAAAAAGCGGGGAAGAATGTGAAAAAATAGCTGCCGGCGTGCTGGAGCATGTGAGAGGGACGAATGCTTTGATGCCCGCTTTGTATGACATTCATATGAAGCTTTTGGCAGGACAGGAGAATGTTGCCACTTGGCTGTTAAAGCATGCCAAAAGAATGATGGAGAGTATACAGGTCCCTCTGGCTGTTTACGGCTACTACTTATATCTGGCGTCTATGGCAAAAGGAGAGGACAGGGAGCAGGCAGCCGTTTCCTTAAATCAATACCGGCAGCAGTATCCGGACGAATTTATTATCTATTGGGGCTATATGCACAAAGAGAAGCTTCATGTACACAGTCCCGGAAATGTATACCGGACGTTGAAGGATTTGTGGGAAAAGGGCTGCTTTAGTCCCATTCTTTATCTGGAGGCTGCTATGGTCGTGCTGGAGCATCCTGCGTTATTTACTATCATGGATGTATTTGAAATACAGCTTCTTCTTTTTATGGAGCGTTACGGACTGATAGGCGGGGAATTTGCCGGACGGATTTATACGGCAGCTGAATCCGCCAAAGATTATTATCCGGAGCTGACAGCTCTTTTAAAAAGACATCCGGCGCAAGAGGAAGCAAAAATGGTTAAGGCCATGTGCCTTCAATATATGAGGGGCGCCTGTGTGGGAAAGGAGGCGGCAAAATGGCTGGAAAAGGGAATCCTTTATGATTGCAGGATTACGGGGCTTTATGAAGCATATATACGGTCCCTGGAATTTGACAGTCATGTAGCGCTGCCCAAGGAAGTAGTCCGGTATTTTGCTTACGACACTTCTATGGATGAGGGGCATCTTGCTTATGTTTATGGGAAAATAATCAGACAACAGGAAGAATTGAAGCCGGAATATGAAGAGAAAATCAGGACATTTGTTTTGAAACAGCTGTCGGCAGGCAGAATTGATGAAAATCTTTCTTATCTTTACAGGAATATTTTGATGCCGGAGGATATGGATGAAAAGAAGCAGGAGCAGCTTTTGAAGCTTGTTTTTGCAGGAGAGGTCATTGTAAAACAGGGGGATTTTAAGTATTGCATTGTCAGACATGCGGGAATTAAGAAGCAGGAGAGATTTCCTTTTAAAGGAGGACGTGCCATTGTCATGCTCTATTCAGAGAATTATGTGTTGTTGTTTGAGGATGGGAAGGGTATATGCCGTTATCTGGAAACAGGCTATGAGGTTCGTCCTCTCCTTGGCTTCGAGCGAATGAAACGGCTGTTAAACGGCTGTGAAATAGCAAATTTTGGCGCATGTTTCCATATGTGCCAGGCAAAGCCTTTGGAAAAAATACAGGAAAAGGAAGCTTTTGCTGCGGTTGAGAAGGTTTATCGGTGGCTTTTGGTAAGAGAGGAACTGTCAGAGAAATTCCGGCGCGAGATGGCAGGGAAGCTTTTACATGCTTATGTGCGGTTCGGACTTTTAGAGGAACTGGATGATTATTTAAAAGACCTGACCATATGGGATTTTGAAGGAAAGGATAGGGCGGAGTTTGTTGCCGTTCTCTGCGAAAGGGGATTTTATGAAAAAGCTTTCTCCCATGCCTGTGAATACGGCTGTGAGAAAATAGAAAGCAAGATTATGGCAAGACTGTGTCAGGTTGCCATCGAAGACAGGGATGGCGGCTATGATGAAAGACTTGTGAATCTGACCTACCGGGTATTTGAGAGCGGAAAATATACAGAGACTATGCTTCGCTATCTGGTGGATTGGTTTTCGGGGACGGTTAAGCAGATGCGCGATATATGGAAGGGTGCCGTGGCCATGGAGGTTCCTGCAGTTTCCATAGCGGAACGGATATTGGAACAGATTCTATTTACGGACGCTTATACTTCCGACCGTGGAAAAATATTTTCCTATTATTGCGAGTGCGGCGGCAGGGGCGAGCTGGTAAGGCTTTTTCTTTCCATGAGGGCAAAGGAATATCTCGTGAGAGAGGAAGCTGTGGAAGAGGGGCTGTTTTTGAAGCTGGAGGAGTATATGGCAGAAGGCGGAGAATTTTTGCCGGAAGCAGAGGCTGCCGTTTTAAAATATAACAGCACCCGAATTCCTCTGTTGGCGGAGGAGAAAAGGCGGCTGTGTAAAAGGCTGCTGGATGCAAGCCTGAAAAGGGGAGTTTATTTTTCCTTTTTTGAAGCCTACAGGGATTTGTGTCCCGAGGTGGAAATATACGGGGAAAAGAGCTACATAGAGTACCATACAAGACCGGCTGCCAGGGTAGTGATTCATTATATCCTGGATAAAGGAAATGAGGAAGACGGCGGCTACTGCATGGAGGAAATGCGGGAAATATATCCGGGAATTTATCAAAAGGAATTCCGCCTGTTTCTTGGGGAACAGCTGCAGTATTATGTGACGGAGGGCTGGGGGAAAGAGGAACAGTTTGTTATGAGCGGCAATCTGGAGCAGAGCGGTGTTATGGGAGAAAACAGGCAGGGAAAATTCAGGCTTTTGAATGATATTTTGCTATCCATGGAAATGCACGACTATGTTACGGCGGATGTTCTGGTAAGGGAGTATGCCCAGAATGATTATCTGGCGGCAAAGATGCTGCGGATACAATAGAAGGGACGGATTATGAGCGAAACAAAAAATTATATAATCGGTTTTGATTTGGGGAATGAATATGCGCAGATAAGCTTTGTGACCTTTGAAGAGGAGGAAGGCGATATTTATAATATTCCGGTCTGTGTTTGTATGGGAAATGACGCAAACCAGTGGTTTTATGGAACGGAGGCGCAAAAATTTGCCGCATCGGGAAAGGGCAGCCTTGTAGAACATCTTCTGGCGGCGGCTTTGAGGGAAGAAACAATCAGAATAGACGGACAGGAAATGGATGCCGCCTCGCTGCTGGTTCTTTTTATAAGAGACGGATTGGTGCGGCTGGGGGTGTATCAAGAGAAGACTTGTGTCAAGGCGCTTGTCCTGTCGGTGGATTACCTGACGCCGGAAACGGTACGGCTGATGGAAAAGGTAAAAGCTGCCTTGAAAGAATTTGAAAACATTTTTTTTGAACCGAAGGTGGAAAGTTTGTTTTATTATACCATCAATCAGCCCAAAGAGCTTTGGAGCTATGAGGTGGGCGTTATAGATTTTTCGGAAATGTATTTAAAGACATACCGTGTGGAAATGAACCATAAGTCCAGACCCATCGTTACAACCATAGATTCCGGGGAATATAAAGAGATAAGGATTCCGAAGGAGTTTCCTTCCATTATGGAACAGGACCGGTATCTGGAAAAATTGGATGAACAGGTCTGCGATGTTATGGAAGGGTTTTTGGAGGGGCATATTGTTACGAGCATTTATCTGACAGGGAAAATTTTTGAAAAGGAATGGTGTCCTAAGACCCTGAAGCTTATATGCAGAAACAGGAGAGTGTTTTCCGGCAGCAATCTCTATAGCAAGGGCGCCTGTCTAAGCGGTATGGAGCGGATAGCGCCGGGGGAAAATGCAAAAGCATATTTGTATCTGGGCAGGGAAAAATTAAAGGTAAATATCGGCGTTTTGCGCATGGAGCAGGGAAAAACAGTGCGTGAGATTCTTCTGGACGGAGGTACGAACTGGTTTGAGGCGGCAGCGGAATTTACTTTTATGCCGGGGGAGGACATGCATCTTCCAATCGTTTTGGTTCCTCCCGGCGGAGGCAGGGAACGGGTTGTTCCGGTGGTCTTGCCGGAAATTAAGGATCGGGACATGAAAAGCTTACGGTTTCGGTGCAGCCTGTCCATGAAATCGGAAAACGAGTTGTCGGTTGTGGTGGAGGATATGGGGCTTGGCATGTTTTATCCGCCGGACGGGAAAAGATATGAGGAATTGATTTCTCTTGGGGGAAGCTTATGAGTTATGTAGTATTTTGCAAGGGCAAAACAGCAAAAAAGCCTTACTGGATTGAAGATTTAAAACTTTATCTTTATTCTATGGAGGAACTTTGTTATTATATCTACAGCAATGTATTGCTTTGCGACGGCGAATTATTAAAGCCGGGTCTGGCATATTGGATAAAGGACGAGTGCGGTCTGCCGGATTTGTACGCCAGCATTGATGTGGTGCTTCACAAGGATCCCAGACCGGAGCGGGTAGCCGCCCAGATTTTTGCCTATATGGATTATCTTGGAAAACAGGAGCGGGAGGCGGTCTGTGGGAAAATAAAAAAGGCTGCGGCACTGGGAATCAATGAGAGAAGAAAAAGCCGGGGCGATTTGCTTTATCTGGGCGGAAAATATGGGAAAGCCATTAAAATATATGAAGATCTGCTTGTAAAGGAAGCTTTTGACGATGCCAATATGCAGCACAGCCTTCTTTACAATATTGGATGTTGTTATGGAAATATGCTTTATTATGAGATTGCAGAGGAATGGTTTATGAAAGCGGCAGCGACGGACATTGACCGGAGCGGAGATATGATGGCGGCGCTGTTTTGTAAGCGTATGGTGCTTGATGAAAAGGAGTGGGAAAGCTTTTTGGCGGAAAATGGGGAGCTTTCGCAATTTGCGGCGCCTATGGAAAATGAGAGGAATCTGCTTTTAAAGCAATGGGAAACGGAAGCCTTGGCAAAGGAGCTTGCAGGATTAAAGAGAGGACCGAAGGGCAGGGAAAAGGAATATTACGTGCGCTTAACGGAGCTTGTTGAGGAGTGGAAGAGAGGTATTCATGAATATTTTTAAAAAACTATTTCGGAAAAGAATAGAATACCAGCCGCTGGAGGAAACGGACCAGGAGGAAAGTGCAGGAAATGACAGCGGCAGGGAAATCCCGGATGTTACCGATAAGGATCAGAGAAAAAAATATGTGGAAAGCTGTTTGGAGCAGATGAGGGAGTCAGCGGCGGAAATGGAACGGCTTCAGGATGAATATCGGCTTGTAAATGCTTATTTAAAGGATATGGAGGAAATTGATGCACTGCCTGAATATGAGAAAAGCCTGATAGAGGAGCATGCAAAGGCAATCTATGCATTAGACGGGGACCGGGAGCAATTTGAAAACAGAAGCAGTCATATGGCGGAATCCGATTACAGGCGGATGGAACGTATGGAAGAGGAAGTGGAGGAAGGGCTTCAAAAGCTGAAGGAAGCAGAAGAATACCAGGAAAAAATCAAAAAGGATTTACAGCGTCTGGAAGGAGAAAAACATGCCTGCAAATATAGAATGAATGAGGCGGGGATTTCTCTGATGAATACAAAGGGAATGACAATTATCTGCGTGATTGCGGCAGCGGCATGTATTGTCGTGCTGCTTTGTCTGGAGCTTTTATTGTCCATGGACGCCAAAATCGGTTATCTGTTGATGGCGGTTGTAGTGGCGCTGGTGCTGACGGCATTATTTGTGAAATATAAAGAGGCGGACAGGGAGTTCCATGTGGCTTCCTCCAGTTTAAATAAAGTCATTCTGTTACAGAATACGGTCAAAATACGTCTGGTAAACAACACCAATCTTTTGGACTATCTGTATATGAAGTATGGAGTCGGGAGCGCTGCCAGGCTTAATGAGCTGTGGACAAAATACCAGGTGGAAAAGGAAGAACGCCGGAAGATAAAAAAGACGGAAGAGGATTTGGACTTTTTCAGCGGACAGCTGGTTAAACAACTGAAAAATTACCGGCTTTTTGATCCAGTTATCTGGGTGCATCAGACCGAAGCGCTTTTAGATCATAAGGAAATGGTGGAAATACGTCACAATATGATTTTACGGAGACAGAATTTGCGGAAACAGATGGATTTCAATACGGACAATGCAAAAAAGGCAAAAGATGAAATTATGGCATTGGTAAAAGCTTATCCCAAATACGGGGAGGAAATCCTGGATATGGTTTCCGTTTATGAAAAGCGGTTCGGGCTATAGGAGCCTTTTGGATTTTGCGGGCGGATATTGGGAGAGTTTTATTGACAGAAACGCTTTAGCATGATACTATGACAAAGTAATTTTATGTGGTCTGCAATTTGTAAAAATCCGGCGGATAGACGACGCCGGACCTGCAAAACAGATGAGAGGATTTATTAGGAGGAGATAATTATGAAAAAGACATTGGCACTACTTTTGTGCGGTGTTATGTCCATGGCGCTTTTAGCAGGCTGCGGCAATGACAGCGCACCGGCATCAAACACAGATGAGACAACGGAGGGAGCGGAAGCTTCCGATGAAGGGGTGGGAGAAGTCCAGGCTTTGGGCGAAACGAGGACTTTTACCGTAGGCTTTGACGCAGAGTATCCCCCTTACGGCTACATGGATGACAACGGCGAATATACGGGTTTTGATTTGGAGCTTGCCCAGGCTGTATGCGATTTGGAGGGCTGGGAGCTTGTAAAGACCCCTATCGACTGGGATTCCAAGGATATGGAATTAAATTCCGGTTCCATCGACTGTATCTGGAACGGGTTTACCATGAACGGACGTGAGGACGACTACACATGGTCCGACCCTTACTGTGACAACAGCCAGGTCATTGTCGTAGCGGAAAGCAGCGGAATTACCAGCCTGGCGGATTTGGCAGGAAAGACGGTGGGCGTTCAGGCAGCAAGCGCGGCGCTGGATGTATTATCCGATGAAGAACAGCAGAAGGCGTTGGCGGACACCTTTGGAACCTTACAGCAGTTCTCCGATTACAACTCAGCATTTACCGAGTTGATGGCAGGAAGCCTGGATGCAGTTGCAATTGATATCGGTGTGGCGAATTACCAGATTGAGTCCAGGGGAGAGGGTTATGTGATTCTGGACGAAACCTTAAATTCCGAGCAGTACGGCATCGGCTTTAAGCTTGGGAATGAAGAGCTTCGCGATATTGTAAATGCGGACATCAAAAAGCTGACAGAGGACGGTACTGTTGCAGAGCTTGCGGAAAAATATGGAATTTCCGATTTAATTTGCTTAGAGTAAATATGGAAAACCCCTGTGACCGCGAAGATGGGTCATGGGGGTATTTTTGTTAAAATACGGAGGTAAATATGGATTTTGCAACAATTTTACAGCAGCTTGGAAGCGGTATGGTCAAGACGGTGGGGATTTTCATATGGACCCTGGTGCTGTCCCTGCCATTGGGCTTGCTGATTTCCTTTGGAAGGATGTCAAAAAACAAGCTGATTGCGGTCATATTCAAATTTTATATTTCCATTATGAGGGGAACGCCATTGATGTTACAGCTTTTAGTTGTGTATTTCGGACCCTATTACCTCTTTGGGCTTAACATTTCCGGCAGCTACCGGTTTATTGCCATTATTATCGGCTTTGTCTTAAATTATGCCGCTTATTTTGCGGAGATTTACCGCTCAGGTATTGAATCCATGCCCGTAGGGCAGTATGAGGCGGCAAAGATTTTGGGCTATTCCAAGGTACAGACCTTTATGAAGATTATCCTGCCCCAGGTCATCAAAAGGATTCTGCCCTCCGTTACCAACGAGGTCATTACCCTGGTTAAGGATACGTCCCTTGCCTTTTCACTTGCCTATATGGAGATGTTTACCATTGCCAAGCAGATTGCGGCGGCGCAGACTACCATGATGCCCTTTGTGGCTGCGGCGGTTTTCTATTATGTGTTTAACCTGTTGGTAGCTGTTGTGATGGAGCGTGTTGAAAAAAGTCTCGGTTATTACAAATAGGAGGGAGAAACCATGGATATTTTACAGATCAACCATATGAGCAAAGCCTTTTCGGGGCTGGAAGTATTGAAGGACATCTCCCTTACGGTAAAGGAAGGAGAAGTGGTTTCTATTATCGGACCTTCCGGTTCGGGCAAATCCACCCTTTTACGCTGTGCTGCCATGCTGGAAAAGATGGACGGCGGGGATTTAATCTATATGGGGGAATATGCGGCAAAGGACCATGAGGGGAAAAGTGTTTATGTCTCCAAAAAGGAGCTTAAAAAATTCCATCATTATTTTGGTCTGGTGTTCCAGAATTTTAATCTTTTTCCCCATTACAGCGTTATGAAAAATATTATAGACGCGCCTATAAGCGTAGATAAAATCAGTAAGACGGAGGCGTGCGGGCGGGCGGACCGGCTTTTAAAGCAGCTGGGGCTTTCCGATAAACGGGACGCTTATCCTTACCAGCTTTCCGGCGGGCAGCAGCAGAGGGTGTCCATTGCAAGAGCCTTGGCGATGCAACCGAAGATTCTTTTCTTTGACGAGCCTACCTCTGCCCTTGACCCTATCCTTACATCTGAGGTATTGAAGGTCATCAAGGAGCTGGCGGAGCAGAAAATGACCATGATTATCGTAACCCATGAAATGGAGTTTGCAAAAGAGCTTTCCGACAGGATCATATTTATGGAGGAAGGCATTATACAGGAGCAGGGCGCACCGGAGGAGATTTTCGCTTCGGGAAATCCCCGGATTCGTGATTTTATCGGAAAATTTAAAAGTTAGACGCAAATTTTTGGCGGATTCAGTTATTGCTTTCTGATAAACGATTGATTATAATTGTGTGCGTAAGATGTTATGAACAAATGGAATGAAAGGTACAAGGTAACGAGGATGAAAAAATTAAACCAGCTTTATGAAGGAAAAGCAAAAAAGGTATTTGAAACGGATGACCCCGATGTATTAATCGTGGATTACAAGGATGATGCCACTGCCTTTAACGGGGAAAAGAAAGGCACTATCGTAGGAAAAGGCGTTATCAATAACAGAATGACCAACAGGGTGTTTCAGCTTTTGGAAAAAGAAGGGGTTCCCACCCACTATGTGGAAGAGCTTTCCGACAGGGAAACAGCCGTTAAGCGTGTGGAAATCGTACCCCTGGAGGTTATCATCAGAAATGTGGCGGCAGGCAGCTTTTCCAAAAGGCTGGGCGTAGAGGAAGGCACTCCTTTTAAGGAGCCGACCATTGAGTTTTCCTACAAAAACGATGAATTGGGCGATCCTCTGATTAACAGTTATTTTGCAGTAGCCCTGGGACTTGCCACATGGGAAGAAATCGAGGTCATTAAAAAATATGCGTTTAAGGTAAATGAAGTATTAAAGGCTTATTTCTTACAGGCGGATATCAAATTAATCGACTTTAAGATTGAGTTTGGGCGTTACCACGGAGAGATTATTTTGGCGGATGAGACAAGCCCTGACACCTGCAGGCTTTGGGATGTACATACCAATGAGAAGCTGGACAAGGACCGTTTCCGCAGAGATTTGGGTAACGTAGAAGAAGCATATAACGAAGTATTCAAAAGATTAGGGTTATAAAAAGATGAAAAACAGTCACGACAGTCAGAGCATGGATGAACATTTAAAAGAGGAATGTGGCGTTTTCGGCATGTATGATTTTGACGGCAATGACGTAGCTACCAGTATTTATTATGGTCTGTTCGCACTACAGCACAGAGGACAGGAAAGCTGCGGCATTGCCGTTAGTGATACTATGGGACCGAAAGGAAAGGTTTTTGCCTACAAGGACATGGGGCTTTTAAACGAAAGCTTTACGCCGGAAATTCTAGGGGATTTAAAAGGGGATATCGGCGTGGGGCATGTGCGTTACTCCACGGCGGGAAGCTCCACAAGGGAGAATGCCCAGCCTTTGGTTTTAAACTATGTAAAAGGCATCCTGGGACTTGCCCACAACGGGAATCTGATCAATGCCCCGGAGCTTCGCAAGGAACTGGAATATACGGGGGCTATTTTCCAGACCACCATTGATTCGGAGGTCATTGCCTATCATATTGCCAGGGAACGGTTAAACTCCAAAACCGTGGAAGAGGCGGTAGGACGCGCCATGAAGAAAATAAAAGGGGCCTATTCCCTGATTGTCATGAGTCCAAGGAAGCTGATTGGAGCCAGGGACCCCTTTGGCTTCCGTCCCTTGTGTATCGGAAAGCGGGATAACTGCTATATTTTGGCAAGCGAAAGCTGCGCCCTCGATACCATTGGAGCGGAGTTTGTCAGGGATGTGGAACCGGGAGAGATTGTGACCATCAGTCCCGATAAGGGAATTGAATCGGATAAAAGTCTTTGCGTTGCAAAAGAGAAGCACGCCAGATGTGTTTTTGAATATATCTATTTTGCAAGACCGGACAGCATTTTAGACGGCGTAAGCGTTTACCATTCCCGGATTATGGCGGGAAAATTTCTGGCTGTGGATTCCCCTGTGGAAGCGGATATTGTAACGGGCGTGCCGGAATCCGGCAACTGCGCTGCCATGGGATATGCCATGGAGTCGGGGCTTCCTTATGCCACGGCTTTTGTAAAGAATACCTATGTGGGGCGTACCTTCATTAAGCCAAAGCAGAAGAACCGAGAGAGCAGTGTACAGGTCAAATTAAATCCCATACGGGAGGTGGTGCAGGGCAAACGGGTCATTATGATAGATGATTCCATTGTCAGGGGCACCACCTCGGACCGGATTGTGAAAATGCTGCGGGACGCAGGGGCAAAGGAGGTCCATGTGCGGATTTCCTCCCCGCCATTTTTATGGCCATGCTATTTCGGTACGGATGTGCCTGCGAGGGACCAGTTAATTGCCTATAACCGTACCGTAGAGGAAATCCGCGAAGTAATCGGCGCGGACAGCCTGGGATATTTAAAACTGGAACGGCTTTCTGAAATTGCAGACGGCAGGGAAATCTGCCGGGGATGTTTTACGGGGATGTATCCCCTAAAGCCGCCGGCGGAGGATATACGGGGAGAATTTGAGGCGTAGGGATTATTTGCAGGAATTATCTTTTGGCATAGTCAGACGGAAAAGAATTTGCTATAATAGTACATAGAGAAGATAAAAACGTATGGATTGGCTGTACGGTCATGACTCAGGAAGGATTTGAAAGGAGTATAGGATATGCTGGTAACATTGGTTCCGTTTTTTGATAAGGATATGAAGGTGTCTGCTTATTCGCTGTTTTCGCAAAAGGAGAACTACCTGTTAAACCCTGATTTGCAGGGCGGGGCAATGCTGAATGGAGCAGGGAGGATAGACGGACTGGAGGTCATAGAGAATGTCGGACTTGATACGTTGACGCCGGGGACGGATGTTTTCCTGCCTATTGGACCTATTAATGTGTTTTCCGATATTGAATCCCAGGTTGATATGAGAACGCGCAGCCGTCTGGTTCTTTTGTTTGATAATTCCATTACCAATACGGAGGATTACAGAAAACGTCTGGGAGAATTAAAGGAGGGCGGTTTCAAGCTGGCAATCTATAAGGTTCCCATATCAGAGTTTGAACCCAAAAAAGAAATTCTTCAGTTGATGACTTACATTATTCTTGATTGTAAAAAGATAAATCTGGATAAGGCTAAAATTTATTTTTCACATCAGTATCCCCAGCTTAAAATCTGCGTTGGGAATGTGACCAATCAGGAAACCTTTGACAGTCTGAAGGAGGATGAGGCGTTTCCTATTTTTGAAGGGAAATTTTACCGTCTTCCGGTTACAAAGGGAGAGACAAAAATTGAGCCTCTCAAAGTCAATTATCTTGAACTGATGAATATTGTCAACGACGACGATTATGAATTGACACAGGCGGCGGATATTATCGGTCGTGATACGGCGCTGGTAGTTTCCCTGTTAGATATGGTAAACCGTATTGCAATTAATTCCAAAATAACCTCCATCCGTCATGCGGCGGCGATTCTCGGTCAGAAGGAATTGAAGAAGTGGATTAACACGGTTATTACGAAAGAATTATGTGCTGACAAGCCTAATGAGATTACCAGAATTTCCCTTCTCAGGGCAAAATTTGCGGAGTCCTTGGCGCCGTCCTTTGAATTGGCGTTAAAGTCTTCGGAATTATTCTTAATGGGTCTGTTTTCCGTATTGGATATCATTCTGGATGTGACCATGGAGGAAGCGCTTGAGAAGGTCAATGTGTCTAAGGATATCAGGAATGCAATTCTGGACCGTAAGGGCGTGCTGGCTGAAGTGTATGAATTTATGATTGCCTATGAAAATGCCGACTGGCAGGAGGTATGCAGGCTGCTGGTAGTGAAAGGGATTTCCGTCAATACGGTATATGAGGCGTATACGGAAACAGTAACCTGGTACAGGGAGATGTTTTTCTAAAGCCGTGATAGATAAAGAGCAGGAGCGGGCGGGCGCCCGCCCCTTTTTATCCCCACAGGCTTTGATAGTATTCCATGGGAAAAGGAGTAAAAATGCACTATACGAGCAGATATGAATCGCCCCTTGGCGGTATTGTGCTGGCGGCGGATGAAAACGGTCTGACAGGCTTATGGTTTGAGGGACAGAAATATTTTGCACTCTATCTTGATAAGGAAAATGAGGAAAAGGAGCTGCCGGTGTTTGAACAGACGAAGAAGTGGCTTGATATTTATTTTTCGGGGAAAGAGCCGGATTTTAAGCCGCCGCTCCATTTTACGGGAAGCGGATTCCAAAATGAGGTATTGGAAATTCTCTGCCGGATTCCTTACGGGCAGACGACCACCTATGGCGCTGTTGCCAGACAGCTTGCAAAAAGAAGAGGGCTTAAAAGTATGTCTTCCCAGGCGGTTGGAGGTGCAATAGCGCGCAATGGAATATCAATTATCGTACCCTGCCACAGGGTTGTCGGCAAAAGCGGAAGCCTTACCGGATATGCAGGGGGCATTGACAAAAAGATTGCTCTTTTAAAAATGGAAAAGGGATACAGGGATACCTTTTTTGTTCCCTCAAAAAGCACCGCGCCATGAGGAAAGGGAGTTTTTCAAGGTGTTATTTGCTTTTTATTTGAACTGATTTACCATAGGAGGAAGCAGGAAATGAACTTTTTAGAGGAACGGATTCAAAAGGACGGCGTTGTAAAAGAAGGAAATGTCTTAAAGGTTGACACCTTCTTGAATCATCAGATGGACATCAGGCTTTTCAAGCAGATGGGAGAGGAATGGAAGAAACGGTTTGAGGGTACATACATCAATAAAATCCTGACCATAGAAGCGTCGGGAATCGGCATTGCATGTGTGGCATCCGAATATTTTGATGTGCCCGTGGTTTTTGCCAAAAAATCCAAAAGCGTCAATATTGACGGGAGTATGTATGTGGCGGAGGTAGAATCCTTTACCCATAAGTGCAAAAACCAGGTTATTGTTTCCAAAAAATTTTTAAGTCCCGAAGACCATGTTTTGATTATTGATGATTTTCTGGCAAACGGTTGTGCCTTACAGGGAATGATTTCCATCGTGACCCAGGCGGGGGCAACGGTGGAGGGAATCGGCATTGCCGTTGAGAAGGGCTTCCAGCCCGGAGGGCGTATCATCAGGAACCTGGGGTATCATCTGGAGTCCCTCGCCATTGTGGACGGGATGGATGCAGCCACAGGAAAAATTAATTTCAGGAAACAGGAAGAAAACGCATAGGAAAGGTGCCGGATACAGATGAAGAAAGAAGTAAGTGTAGATAATATTTACCGCCTGGAGGGAAAGGTACCTTTGGAAAAGGCGGTTCCCTTCGGCTTACAGCATATATTGGCGATGTTTGTGGCAAATATTGCGCCCATTATGATTGTGGCAGGAGCCAGCGGGCTGGAACCGTCCCAGAGCGCATCCCTCATACAAAGCGCAATGATTATTGCGGGAATCGGCACGCTCATCCAGCTGTTTCCCCTGTGGAAAATCGGTTCGGGGCTGCCCATTGTCATGGGAATCAGCTTTACCTTTGTTTCCGTTTTCTGTTATATAGGACCGACGTATGGCTACAATGCCATTGTAGGAGCCGTTTTGGCAGGCGGTATTGTGGAAGGGATTCTCGGACTTTTTGCAAAATATTGGACGAAGCTGATTACGCCCATTGTGGCGGCAAGCGTTGTGACGGCTATTGGATTTTCCCTGCTGTCGGTAGGCGCCGCTTCCTTTGGCGGCGGGGACGGAAATGACAACTTCGGTTCGGCTTCCAACTGGATTCTCGGCACCATAACCCTTTTGTGCTGCCTGGTCTTTAATATTTTTGCCAAATCCTACTGGAAACAGCTTTCAGTTCTCTTCGGACTTGCCGCAGGATATATTGTGGCTGTATGTATGGGCATGGTGGATTTCTCGGCGTTGAAGTCGGCTTCCATCGTGGCGCTGCCTTCTTTCCTGCCCTTTAAGCCGGAATTTAATCTGAATGCGATTATAGCGGTGGTTCTTATCTTCTTAGTATCCGCCACGGAAACCATAGGGGACACCTCGGCGTTGGCAACCTCCGGTCTTAACAGGGAGGCTTCCCCCAAAGAAATCTCCGGTTCTTTGACCTGCGACGGCTTTATCAGTGCGTTGTCGTCTCTTTTTGGGTGTCTGCCCGTCACATCCTTCAGCCAGAATGTAGGGCTTGTGGCGATGACCAAGGTTGTGAACCGTTTTACCATTGCCACGGGAGCCGTGATTATGATGATTGCAGGGATTTTCCCCGTCTTTGGCGCACTGCTTGCCACCTTGCCGGATGCAGTATTGGGTGGCTGTACCATTATGATGTTTGGGACCATTGTTGTAAGCGGACTGCGGATGATTGCCGCCTGCGGCTATTCCCAGAGGAATATCACAATCGTTGCGCTGTCTTTGAGCACGGGAATCGGCTTTACCCAGGTGCCTGAAATATTTGCGATTTTTCCCCGGATTGTTCAGAATGTTTTTGCGCAAAACTGCGTGGCGGTTGTCTTTCTTGTGGCGGTTATTCTGAATCTGGTACTGCCGAAGGATATGGAAGCCGGACCTTTCAGGGAGTGAGGGGATTAAATGAATTGTAATATTAAGTCATTATACATATGTGTGAAAGACATGGACAGGGCAGTTGCTTTTTATGAAGAGTTTTTTGAACAGAAGGTTACGGAAAAAGATGATGTATACAGTGTTTTTGATGTCAACGGACCAAGATAGGGGAAAACTGGGTCGCAGAGTTTGTTGATTCAGAGGGGAATCATATTGAGATAACTGCACCGGCATGATTGACTTTTTCTAGGAGGAAATAGAAAATCTTTAGCCCGGGACATTGGAGGAACAGATGGATATATCGTTATATTACCGAGAAAAAGGAAAAGGAACTCCCCTTATTCTTTTACATGGCAACGGCGAAAACGGAGACTATTTTTACCATCAGACAGAATACTTTTCAAAGAGCTACAGGGTAATTGCGGTAGATACCAGAGGGCATGGAAAATCGCCCAGAGGAACCGCGCCTTTTACCATGGAACAGTTTGCCAAAGACCTGAATGGACTTATGGAAAAATTAGAAATACGGGAGGCTGTTATTTTAGGCTTTTCCGATGGCGCCAATATTGCCATGAAATTTGCGCTGCAATATCCCGGGAAGGTTCGGGCGCTCATCTTAAACGGAGGAAATTTAAATGCGAAAGGCGTCAAAAGAAGGATTCAGATTCCTATTGAAATCGGATATAAAATCGCAAAAGCATTTGCAAACAAGTCGGAAGAGGCAAAGCTGCATATGGAAATATTAGGCTTAATGGTTCACGAACCCGACATAAAACCAGAGGAACTGTATGCCATTCAGGCGCCTACCCTTGTGATTGCAGGAACGAAAGATATGATAAAAAAATCTCACACAGAAGAAATTGCTGCAAATATATCCGGCGCTAAGTTAGCCATTGTTAACGGCGACCATTTTATTGCCGGGAAAAAGCCGGAGGAATTTAATAAAGAAGTGGAAGGCTTTTTGAAGACCATTGAGATCACAAGCGTTAACGAAAAACATGAGCCGGCTCATCTAATCGGCGGTAAATAGTGATGTGACAACGTTTACGGAAAGATTCGGCGTGGAAAGGTTTTCGTCTGTTTTTATGAAGGAATAAGAGTCCTTTACAAAAATACGATAATCAGATAAGCTAAGCATATGAAAAGGTATTGCCATGATACTATTTAAAAGGCTAAAATACTATTATTATGATAACACGAGGAGAATAAAAAATGAGTAACGACAAATACGTAAGCCCCTTATCGGAGCGTTATGCCAGCAAAGAAATGCAGTACATTTTTTCGCCGGATATGAAATTTACAACCTGGAGAAGGCTTTGGATTGCCTTGGCGGAAACAGAGATGGAGCTGGGACTTTCCCAGGACGGAAAGCCGGTTATTACCGCAGAACAGATTGCGGAATTAAAAGAGCATGTGACTGATATTAACTATGATGTGGCGAAGGCGCGGGAAAAGGAAGTGCGCCATGATGTTATGAGCCACGTTTACGCATATGGCAGACAATGTCCCAAGGCGGCGGGCATCATCCATTTGGGGGCAACCTCCTGCTATGTGGGGGATAATACGGATATTATTGTTATGACCGAAGCTTTAAAGCTGGTCAAGAAGAAGTTAGTTAACGTCATTGCAAAGCTGGGAGAGTTTGCGGATAAGTATAAGGACCAGCCCACGCTGGCATTTACCCATTTCCAGCCTGCACAGCCCACTACTGTGGGAAAGAGGGCGACCCTCTGGGCGCAGGAATTTTGTATGGATTTGGAGGATTTGGATTATGTGCTTTCCACCATGAAGCTTTTAGGCTCCAAGGGAACGACGGGAACGCAGGCTTCTTTCCTGGAGCTTTTTGACGGGGACCAGGAGACCATTGATAAAATAGACCCCATGATTGCAAAGAAAATGGGATTTGACCGGTGTGTGGCTGTTTCGGGACAGACCTACAGCCGCAAGACGGATACAAGGGTCTGCAACATTTTGGCGGGAATCGCCGCAAGCGCTCACAAGATGAGCAACGACATCCGTCTGTTACAGCATTTAAAGGAAGTGGAGGAGCCTTTTGAAAAGAGTCAGATTGGTTCTTCTGCCATGGCATATAAGAGAAACCCCATGAGAAGCGAGCGCATTGCTTCC
>N._stephensi_709_foregut__coassemble_149_pt1 | contig 28670 bp, 29 predicted proteins | sample N__stephensi_709_foregut__metabat2_low_PE_012 | metagenome-assembled genome bin N | reverse complement strand
CTACATTTTTCATAACAGATGCAGGAATCCTTTCTGCCTGTTCAGGATCACTGTCTGCATAAAGCATAGCCTGGTCGGAGTCAACGCCGATAGCGTATTTTCCGTTTTCCTTCGCAGCTTCCAAAGTACCGATTCCGGATGCTCCTGCTGCGGTAAAGATAAAGTCTGCACCCTGATTATACTGGGCCAGGGCCATTTCCTTACATTTCGGGCTGTCGCTGTAATCGTCAACATAACCGCAGATTACCTTTATATCAGGATTTACTGATTTTGCACCTTCAATGTAGCCAATCATAAAGTCATTGATAACTGCTCCGTCCGCTCCGCCTAAGAAGCCGATAATACCTGTTTCACTCATATTTGCCGCCATAATACCTGCAAGGTAAGCTGCTTCGTTGGATTTGTAGGAAATGGAGTATACATTGGAATAATCCCCGGCAGAATAATCTACCGCCGCATCAAAGATAATATATTTAATGTCTGGATAATCCTGTGCCACATTCTGGAAAGGCTCCTGTAACTGCCATCCGGAACCGATGATGATGTCATAGCCTTCATCAGATGCATCCAAAACGTTTGTCTCATATTTTGTTGCATCGGAACCCATTTCAATTACCTGTACCTCTGCCCCGTATGTTGCCGCAATTTCTGAAGTACCGTTGTTAGCTGAATCTAAGAAAGACATATCTCCCAGATTCCCCGAAAGCAGAAGGGCGATTCTCATAGCTTCTCCGTCTTCCTTTTCTCCTCCGGCTTTTGTATTGTCCTTTTCATCCGCCGGTGTCTCTACGGGCGCTTCACTCTCTTCTTCCTGATTTTGCTCCGGCGCCGGTGTGTTGCCCGAGTCATTGCCGCACCCCACTAATAATGTCATGGTCATGGCAACGCTCAAAATGATGGTCATTATTTTCTTTCTCATTGTGACTCCTCCTTCTGTTGTGTCATTTTGTGTTGTTTATTTGTAATGTTAATAGTGAAACCTGATAATTTCCCCTACAATTTTTTTAAGCTTCTCCACCGCGTAATCAAGCATTTTTTCTCCCTTTTCCCTGCTGGCAAAGCTGGGAGAGCCGATAACGCCGCTCTTTGTTACGTCCTTTGTTTTCCATCCCATATTGACAGGTCCGAAAAGCGTAACATATTCGTTATTTCCAAACATTTCATCGGGGGTTTCGTCTTCTATGGCGGAAGCATCCACCAATTCCGGCGCAATATACATCATCAGGGAGGTTTCCAGCTCGCAGGCATGGAAGATACCGTAAGGACTTTCTGATTCCTTTAAAGTTTTATTTAAATCAGCCCAAAAATCCGTAAACCACCAGTCAAACACGAAAATTTCTATATCATACTTGATTCTCAAATCCCTGGAAATCAGATTCAGCAAGTCCGTATTTCCGCCATGGCTGTTGGTCAGCAAAAACTTCTGAAAGCCATGTGCCCTCATGGAGCCTATCATTTCATCAATCATATCGTAGAGCGTATGGACCGTATAAGTGAGGGTTCCGGGAAAATTCATATGCTCATTGCTTTTTCCCACGAAAAGCTGAGGACTTATTAATATATTGTAATCCTCAAAAGCCCCGCTTTTTACAAACCGCTCCAAAAGGGCTTCTAAAATTATGGAATCTGTTCCCACCGGAAGATGCCTTCCATGCTGTTCTACTGCTCCGATGGGAAACAGTAACATGCTCTTTGATTTATCCATTTCTCCGATTTCCCTGCTGATACAGTCTTTCCAAAATTTGACCATTTTACTTTCCCTCCTGATGCTTTCCAGTCTAAAGCGCTTGCCGCCTGTAAATCTTTTCTGTCTGCAAATGCTTTTCGCCGTCGCCAGCTTCTTAATCTACTGACGTATGCTTCTTACCTTTTCCATGAATTTGGCTACTCTGTCATATTCCACAAAGTTTTCAAATTTTCCGTCCTTTTTAAAATAGGTTCCCACAATGGCTCCGTCGGATACGGACAGCTGCATTTCCACTGTTTCCAGCTTACAGCCTGTATTACAGAATACGTTGGTATCGGGAAGTGCTTCCTTTACCCGTCTTAATATGGATGTATCGGTATTTGCTCCCGCTGTGGCTCCTGATACTAAAAGTGCGTCGGGCTTATTGTTGAAAACATTGGTTTTTGCAATATCCACAATATCCCTGTTGCCCAGATAGGCTGCCGCTTCCGGGTAAATATTGTACAGAAGCTTTACCTTATCCTTAAGTCCCAGGCGTTTTTTGTGACGGCTGATTTCTCCCGCATCGTTATCCCATAACCCTAAATCGCCGGCATATACGCCGCTCATAACCTCTCTGATAAAGCAGGCGCCGGTTGCCGCCGCCAAATCAAGAGACGCATACGGATCCCAGAGAATGTTGACGCCGAAAGGAATCTTAATCTCTGATTTCAATTCCCCGATTACCGCCGCCATGGCCGCCGTCGTCTCAGGCTTTACTTTTTTTAAGTAAGGAAGGGAAAACTCGTTGGAAAACATGACTGCATCCACGCCGCCCTTTTGTAAAGCAAGAAAATCTTCTCTCGCCTTTTCCACAACATAGGTCATTCCCTTTTCTTCGTCATAGTCCAAATCTCCCGGTAAAGCTCTGATATGGCACATGGCAATAATCGGTTTATCTGTATTGAACAATTCTTTTGTCCATTCCATCTTTTTATCCTCCATTTTTATTTCAAGGGACGAATAAGACTGCCCTTGTGAGCTATACACATTTTATCTCCACGCCGCTTCCTCTGATGCTTTCCGCCATAGAATGGGGAATCTCATTGTCAGTTATGCACATATCAATTTCAGACAAACTGCAAAACTTGGATACCGCAATTTTATCAAACTTCGTATGGTCTGCCACAAGAATGATTTTCTTTCCTGCTTTTACCAGCAATGCTTTAATACCTGATTCCACATAATTGGCATTGGATATTCCAAAATCGGTATGAATGGCGTCCGCACTTAAAAAAACCTTATCCACCATCATATTTCTGATAAAATTCTCCGTAATGGAGCCTACCAAAACGTTATAGCCCTGTCTGACCATCCCTCCGGTAAGAATTACCTGAGTAGAAGGATGATTATTGAGAACTGTGGCAATCGACATATCATAGGTAATGACTGTCAATTCCTTTTTATCCGAAAGACACATTGCGATTTGATAAGTTGTTGTTCCGGAATCTAAAAATATGGCGTCTCCGTCCTGAATCTCTTCGGCCGCCTGAATAGCAATCCTTTTCTTTTCATCCATGCGGAGAGCTACCTTGGCATGATAAAGATATTCAAAAGTCGTACTCACATTGGATAATACTGCGCCGCCATGGACTCTGCGCAGATGTCCCTGTTTTTCCAGCTCATTAAAATCTCTTCGAATCGTCGCCGTGGAAACATCCAGCTCCTGTGCAATTTCCTGCACATCTACTCTGCCGTACTTATTCAGTTTTTCCATAATCATTACAAGACGATGATTGTTCTGGTTTCCATTTTCGTATTCGCTCATACCTTATTCCCCTTTATTAATAAAATTATAGTTTGATGTTTTTTTGCTTTCAATAGAGTGCAAATTATTTGTCGTTTTATAGTTTTTTACTGTCATTTTTCCCTATTCCAAATAATTTTTCAGTTTAATTTTTATGCATTTTGTAACATATTTTGCGTATATTGTGTTCATTTCATGTTTATTTCATTCTTATTTTTTGCCTCAAATGAACACGCTTCCGGTTGCGTCCCTTGTAAAAATGAACTATTTTACCATATTTCAGCTGCATATCTGCCCTTGATTTGATAAAATGCACATTTCGCAAACGGGCATGCTGTACAAACAAGCACAGCAGAACGTTCATTCAAACAGCGGATTGATTGGGGAAATTGGCGGAGACCGGGAAAACGGTTTGCAGGGGAAGAGTTTGGCTGAAGAATCCGGAAATAGACAAGGCAGGGCAAACCACCTTGTCCACTTCCGTTCCACCACACCATTTCCTTATAAAATAAAAAAGCAGATACTTTGTACCAACAAAATACCCACTTCTTTGTAGCGTGCGTTAGAGGATTCGAACCCCCGACCTTTTGGTCCGTAGCCAAACGCTCTATCCAGCTGAGCTAAACGCACATCTGTCTTCTTATAGAACTGTCAGACATTCATCTCACAGCAACAATTATTATATTATGATTTTCCCTTAGTGTCAATCATTACTTTTTGAATATGGAGCTTTAAAGGTCAAAATCCCAAGATTAGAGAAACTGCCTGATTCCTCAAAAAATTAGTTCATCGCTTCTTAAAAGAGGCAAGCAGCGCTTTTGCAATTTCTAAATCCTCCGGCGTAGTAAGCTTCATATTGTGATAACTCCCCTCTACAAGCTTTACCCGTCTGCCCGAAAACAACTCCACTACCATGGCGTCATCCGTTATGGAAATGCCCTGCTGCAGCACCTCTTCCTCTTTCAAAATCAATTCCCTGTATGCCTTTTGAATCAGCAAGCCTTCAAAAATCTGAGGCGTCTGAATCTGCCACAAAAGGCTTCTTTTGGGCGTATCTGCCGCAAATCCTTCATCATCACTGATTTTTATGGTATCCTTAACCGGCATTCCCAAAACACAGGCGCCATATTTTTGTGCCGCCAGAATCCCTCTTTCAATCATTTCAGGGGTGGCAAAAGGTCTTGCCCCGTCATGAATCAGCACGTAAGCGCCGGAAGAAGGATTTTCGTCCATGGCGTCCAGCCCTTTTGCCACCGAATGATACCGTTCTTTTCCGCCTGTCACAATTTTTTTTACCTTTGAAAAGCCATAAGCGTCTACGATTTCTCTTTGGCAGTATTCCTCCTGTCCCTCTCCCGTTACAAGAATCATCTCATCCACTATGCTGTCTTCAAAATTTTTCAGGGTATAATAAAGAACAGGTCTGCCCGAAAGCAATAGAAACTGCTTCGCTACGTCAGAACCCATTCTTTTTCCCTGCCCTGCTGCTAATATAATGGCAGTTGTCTTCATTTCTATCTCCATTCCGCCGCTTTCTTCCAAAAACGGCACTAATTTTTCCCTTATCTTTCTCCCAGCTTCAAATTAGGTACGGCGTTTAAGTCGTATCCGCTTCTCGTTCCTTTCCTATACTCATAATAACCCGCTACGCCAATCATCGCTGCATTATCCGTACAGAATACCGGAGAAGGACAGTAAAACGCAAGCTTTCTTTTTTTACAAGCCTCCTCAAAAGCCTTCCGCAGACAGGAATTGGATGCAACGCCGCCTGCAATGGCAAATTTATCAAACTCAAACTCCTCCACCGCGGCAAGGGAATGCTCTACCAATACATCTACAACCGCCTTCTGGAAGGAAGCTGCCACATCCGGTACGCTTACGGTTTCGCCTTTCATTTCACAGGAGTTGATATAATTTAAAACCGCTGATTTTAGACCACTGAAGCTGAAATCATACCGGCTGTTTTCCACCTTTGCCCTGGGAAAATGAATGGCATCAGGATTGCCTTCCCTGGAAATCTTATCTATTTTAGGACCGCCCGGATAGCCTAATCCTATGGCTCTTGCCACCTTGTCAAACGCCTCTCCCGCCGCGTCGTCCCTTGTACAGCCCAAGATTTCATATTCTCCATAGTCCTTTACAACTACCAGATGGGTATGCCCTCCGGATACTACAAGGCAGGCAAAGGGCGGCTCCAAATCCCGGTGTTCAATAAAATTAGCGCTGATATGTCCCTCAATGTGATGCACTCCCACCAAAGGCTTATCCAGCGCAAAAGCAAGGGTCTTTGCAAAAGAAACGCCTACTAACAGCGCCCCCACAAGACCCGGACCATAGGTTACCGCAATTCCGTCTATTTCCTCTAAGGATTTTCCGGCTTCGGATAAAGCGTTTTCCACAACCTGATTAATTTTTTCAATGTGCTTTCTGGATGCGATTTCCGGCACAACGCCCCCATAGAGCGTATGCAAATCAATCTGTGAAGAAATCACATTGCTGAGCACTTCCCTGCCGTTTTTTATAACGGCTGCTGCCGTTTCGTCGCAGGAGCTTTCTATTCCCAAAATATAAATATCTTCTGTCACTTTTTGCACTTCCAATCCGCTATTCGTTGTCCTGTTTTTCCCATCCGTATATTTTGTAATGGGAATTCTCATCCTTGCGCAGGATAAAGCAAAGCGTCGTTTTATAAATCAGGGAATCCTGCTTCACATCATAAATACAATAAAGTCTGGTCCAGTCGTAACCATTCTCCGAAAAATACTCCACATCTACGCTGGACGACGGGGAATAGCCGGAAATGCTTCTGCCATTTGACCGATACTCATCTACATCCTTGTTTAACAGATCCAGATACTCTTCCTCCGTCTGATTGGCAATCAGCTCGTCATCATAGATTTCCCTCATCTTTAAACCCAGATCTTTCAGTTCCTCATCGGTATGCTCTTCATTGTAAAAGCACTGGGTAATCTCGCTGAAATACTTCACTACCTCTCTGGGCGAAGGCGGATAATTAGTTTCCAGATTTCTGGACAGCACCTGCTGGGTCATGGTCATAACCTCCGCATCCGCATTTACAGTCTCTGAATCCCTTTTGCCGCTGTTATTGGAAAGATAAAAATAGTATCCCACAATCAAACATGCAAGAATTACCAATATAATTGTGCCTTTGGTTCCCTTAAATCTGTTCATGAGCCGCCCTTCTTTCAAAAAATCATTCTTCTTCAAAATCCAGTTCCACGGTTTGTCCATCCTTTGCAGCGTACGCCCTTGGGAAAATCCGCCGCACTTCCTTCATGTACTCCTCCGGTCTTGTAAGGGAGGGACTGTAATGCGTCAGCCACATTTCCCCGGGGGTTGCCTGCGCTGCGATTTGCGCCGCTTCATAAAATGTCATATGCTTATATTCTTTTGCCTTAGCCTTCTTTTCAGGCTCGCCATACATACCCTCCAGAATTGCCAGATCTGCTCCCATACTGTGCGCTGCAATCGCCGGCGTCGGTCTTGTATCCGTACAGTAGGTCACTTTAATTCCTTTCCTGACGTCCCCCATAACCATGTCCGGCGTATAGGTTCCTTCCGGCGTCTTTACAATCTCCCCGTGCTGTAAGCGGTTCCAGTAATTTACGGGAATGTTCAGCTCTTTTGCCCTTTCCACCATAAATTTCCCCTTACGCTCCACAACAAGGCTATAACCATAACATACCACATTATGGTTCACTCTGAAAGCATCAATATGAAATCCGTCGAACTGAATGCTTTCCTCCGCTTCCATAAGCTCCTGAAACCGGATTTCAAAGGGCAGCTCCGGTGCAATGACCCTGAGGGAAGAAACCACCCTGGAAAGTCCCTTGGGACCTATCATCAAAAGCGGCTCCGTCCGCTCCGCATTTCCCATGGTAAGGAGCAGACCCGGAAGTCCGCTGATATGGTCCGCATGATAATGAGTAAAACAAATAATGTCAATGGGTTTGGGACTCCAGCCCTTTTCCTTCATGGCAATCTGGGTCCCCTCCCCACAGTCAATCAATATACTTTTTCCGTTGTATCTTGCCATCATGGACGTCAGCCACCTGTACGGCAGGGGCATCATTCCCCCGGTCCCCAACAGACACACATCTAACATAATTTATAAAAGCTCCGTTTCCTCCCTCAAAGCAACGGGCAGCTTGAATGACTGAATCCATTCATCATAACACGCTTCACACAAATCAAATTCGTGTATCTCCCCATCCTTATTGGAAAAATAATCAAAAAGCTGTTTTCCTGCAAAACAGCCTTCTTTCAAGATACCGTTTTCCACGGTCATTTCCCTGCCGCACTTATTGCAAATTACCTGTTGCAGTTTTTCGTTTTCGTATTTTCTCATAACCCTCCACGTTCCTTTCCTTCTCTTTGTAAAAGCTTTTCAAATCATCCGTCATCCTCGGACAATTTTATTATATAAGAACATGTAGTTTTATTCCTAGCGGTAATTATTGCAACTGCTGCCTATCTTTTCCACATAATCAATGCGTCTTCCACAGGCTTTTCATAAAAATTTTTGCGGATTCCTTCTGTTACAAAGCCAAGGGATTCATAAAGTGCGACTGCCGCCTTATTGCTCTGCCTCACTTCCAGGGTAACCGCAACTGCGCCCGCCCCTTCCAGCCTTAATAACAGCGCTTTCATTATTTTTTTGCCGATTCCTCTGTTCCTGCATGAGGAAAGGACTGCAACCTGGTTTACATCCGCCTCATCTAAAATCAGATAAGCCCCGCAATACCCTGCCACCTGCCCATTTTCCTCTGCTACTACATAAAAAGCATTGGGGTTATCCAAAGCTTCCTCAAAGGACCTCAAAGACCATGGCATACTGAAGCTGTCCCTCTCGATTGCGGCAACCTGCTCCAGGTCCTCTTTCTTCATATCATGGATTTGAAGCATTTTCCCTCTCCATCCGTTCCCGTTCCGCCTGGGACAGGCGAAGATACTCAGGCTTATGGGCTGCTGCCGTGACAGTCTTTCCTTCTTTATAATACTGTTCCGCCAGCACCGCCACGGAAGCCGCTCTCTGCCGGTTACAGTTTGCCGGTGCAAACCCAAAGGGCGTTTTCATCTCTTCTTCAATGACCGGTTTCTGGACGGGAACGCCGTCTCCCAAAAACATGACATCCCTGCCGGTCTGGTTTAATTCCTCTATAACTTCATGGATATCCGCTGCAAACTGTTCCCTTATGACCTTGAAACGATATACCTCGTTTTCTCTTTCAAAGGTATAAAATCCCGTGTAAACCTGGTTTCTCCTGGCATCCATCATGGGACAGATGACGCCTTCAAAGCCAAAAAGATTATATGCCATCCCTTCTAAGGTCGGCACCTCCACAATGGGTTTATTTAACGCCATTGCCAGTCCTTTAACCGTGGCAGCCCCGATACGAAGCCCCGTAAAGGAGCCGGGTCCTGCCGCAGTCCCGATGGCGTCTATGGTGGATAAATCCAGCTCTATCATCCTTTTTACTTCATCCAGCATGGGAAGCAGGGTCTGGGAATGGGTTTTCTTATAATCCACTGTGTACTCGGCAATCAGATGTTCATCCTCAACTACCGCCACTCCCGCTGTCATTCCCGAGCTGTCAACTGCTAATATTTTCATATAATAAGATTCTCTCTGTCAATTTACTGTGCCGGATGCCTCATCCTAAGCATACCGGCAGATTATCCTTTCAAAACAGTGATTTTCCGATAGTCAAAGCCCTTGGAAAGGTCTTTTTCAATGGTAATCCTCCCCGCATTTTCAGGCAAAAGCTCTTCAATCAGATCCGCCCATTCCACAAGGCACACGCCTTCCCCGAAAAAATAGTCCTCATAGCCGATTTCATCCATTTCCTCCAAATCGCCGATGCGGTATACGTCAAAATGGTAAAAAGGAAGTCTGCCGCTTTCATATACCTGGACAATGGTAAAGGTAGGGCTGTTTACCTGCTCCTTTATGGAAAGCCCTGCCGCAACGCCTTTGGTAAATATAGTTTTTCCTACTCCTAAGTCTCCTGAAAGGGCATATATCTCCCCGGCTTTTGCCGCTTTGCCCAGGGCGTATCCCAACTCGAAGGTTTCTTTCTCACTGTATGTTTCTGCTACTGTTTCCTTTGATTCTGGCATCATTGTCTTATCTTTACCTTTTTTGCATCCATATGGGTGGATATTACCTGGATTAACCCCATGGAATCCTCTTTCAAATCTTTCCTGGGAAAGATGGAAGCCGCATTTTTGCCGGTATAAAGGATAATGCTCTGAGAGGTGGAAACAGCCTTTACCATATCCTCCCATCTCTGCATCTGCCGTATGTCATTCTGGGATACCTCTACCCCATTCTCATAAAACGCATAGTGGAGAGGCGTCTTGAAGGCTTCCTGAAGAGACTGTCTCTTTGCTGTCAGATACAGGCTGCAGGGCAGATATAAAATAACGATTACGCCGCATATCAAATAGAGGACGCTGATACCCTTCATCAAATATACCATAATCATAAATGCGCCGACGATAGTTCCAAACATTCCCGAAAAGGACGAATATACATGGCGCAGGAAATAATCGTAAAGCACGGAAACCGTAATCGTGACATCCGCCTCATAAAGGACTTCTCCCTCCGGCAGAATCTCCGGCTGCGCTTTTTCCGCCATTTTACCGGATTCTGTCCCGACTGCCTCCGACTGCCCCTTAGGGTTTTCTTCTGCGCTTTTTTCTGTAGCTTCCTCCATCGGTACTTCTTCCTGCAATTTCTGCTCTTCCATCATACCGTGTGTCTTCCCTTCCTTATTTTTCCTCATAAGACCTAATCACACAAATATATTATACTTGATTTGGCAAAAATCGCAACCCCTTCTATTCGTGCCGCAGGGCTTCAATGGGGCTTAGCTTCGCCGCTCTTCTTGCCGGATAGATGCCGAAGAAAATGCCCACTGCCGATGAAAACAAGCTGGCAATAACCACGGTTTCCACGGAAACCTTTGCCTGCATTCCCATGGCGGCACATATTGCCGCCGCGCCGAGGGCGCCCAGAATAATGCCGATAATGCCTCCAAGCAGGGTAATGATAGCGGATTCAAAGAGAAACTGCGCCAGGATGGATTTAGTCCTTGCCCCAAGCGCCTTCCTGATGCCGATTTCCCTGGTCCGCTCCGTCACGGATACCAGCATGATATTCATGACGCCGATACCGCCTACCAGCAGGGAAATTGCCGCTACAAACACAATAAATACGGTAATGGTATTGATAACGTTTGTAATGGACGACATCTGGTCGCTGAAGCTTTCCATTAGGATGACGCCCTGTCCCCTTACCTTATGACGGATTTCCATTAAGCTGATTGCCGCAGAAGCGATTTCCCCGGAATATTCCGGTTCCCCGATAATGTAGATAACGCCGTATTCCTCCGGTCTGTCATAAAACGCCTGCCCAAAGGTGGTAATGGGCATTTCCAGCTCCACCTGCTCATAATAATTCATGGCGTTTAAAAGCCCGGCTGTATTATCCGCACGGATACCTACAATCCGAAGCTCCACGGTATTATTTCCCATGGTAACCTCAAAGTTCTTGCCGATGACGTCCGTCGTCCCAAACATCGCCATGGCGCCGCCCTCTCGCAGCACGCAGACCTTGGCGCCGCTTAACACATCATTCTCCGTAAAATAAGCTCCCTTTATAATGGCTTCCGACGCCGTGTACTTAAGCGCCTCGTTTCCGGCGTTGACATAAGCGGAAAAATCCCCCTTAGGACCAAGGGCGCTGCCCCAATAGCTGTCCGTGAAGGTGGCGCCCTTTACATGGTCAATCTTCTCCTCTATTGCCGCAATATCCTCATCATCAAAAGTAACCGCATCATATTCCTCATTGGAATTGGAATAGACCGCTACCTGACCGCTGGCTATGCTGTTAAGCTGGTCGGTAATGGAATCTGAAACGCCGTTGCCGATGGAAATAATCATGATAACGGAGGAAATTCCAATGATAATCCCCAGCATGGTCAGGAAAGAACGTCCCTTATTGCTGCGGATATTTTTTAATGCCATTTTAATATATTCTAAAAGCTGTCCCATCATAGCGCTCCTAATCCTCAGGCATGGGAGTTACCTCCATACCCTCACTCAATTCCCCGGTTACCTGTGTGACAACCTGCTCCCCTGCTTCCAGACCGCTTATAATCTGAATCTGTGTATCAGAGGAAATGCCTGCCTCCACATCCTTCCTAAGGAGCACCCCGTTTTCCACTACGTAGCAGAAGGCTCCCTTTGTATCATAATTAACACATTCCACCGGCACCAAAAGAGCATTTTCCACCGCATCACTCCTGATTTTAACCTTTGCTTCAATGCCCAGATAAATATTCCCGTCCGGATTATCGATATGGACATCCGCCGTAACCGTCGCCGCCCCCGTGGCATTTGCCTGTGCCATGCCGTTGATTTTGGCAACGCTTCCTTCATAAAGGACTCCATTGATGGTAATTTCCGCTTTCTGCCCCACTTTTATCTGCGCCAGGTCATACTTGCTCACATTGACGGACACCTTCAAGTCATCGGTACTCTCCAGCGTAAACATCTGCATACCCGGCGACACGGTCTGCCCTGCCACAGCCTCCGCCTGGGTAATCACACCGTTAAAATCAGCCTTGACTCCCGCCCTTGCGGTTTCCAGGTCATCATCCGCCTTTTCCCTGCTCAAATCATTTAATTCCCGCAGAACCGACTGCTGGGCGCTCTGGCTCGCTAAGGAAGGATTTTCTATCTTTTCCGCTTTGTACTGCTGGGCAAGGGCTTTATATTCATTCAAATCATTACTGCAAAGGGTAACCGCTCCCTCCAACGCCGCATAATCATATTGCGCCATCTGCCCGGACAATTCATTCAGCCTGGCTTCTCCCTGGGCAATGAGGTTTGCAAGCTCCGGATTCGGCTCTGCATTGTCCGCCTGCTGTATTTTGTACTGGTCCACCGCCGCCTTTAACGTCTCATATTCCGTCCTGACAGCCAGCGCCTGGTTATACTCCCTGGACGCGGTTTCCAGACAGGCAGAGTAATGATTGACATACTGCATGGCTTCGTCATAATTTTTGACCGCCTGGGCGTAATCGCTCTGGGATTTCTGTATGGTCTGCATGGTGGCGTCGATGCCGTAGCCCTCCGCCTTTGCCTGTAATTCACTTTCCCTGCTGATTTCCTCCAAAGCCTCCAGATTGTAGGTCATCAGCACATCGCCGGATTTTACCACGTCTCCCGGCGTTACCTCCACCGTTGCAATCTCTCCTGCCACCGGCGCGAAATAAACCTTTGTCTCCTCCGTCATGACCGTGCCTGAAAAATCCATCTGCTGCACCAAATCCCCGCCGGAAACCGTAGCCACGGGCACGGGCACCGCCATGGACATGTTGCCCACAGCCCTGATAATTACGTTTAAAACAAGGATTCCCACCACCACCAGGGCGGCAGTCACAATAAGCCATTTTCTTTTCTTAATCCACTTCATTTTCGTAGTCCCTCTCAATCTTTCCGTCTTTTATCCTGATAACCCTTTTTGCCTGGGCGGCAATTTCATTGTCGTGGGTAATGAGGATGACTGTCCTGCCTTCTTTATGCAACTCCTTTAATATCTGTATGATTTCCTTGCTGGAGCCGGAGTCTAAGTTGCCCGTAGGCTCATCCGCCAGTATAACAGGCGGCGCCTGGGCTATCGCCCTTGCAATGGCGACTCTCTGCTGCTGCCCGCCCGACATTTCCGACGGCTTATGCCCCATTCTCTGGGAAAGCCCCACCTTTTCAAGCGCCTTTACTGCCAGCTCATGACGCTCCCTTCTGCCGATTCCCCGATAAAGCAGGGGCAGCTCCACATTTTCCACCGCCGTAAAGCTGGGAATCAGGTTAAAACCCTGAAAAATGAAGCCGATTTCCTGATTGCGGATGTCGGAAAGCTCGTCATCCGTCAGGTGGGAAACATTCTGCCCGTTTAAAATATATTCCCCGCTGGAGGGAATATCCAGACAGCCCAGCATATTCATCAGGGTGGATTTACCGGAGCCTGACTGTCCGATAATCGCCACATATTCTCCCTTATGGACCGAGAGGCTTACATGGTCCAGGGCGCAGACTTCATTTTCCCCCGGATTATAAACCTTGCACAGGTTCTCAATCTGAATCAAAATACTCACAAGCAACATTCCTCCTGTATTGTTGTATTATTGCATTAATGTATTATTTGATTAATACACTATTACTTTTTCCCCTTCTTGTCAAGCACGAAACCTAATCCTGGCAACATTATAAATGCCCTAAGACTTCCCTTCTATATGACAGGACTTACATTTCTTATGCCGGAACTTACATTTTTGTAACATACAGCTGCCAAAAGGGCTTGTAATTAATATATATCTATATTATTATTTTTGAATAGGTAGAGGAGGAAGAAAAATGGCAACAACAACTGATTTTATGGAATATGTTTGCGACAGGATAAAGAACTGCGGCAGCATCCGTTACCGCAAGATGTTCGGGGAATATATGGTCTATGTAAACGATAAGCCCATCCTGCTTGTCTGCGACAATACTGTTTATGTAAAAAATTTAGACTGCATCAGGGAAAAAATGACGGAAGCTTCCGCCGAACTGGCTGCTCCCTACGAAGGCGCCAAAGAGCATTTTATCCTGGATACGGATAATACGGCGTTTTGTATGGAAATTATAGGGATTCTGGAAAAAGTAACGCCGGTGCCCGTCCCCAAAAAGAAAAAAAGCGCCGGACAGGGTTGACATCACTTTTCTTTTGCACTACACTATAGGCAAATAAGGCAATTCTTCGGGGTTGGGTGCAATTCCCTACCGGCGGTAATGCGAAAGCTAGTCCGCGACCCATGTAAATGGCTGATTTGGTGCGATTCCAAAACCGACAGTACAGTCTGGATGAGAGAAGAAAGTCAGGCAAATCCAATTTTTATTGATTTGGCTTTTTTGCATGAATGGAAAGCATATCTGCTTTTAACGCCCCGATGAATATTCATCAGGGCATTTTTTATGCAAAGAACCGGGAAACAGGCTTTTCCGGTTGCGAAGAATCGTCCTTACAAATATGCACTCATGCAGCCGCAAAATTCTAAAGCCCTCTAGGGCGTCGGTTGTATGACCGCATCAGATTAGTAGGAGGAGATTACAGTAATGAATGAAACAACCATGACACAAGCAGTTACCAGCAAATCGTCCGCAACAGGGGACACTTTTACCAAAGGCACTTCCGGCAAAGGGACAAACATCCGCAAAATCACGGGAACCGGTATGCTTTCCGCCATTGCATATGCGTTGATGTTTCTGGAATTTTCCGTACCCTTTATGCCAAGCTTCATCAAAATGGATTTATCCGAGCTTCCCGCTTTAATCGGCGCCTTTGCTTATGGACCCATAGCAGGCGTTATTATCTGCCTGATTAAGAATCTGCTTCATCTGTTCCTATCCAGTACAGGCGGAGTCGGCGAGTTAAGCAATTTCCTCTTAGGGGCATCCTTCGTGCTGGTGGCAGGACTGGTATACAAATTGAAAAAGAACCGCAAAAGCGCCCTCGCCGGTTCCATTGCCGGCGCATTGATTATGGGAGTTTTCAGCGTATTTTCCAACTATTTCCTGGTTTATCCCATTTACTACAACTTTATGCCCCAGGAAGCTATTCTGGCTGCATACCAGTTGATTTTCCCAGGAGTCAACAACATCATGGAATGTTTAATCGTATTTAATATGCCCTTTACCTTTTTGAAGGGAATTTTGAGCGTTGTGATTACGTTTCTGATTTATAAGAGATTGTCGCCGGTTTTGAAGGGGACGCATTAGGACGGAAAACAGCCGCCGCCATGACGCTGTCCATGTGCGGCGGCTGGAAGTGTCCGATTTGGGGCGTGAGCGGAAGTGAGTTTATTCCCTTCATCAGCGCAAGCCGTTTATATCATGTTAATTTAGGCTTGATAAAGAGCGCATGACTAAATCCACATCTTTATTTTCCAATTCATGGATGATATGCAAATAAGTCTTCTGCGTCGTTGTCATACTGGAATGTCCCAATCTTTGCGCAACGCTTGCAATAGATACTCCGGCAAAAAGCAGGAGCGATGCATGGGTATGACGCAAGCCATGTATGGATATAATGGGCACTCCGGCATTTTTACAATGCCTCTCCAATATACAATTAACAGTGGAATTGAAAACATCCTTTTTTACAAAAATAGGTTCATTTTCCGGCAATCCCTTAATCAGCTCCGAAAACTGTACAATTAACTGCCAGTCAATCTGTATTTTGCGAACCGAAGACTTGTTTTTGGTGGGCATAAAGCCACCTCTTCCTTTATAGTCCCATGTTTTACTGATTGACAAGGATTGATGCGGAAAATCAAAATCCTTTGGCGTTACTGCAAGCGCCTCTGAAAACCGCATTCCCGTTTTTGCGACTAACAAAATAAACCAGTCCCAATTAATATCATTGGAAAGCTCCAAGTCACTTAAAAGCTTATGCAGCTCAAACTGATTCAAATATTTAATTTTCTTCTCCCTTGGCTGCTTTCCCTTTATAATCGCTTTACGTGTAGGGTCTCTTTCAATCAAGCCTTCATCCACGGCATCTAAAACGGCACCTTTTAATTGATGATGAAAATCCATTGTAGTCTGCCGCTCATGATATTCGGCATAATCATTGAGCAGCTTCTGGTAAGTAATCCTTGACATATTTTCCATTGTAAGCCGCGGCGCCAGTCTTTGAATCCAGGATAATGTAAGTAAATACTTGTCCATTGTGACCTTTCTTATTGCACCTTCTTTATATACATTTATCCATTCTTTATAATATTCACAGAATAAATCCGCTTTTGTAAAATGCTCTAACATAAAAATCCTCCTTTCTCTTTTTGACGGCTTACGCTGATGAAGGGTTATAAGGTGGTCGAGTCCAGTTAAATACTTGCCAATTTTTTGTTGCTCCTCTTTCTTGGTTGGATGTCGAAACTCCATATTTTTAATTGCCGTTCCAGAAGTTAATGCTCTTGTTGTCATAGAACTCTTTTTAACCATTTCATTTCTAAAGGTATCTGTAAAAAATACATACTTCTTAAAAAATATATCTAAAGGTTCTTTATCAAGAATCGTTCTTCCCCTCAATACAAATCCGCTAAACACAGTATTTTCTGGATCTTCTAGCATAACAGAAGGATACCCAATTTCATCAATCGTTTCTGATGTTCGTGTAAAAAACAAATCGCCTTTTTTCACTTCATAATTTTTGATTTCAGTACGTCCAAGAGTAACTTTTCCCTTTAATTTATGTGGATAAATTCCTCTATTATGAAACACATCTGTAAAATTCACAATCGGTGTACCTTCTCCAAAATATTCTTTGCCTTTGTTCAATCCATTCTTAAAGTCATAATACTCCCCAACCTTACGCTGTTCCCAATCATAACTAACAATTTAATATATCGACAAGCTGTCTACTCTCATTTTTACATTTTCTTTCCGTTTAGACACAATAAAAGCATCTACCATTTTGATAGATGCTCCCAACGACCTTAAATTACACCTGAAGAACATATTGCGTTTCCATATCATTCTCATTCTTTACTTTTACTAACTTTTCACGATAAACCGCCTCCAGGTTGCTCCAAAACCGGGCAGGAACACCCAATACCATTTCCAACCGGACTGCCATATCAGAAGTCAACGGAACTTCGCCATTCATAAGCCTACTGATATGTTTTTCAGATATCTCCATCCTTTTTGCAAATTCTTTTTGACTCATACCCCTATCTAAAAGCTGTTCCTTAATGGTTGCCCCCGGCGGCATCGCTACAAAGCTTCGACTCTTTTCCATAATGACTCCTCAAACTATAAACTCCCCTGTATATAAATCAATAAACTGGTCCAATTTCAATTCCGCTTTAAATTCTTTCCCATACTCCCCACTTCTGGTCTGGTTATCATACTTGAACGCTATATTGCAATATTTCCCGGCGTCTGTTTTTCTAATAAGCCCATTATCCATAAAGAATTTTAATACTCTTTTGTGTGCTTCCATATCATCCCCACGCAGATAGAAACAACATACGCCCTTTGGGGCATCAGAGTGTTTTGCCTCCAGCACAATGCCTTTTTCTACCGCCTCTTTGCACATTCTTGCCGCAAAATCCTTATTATTAAAAAAGTGCATCCACTTTCCACATTTATCCTCAGGCAGTTCATCATGAGCATTTGGTTTCTTGTAAACAACCCAGCCCATAAAAGAGAAAACAGTCACATCTTTCGCCTCTCCCCTAAAAAATGGTAAATCAGGCATTTCTGCAACCATGTCCAATTCCTGATGGTTTTCAAGCTGATTTTCCAGATAATTTATTTCCACAGGTTCATTGACACTTGCCGATTTCTCCGACGGGTCAATATCAAATTCGCCTTCAATGATAAATCTGCGTAACAAATCATCCACTTTCATATTTACTTTAAATACAGGTACTTTTTTACCTTCCGTTCTTTCAAAAAACTCAGCTGCTTTAGCCCGGTCTATATCTGCTTTCAAATCGTCAAATCTGCCAAATTCATTGATATTATCAGAGGTAACCTTAACCGCCAATAATGCGTTCAGCTTCTTTTCATCCAGCCCAAAGGCGTTTACAACCTTCATAACCTGTTCATTTTTTGCCCGGGACATATATTCTGTAATGTAATCTTTCAGACTTTTGCCCTCTTCTACATATACATCGCCCGTCTGTACATCATGCAGAAAAACATTGGCATACTTCTGTTCTTCCTGGGTTAAAGTGGCAAAGGTAGCGTGCAGGTCATTTAACGCCTGTTCTACCGCTTCCCTGGACACGCCCTCCTGCACCAGCAGCTTACGGTATTTCTCAAACCTGGAGTTCATATAATCATTGTCTATCAATCCCGTATCTATTTCCGTCAGATGCCCGTCCAAATCAAAGGGAATATCCTCTTCTGCCCTTTTACCGTCTTTATCAAATAATTCTTTATATCTTAATAACAAAACCTTATAAGTATTTTCATCTAAAAGCATGGTAACCTTAGATACTGCTCCGGTTTCTTTATCCTTAAACTCATATTCTTTTTGTTTCCACAGAAACCCTTGTATTTTGGCTGCCGTCAAACAATCATGAAACATTTTAAATGATACCGCAAACTTCGCTGTTTCACTGATTTCTCCAGGCAGCCTTGAAAAATCCGGAACTCCGGCATTTTTAAACACATCGCAAATATCCTCATATAACCGGTTCATTTTATTTAAATTGCTTTCCAGCTTCTGGACAAACAGACCGATTTCCTTATCGCCGGAATACAGTTTAACCGCTAATTCTATGTTGCGTTTCATCGTATGGGGATATCTGTAATATCTAATATTTCCAAATGGCTTTTCATGCTGGTCAAACAAACGGTTAGTCCTGGAAAAAGCCTGTATGATTGACTCATAGCGCATTAATTTATCCAGGTATAATGTATTAATCCACTTTGAATCAAATCCCGTAAGCATCTGGTCCACTACAATCAACAAATCAATCTGTTGGTCAGGGGTTCTGCTGACGGCTATATACTGGTCCTTATGCGCCAATCTTGACGCAATGTCCTTCTTCATTCTCTGATAGGTCGGAATGGTAAATTTCTGGTCATATCTATCATTATAGTCCTTGATTATCTCCACAAGCCCATCTTCTTTGAAAGCAGCGCCTTCATTATTATCAATATTTTCATCAAAGATTGCAGTAACCTTCAGTGTATCACTCTCTTTTTTTATCAATCTGTAATATTCTATTGCCTCATGTATACTGCTTGTGGCAAATATGGCATGAAATTTCCCTGACATACTCAATGTGGCGAAATTATCCAAAATATTTTTAACCACTTGCTTTTGATGCTCTTTCTCCTGATACTGGCTTTTAGGAACATAATCCTCAATTCCTTTTATGTAATCCCCCGTTTCATTACGATAGCCTGCCATGGGATGAAGGGACTTGTTCATATACTCAAGATAAACTTCCTTTTTCTTTTCATCCGCAAGGGCTTCACTTTCTGTAGAAGCCTTGGCATGATAAAGCGCAACCTCCTTTCTGACTTTTGCATCATCAAAGGTTGTGACCATAACCTGGTCAAATCCAAGGACATTTTTATCCCTGATACCATCTGCTATGCTGTAGCGATGAAGTTCATCCCCGAAAATGGAAGCCGTTGTATTCATTCTCTTTTGGTTTTCTTCATGAATCGGCGTTCCTGTGAATCCAAAAAACATGGCATTTGTAAAGGTATGCTTTATCCCTGCCAGCATATCCCCAAAGGTTGACCGATGGCACTCATCCACAATAAATACAATCCTTTTAGAATTGATGATTTCAATATCTTTAGCATTTATCCCCGCTTCATTCAGCTTAATATTGCTCATCTTCTGAATAGAAGTGACAATCAGGGTATCCGCCGGGGCACTGCTTTTCAATTTTGTAATGAGAACTCCTGTATTTTCCGTAGCCTGCACGCTGTCTTTTTCCTCTGCAAATCCCCTGTATTCGTTTAGGGATTGTGTGCCAAGCTCAATCCGGTCCATTAAAAACACTACTTTTTCCGCATCCTTGGAATTGGCAATCAACTGGGCAGATTTAAAACTGGTCATAGTCTTTCCCGAACCTGTCGTGTGCCAAATGTATCCGCCAAGGGTATCATCCTTTGTCCACTCAGATTTTGTAACCTTATCCGATATTTTGCTTGCCGCCCAAAACTGGTAGCTCCGCATTACCTTCAACACGCCATCCGTATTATCTGCAACGGTATAATATCCTATCATCTGGTGCGCCATCGGAATTGACAGCAATGTATCCGCTATATCCTTCCAGTCATTGATAGGGTCGTTATTAAAGTTTGCCCAATGAAAATAGAAGTCTTTATTAAACTTTCCATCCGGACCCGGATTTGCAAAATATACTGTCTCATCAGGGTTCATTGCCACAAATATCTGTACCAGTGAAAACAAGCCGGTAAACACACCCTCATGGGCATACTTTTCTATCTGACTGCACGCTTTACTTATGGGAATCCCCGTTTTTTTCAACTCAATATGTATCACAGGCATCCCATTTATGAGGAGCGTAATATCTCCCCTTCTGTCGTTTAATATACTGTTTTTTCTCAGGAATTTCGGCTGTATTGCTATTTGATAGCGGCTTTGTCCCGCTGCAATTTCCTGCTTATTATAGATTATCATACTTACTTCTTTACCAAAGTGGTCTGTATCTTTCGGGTTATCCCTTTTTATGGATACACTTCCTCCATTGATAAATCCGTTTATTTTCAGAGGTGTCCTCAAAATCTTAATCTGTTCAATAATCTGCTGCATTTCTCCCCTGGTCAAAGGACAATTATTTAACCGATTAATGTTTTTATTATTTTCAAAAAGAATATCCGCCCAATTTTGTATCAATTCCTCTTCTGTCGGATACCACAACGGCTCCCCATCCCACCCCTTCGTGCGAAGTACGTTTACCAATGCAGTTTCAAAGTCGGATTCTTTGTTAAATATCATGTGCATCCCCCTGTTTTATCTTAATCATCTACTTGCTTTCACATTTTCATTTTAAGGATGAGGGCAAGCATCTCAAGATTTTATAATGCCATTATTATACGAATTTTTTGTCTAATTGTCCTTTGATATCTTCTCCCAAATCATCTGCTCTATATCCATGGTAATCTATATCTCTTTCATTTTGAAAGGCATAATAATAACCGTTTTTCTTAGCATATAATCTTCCCTTGATTTCAATCGCTTTATTCAATAAAATCTGGGCTTCTTCATTCTGTAAATCCATTCGGCTTCCAACTTTTCCTTTTCCATATGGATTATCTCTATTCGGTTTATGCTTTTTATCATTTGAAACATATCTTCTAATCCCCAATTCTTTTCTGTAATAATTGATGTGCTCTTCTTTAGAGAGATTTTTTATATCTATTTCTTTTCCTTCTATGCTTCCTTTTACCACTGGTGTCTCGAATAATTTATGCGACAACAAACTTATTAATATATTATTCATTGCATATGTACATATCACTGACTCCTTGCCATCAATCTGACAAGGAGTCCCTTCTTCTGCACAATATGTTCCCTGATTTGTTAACAAGCTAAGCAAAAAAGTTCTCTCTTCTCTTGTCTGAAAATTTTGTAACAGTTGAACCAACTTATAATCGGGGCTTATTTCCTTTTGTATATCAATAATTCCTGTTTTTATTTCACAGATATTGGTTACTTCTTCTCTTTTTATTCGCTTACAAATATCAAGAAATCTGTGTACATATTCTATTGCAAGTTCTCTTGTGGCAAATGGATATTGGAATGAAATATCATTGATTACTGCTATCATTTTTAGCACCGCCTTACAACAACTCCAAAAGTGCATTATCCCATTCATCAAAAAATCCTTCTGGCCATTCATCTAATCGACCATTCTTATCTAACACCGGACATATCACTTTATGTTTATAAGAATCATTTATGTTTTTATAAAAATAAAAAAACTCAGTATTTGTAGGCTTTATCTTTCCTTTTTTCACAGCAATGCGAATTCCGTTCAGCACATGATCACTATGCGTCTCAACAATAACTTGGACTCCTCCCGCCCCAACAGCCGCTAATAATTCTCCTAGCATTCTCTGCCCCTTTGGATGAATATGAGCTTCCGGATTTTCAAGCAGGATAATATCTCCTGGTTTTGCAGATACTAAAGTAACCACTACCGGAAGTACATAAGTGATACCAAATCCGACATTAATACTTTTATATGAATTTGTTTTTTCTCTTCCCTCAATATACTCATACTTTAATTCCGCCGTTCTGGAAGATGCATTAATAGTAATTATCGGCGATATCCCCGGCGATATCATATCCAACCATGCTGTTACCTGGTCTGTAATTGTCCTTTTGTTTCCAATTAATATTGAGTGATTTGTCACATCATCTCCGCCATGCAATTTCAAATATTGAATAGCAAACTCTCCATTTTTTGCAAAGTATCTTTCAGACACTTCTTTTTCGTTCTCAATATGATAAAGGAATTGTGGTTCAATGCGATATGCAGATAAATAGTATAAATGATCTGCCCATGCCACACACAAATCTTTATTCACGTTTTTATCCATCTGCTTTAAAGATAAGACATCTGCTTCCGACTGATACTCAACAAGATATCGTTCCTCCGTATCCTCCGTCCAAACACTAATACCTATTTCATCTTTCTCGGCTTTTTCAAATAAAATATCCTGTCCAACACCGAGATCTACATATTTTCCTTTTAATGACAACATCTGCTCTGACGCAATGCTTTTTTGAGACTGCCCTAAAAGCAAGATACTTTGCATAACTGTTGACTTCCCCATCCCATTTAATCCTGTCAAAATATTTACGTTAGAAAATCTCAATTCAATCTCGTCAAAGCACTTAAAATTTTTAAGAATTAATCCTTTAAACATAAAAACTCCTTCACAAATTTTTGACATATATCAACTCTTTTTATAAGCGAATACTGATCCCCTGCTTTTAAAGTAACTGAGAAATCACTACTTGCAAGAATTTTTCCAAATTCAACTACAAATTCATCCTTATTTCTCTTTACTTTTTCCAACTGCATATTATCCAATTCACTAAAACAGATTGCCCATATTTCAAAAATAGCTTTATTAATTGGACCTCTCCGAAAATCCTTATTATACTTTCTAAAAGCATATTTTCCAAAAACTTCTTTGCACACATTCATAACCCGTACAAATCGTTCTGTAACACGAGCAATATCTGTTTCATTAAAATTATTTGCTTTTTTTAACCCCTTTATTAGGAAATTATCAATATTTCCTTTATATTCCTTCTTATAATCTAACTCAGTAAAAGAAAGAAACCTCAATGCATATTCACGATCCAACATCCGCTCCGATTTTACTGCAAATTGAGTAGCTTCTTTAAACTCCTTTTGCTCTGCCAGTTCTTTTATTAAATCTGTACCCTTTCCCGAATACAAAGCTTGCCTAATTTCTTGATCATTTAGTGGAATTCCGCCCGTATTAATTCTCTGAAAAATATTAAATACAACTTCATCAGGAGTTCCTTGTGTAACAGTGTATGCGACAATGGAAGACTCTTTGATTCTTCTGATATATTGCCTTGGCAAATCATCAAAGGTTTTTCCATTAAAATCTGTCAGATATTGCATACCTTTAAAGCTGCACTTTTTTCTTACTCCATCTTCTTGTTTGTTACCCACAAGATAATTCTGAAATGCAGTAAGACGTTGCAAACCATCTATTACAATCCACTCATCTTCCCTAGATGCGTCAAAATAGAATGCTGGAAGCGGTATTTTTAACATTAATGATTCAATTAACTGACTCTGTTTTTCTTCATCCCATAGTCCACCATTTCTTTGAAATGCTGGAGTCAGATCAAATTCACGGTTTTCTAATCGATCCATTATATTTGAAATACTAGTTGGAACCTGCGTAATATTAACATCAGAAGGAATAAATTTATCCGGTTCGTCCATATCTGCTTTATATCCTTCATCCATATCCAGTGGAAGAATTCTTATTCCCTGTTGTTGTAACTGATGAAGCGCCCTATTCAACAAATCTTCATCGACTCCATTTTTCTTGTTCTTTATGATATCTTGAACAACAAATAGGCTAATTTCATTATTGTTTTCTTCCGCAAAATTTATAATTTCTTCTATACGGTCTGATATAGTCTGTAAATTTTTCATAACCACTCTTTTCTTTTATGCATAAATTCAATTTACTAGTGTTTAATTCACTATATCATAAATTTTAAAGCATGAAAATAAAGAATTCACTTATCAAATAATCTCCAAGCATTTTTTCTTTCTCTTTTTAACAGTTCGAATTTTTCTTACATTAGTGTTTCACTTATGGCTTATCTGTACATGACTTGCAAATTTTAATGATATTCAAAAAGCTCTTTAATACGAACATTTTCTCAAGCATAGATTTTTTGATATTTTTCAGCTTTTCCAACTGTCGCTGATGAAGGGTTATAAGGTGGTCGAGACATTGAAAAAATACTCCCATTTGCTTTTGTTCATCCATACATGGGAGAAAAATTTCCATAGCTTCAATATCGCCAGCATTATATGATGGTAATGCTCCAACTTGTACTAATGAAGTTAAATCAACCGTTTCAAACAATGCTTTTGCAAAGTCTGCATCCCACCAAGTTTCACTTAAGGAATAGAACATTGTATTATTGTCCAACAGGAACGGAAAACGGCATAAACGCTTGCGATTCAACATTACAGCAGCACCTACCTTGGCAAAAAATATTGCTGGTAAGGCTGTCACGGGGTTCCACCTGTGAGCAACTATCTGCATCTCCGATACATAATTGTTAGCACGACACATCTCATTCTCGTTTCCGTCCAAGTTCATATCAGATACCTTAAAGAATGGAATACCAATTACACCACCTTGTTCAGCATCGGGGAAGCTTACCCCTGACTGTGCTTTCCCCACTTCCCCCAGCTTACGCTGTTCCCAAGTTATCTCTGCCCAATTACAAATTTACTATAACAATCTAGTCTTTCCTACCCTGCCAGTTCTCTATCAATCAAATCACGTTCATTTTCTATTAAATCTTCCGCCAAATATTTGAAATCCATGTTTTCTATTCCATATTCTCTATTTTCTATTTGACGACAAAGTCTGCTCTTATAATAAATATCCATACTTTTTCTCCAATCTATCTCCAAACACTTCGCAAGATATTCAATCAATCGCTCTTCAAGGCTTTGTACATAATACATATCAACATTTAATCTGCTTTCCATTTACATTTCTACCTCATAACTTTTCAAAAATTTTAAAGTTGCATCAATAACTTCTTGCTTTACCAAGCAAATCTGATTATTTTTCTTATAATACCTTAATTCCCGTATTGTACGCTCTTTATCCCAAATTCCTTGAAAATACATATCCACAGTCTTAAAAACATCATCATTTGCCACATTACCTATAACTATATCATACCCCTCATTTATTGTCTCTCCTCGTCTGCAAGCACAAACAAAGTCTAACCATTCCTCATCTAAGTCGAATTTTAACACTTTATAATTTCCAGAATCAATTTGCAAATCATAGCAATTCACGACGGGCATCTCCTTCCGCCTCATACTCTTCCTAATTGCCCATTTCTCTGCCTGCTCCTTGATTGATGTAACGTAAAAACCCTTGCCAAAATCAAGATACTTTTTGGAATGATAAACATCTGGACATCTTATTTCTTCAATAGTTCCATGATAAACAATCAAACCAATTCCCCCTTTTCTCTTACAAATTCAGTAATATCCTCAATCAGATATTCCTTTCCCAAAGTGTGCAGCGTATCATAACAAGGCACAATATATCCGTCCAAAACATCAGTCCGCATTAAAATGTCATATACTTCTACTGGTTTTTTACACCATGCGTCCGATAAAGAATGTATTAAAAAGATAACAAGCCCTAATTCATTTTGACCTTCCAAAAAATCACTTCCTTTATTCAATAACAATTATCTTTCCTTGCCAACGTCTCCTTTTGCAACCTCAATTCCGGCAGCTGACGATTTACCCTTCAATACTTGACGGTTCAAGCAGAAAATCATAAATATTTAAAGTTAAAATTCCATGTTCATTATAATGCTTCGGAACGATATCCCTTGTTATAATGATTTTCTTGAAGGAATCGTCTATTTTACGGAATGGTCTTGTTTCCTGTATCAACTTTTCCTCATCAGGAATGGAATATGCCGACTGAATATAATATCTCACAGAACCCAGATTGCATACAAAATCAACTTCCAACTGTTTTCGTGTTACCTTTCCATTCTTATTCTCCGCTATCGTCACAACACCCACATCAACACTGTAGCCACGCATACGAAGTTCATTGTAGATTACATTTTCCATTGCATGGGGCTGCTCAAACTGGCGAAAGTCAATTCGTGCATTGCGAAGTCCCAGGTCTGAAAAATAATATTTTTTGGGAGTTTCTATATATGCCTTTCCCCGGATATCGTATCTCTGTGCTGATTCAATCAAAAAGGAATCCTCAAAATAATCAAGATATTTTTTAACGGTATTTGAAGTGATTTTTGATTTTTTCACTGTCCTGAAAGTATTTTTCAATTTCTCCGGATTGGTCAAAGAACCGATAGACGAAGAAAGAATATTTAACAAATCTTCCAACTCGCCTGGATTTCTTACTTTATTGCGGTTGTAAATATCCCTGATATATATTTCACTAAAAAGATTTTTGAGGACTGCCGCCTTATCATTGGCATCCTCGCGAAGAACTACCAGCGGAATCCCGCCATACAGCATATACTCCGATAATCCCTCGTATTTATCCCCTTTATAAACTGACATAAACTCAGAGAAATTCAGCGAGTACATATGAATCTCGTCGCCACGTCCCGCAAACTCCGTGATGATATCCTTTGATAAAAATTTAGCATTACTGCCGGTTACGTAAACGTCGATATTGTCTTTACGAAGATAACTATTCAGTACAGACTCAAAGCAATCCAGCATTTGCACTTCATCCAAAAGAAGATAATACATCCCTTTGTCCGTCGTTTTGGAACGGATATATGCCATGAATTTTTCGGGGTCAATCCGCCTTTTCCCCTTTTCAACTTGAATAAGGTTTTCCCCAATAAGGTAAAGGTCATCGGCGGAATCAAACGCAAATCGGATAATATGATTCTTATCTACTCCACTTTCAATGAGATAATTATAAAAAATGGTATTTAACAGATAGGACTTGCCACATCTTCGGATTCCGGTAATGACCTTTATTAATCCATTATTTTTTCTGCTTATCAGCTTATTCAGGTAGAAATCTCTTTTAATTTCCATGCAAATCGCTCCTTAGCGAAAGATTTTTGCAACTACATACATTTTTCTTTTCTATCGTACCACAATTTAACAAAGGAATCAACTTTGCAGGTTGGTTTGTTTGGCAAAAGAGTTTTGCAATTTTATATTCCCTTCTTTTCTTCTAATGCATATTAAATATTGTCAATATATAGCTTTTCCAAAAAATCTCTTTGTTGCACATTACTCATTATCTTTAATTTCCCAGTGCCCGCTAAAGCCACGTCCGATAAAACTTACATTATCCATTTCTTTTATATGGCGTTCGATAGAAAAAGGGAGAGTAGAAGAAACGTGCGTTTTTCTCTTGCGCTCTGCTACCGGATATGCTATATTATAGACAGAAAAGGGAAAGCCATAGAAGCGGCTCTACCCCTTCACAATGAACAAACTAAATAGATTTTACAATCCAACAGCCGTCACTATTGGCAGTAGTGGCGGCTATTTCTTTCCCTTAAAAATCTGATAAAGCAGACTGATAAGGGCAACAATGAACGTACAGAACAAAAAGAAATCCTGATATGTAATCATTGCATCGCCCTCCTTTCTTTCGTCTAGAGGGCTACTTAAACCCTCCGCAAAAAACAAGAGGGGTAAAGCCGCCTTTGGCTCTATGGTTTCCCATGAATGGAGTATAGCACACATTTCCGTGTCAGGCAATTACAATATGCCGCTTTTCTGCTGACTGGAATAATTCAGCTTTGCACAGTTCCTGCAGCAATAGTGTTTATGGAAATCGTACAAATACCGCACACGCCGCCTGTGCGTCTTATTATGCCCTCCGTTCCCATAGCCGCTCATATTGCGCCTTTTCCCGATCTTTTGCAAGCCGCTCCTGCACGATACGGTTTACATCGTTATGCGTGAAAGTTCTTTCCCCTGCTCCCTGATTTGTAAATGGGTCTGTGTTTTGATTCTGATTCATGTTTTCTGTGTTCATAATTCATCCTATTTTTACGCCATAGTAGGCTGTTTTTCCGGCAAATAGAAAAGGCGTGAGAAATCCCACTCGTTTCAGAGTAAAACTTCCCACGCCTGTATACGGCTTCCGTCCGGCTTGCCGCCGTCCGGGGTACTGCTGTATTCTGTTTGCCTTACTGATATTATATCATGGGATGGCAGATATACAATGTTTTCTGTCTTTGCGGAAATATGATATTAACGAATTTTTCTTATACAAACATCTTTTCAAGCATAGATTTTTTGATATTTTTCAGCTTTTCCAACTGTCGCTGATGAAGGG
>N._stephensi_709_foregut__coassemble_137_pt1 | contig 29757 bp, 40 predicted proteins | sample N__stephensi_709_foregut__metabat2_low_PE_012 | metagenome-assembled genome bin N | reverse complement strand
AAACGGTTTTAAAAGCGGACAGCAAACAAATTCTCCTAATCCGGCAAAAGCATGGGCAAACCTTCCGGAAACAATAGAGATAGCTTCAGAGCGATTAAAGGGTGTGCAGATAGAGTGTTTACCGGCTTTAGAATTGATAAGCAGGTATGATACGAAAGATGTATTCATGTACATAGACCCTCCATACCTGCATGGTACCAGAAAGAATTATCTGTATAAGTATGAAATGGCAGATAGTGAACATGAAGAGCTTTTAAAAGCATTGATAAAACATCCGGGAAAAGTTCTTATATCGGGATATGAAAGTGAAATGTATAACGATTATCTTTATGGATGGAATAAGGCATATAAAAGCACCAGAGCGGAAGGAGGTCTGGCAAGAATGGAAGTGTTATGGATGAATTACAAGAAAGATGAACAAATCAGTATATTTGATTTTGTAGAAATATAAAGAGCAGCCGGCTGCCAAGTGTTCTACGGGAATATCACAAAGTTTGAACCTAGACACTGGCAGTACAGACAAGCCGCACTCCTCCCGGAACCGATGCCCTTAAGGGTATTTATGCCCTTTAGGGTATTATACAACGAGGAAGTGTGGGGTGCAAGGAAAGGAGAACAAACAAAGATGAAAAAATCAATCTTAGTATTTGATACACCGGATAGCTGCAATGAATGTTGTTTAAGTATGGAACATTCTGCACAGTTAAATTCTAACATTTGCAGGGCTAAAGAGAAGTACAGTTTTAATCCTGACAGCAGCACAAAGCCCGGCTGGTGTCCGCTAAAAGAAATCCCGGAGAAAGAAAAATCTGAAGACAGCATGGATGAATATGACGATGGATTTGTAGCCGGCTGGAATGCCTGTATTGATAAAATTTTAGATACAGAGGAAATAAGCGAAGGGGAAGAATCACAATGCAGATGATGGGGAACGAATACAGAAACAATAAAAAATTCCGTGACTATGTAGATAAATACTGCACAAAGCACGGAATATCAGTGGCAGAGGCATTACAGCATGATCTGGTGCGCCGGATATTTTTAATGAATACGGATGTTTAGGAGGACAGCCATGAAGAGATTAACAATGGATAAAGAAGTAACGGAAATGACTATGATAGAGCTGGCGCATAATTGCTGTTATGAAAAAGACGGGGCGGCAAGGTACAGGGATTATGGATCAGATATGGATGCAAGGGAACTGACCATAAAGCTGCTTGATGAATATGTAAACATTCCAAACGAATTTACCTGTGATGAAGATTTCGACAGCTTTATCATGGATGCCATGCAGTATGGGATAGGCAACATACTTGGACTAATTGCAGTATTTTACCGGAACTTATGGGCAATGGCTGAATTGCGGGAGCGGCTCAAAGAATACGAGGATTTAGGCTTGGCATCTGACCAGCTAAAAGAAATGGATAAGCGGTATACCGAGAAATGCGGACAGATAAAAGAAATAGTAAAGCGCCTGGAAAAAGAAGCGGATAATGCAAGAGCAGGCGGACACCCGGAAATATCCGGAGCCTATATCAGGGCAATTTACATCATAAAAGAGATAGCGGAAGGATGCCCAAAGCTGGATGATGATAAGCTGGTTGATTTGGCAGTTAAGGCGGCAGGGCATGGAAAGGAGTAAGGGGATGAGCAGAGAAATATTATTCCGTGGAAAACGGATTGATAACAAATGGGTAGAGGGAAATTATGCATCTGATTGTGTAGAAGATAAAGAGAAAGCATATATAATCTGCGGCATCGAAACAGACAGCCCGGACGGCGAAAATGCAAGTTTATACGCCTTGGGTTGGTATGAGGCAGACCCATCCACCGTCTGCCAGTACACCGGCTTGAACGATGCATGTGGCGATAAAATTTTTGAAGGGGATATCTGTACGGTTGCCGGAGAAGACGGATATTTTGTTGTTGAATGGGACAAGGATGAGGCAAGGTTTATCCTGTTTGGGGAGGATTTAGTGGTTAATTTCAGTAATTTTCGGGGGAATGATTGTGAGATTGTTGGAAACGTATCTGACAATCCCGAATTAGCGAAAGGAGGGCACAGATGGCGCAAAGTGAAGTTATGGATTTAAGGAAACGGCAGGAAAACGGCGGCTGGATCCCATGCAGTGAGCGATTGCCGGATGAATCCCTAAACAGTGTACCTGGATGGGAAAATACAGTCAGTACCAGAACCTTGTAAAACCTAATCCCCTTGCACGCCCACAATAACATAAATACCATTATCTGTATCAAAAAAGGAAGGAGGTACAGGTAATGACCAATAAGGATTTATGCCGCATAGGCAGCAGGTTAAGGGAAGCAAGGCAGGCAAAACATCTGACCCAGGCACAGCTTGCAGAGATGTTAGACAGAAGCACCGCTTACATCGGAATGATTGAGCGTGGGAAAAGGCTTCCAAGCCTTATGACATTTCTGGATATTCTGGAAGTGTTAGAGGTAACAGCCGATTCTATCCTGTGTGATGTAGTAAACTACGTCAGCAAATCCCGTCTGGCAGAGTATGACAAAGCTATAGAAGCCCTGCCAAAGAAGGAACGAGACAAGCTTTTTAAGGTACTGGATGTGCTTCTTGAAAAGAGCTAAGTAAGTGAAGGGGATAATAAGGAAAAGCGGTTCGGCTTGAGTGTTGGACCGCAATTCCCCTTTACGTAGGAATGATAATACGGTAATAGGATAGGAAAGTAAAGGATGCAGGAAAAAGATGGAAAATGAATTAAGAAAATGCCCGTTTTGTGGAGAAAAAGCAATTTTTAAGACAAGCAGTAATTCATCATCAAATCATGGAGTCGGATTTGAATTTAAAATTGGATGTAAAGAGTGCGGTGTGAGTCTTCCCAAATTATATAGAATGAAGTTCTGTTTAACAGAGGATGGTGTTATAAATCCATTTTATGACGATAGGGAGCAAGCAGTTGAGGACTGGAACAAACGAATTTAAAAGAGGAGGAGACAACGTGGACAAAACAATTTTAGCGGAATATATAGATGCCTGCGAACTGGTACGGGAGACCGAAAAGGATATAAAAAGACTTGAAAAAAAGAAAAAAACCATCATACAGGATAAAGTAAAGGGGTCCATGCCGGAGTTTCCTTATGCGGAAACAAGTTTCCATCTTGAAGGCACTTTATTATATAAAACAGCAGAAAACAATGCTTTACTTCATGAAGAAAAACTTCTGACAGAACGAAAGGAGAATGCAGAGAGGAAAAGGCATGAAGTGGAAGCCTTCATGAATACCATATCGGCGAGGATGCAGCGGATTATCCGATTTAAGTACTTTGAAGGGCTGTCGTGGGAACAGACGGCACAGCAGATGGGAAGGAAGGCGACAGGGGACAGTGTAAGGATGGAATTGGAAAGATTTTTAGAAAAAAGTTAAAGTTTGTTCGTTTTGTTCGCAATGTTCGTTTTTAAAATGTTATAGTGTAAAATATCAAACCAGATAAATTAGTAGTTTCTCCTAAATCTAAAGAAACACCTGCATTATTGCGGGTGTTTCTTTTGTCCAAGTGAAGGAGGTGGCACTCATGGGCAGGAAACCTAAAATCAGTTCAGCAAAAGCAATGTCGGAAAAATGGGAAGCATATAAAGCTGATTGTGATAATCAGATGGTGCTTACCCATGATTTCAGTTCCAAGAACAGCGAGTTTGTTACGGCAGAGCTTAAAAGAAGCATTACCTATACTGTAGAAGGCTTTTGTGTGTTTGCAAATATTTCCAGAACGGCTTTTTATGGGTATTATGCAAAGGAAGAAAAATATGTTGACATCGTTACGCGCATACAGGAGGAATGTGAAGTAGATGCCAGAAAGAAGTTTGAACTTGGCATTATACCTTCTCAGCTTGCTGGACTTTGGATGTCCAAATATGGGTATTCCACAAAAACGGAGACCAACCTTTCAGGAACATTAAATGCAGAAATAACTAAACTGGACAAGCTGGTGGAGCAGTTGGATGGCGGCGAAGTGTCAGGGAAAGACGATACCATAGAACAGGAAAAGGATGGTGGAGATGGACAGCCAAAGTCTGATACTGTCTGAAAAGTATAAAGCATTTATCCGCTGTAATGCCAGCGCAGAATTTCTGGAAGGGACCACGGCAGCAGGTAAAACCACTGTAGGTCTGTTCAAATTTATGCTGAAGGTGGCAAAATCGCCTAAAAAGCTTCATATTGTTGCGGCGGACGATACAGGAGCGGCGGAAAAGAATATCATTAATAAAGAATTGGGTATTATGGATGATTTCGGGATACTCGTTGAGTATAACGGGAACGGAAGCAAGGATTATAAGATGCCGCATATTCTGTATCATACCAGCCGGGGAGATAAAATCATATTTGTGGTAGGATACGGAAATAAAAAGAAATGGAAGGATGCCCTGGGTGGTCAATATGGATGCCTGTATATTGATGAAATAAATACCGCAGATATAGAATTTGTCAGGGAGGCGGCGATGAGAAGCGACTATATTATGGCTACTTTAAATCCTGATGATCCGAACCTTCCCGTTTATTCTGAATATATCAATCATGCCAGACCGCTTCCTGAATGGAAGGAAGAAACACCAAAAGAAATCATAGAGGAATTAACAGAAGAGCCAAAACCCGGATGGGTGCACTGGTTCTTTTCTTTTACCCATAACCGGGGATTGGATAAAAAGAAGCTTGAACAGATAATTATCAATACTCCAAAGGGAACCAAGATATGGAAAAACAAAATTGAGGGATTACGAGGAAAAGCAACCGGTCTGGTATTCCCTAATTTTGATAGAAAAAAGCATGTGGTATCAAAAGAGTGGGTTAAACAGCAGATTAGGGCAGGAAAGATAAGCTTCAGGAAATTTACGGCAGGTCTGGATACATCCTATTCCAGCAAATCCCAGGATACCATAGCAATAATATTCCAGGGAATAACCTTTGACAGAAAGCTTATAACCTTAGAGGAGAAGGTTTATAACAATGCAGATTTGGATGTTCCTCTGGCACCGTCTGACACAGCCATAAAGCTCATCAGTTTTCTTGATTTCTGCAAGAAGGAATGGGGATTCGCAAAGGATGTATTTATTGATTGTGCAGACCAGGCAACAATAACGGAAGTAAATAAATATAAAAGACTGCATGGCTGTCTTTACAATTTTATCAATTCATACAAGAAAGTATCTATCATAGACAGAATCAATTTGCAGATTGGATGGATTCAGCAGGGGAGATATCTGGTTGTTGAAACGTGCAAAGAGCATATATCAGAATTGGAACGGTATTCCTGGCAGGAGGACAAAGATGCCCCGGAGGACCGTAATGACCATACCATTAATGCAGGTCAGTACGCTTTTATTCCATATAAGCAGTTGATTGGTTTTGAGGAAGGAAATAAAGAATAATGAGGTGGACAAAAAAAGTGAGTGAAAAAATAAAAAGAGGTATCCGCACATGGCTAAATATCAATCCGTCAGGTCCTTATAATATCCAGATAAATGAGGTGCTCGACTTTGAGACGGAAGCTATTAAGAACAGGATATGGTACAGAGGAGATGGCAATGAGCTGGAACAGTTGTATCACAGTCTTACGGAATATGCGGACAGATATAAGTTCTGGGCAAGCAGATGTACCCTGGGAATGGAAATGAGAAAGATACATACAGGACTTCCTGGATTAATAGTCAGAACCCTTGTATCCATTGTTCTTGCGGATATGAACGACTTTGAATTTAAAGACAAAAAGAATGAAGGCATATGGAAAGAGATTGAGAAGGATAATAAATTCCGTAAAAAACTGGAAAAGTGTTTGAGGGAAGTGCTCGTTGTCGGGGATGGCGCTTTTAAAATAACCATAGATACAAAGGTAAGTAAATACCCGATTATAGAGTGGTATCCAGGAGAAAGAATTGAAATCATCAGGCAGCATGACAGGATAAAGGAAATAATGTTTAAGACGCCTTATGAAGCAGGCAGCAATAAATATATTCTTTGCGAGTATTACGGATACGGATATATCAGAAATGAATTGTATAAAGATGATGAGCCGGTAGATATAAAAACACTGGAAGGAATGCCGGAGGCATGGGAATTTGAAGATGATTTAATGCTGGCAGTTCCTTTGAGTATATTTGAGAACAATAAATTTGAGGGGCGTGGCGGTTCCATATTTTCAGGAAAGCTTGACAGTTTTGATGCATTTGACGAAGCGTGGAGTCAGTGGATGGATGCATTGCGGGCTGGCAGGGCAAGAACCTATGTGCCGGAATCCTATCTTCCGAGAAATCATAAAACAGGAGAAATATTAGCCCCCAATCCTTTTGACAATCGTTTTATTGCTGGTAACGACAATATGGAAGAAAACGGGAAAAATACAATAACCACAGAGCAGCCCGATATTCCCCATGACAGCTATATGGCATCTTACATAACGGCATTAGACCTTTGCATACAGGGGATTATCAGCCCGTCCACATTGGGGATTGATGTGAAAAAGCTGGATAATGCGGAGGCGCAGCGAGAGAAAGAAAAGACAACACTGTACACCAGGAATGCCATTATAGAAGCGCTTCAGGAAATCCTGCCTGAACTGATTGGCGCCAGCATCAATGCTTTCCGTGTCCTGTCAAAAGAACCGCTGGAAGTAGTAGAAGTTAAAATCCCTTTTGGGGAATATGCGAATCCCAGTTTTGAAAGCCAGGTGGAGACAGTAGGAAAAGGAAAAACACAGGGCATCATGTCAATAGAAGCCTGTGTGGAAGAGCTTTATGGGGATTCCAAGGATAAAACTTGGAAGAATGATGAGATTGCCCGCTTAAAGGAAGAGCAGGGTATTTCAATGGTTCAGGAGCCGGAAGTGGCAAAGGAAGGAGTACATATCATTGAAGGTAAAAGTTATGCAGAAAACTTACAGCATGAGCATGAAAGAATACCAGGGGCTTCTGAAAGTAGCCAGTGAGCAGGTGCCTTTCGGTATTTATGCCGTTGAGAAAAAGGATTATGCAGAGTTAAGATGTGATAAATGCCAAAGCAGAACAAAATTGAAGGAACTCACAAGGCATTTTAAGCAGCAGGGATTTAAAGTATATTCAAATGGGGTATAGCAATGGATGAATACGATATTGGAGAAGCTTTTGCTGCAATAGAAAATGAACTGATTGCATCCATGGTACGCAATATGGAGCGGCATCGTGCCGAAGAGACAAAAGAAGGAATTGAGTGGACTCAGTGGCAGGTTGAGCAGCTTAAGACTTTGGAAAAATATAAGCTGGAAAACCAGAAAAGATATTCCAGACAGTTTAGGAGTATCAATGCAAAGATTGAGGATCTGATCAGGGCAGCCCATAGCACCGGGAGCATGGAGCAGGAAATAGAAATACTGGAGGCTATCAAAAATGGGTTTAAGGGATATAAAAAAGCTTCTTCCACAATGTCAGCAAAGTTTTTCCGTTTAAATGAGCGGAAACTAAATGCTTTAATAAAAGCAACTACGGACGATATGAAGAGGGCGGAAACAGCAGTCTTGCGGATGGCAAATGACCGATACCGTAAGGCTGTTTTTAATGCTCAGGTTTATGCCAATACCGGGGCAGGCACCTATGAAAAAGCAGTGGACATGGCAACTAAGGATTTAAGGGCAGCAGGGCTTAATTGTGTAGAATATGCCAATGGGGCACGCCACACTTTATCCGATTATGCGGATATGGCTATCCGTACAGCATCAAAGCGGGCATATCTTCAGGGGGAAGGGGAGAAAAGACAGGAGTGGGGAATTTCTACCGTTATTATGAATAAGCGTGGAAACCCGTGCCCGAAATGTCTTCCTTGGGTTGGCAAGATATTGATAGATGATGTGTGGAGCGGAGGAACTGCCAGAGATGGACCCTATCCATTGATGAGTACCGCAATAGCCGCAGGGCTCTACCATTGAATGACGAGTTTGGGTGGTAGTAAAACAGTGTGAACCGCATTACAAAGCGGGTGTGCATAACGAAAAAAATAATGGTTGTGTGCTAACGGGGAACGGAGAAATCCCAATCCCGTGCTAAGAATCTTGAATAAATAAAAGGAAGAAAACAGGTTACTGCTGGAGGTTATATTTGGAAATATAAAGAAGATATTGTTCAAGATTAAAGTGTAGAGACTATTCTGAAAGGAAGTAGGGCGGAGATGTACCGCTCGAAGCGCACTGGATAAAGGGAACCGCAAGGCTCCTTTTATTATGAGATAGTCCGAAAAAAAGTAGCCACGGTGCAAGGACGGTCATACCACGTATTTTGAAGGAATCAGTACCCCGCCGGATGATCAATTCACAAAAAAAGAGATTCAGGATATAGAAGAGGAGAGCCGTAAAGAAGCAGAACAGCAATACGCGGCCAGACAAGCAGAAAAGTTTGAGCGGATGGCTAAATATTCTTTGGATAAAGACAGCAGAAGAATATACGAACAGAGAGCGGATAGGTGGAAGGAGGTTGTCAAAGAATCAGATTCTGATATAATAAAACTATCAGATACAGAGCAATATGCATTGAATCAATATCTTAGTTTTGAATCATATGGCATGAATGAGAAATTGCGAAAAGGTTTAGAACTTAATGATATGGAAAAAGAAATGCTCCACAGTCTGGACAGCGCATTAAGGAAGATTCCAAAGTATGAAGGGAATTTGTCAAGGTCGCTGTATTTTGGGAATGAGCAATCAGTGAAAGAATTTGTGAAGATATTTGAATCTAATGATATAGTTCCTTTTCGTGAATTTATTAGTACAACCAGTTCCCGGAAGTTATACAACCCGGATGGCGAGGTTCAGATATTTATCTATAATTCTAAGCGTGGCAGAAATCTTTCGGGGTTTAATGTCAAAGAGGCAGAAGTTTTGTATGAGAGAAATTCAGAGTTCCGTGTAGTAAAGATTGTTAACATTAATGGAAAATATCATATCACATTGGAAGAGGCTTAAATGAAAGATAATAATTATAAACCTTATACAGCAAAGAGATGGACAGAAATTCCAATGCCTGTAGTAACCGAGCAGAGGCATATAGAGCTCACAGATGAACAAAAAAGAAGAGATGATGCTGTGGCAGAGTATATTCTGAAAGAATATGGTGTGATAAAGCCGGATGAAACAATCAAAAACGGGAAAGTCGTAAAAAAAGATACCACCCAGTCCTAAAAGACCAGGTGGTACTTTTATGCCCCAAAATAGGAAGTTGCACCGGTGCAACGAAGGAGGTGGTAAATTGAAAGTAAAGGTCAAACATGATTTCCGGGACAAGCAGCAGAACATGAAGCTGCAACGGCAGAACAGTACGCTGAATCTGAAAGAGGACAGGGCGAAAAAACTTATTTCCCTTGGACTTGTGGAGAAAATCGAAGAAGAAAAGGAAAACAGTAAAAATGCAGCCGGATAGGCTGTTATTTTTATGCTCCAAACACGATATGAGGGTAAAAGATGCGTGGGCGGCGACACCGAAGACAATGGATTCTATAGGGAGACACCCTTAAAAATGGAGGAAAGCTATGAAGAAAAGAAAAATGAGATGTAAATTACCCATGAACCTGCAATTTTTCGCAGAGGACCCGTCAGGAGCAGGAGGAAGCGGAACACAGGCAGAGTCGGGCAAAGACCAGAACGGTCAGAATGCTTCAGGGCAGCAGGCGCAGAACATTGACTATGAAAAGATACAGCAGATGCTTAACGGCACCCTGGCTGCAAAGGAGGAAACGGCTTTAAAGTCATATTTTAAGCAGCAGGGTCTTAGTCAGGAAGAGGCGGAGCGGGCAATGGCAGCGTTTAAGGCAGAAAAAGCAAAGAACCAGCCGGATATTGGAGAAATCCAAAGGCAGGCGGCAGAAGCGCAGGCAGCGGCACAGAAAGCAGCCGTAGAGAATGCTGCAATTTTGGAAGCGGCAAATATGGGTATAGCATCCAAAATCATCCCTTATATGCTGAGACTGGCAGATTTAAGCCAGGCGACAGGGGAAGATGGAAAAATCAACAATGAAACAATTAAGAATGCTTTAAACAAGGTGCTGGAGGATGTTCCACAGTTGAAACCGCAGACATCAAACAGCAGCGGCTTTGTACAGGTAGGCGCATCCGGCGGGCAGGGAAACAGCCAGAATAGCGAAGATGAGCTGAAAAAAGCATTCGGACTTTCTTAAGAAGTAGGAGGATTAAGAAATGGCAGTATATGACTATGCGGAAAGCTTTACAAGCCTTTTGCAGCAAAAGTACACAAAGGAATTATGCTCTGATGCCCTGGCACAGAGTAACCAGCAGGTAAAATTTTTAAATGCCCAGACAATTAAATTACCCAGGATTACAATTTCCGGATATAAGGACCATACAAGGACTGCGGGATTTAATCCCGGTTCCCTTGCAAATGAATGGGAACCGAAAAGACTGGAGCATGACAGGGATATTGAATTTTTTGTAGACCCTATGGATATTGATGAGACAAACCTGACATTATCGGTTGCTAATATCCAGAATGTATTTGAGACGGAACAGGCAATTCCTGAAAAGGATTCTTACCGCTTTTCCAAGCTTTATGCAGAACTGGAAACTTATGCCGGACGGATTGACAGAACCGTGATTGACGCAGCGTCATTTTTAGAAGCTTTTGATGAGGAAATGGCTGTCATGGATGAAGCTTCTGTACCTGAGGAGGGGAGAGTCCTCTATGTAACGCCCACTATGAATAAAATCGTAAAGGCGGCAGAGGGAATCCAGAGGACGATTACAGTCAATACGGCTTCTTCCATTAACCGTAAAGTACATAGTCTGGATGATGTGAATATCAAGATGGTTCCGGCTGCCAGAATGAAAACAAAGTATGACTTTACAGAAGGATGCGTGGCGGCGGAAGATGCAAAACAGATTAACTGGATCTTGGTCCATCCGTCCTGTGTGGTTGCAAGGGATAAGTACAGTTATATCAAGTTGTTTACACCGGGAACGGATTCCAGGACAGCAGATGGATATCTGTACCAGAACCGCTGTTATGGAGACTTGTTCCTGTTAGAAAGAAAAGTGACAGGATGTTCCATGAACGTTCAGGCATAAAGGGAGGTTCGTTATGAAAGCAGTAAAAGGAAACAAACAGTACACCATCAATGAGACACAGAAAAAATTCTATCAGGGTGGCGGCTTTGATATCTATGATGATGAAGGCAATTTGATTGCCCATGGAAGGGATAAAAAAGTTCCTTATGAAGAATATGCCGCTATGAAAGATGAACTGGAAAAAATGAAACAGAACGGCTTACCCAAAGCGGCGGATGCAGATGTATTTGAAATCCTGGCGGATTACGCTTCCGAGCACGGAATTGATTTAGGGAATACTTCTTCTGTATCCGGGGCGGTAAAAAAGATTAAAGGCTGGAAAAAGGAAAATGCACAGAGCAACGCATCGGAAGCAGGTGGCTGATATGGGATACAAAGCCTATGTGGATGCGAACTTTTACCATAAGACCTATAAAGGAACGATAATTCCTAAAGAGGAGCTTGAAAAAAGGCTTTACATGGCAAGCAGACATATTGATGCCCTGACTTACAACAGAATTGTAGGTCGGGGTATTTCCGATCTGACAGAATTCCAGGCGGACATTATCAGAGAGGTCTGCTGTGAACAGGCGGATTTTGAATATGAAAACCAGGACCTGATAGAAACGGTGCTTTCAGGATACAGTTTAAACGGTGCATCCGTCCAGTTTGGCAGCAGTTGGAATGTTATGACTGATAAAGGAGTTGCTATGAGACGTGATACTTACTCTATGTTGAAGCAGACGGGGCTGTGCTGCAGATTGGCGGTGGTACGATGAAATATCCGTGTCTGGTATCGCAAAGGCTGTGTAAGACAGATATCCATGTAATTTTAGAGCAGGAAGGTCTGGATGTTTATGGGGAACCGTTACCAGCTTTTGAGTTGGATTTAAAGTGTAATTTCCAGGATAAGGCGAAAATCATTTTAACGGCTGAAAAGAAACTGGTGCAGATTACCGGGACGGCGATGTTTCCCGGAGATATTGCGCCGGAACTTCCGGTTATCAGCGGCGGTTTTGTAGAAGTGTTTGGAGTAAAGAGACGGATTGAACAGGGAATGAAAGCGCGGAATCCGGATGGGACCGTAAATTTCTGCCAGTTGGAGGTGGTATGATGAAGGTTAATTCCACAGTGAAAATTGATATGGGAAAGATAAAAAAACTTACCAAAGCATCCATTACAGCGTTGGAGAAGACGGCGGAAGCCTTGCATACAGAGGTGGGTCAGGCGCAGGTAATGCCTTTTGACGACCCACAGGTAATTGAAAAAAGAGTGTATGGCAAAAGGGGTCAATTCGCAAAAAACGGCAGAGAGTACAAAGGGAAAATAGTAAGGGAAACGGTACATGGTGGAGGTACACTGCAAAACGAAAGCACTTTTGTGGATTACCGTGAGAATAAATCAGGTAAAGTCAGCCTTGTATCATCCACGCCCTATGCCAGAAGACTGTACTTCCACCCTGAGTATCATTTCGATAAGGGCGAGAATCCTGATGCAAAAGGAAAGTGGTATGAGGACTGGCTGCCGGGAGGGAAGCACGAGGATTTCTGTCAAAAAGCATTTGCACAACTTTATAAGAGATTGGTGGGATTGTAGATGAAATTAAGAGATATCAGGGATTATGTCGCTACTCTTGGCATTGCGCTGGATAAAAATTGTTACTGTGGAAAGATGATGGATAAAAAGAATAAATCCATAGGCGTTTATCCACTGAAACAGAAACGTCCTGGAGATATGCCATTAGGTGGGATAGAAAACGGTTCTTATGGCATCAAAGGAATATCCTTCTTAGTCCACTGGAACAGGTCGCCTACAGAATCGGAGGAAGCGGCGGCAGCCTTACAGGAGGCGCTAATATCCTGTAGAGAGCAACGGATTAATGGGCATACAATCAAATTTATCATTATAGGCTATGATGAGCCAATACCGGTAGATACGGATGAAAACGGTATATTTGAATATGTGATTGAATGCCTGGTTTATTATGAAAGGAACGGCGGTCAAATATGAATGAAAATACGTCGAGAACAGGGGTGTTTCCTGTTTACGAAAACCAGTTCAAATTAGGGGCAGATAAGGAAAATGCTACCGGTATTGCGGATATGGAAACCTTTTCTGTTTCATTCGACAACGGTGTGGAGGAGTGGAAGCCCTTTGACCACGGAGGATGGACAAGGCGGATTATGACAGCTAAATCTGTTACCATTTCCATTAATGGCAAACGGAATATAGGGGATGCCGGAAATGACTATGTGGCAGGAAAAGCTTTTGTTAATGGAAGAGCGGCAGAAGGATATTTGTGCTGGAATTTCCCGGACGGAACAAGCGTGGAATTTGAAGATTGTGTATTCAATGTCACAAATATTGGAGCGGGAGACTCCACAAATGTGGGACCTTTAGAATTTGAAGTGCTCAGCAACGGAAAACCTAAAGTGATACCCGCAGTATAGTTAAAAAGGACCGGGACACCATGCCCGGTCCTTAATATTGGAGGAAAAACATGGCAAAGAAAATCGATATTACAGACAAACTGAGTTTTGAGACAAATCCTGCATTGGTCATTAAGGGAGAGAAATTTGAGGTAAATGCGGATGCAAGGACAATGCTGGAAATTATGGGGCTGTTTACCAGCGATAAAAGCGAGGTAGAAGCTACGGCTGCGGCTTATGAAAAAATGTTTAATGAGAAAGACCGTAAAAAGCTGGATAAGATGCAGCTGTCTTTTAAGGATTTCCAGGTTGTCGTTACAGAGGCAATGAACCTGATTCGTGGGGATGAGGACGAAGAGGGGGAAGCGTAGACCCGTATTATGATTTGATAGAGGATTTCGGTTTAATAGTCGCCTCTTTTCAGTCGCAGTACGGGATAAGGCTGTCAGAAAAACTGGATACCATGAAATGGGATGAATTTCATGATCTGCTGGTAGGAATCGGTCCGGATACGCCTTTAGGAAGAATGGTAAGCATACGGGCGGAGGAAGATAAAGATGTTTTGAAGCATTTCACAAAACAACAGCATGAAATCAGGAACGAATGGCGCAGCAGACACAGAAAGGTATCAAATGAGGATATGGGGCAGGTATTAGAACAGCTTAAAAATGCTTTTATATCCATGGCAGGAGGGATTGAAAATTGAAGCAGAGAGAATAAAAAGAAAGGAAAAAGTGAAGTGCCCCTATTGTGGGCATAATGTAAATGCATTTAAGTCAAAGGATGCCAGCTGCAAAGGCATCTTTTTTAAGTGCAAAAACAAGGAATGCAGCAGAGAATTTGAATTAAGATTATAAGACGTTGTGCCGATGTGCCTGTCTTTCCATAAAGGCAGGTGTATTGAATTGGCGAGAACAAAAGCGGGCGAAATCGGGCTTGACCTGGTTCTAAACAGTAATGACTTTAATAAACAGATGTCAGGGATACAGCGGACGGCAAAAAAAGCAGCCGCAGCCCTGGCATCTATTTTTGCAGTAAAACAGATTGTAGATTTTGGTGCAAAATGTGTTGAGCTGGGTTCTGATTTAGCAGAGGTACAGAATGTTGTAGATGTTGTATTTCCCCATATGAGCGCCCAGGTAGATGAGTTTGCAAAAAGCGCAGCCGCTTCTTTTGGACTTTCAGAAACCATGGCAAAGAAGTATACAGGCACTTTTGGAGCCATGGCTAAGGCGTTTGGATTTTCGGAGGAGCAGGCATATGACATGAGCAAGACCCTGACGGGACTTGCAGGGGATGTGGCGTCCTTTTATAACATATCCCAGGATGAAGCTTATACAAAGCTGAAATCGGTATTTACGGGCGAGACAGAAACCCTGAAGGACTTGGGTGTTGTTATGACCCAAAGCGCTTTAGACGCTTATGCCTTGGCAAATGGTTATGGAAAAACCACGCAGGCAATGTCTGAAGCTGAAAAGGTGGCGCTGCGTTATGCATTCGTCCAGGATAAGCTGGCAGCTGCCCAGGGGGATTTTGCAAGAACCGCTGACGGCTGGGCAAATCAGGTCAGGGTGTTAAAGCTGAATGTGGAATCCATTATGGCAACCATAGGGCAGGGGCTTATTAATGTTCTCACGCCTGTTATAAAGATTATCAACACGGTCCTGGGCAAGATAGCTACGCTTGCTAATGCCTTTAAATCATTTACGGAACTACTGACCGGAAACAAATCATCCCCAGGTAAGGGCATACAGGAAACTACGGTAGCAGCGGAAGGGCTTGCATCGGCGGCAGATGGAATCAGCGATGCCACAAACGGGGTCGGAAGCGCGGCAAAAAAGGCTGCAAAAGAAATGAAAGCCCTGATGGGGTTTGATGAAATAAACAGAATGCCGGATAAAAGCGATACAGCCTCCGGCAGTTCAGGAAGCATCAGCGGTGGCAGTGTGGATTTTGGAGAACTGGCAGAGATTTCCGATGATGCAGATGCGGCAGAAAAGAAAATCAATCCGTTAATTGAACGGTTGAAGGAGCTGGCAAGTCTCTTTAAAAGCGGTTTTAAGGCGGGGCTTGGCGATGACTTTCTGGCAAGCATTGAAAGGACCAAGGAACATCTTAAGGGAATTAAGCAGAGTCTTGTTGAAATTTTTACTGACCCTGAGGTGGTAACAGCTGCAAATAGATGTGCTGACAAAATAGCATATGCATTGGGACAGATAGCAGGGGCAACATTTAGTATAGGGCAGAGCCTTGCTGAATGTCTGATAGGTGGAATTGATAAATTTTTAGAACAGAATAAAGATTTCATCAAAGACAGACTGGTGGGGATTTTTGATGTAACAGGAGAAATATTTGAACTTGCCGGCAATTTTTCGGAAGCATTGGCAGATATTGTTGAAGTGTTCCGGGGAGATACGGCAAAACAATGTGTGGCTGATTTTATCGGTATAGTTGTTGATGGAACACTGGGATGCGCACAGGAGTTTGGAGAATTGGGAAGAGACTGCCTGAATTGCTTTGTCCAGCCCATTATTGATAATAAGGATAAAATCAAAGACGCCCTGGAAAACACACTGAAACCCATTAGTAAAGTACTGAAAGTGCTGAATGAATCAGTCAAAAAGTCTTTCGACAAACTTTTTGAGGTATATGACGCTAAAGTCAGACCGGCATTTGAAGAAATAGCCAACGGTTTTAGTTCCATATTTGGAGTAATGCTGGATACTTACAATCAGTATATTGCACCGGTTCTTGATAACCTGGCGGTAAAGTTTAGCGCAGTATGGGAGGAACATGTACAACCTGCAATAAATAAAGCAATAGAACATTTTGGGAAACTGGCTGATTTTACCAATACTTTTTTTCAGAATGTTTTAGTACCCTTCTTTAATTTCATAACCAATACGCTGGGACCTGTTATAGCACCGCTTATTGAATCCATAGGCAGTATTACCTTGGATATTTTTGCGGGGATAGCAGATGCATTAGGTGGTTTGTTTGATATCCTAAGCGGAATACTGGATTTTCTGACAGGAATCTTTAAAGGGGATTGGGAGCAATGCTGGGAAGGCATTAAGTTGGTTTTCCAAGGTTTTTGTGAGGTTGTAAGCGGTCTGTTTAGTGCTTTGTTTGATTCCTTTATGGGAATCCTGAATTCGGCGGTAAATGTTATTGCAAGAATCGTACAGCTGATTTGGGACACGGTAATCGGAATTTTTCATGCAGCTTCAGATGCAGTCACTTCAGTTGTAAAAACCATGTGGGACTTAATTGCAGGTGTCATTTCCAATGCAGGAGAAAACATCCGCTTTTTTGTGTCCAATATATGGGAGACTGTTAAAAGCATTACTGAAACTATTATGAGTGCTATCAGTGACAATATTAAAGCAGTCTGGAATTTTATTACCACCAATATCTCAGGAACCCTGAAAGGCATTATAACGATAGTTTCCAGTGTATTCGATACTATCAAAAATACAATCAGTGCAAAAATAAACAGCGCAAAGGATATTGTAAAGAGCGGAATAGACTTCATTAAAAATCTGTTTAACTTCCAGTGGAAGCTGCCTGATTTGAAACTGCCGCATTTTACTATTTCAGGAAGTTTTAACCTGAATCCACCGTCCGTACCAAGTATTGGCGTAAAATGGTATGCCAAAGGTGGTATCATCAATACACCAACTTTGGCAATGATGGGAGAGAATGGCAAAAAGGAAGCTGTTGTTCCATTGGAACGAAACATGGAATGGCGGGATGCTATTGCGGATAAAGTAATTGAAAAGCTGTCGGGTAGAATTAGCACGGACGGACAGGCAGCAGGCTTTACGCTGGAACAGCTTATAAGCGCTGTGAGAGGCATTATATTTGAAGCGGTAAATGCCCTGGCAATGATGATACCCCAGTCACAGACAGCAATGCAGACTGATACAGGAGATATTATCATTCCAATTTATATCGGTCAGAATAAACTGGAAGAGATTATTATTTCAGCAGAGCAGATACGCAATTTGAGAAGCGGAGGAAAATAGAAGGAGAGAAAAAGAATGGTATTTGTAAGATTTGGAGGCTTCACACCGGAGCCACCGGTTGGTTATCAGGTTACGGCAAGTGACATTGATTCGGCAAGCAGCGGAAGGCTGGAAAAGGGAAAGATGCAGAGAGACCGGGTACGTGGCGGGGATGACCCTGTTTATAAATTACAGATTTCCTGGGAAAATCTTACAGACGAACAGATGAAGGGATTACTGGATTCTGTAAAAGGGGCGTCTGTATCTGTGGAATTTTATTTTGGCACAATGCTGACAAGGGATATGTATGCAGGAGATCGTTCTATAGAATTAAAATCAGATGCCGATGGCTGCAGGTGGAATGTTAACTTCAATATGACAGGTAATTGATATGTATAATGTTTCGGAAAAATATAGGAAAGCCATTTCCAAGAATGTAAGAGAATATTATATTGACGGGGAAATCATAACGCAAACAGGGAAAAGTATACCTGTCAATGATGACACACTCTACGAAAAGAGTCTTTCTGTAACAAACCAGTGCGTCAATGGCAGTGAGTTTGAATGGGGCGCAGTCTTTTCGGCAGAGGCATCCATGGATTTAAAAACTGATGTGGACAGATATGAAATGTATAATGCCACTTTCAGATTTAGTTTTTTTCTGGCTATAGATAAAAAAGAGTATGAAGAGATTCCCATGGGTGTTTACATGGTATCGGAATGTGTCAGGACTGGCGCACTTTTATCAGTTACTTGTCTTGACCGCATGATTCTGCTTGAAGCAGATCTGGAGGAGGATACAAACGGAGCACCCTATGACCTGCTTTCTTTCATTGCGGAAAAGTGCGGTGTAGAGTTGGCGCAGACGCAGGAAGAAATTGAAGAATTTCCTAATGGAACGGCTCTTATGACTCTTTATGCAAACAGGATAGAAACCTACCGTGATGCTGTTTCCTATATAGCGCATGTTCTTTGCGGGTTTGCTGTATTTGACAGGTATGGAAAATTGAAAATATGTCAGTACGCAAAGGAAAAATGTTGGACAATCACTGCCGGGGAGCGCTATGACATTTCCGTATCGGATTTTCAAACCTATTTTCAGGCATTAAAGGTCAGATTTGTGAAAGATGGAGTTTACCAACTGTATTTCAAGGAAAGTACAACAATGGCAGATGGTCTGTTGTACGATATGGGAGATATTCCTATCATTCAGGGAATAGAGGAATTTAAAAGGGCTGTGTTGGATGCTGTCTGGCAGCAGATTCAGGAAATAAACTATACACCCTGTGAGATAGAGTCCATAGGCAATCCGGCAGCGGATTTAGGAGATTTGGTTTCTGTAGAAGAAATCGGAAGAGACAATATAAAAATCAGGGCATATATAACTTATTATGACTGGAAGTATAGGGGAAAATGCACGCTGAAGAGTGCCGGAGGCAATCCTAAACTGGCTAGCGCTAAATCAAAGGTATCAAAACAGTTAACCAGCATGGAAACCGATATCGAACAGAAAGACGTGGTAGTACATACCTATACGAACGCCCAAAACTACCAAATTACTGCAAGGGAAACGGAAATAGCAGCAATCAATTATGCCGTTTCCAGTGATGCGAAATCAGTATTCGTTATGAGCATACAGGTAAATATGGACAGTGACGGTTATTTGTGTTTGCGATATACCAAGAACTTTATTGAACTTCCGGATACAGCAAATCAAACCTATTTGCATAAGGGACATAACACAGTATCAGTTATGCTTTATTTGAATGACAGCGAAAATACCAGAAGCACGTTTCGGGTCTTTGCATATACGGAATATGTGGAAAGCGAAGAGCGGGTACAAAAGGCGGAAATGGCAACCGTCAGGAATTTTATGGAATCGCTTAAAAAGGGAAGTACACAATATACTGTGGCTGTCATAGACAAAACTATTCCTAAGGGAACAATTCCAATTTATGGTGTGCGGTGTGCTTTGTACGGGCAAGGGTTGGTATCCGGCGACAGGTGGGACGGAACCATATTGGCAAGTGACGATACCCCATACCTCAAAGTATCTCCCCTTACCGTACTGCCATGTAATGACAGGGCAATATTTACCCGTTACGACCCCATCGGGGTTAACCACGAAGAAACAAAATACATAAAACTGGAATCCCTGCAGGTCATGCCGGTAAAAGATTCCATCAGCTTTATAGAAGAGGAGGAAAACGAGTGATAAGGAGAAAGCAGATGATAGAAGGAAAAACAACCATAGAACTGACCAATGCCGAAACGGGAGAAAAAAGGACCACCACGGATAAGAACATGCTGACCAATGCCCTCAGGCAGGCTACGGCACCCTATGGCGCCCTTGGGATTAATTTCCTGTCGGTCATTATGAACCAGGTAAATACCGTGGGACTGCTGTATTTATTTAAGGGGCTGGTGCTTTTTGATTCCAATATAGAAGAAAATCCCGACAGCTTCCTGATGCCGGAAGGAATAAAAGAAACCGGCAGGGGATGCGACCTGGCATATACAGGGAAAGACACAAACCTGGGAAGCTTCAATGAAGAGGAAAGCAGTATATCGGAAGACCGCAAAACAATAAAGCTGGTATGGGACTTTTCCACCAACCAGGCAAACGGACAGATAAAATGCGCCTGCCTTCTGCCCCTTTTAGGAGGCAGGATAGGGTTCAACCATACTATATGGGACAATTCCATCATAGCAAATGTCATTGCAGGCATCCCGAATATAGGCTGGTCACTGTCACAGAAACAGGCACAGGACATTCTGTATATGGACTATGTACGCGGCATTTTTGTCATGTACGATGGGATTGATAAAGCGGCAAAGGAAATCAAGCTGATAAAATACCGCCTGCCGGTCAAAGATGTTTTTGTATCGGACTACAGGTACATAGATTATGGCGGGGAAGAAATCAGGATTCCCATAAAGGAGAATGCCGCCCTTACAAATCCCACCTATGCATCCTGCGGGACGGTCAATGGCTGCATTCATTTTGTCATTATGAACAGTAACATGAATGTGGTAAATGCAGACAGCAGTTTTACCATCAACATGTACCATATAGACACCGGGGAGACTTCCTATATAGAAGTAACCAATACAACGGGAAAACAGATCCGGATGGATGATAAAGGGGCTAATTATGCAAGCTATGTCATTCTTGGCAATTACATTTATGTTGTGGCGGCGGACTATAGCCTGTACAGGATAAACCTGGATGATAATACGGATGTTTCCCGGATAACAATGCCTTATGAGGAACAGCAGAGCCTTACTGACAATAACTGGGGGTTCCGCCGTTTCCACATGGACCATGCCGGATGGATCCAGGGATATTACACAACCAGGGAATATGGTCGTGCCCTGATGCAGTTCATGGTAACGGGTACGGAAGCGGGATATGCCACTATTTCAACCAGTCATAACTTTTACCGGATTTACGGGCTGAATGGGGCTTTGGCTGTGTCTAATCCGGCATCTTATGAAACCGGCTTTGTCATTGCCATGAATCCGTGGGCGCTGTATACCATCAACAACCTTGCCACGCCTGTAACGAAAACGGCGGCGGAGACTATGAAGGTTACCTATACTTTGACTTTGCAGGAGGAAATAACATGAAATACGGATAATATCAAAATGGAAATAAAATCCCATTTTTAGCCTGTAGCCTTAAAGGTTATGGGCTTTTATATGTCAATAAGGGAAAGTTGCACCAGTGCAACGGAAAGGAAGGAAAACATTATGAAAAATCAAAACATCTTTAACACAGTAACAGCGGCAATAGGGAGCTTCTTATCATCCGTCCTGGGGATACTGTATATTCCCGTACTGCTCCTGGTGGTATGTAACCTCATTGACTATGCCACAGGGCTTATGGCGGCAAAGTACAGGGAGGTCAAAATCAGTTCCTATAAAAGCATCAGGGGAATCTTTAAAAAGGTTGCCATGTGGATGCTGATAGTTGTCGGGGCAGTCGTGGACAAGCTTCTTATGTACACATCCACGACCCTTGGCTTTACATGGGGATTTACCTATGTAATTGCGGCTTTTGTGGCAGTATGGCTTATCTGCAATGAGCTGATCAGCATCCTGGAGAACCTGAAGGATACGGATGTGCCCATGCCGGCGTTCCTGATGCCTATTGTAAAGAATATAGCCCAGAAAACAGAAGATGCCTTGACCATTGAGGAAGAGGAAGAAAAAGAGGAGGACAGGCAATGAGATTAGGAATCGATGTATCAGACAATCAGGGTTATATAGACTGGAAAAAGGTAAAGGCAGCAGGCGTGGAATATGCCATCCTGCGGAGTACCAGGGGGAGCGGGAATCCGGACAAGCAGCTGGCTTCCAATATCAAAGGATGCCAGGATAACGGAATCCCTGTAGAATTTTATAAGTATTCCTATGCTATGAGCAATTCAGAAGCCAAGAAGGAAGCTTTGCGGGTAGTGGAGGTATTACAGGGATATGGAATCATGCCCGGCGAAAATACCATTATCTGGGCAGATATTGAATATGACAAGCAGCTTGCCCTTGGCAAAAAGGCTGTAGCGGAAATAATCGATAATTTCAAGGAAATCATCATCAATTCCGGATATGGTTACGGTCTGTATATGGGCAAGTATGCTTATGAGAAACAGATTGACAGCGCATTGATTCATGATGATTTATGGATTGCCAGGTATTACGCAGGGGAGAAGGTTATGCAGTTCGGCGCCATCCCGGATACTAAATTTAAGCCCGCCGTGGCAGCAGGCTCCAGGTCAATTCTGACTGGCTGGCAGTTTACATCCCATGGAAGAGTTGTAGGAATTAGCGGTAATGTGGATATGAATATCAGATATACGGAATGCGGAAGTGTGAGGGTGCAGCCGCAGTATTATGATACGCCGGAATTTACACTGATTGACTGTCTGAATAAGATAGGTGTGGACAGCTCCTACAGTAATAGGAAGAAAATAGCTGTTGTGAATGGCATCGAGAATTATTCAGGAACGGCTGCTCAGAATATGGAGTTGTTAGATTTAGTCAGAGCGGGGAAATTGATAAAGTGTTAGGCATGAAGAAAGGAACGGATGGAAAAATGTCCGTTCCTTTCTTATTGAATGTGCATTTTCTTGGTGCTATACTAAAAAGTAATGTAAAGGGGGCGCCTATGAAAAAATATACACCATATGATTTTAACACCAAATATGAATATAGAACGCATAAATATGTTGGACGAGATTATGGGAAATTGAAGACTTCGAATAAGAGAATAATTGGAAAAAAGAGTCCTAGAAAAAATCAAGATCGATATATGGTCTGTAATACATATACAGAGTGGAAAAGGCATGTAAAAAGTATCATAAGGAAAGACTTTTCTAATTATGAGGATTTTTTACATTGGCTCTATTTAATGAAAAGAGATAGCGAAAAAGGATTACAAATTGTGATAAATGTACAAATACCGATATATATTGTTTTCGTTTCAGCAATTATGGGAATTAGTAATTCTTTAGATGCAATCATATGGATTGTAAGTACTGTGTTATTTGTTGTGGGTTATGCGGTTATAGCTGTCTTAATTTTGATAAGTGCACTTAGTCGAATTCATTTTTATAACGATATAATTGAAATCGCAAAAGCTGAAGCTCCACCCAAATCCTAGCCCTATTTTCCATCACAGTCCGCCGTGTCCGGCGTCCAATACGATTGTTGCCATGGGTTCACCTGTTTTTTCTTTTAGTTTATGCGATAATGCGGAATGTGTGACAGATGCATGACATAATGCTGGAAAAAGCAAAGAGAAATACAGCAGTAAAATGCAACAGTGAAATACAGCAGCGGAAATACAGCAGTGCGAAGAAAAGCTTGACTTTCAAATTTTCAAGGTGTTAAAATATAAAAGTAGCAGACAAAAGCGTAAACCCGGCAAGCAGGGGTTTGCGCTTTTCATTACAAATAAATTACTTTGAAGGAGGCGAGTAAAGCGGAAGCTTCTACCGACCGGAAAGAAGGAGTGAAATGTTTCAAGTAGGAGAATTTATTATTTATGAAAACAGGGGGATCTGTAAGGTAGAGGGGATAGCGGAGCTGAGCCTTCCGGGCGCTGTTAAGGGGCAGCAGTATTATGAATTGAAACCGATTTTTGAGGAAGCGGGTAAGATTTATTCAGCTGTGGACAGTAAGAAGGTTATGATGCGCCAGGTACTGACAAAAGAAGAAGCAAACGAATTAATCGAGGATATTCCGAATATTCCGGAGATGCGTATAGGGGATGAGAAATCCCGGGAGATGAAATATAAGGAGGCTGTCCATTCCTGTGACTGCAGGCAATGGGTCAGCATTATTAAAACCTTGTACACAAGACGGCAGAACAGATTAGCGCAGGGTAAGAAGGCGACCAATACGGATGAACGCTATTTTAAAAAGGCGGAAAGCAATCTTCACGGCGAATTGGCGATTGCCCTGGGGCTGGAAAAAAGTGAAATGGAAGAATTTATCCATAATAAGTTGAATGAAAAATAAAACGTCAAAAAGCAGGGAAAACGGAAGAAAGAATAAAAAAGAAAATCCGTTATATGGACTTAGAGGAAACGGTAATGGCAGTTACGGAAGAATTATTTGAATATTATAAAAAGGTCAGGATAGGATGCCATGACTGCAAGGGATGTTCTGATTGCTGCAAAGGGATGGGGAATTCCATAATTCTCGATCCCTTTGATTTTTATAAGCTGGAAAAAGGACTTTCGGCTGCGCCTGCACAGATTTTGGAAAATTATGCAACGCTTCATGTTAATGATGGATTGATTCTTCCCAATCTGCAAATGGCAGGCGGAAAGGAGCAATGTGTATTTTTAAATGAAGATGGACGGTGCGGTATTCATGGATTTCGTCCGGGATTATGCAGGCTCTTTCCCTTGGGAAGAAATTACGAAAATGGAAAGCTTGCTTATTTTCTCTTAAAGGGAGCATGTGCTGCGCCGGAAGAACGGACAAAGGTCAGGATAGAAACGTGGATAGGGGAAGAGGATATCGGGCAGTATGAAGGCTTTTTGACAGACTGGCATTACTATTTAAGGGGAATAAAAGAAAAAACCGCAGCTCTTCCCGATGATGCGTGGGAGAGTGCGGTTAAGACGGCGTCTGTGAATATTCTGGAAAAATTCTATTTTATGCCCTATGACGGTCATAAGGATTTTTATGACCAGTTTTATGAAAGACTGGAGACGGTTGCATCGGAAGCTTCCTCCAAAACGGTTTTTGATGAACCGGAGGGATAAAGATTCGCAGTTTTATCAGGGCTTATTCCGGAAGCTTCCAAAGATGAACCCTTTTCATTTTCTGCCGGGCCGTCTTTGGAATCTGAATTTTCTAAGGCGTCGCTGGAAGTCTTCTCAGGCAGGACTATGGTAACCCGCATAATACGGGTTTTGTTCATAACCGATGCAGTTATGACGGTACCGTCTTCTAAAGTGACGCTTTCCCCCTTTTTGGGGATACGGTCTAAATTCTCAATCATAATGCCGCCAATGGAATCATAATCATCGGATTCAAAGGTAGTAAACAGCGCGTCATTAATATCGCTTAGCTTCATGGAGCCTGCGATATCATAGGTCCTTGTATCAATTTCCTTCAGCAGCTCTTCTTCTTCACCGTCGTATTCGTCGCGGATTTCCCCGACAATTTCCTCTAATAAATCTTCTAAGGTAATCAGCCCCACAGCGGCGCCGTATTCGTCCAGAACAACGGCGATATTGTTGGCGCTTTCCCGCATTTCAATAAGCAAATCGTCGGTTTTCTTTGTCTCATATGTATAATAGATATCCCGCATGATGTCCCGTATTTTAAAATCGCTTTTCTTTGTCACAAGGAAAAAGTCCTTCAGGTTTACGCTTCCGATAATGTGGTCCTTATCTTCTTCATATACCGGAATGCGGGAATACAGAGTGTTTTTAAACAGGTTTTGCAGCTTGGAATAGGAAGTGTTTACGTCCACCATGGTCATTTCAATACGGGGAATCATAATATCCCTTGCCAGGGAATCTCCCAAATCAAATACGTTTAAAATCATTTCCCGTTCTTCCGATTCAATGGCGCCGTCCTCATGGCTGACCTCCACATAGGTTTTCAATTCATTTTCCGTCATGGGATTATAAGCGCCGTTTGCATTGATATGCATCAGCTTTAAAATGGCTCCGGACAGCTTATCCACAATAAAAATAACGGGTGTTAGTATAAACATAAGAAATTTGATAACGGCACTGTAGGTCAGGGCAAGTTTTTCTGAGTTGATGCTTGCGGCGGTTTTTGGAACGATTTCGCCAAAAAGCAGTAAAAGGATGGTTAAAAGACCGGTTACCAGACCAACAAATACACTTCCAAAAACCTTTATGGTTAATGTGGTTGCAAGAGAAGTAATGGAAATATTTACAACATTGTTTCCAATCAGAATGGTACTGAGCATTTTGCCGGGAGACTCTAAAATATCCAAAACGCGTCCGGCGCCTTTGCTGCCTTCATCGGCAAGTGTTTTCATTTTAACCTTGTTGACACAGGTCAGGGCTGTTTCCGCAGAAGAAAAGAATGCAGATGACAGCAATAAAATTGCCAGAATCACTAATTGTATGGCTTCAGGGGTATCCAAAATTAAAATCAGCTCCTATCATATTTTTTTTATTACATCATATGTTATAAGGAAAGATACTAAAAATGTTTTTAATTGTCAAGTAAAAGAGAAGCAAATGGGGGAAAGGAAATGCGTCAACAATTATTGGATAAGGAAAGCGCTAACGGAAAAGCGCTGATACTGACAGGATTATTGGTTTTTGCCTATGTGATTACGGGTGTTTTGCTTGTGGGTCTGGCATTTCTTCTATACAAGTTCAGGCTGGATGAAAAGATTATCAATATAGCCGTAATTGTGATTTATGTATTTGTGAATTTTCTCACGGGCTTTATTGCAGGGAAGAAGCTGAAGGTAAGAAAATTTTTGTGGGGTTTTTTGCTGGGAGCAGGTTATTTTGTCATACTTGCGGCGGTTTCCATGATTGTAGGAAAGCAGGAGGTTGTAATCGGAAGCCATCTTCTGACTACATTTTTCCTCTGTGCAGGAGGCGGGATGCTTGGCGGTATGGTAAGCTGAAAAAAAGGCTTTCAATGGTTAGGAAACTATGATATAATGTGCGTTAGGGCAGAGTCAAGCAGACAAAAGCTCTGCCTGTAGATTGCCGGTATTTTGGGCATTGGTCCGAAAAGAGCTTATTTTTGTTCCGGCAGTCAATACAAAGTGAATAAAGGAGACCTATGTGATGAAACATATCAAAACATTAAGCACGAGAGATTTAAAGAAATCCATGAAAAAAGGCGGATGCGGCGAGTGCCAGACTTCCTGTCAGTCAGCTTGTAAGACATCCTGCACGGTCGGGAACCAGAGCTGTGAGCAGGTTAAATAATGTAATGTTTCTTAAGCAGCGAGTAAGATCGCTGCTTATTATACGTATGAATGCCAAACAAAGGAGAGAATACGGTGGTACATATTTACAAAAACAACGGCTATAACCTTGCGCTGGATGTAAACAGCGGCTGCGTACATGTGATAGACGATGTTGTATATGATTTGATACCCGTTCTGGAGGAACCCGTCAAAGCAGGGAAATCTGAAGAAAAGCTGCGTGCGCTGGCGGGACAGGCTTTGGAAAAAGCGTCCTATACGAAAACGGAGATTGACGAAGCGGTAGAGGAAATTCTGGCCCTGGCAAAAGAAGAAATGCTTTATACGGAGGATATTTACGAGCCTTATATTGAAGAATTTAAAAACCGGGAGACCGTGGTTAAGGCATTGTGTCTGCATATTGCCCACGACTGCAATCTTGCCTGTAAATATTGCTTTGCAGAGGAAGGGGAATATCACGGCAGGCGGGCGCTCATGAGCTATGAGGTTGGAAAAAAGGCGTTGGATTTCCTTGTGAAAAATTCAGGAAGCAGAATCAATCTGGAGGTGGACTTTTTCGGTGGGGAGCCGCTTATGAACTGGCAGGTAGTCAAGGATTTGGTGGCATACGGAAGGTCTTTGGAAGAACCCTTTCACAAAAAGTTCAGGTTTACCCTGACCACAAACGGGGTATTACTAAATGATGAGGTGCTGGAATTTGCCAACAAAGAAATGGCAAATATTGTTTTAAGTATTGACGGAAGAAAAGAAGTCCATGATTTTATGCGTCCCCACAGAGGCGGGCAGGGCAGCTATGACGAGGTAGTCCCCAAATATAAAAGGGTGGCAGAAAGCCGGAACCAGATGAACTATTATGTAAGGGGAACCTTTACCCACTATAATACGGATTTTTCAAAGGATGTGCTGCACCTTGCGGATTTGGGCTTTGCGCAGATTTCCGTGGAGCCTGTTGTGGCGGATGAATCAAAGGATTATGCAATCCGGGAAGAGGACATACCTTTTATTAAAGAGCAGTATGATGAACTGGCGAAGGAAATAATCAAGAGAAAAAAGGCGGGAAAAGGTTTTAACTTTTTTCATTTTATGATAGATTTAGACGGCGGTCCCTGTGTGGCAAAGAGACTTTCGGGCTGCGGTTCGGGCTGCGAATATCTGGCGGTAACGCCCTGGGGAGATTTTTATCCCTGTCATCAGTTTGTAGGAATGGAGCAGTTTTTGATGGGAAATGTGGACGAGGGGATTACCAATACCGGAATCTGCGATGAATTTAAGGACTGTAACGTATATGCAAAAGAGAAATGTAAAAACTGTTTTGCAAAATTCTATTGCAGCGGAGGCTGCGCGGCAAATTCATACAACTTCCACGGAAATATTCACGATGCCTATGATATTGGATGTGAATTGCAAAGAAAGCGTATTGAATGTGCGATTATGATAAAGGCAGCTCTTGCCGATGGAGAGGAGAACTAATATGAAAAAGAAAAATGCGGTGATTTCACTGGTGCTTTTCCTTGTAGCCTTAGCAGGCTTGGGATATGTGGCATTTATGGGAATCGGACCGACAAAGACAGGCTCGGCGGGCAACATCAAGCAGGGGCTTGACCTTGCGGGAGGCGTCAGCATTACCTATCAGGTAGTGGGAGAGGACGAGCCTTCAGCGGATGATATGAATGATACCATTTACAAGCTTCAGAAGCGCGTGGAGGGCTATTCCACGGAAGCCCAGGTGTATCAGGAAGGAACGGACAGGATTAATATCGAAATTCCGGGAGTATCCGACGCCAATGAGATATTGCAGGAATTGGGACAGCCCGGAAGCCTGTATTTTATTTCTGCAACGGATGATGCGGGTAATTACAACTATTCCATTGTGGGAATTAATGAAAACGGAAAATATGTATATGCTTTAAATAAGACGATTGATGAATTGCTGGCGGATGGTTCCATCAAAGTGGATGGAACCATGGTTGCGGCGGCAAATGCGGCGCAGGTCACGGACAATTCCGCATTACAGCAGAGCCAGTATGTGGTAGAACTGAATTTTACCGATGAGGGAACGACGGCATTTGCGGAAGCCACCCGGAGAGCATATGAAAAGGGAGAGACCCTTGCCATTTATTATGACGGGGAATTGGTATCGGTTCCTACGGTTTCATCGGTTATTACCGGCGGACAGGCACAGATTGCAGGTATGAGCGGTATAGAGGAGGCGAGAAACCTGGCTTCCACCATCAGAATCGGCGGGCTGAAGCTGGAGCTTGAGGAAATGCGTTCTAATGTAGTAGGCGCCCAGCTGGGTTCCGAGGCTGTCAATACAAGCTTGAAGGCGGCGGTTATCGGCTTCGCACTGGTATGTATTTTTATGATTGCGGTTTATTTCCTGCCGGGTCTGGCTTCTGCGCTGGCGCTTGTTATGTATGTCGTATTGACGCTGTTGGTATTAAACGGCTTTAATATTACCCTTACCCTGCCGGGAATTGCAGGTATCATTCTTTCCATCGGTATGGCGGTGGATGCAAACGTCATTATTTTTGCCAGAATCAGAGAAGAGCTTGCCACGGGCAAGACGGTCAGCTCCTCCATTAAGATTGGCTTTAACAAAGCTACTTCCGCCATTGTGGATGGAAATGTGACGACCTTAATTGCGGCGGTTGTTTTGGTTATAAAAGGCTCCGGTACGGTAAAGGGCTTTGCACAGACTTTGATGATTGGTATTCTTCTTTCCATGTTTACGGCAATGGTGGTTACCAGAATTTTACTGGTTGCCCTTCATGGCTTGGGACTTAGCTCCGAAAAAATATACGGTATTGCAAAGGAAAGAAAG
>N._stephensi_709_foregut__coassemble_134_pt1 | contig 29900 bp, 33 predicted proteins | sample N__stephensi_709_foregut__metabat2_low_PE_012 | metagenome-assembled genome bin N | reverse complement strand
AAATGAAAACTAAAAATTTATCCCATAAAAAAGAAGGACGCCATTCGTGTCTATGACAGGGAGGAAAGGGGAATACAATGGAGAATCGGGTTTTTGACCGGTGCATGGAACGCATGAGGCAGGGCGACAAGGAAGCGCTTAGAGAAATTTACGTGGCGTATGCCGGTTTTTTGTTCCATCTGATACTGGGGATTGTAGGAAACCGGGAAAATGCAGAAGATGTGACCAGTGAATTTTTTATAAAATTATGGGACATTGCAGACAAGTATGTGCCGGGAACAGGGCACAGGGCATGGCTTAGCCGCATTGCCAGAAATATGGCGGTTGACTTTTTAAGGAGCCATAAGAGGGAAATTCCTTATGATGTGGGAGAACGGGAATTTGAAACGCTTTCGGTATCTGATGACGGCGCAAAGGAGAGCGGGAGAATGGGAGGCGGCGTCAGCCAAAGCGACAACCGGGACGCCACTGCGGAAGAAGCGGTTTCCAATCTGACCGTGCAGGAGGCGCTTGGGCGTTTAAAGCCTGCGGAAAGGGAAATCGTACATTTAAAAATCATAGGGGATATGACCTTTGAAGAGATAGCGGGGCTGTTGGAAATTCCCATGGGAACGGTTACCTGGAGATACAGGGAGGCAATCAAGAAATTAAGGAGGTGCGGCTATGAAGCGTGATTTTCAAGAAGAATATCAAAATTATATAGAATCCGATATGCCTGATTTGTGGTCCCGTATCGAGCCGAACCTGAAGGAAAGGGAAGGAAAAGCAAGGGAAGGACAGGCAAAGGAAGAAAAAGCAGGGGAAGGACAGGCAAGAGCAGGAAAAGCAAGGATTGTTTATTTTATGAAAAGAGCAGTTCCTGCCGCTGCATGTCTGTGTGCGCTATTTATCGGCATCGGTGTGTTAGGAATATCAAAAAGCAATTCTGCTGACAAGAAAATGATGGAGTCTGCAAGCGGGGAGCCACAGGATGCAGGAATGGAATATGAATATGAAGCTGAGGCAGCCGGAGAGGAAGCCGTGGCGGAGGTATATGAGGAACCCGCAGCACAAGCGCCCGAAGAGGAAGCGGTTATGATGGATGAAGGCGTTGACAAGGCAGCAGGAATGGATGAGGACGCTGCATTTGCAAATGATTTTATGCCGGAGACTCAGGGGGCGGAGATGGGAAACGGTTCTGCCGCAATGACCAATAAGGATGAGACGGATTACCGCAATTCCATGGGAGATACCGGGATAAATGGAAAAAACGTATCTGAGGAAGCGGTATCTGTGGAATATGCGGTGCTTTCAGGCATTGCTGCCGCCTCTGCTGAAATGCAGGAGGAGGGCTATGCCTACGTCTATACCTTCCGCTTAGAGGATAACAGCCGCCTTAAGGTCTATCTGACAAAGGAACAATGCAGGGACTTAGAGGAGCGGGAAGTGGAAATAAAACGCCAGGAAGCTTATTCCCTGTCCGTATTTCCTGTAAAAACCAATGAAAATACAGGAAATACAGCCGTGGGAGAAGGTTTTTTGGAAAATTTAGAAAAACTGCCATAAATTGTTAAGAGTTCTTCCGTATCTATACCAGAAGCTATTTTGGGACCGGTACAGCAAAGGAGGAATATTATGAAAAAGCAGAAAAGACAGTTACAAAGAAAAGGAATGGCAGTGATACTGACAGCAGCATTGCTTGCAGCTTTATTGACAGGCTGCGGCTCGGCGGAGGAAGGCGCTTCAAAAGAAGCACCCGCTTATGAGGCACCGGCTGCGGCGGCAGAAGAGCCGGAGAGCGGTGCATCCGCAGAGGAATATGAATATGATCCCGGGGCGCCGGCAGAGGATTCTATTGCCAAGGAACCGGAATATAATGTGCAGGGGAAAGCGGAGGCGGAAGATGGCGCAGCCGGCTCCATGACAAACGGCGTCATGGCGGATTCCGATTATGACGAAATGCCGGAATACGGGACCTTAAACGGTGGGGAAGAATATGAGAAGGCGGAAGAAAACGGATTTTGTATTACAGCGGTACAGCCCTTATCCACCTTTTCCGCAGATGTGGATACCGCTTCTTATGCGAATATCCGCAGGATGATAGAGGACGGCTATACCTTGGACGACATTAATCCCGATGCGGTACGGGCGGAGGAATTTATCAATTATTTTTCTTATGACTTAAAGCTGCCTAAAAGGGGAGAGATGTTTGGGATAACCACAGAGATTGCGCCCTGCCCGTGGAATAAGGACCATCATCTGATGATGGTGGGGATGCGGACAGAAGCCATTGACATGAGCGAAGCGCCCGACAGCAACCTGGTATTTCTCCTGGATGTTTCAGGCTCCATGTCAGATGATGATAAGCTGCCCTTATTGCAGGATTCCTTTAAGGAACTGGTAAATGAGTTGGATGAAAGGGACACGGTGTCTATTGTGACCTATGCAAGCGGTGTGGAAACTGTTTTAAAGGGCGCAAGGGGCGATGAAAAGGAAAAAATATACAGCGCTATTGATTCTTTATATGCAAGCGGCGGAACCAACGGGGAAGGCGGAATCCAGAGAGCTTACCAGCTGGCGGAGGCTAATTTTATCAAGGGCGGGAATAACAGGATTATCCTTGCTACAGACGGGGATTTGAATATCGGGATTTCCGATGCGGATGAATTGGAAAAGCTGGTTGAACAAAAACGGGAAAGCGGCGTTTACCTGTCCGTGCTGGGATTTGGGACAGGAAATATCAAGGACAATAAAATGGAGCGGCTGGCGGACTGCGGAAACGGTAACTACGCCTATATTGATTCCTTATTTGAGGCAAGGAAGGTGCTGGTGGAGGAAATGGGTTCCACCCTGCTTACCATTGCGGAGGATGTGAAGCTACAGGTAGAATTTAATCCGGGGACAGTCAATGCTTACCGCCTTATCGGTTATGAAAACAGGATGCTTGAGGCGAGGGATTTTCATGATGATACGAAGGACGCAGGAGAAATCGGGGCAGGTCATACGGTTGTGGCGCTTTATGAAATCATTCCCGTAGGAAGCAGGGATGAAATCAGTTTAAAGTATCAGAGCAGCGGCGGGGGAAACAGTGATTCCCGCTACAGTGATGAATTTGCTACCGTGGGCATCCGCTACAAGAAGCCGGGGAAAAGCAGGTCCGAGCTGGATTCCTATGTAGTGGATGAAGACGACTTTAGTAAGAATCCCAGTGATGATTTTGTATTTGCTTCCCTGGCGGCGGAGTTTGCCATGATTTTATCCGACAGTCCTAATAAAGGGGATGCGACCTTAGAGGGCATCATGGAAACTTATTCTACGCTGGATATGGATGATGAATATAAGGATGAGTTTTATTATCTGGTTAAGATGATGGCGAAAAGATAACCGGCAGCCGGGAACCTTTGGCAGAATGACAGGTCCCCGGCTGACTTTTGAATTTACAAATTTCTGTTTTGTGTGTTACATTTAAAAATCACAATCAATACTACTATCCAGACAGCTAACAGCACGATAATCAGAAATGCTGCCAATGTATATAAGTTTTTCAAACTGGTATTCAAATCATTCTTGCTTTCTTCCAGTTCATGTTCCTTCATGGTGTACATAAGGTCTTCAAAGCCTTTTCGGTTAAGTTCGGCGGTTTCCACGATTTCTTCAATGGTAAGACCGGTAAGCTCTTCCAGATTGGTTTTATTAGCGACATATTTATCATCTGCCAGATTTATGACAAAAGATACCCGTTCCGGAGGGTTATCTCCATGATATGTTATATGGCCTAATATATCGAAACTATTGCTATTATAAGTAAATGAAATCATGATAGTCTTATCAAGCTCCGATTTATCATTTGCATTTGCGTAACAAGTAATAATTGTATTGACACCTTCTGGAAATTCATCTGCATTGTGTTCCGTTCTATTATTTCTATAAAAACACGTAGCATATCTTTCGGGTATGATATAGCTGCCTAATTCGTAGTCCCCCGTCATATCCCAAGGGATTCTGCCCCAGCAGCCTTTCATCGTATCCCAATGTTTATCATATTCCGATTGCATAAATTCTTCCGCAAGCGTTAAAGGGTTATCTTCCAAGTTACTGATTTTTTCTACGTGAAGTTTATATTCATCCACATAATCCTGTGTTATCTGACGGCAGTTATTTATGATACATACAATAAGAATAAAGTAAATGATTGAAACACATACTGTCAGCAGATAAGTTTTTTGGGGTTTTTTATTCATTTCCATATTCTCCGGTCTCAGCAAATTCTCTTGCACGGTTGTTTGTTCCGTCCGTTATTCCTTCTAATAATACTGTTTTCTTCTTTGGAATTCGTCCCTGAGTTCGTCTTCCGCAGTATAGGAATTACGTTTTTCTGTTTCTAATTGTTCCTTTTTTTCTTCTAATTCATTTTCAACTATCCTTCGGCAGTAATAGAAATCATCTTCACATCCATCCATTTCCGTGAGAAAGCTTTCCTCGTCGCAATGATCTGAGATTTCCCGAAATATCCACCTCATTTCTGTGTAAATATCATCAAGCAGACTTTGGCTTTCATCAATATTTCCAATATCCCTGTTTATGGCATCTCTTTTATCCTCAAGAGCGTTTAAATTTCTTTGGAAGTCTGTATATAAATGGTCTATAGTTTTTTCTCTTATTTTTTCATTCATGCTTTTTCTACCTATCCTGTTGTTTTAATTTATGAAATAGGGCAGCAGTTTTTAATATATTTGTTTTTTTCTTCCATTTATCAATGGGTTGATAATAAATATCCCATATCTTCATCTATTCCTGTCAGAGTATCTGCTACGGCTTTGATTCTGTCTCCGTCTCTCTGCGCTGCATTATTATAGGATTGTAGTATATCTGAAGTTTCATTGTAAATACAGCAGCAGATATCATTGATTCCATGGTTTGTTTCCCCTGAGTCTGTGGCGGGGAGCTGGCTTAAGTACGCTGCTGCCAGCTTTAAGGCTTTGCTATGAAATATGGCTGTATCGTAGTCGCTTTTTAAAGGTTTTGTTATCATAGTGACTTCCTCCTACTGTTTCTGTTTTGTGTGCTACATTTTAAAATCACAATCAATACTACTATCCAGACAGTTAGCAGCACGATAATCAGAAATGCTGCAAATGTATATAAGTTTTTCAAACTGGTATTCAAATCATTCTTGCTTTCCTCCAGTTCGTGCTCCTTCATGGCAAGCATAAGGTCCTCAAAGCCTTTCCGGTTGAGTTCGGCGGCTTCCACGATTTCTTCAATGGTAAGACCGGTAAGTTCTTCGGCATCTATTCTGTCTGCAACGTATTCATTGTCTATCAAATCTATATTAAAAATGACTGTCTCTAGGGAATTGCCTCCAAAATATTCTATATACACAGTTATACTACTTATACTGTCATAATAATTAAAAGCAATAACAATATTTTTATTATCAAATTCTGACTTATTATTTGCATATGCATTACATATGATATGTGTATCAGAAACTTTGGAAAAACTGTCAGTATTTTGATTGCTTTTATCAATGTTATTAGTAATCTTCCTGTAAAAAAGAGTGGCATATCTTTCGGGTATGATATAAATACCTAATTCATAGTATCCTACCATATCATTAGCTATTCTACCCCAGCAGCCTTTCATCGTATCCCAATGTTTATCATATTCCGATTGCATAAATTCTCCCGCAAGTGTTATGGTATCATCTTCCAAGTTACTAATTTTTTCTACGTGAAGTTTATATTCATCCACATAGTCCTGTGTTATCTGACGGCAGTTATTTATGATACATACAATAAGAGTAAAGTAAATGATTGAAACACATACTGTCAGCAGATAAGTTTTTTTAGGTTTTCTATTCATTTCCATATTCTCCGGTCTCAGCAAATTGCACATTTACTTTCTCATATTCTTCATATTCATTTCTTCCCGATTCAATGCTGTTGACGAAATTTCTTACTATTTTTCCTCTTTCTTCCCAGACTTCATCCGGTATAGGTGTTTTGTTAAGAAGGAATTCAGCACCTCTATGCTCTAAAATATATACATCGTGACGATGTGCCTGTTCTTTTAAAATTTTAATTCCTTCTTTGTAATCGCCATGCCCGATATTGGCGGCAAATTCTCTTGCACGGTTGCCTGTTCCGTCCGTTATTTCCGAGTAGTACTGGTTCATTATTTCAATGACATTTCCACCGTTTTGTAATCTTGCACTTAAATTTACGGCATCTAGATCTGCTTTGTAATCATCAGGTGTAAGCTTTGGACCATTCCCTGCCGTTCCGTATACATCCCCTACATATCCTGCATTTGCCCTTAGATTATAGATTCCGTTAAATATGCCGCTTCCGTTTCCTGCTTTCATAAAAGCATTATTATCCGGTGTCAGTATGGCTGTCATGACAATTGACATATGAGCCAAATCTATCTTTTCAGAATATTGGATATATTTTTCATATTCTTGTGCTTCTTTTGGTCTTTTAGCAGAGCTCCAGTCATAATTGCCTTCTATGCTTTCTGTCAGATAATTAATATCTTCCTCAGTCAGCCCATACCTCTCCAACTCATTTTCCAACCCATTCCTGCTATAAGTCCCTACCAGAAAGTGCCACAAATCATTTAGTGTCAGCTTCCGCTCCTTTTCAAGCTTTGTCAAAGGTTCTTTAAATTCTTCTGTATTTACCAGAGGTCCTGCCCCATATTTGAATATCTGCCATAAGACACTTTCGTCATATTCCACTTCTTCGTAAGTATATACAAAGGAAGCAAGCAGCTTGAAATATTCCAGATTTGCATCCTTTCCATTCGATTTCTCCATAGAGTTATATAAGCGGAAGAGTATTTCTCCCGTTCTTCTGTCAAACCCGAACTGTTCCTCCATGTTTTTCAGGAATGTTTCTTTGAAAGCTTTTTCTATCTCAAGGTTTCTCTTTATCCAGTCCTTTTCAACACGGTCTATCCAGCTTAAATCTGCGTGGTCCATTTGATAATCTATCATACTGCCGTCAAAGACCGAGCTGTGGAGGCATTGGATTCCCCTTTTCAAATCAGCCTGATAAGAACTTATATTTTGAAACAGTCCGCTGGAGGCGCCTAAGAAGCTTTCAATCTGCTTTAATTTCTTCTCCACCAGATGAAGGGCATTTTCAAGACTTCCCAACAGGGCGGAATAGGAGCAGCCCTTTACCCGGTTCATCAGTTCATATACCCGGTTTATCTGTTCTTCTATGCATAGTTTGTCCCGTTCAAGAGCATCTTCATCCACATATCCGATTCCGCTAAGTTCTCCGGAGATACAGGCTTTGTAGGCGTTGTTTTCCTGTATCACTGCTTCCGCAAATAAAATGGTCTGGTACATGACCGCCACATGGAGGGTAGTATAATACTCCCGGATGCTGTCATAGGATTCTCCTTGTAATTGGTCTGAGGATTCTTCCAGAGATGAAATTTCAGACAGAACTCTTTCCGCATTGTTGATAACTTGGTTCATGCCCGCATTCTTGGCATCAAGCTGTGCGATGACTGAGTCTGGACTCATTTTTAATCCCATATTTTTTCCTCCGCTATTTTTTAGTCTGAAAGAAACATTTTGTGTGATTCTTTGACTTATAGTCATTATAGAGTAACTCTGTCTGAAAATCCATCAGAACATTTATTCTCGCACCATATATGGTAATACTATTGTATTATAGGTATAGTGTTATCGAAAATGAAAAATGACAAAGATAACCGCCTCTTGCCAATTTTTTGCCCGGCGATTATAATATTGATTTATCCGGGGAAACAGGCAAAAATCCTGTGAGAGAGCCGGATTGGGAAAATATAAATCAAAGGGAGAAAAAAACATGGAAATAATGCGGAGCAAGAAAATTTTGCCACTCACACTTTGTATGCTGCTGATTGCGGCTATGACACTTACTATAACCGGTTGCAATGGCGGCGCAGACAGAGAGACGTCTGCCCAGACGGAAGAGACGGCAAATGTCCAGGCAGAAGAGGAAATCAATGCCCGGACACAAGAGGAGGCGGATGCCGGGACTGGGGCTGTCGTGCTTGGAGAGGGCAGTACGGTATTTGATTTTTCTGTAGTGGATAAGGAAGGCGCCAGGACGGATTTTGAAATCCATACGGATAAAGAAACTGTGGGAGAAGCTTTGCAGGAGCTTGAGCTGATTGACGGAGAGGAAAGCGAATATGGTCTTTATGTGAAAACCGTCAACGGCATAACTGCCGATTACGATAAGGATGGTGTATATTGGGCGTTTTACATTAACGGCGAATACGCTTCCACAGGGGTAAGCGCAACACCTGTCACGGAAGGGGAAACTTATTCCTTCAAGGTGGAGTAGCATGAAGCTGACCATAAAGGAAATGGCGGTGTTCTCCATGCTTGGGGCGGTAATGTACGCTTCCAAGATTATTATGGAGCTTGCCCCTAATATCCATCTTCTCGGTGTGTTTACCATTGCCTTTACGGTTGTTTATGGGAAAAAGGCGCTTTATCCTATTTATGTCTATGTTATCATGAATGGGATGTTTTGCGGTTTTGCAGCATGGTGGATACCCTATCTGTATTTGTGGACCGTTCTTTGGGGAGCCGTAATGCTGCTTCCAAAGAAACTGCCAAAGAAAGCAAAGCCGCTTGTGTATATGATTGTGTGTGCGATGCACGGCTTTTTGTTCGGGACGCTCTATGCGCCCGCCCAGGCATTATTATACGGATTGAGTTTTAAAGCAATGACAGCGTGGATTGTGGCGGGACTGCCCTTTGATTTCATTCACGGGGTCAGCAATTTTTTCTGCGGTATCCTGATTGTGCCCATTATTTCAGCCCTGAAGCTGGGGGAGAGGCATATGGGGATGAGTACATAATAATCCATAATAAGGCTTTCAGATGAAAGTAAGGTGTGAAAACCCCTAAGACGCTTGCAAAAACAGGATAATTATGCTACTATTTTTCCAGACAAATTGCGGTAAAGAGATGAGTATCTGTTCTATATGCGGGTAATACCGTAATCGGGAATGAGTTTATCCCGGGACAAAGTAATAATTTGTCCCGGGTTTTTCATTCACAGGCGGAAAGCGGCAGGTCTGCTTTCCCGGCAGGGCTATACATCTTAAAAATCATAGAGAAAGGGCGTAAAAAATGGCGAATGTGATTACGGACGAAACGATTGATTACGTAGGAATCCTGGCGAAGCTGGAGCTGTCCGCCGAAGAAAAGGAACAGGCAAAAAAGGATATGGCTTCCATGCTTGACTATATTGACAAGCTGGGAGAACTGGATACTACGGGCGTTGAGCCTATGAGCCATGTGTTTCCCGTGAACAATGTATTCAGGGAAGATGTGGTAACAAACGGAGACGACAGGGAGAATATCATTAAGAACGCTCCGGAAGAAAAAGACGGCATGTTTGTTGTGCCCAGCACATTTTAAGGAGGTTTGCGGAAAATGGATATTCTGGATTTATCTGCCGTAGAACTTTCGGCAAAAATCAAAGCGGGGGAAGTAACCGCCATGGAAGCTGTAGAGGCGGTTTTTGCCCAGATAGAAAAGAGCGAGGATGCGCTGAACTGCTATGTGACCCTGGATAAGGAAGGGGCGTTAGAGGCAGCAGGCAGGGTGCAGGAAAAAATAGACGGGGGAGAACTGACGGGACCTTTGGCAGGAGTTCCCGTTGCCATTAAGGACAATATGTGTACGGAAGGGCTGCTGACCACCTGTTCTTCCAAAATACTTGGGAATTTTGTGCCAACCTATACCTCGGAGGCGGTTTTAAACCTACAGAAGGCGGGGGCGGTTATCCTGGGTAAAACCAATATGGATGAGTTTGCCATGGGTTCCACCACGGAAACCTCCGCATTCGGGGCGACGAAAAATCCCTGGAATACGGACCATGTGCCGGGAGGTTCTTCCGGCGGTTCTGCGGCGGCGGTTGCGGCAAAGGAATGTTTTTATGCCTTAGGCTCCGATACAGGCGGCTCCATCAGACAGCCTGCCTCCTACTGCGGCGTGGTGGGCATGAAGCCGACCTACGGTACGGTTTCCCGTTATGGGCTGATTGCATACGGTTCCTCTTTAGACCAGATTGGACCCCTGTGCAGGGATGTAACCGACTGCGCTGCCATTATGGAGGTCATTGCGTCCCATGATTTCAAGGATTCCACCAGCGTGGAAAGGGAGGATACGGATTTTACCTCCGCCCTTGTGGATGATGTGAAAGGGATGAAAATCGGGATTCCCAGGGATTATTTCGGGGAAGGCATTGATTCTTGCGTAAAAGAAAAGGTGCTGGCGGCGGCTGATGTGTTGAAGGAAAAGGGCGCCGTGGTGGAGGAATTTGATTTATCCTTAGTAGAATACGCTATTCCCACCTACTATACCATTGCGGCTGCGGAAGCGAGCTCTAACCTAGAACGCTTTGACGGGGTAAAATACGGCTTCCGTGCAGAGGACTGCGACGAGCTGCACCAGATGTACAAGCGCAGCCGTTCCCAGGGCTTCGGACCGGAGGTAAAGCGCCGTATTATGTTAGGCTCCTTTGTATTAAGCTCCGGCTATTATGATGCCTATTATCTGAAGGCTTTGCGGGTAAAGGCGCTGATTAAAAAGGCTTTTGACGAGGCATTTGCAAAATATGATATGATTTTGGGACCCTGTGCGCCTACGACGGCGCCGAAGCTCGGCTCCTCATTGTCAGACCCCATTAAGATGTATCTGGGGGATATTTATACCATTTCCGTCAATCTGGCGGGACTGCCCGGTATCAGCCTGCCCTGCGGCTTGGATAAAAACGGTCTGCCTGTGGGCTTACAGTTAATCGGGGATTGTTTTAAGGAAAAGAAAATCATTCAGGCTGCTTACGCCTATGAGCAGGCAAGAGGGAAATTTTCACTTGCAAAGGAGGGCAAATAAATGGCGAAGCAATATGAAACTGTTATCGGTCTGGAAGTGCATGTAGAGCTTGCTACCAAAACCAAAATATTCTGCGGCTGTTCCACCGCATTCGGCGGAGCGCCCAATACCCATACCTGTTCGGTCTGTACGGGTATGCCCGGTTCCCTTCCCGTGTTAAATAAACAGGTGCTGGAATATGCCATCGGGGTGGGACTGGCGACCAACTGCGATATTACAAGAAACTGTAAATTTGACAGGAAGAATTATTTCTATCCCGATAATCCGCAAAACTATCAGATTTCCCAGCTTTATCTGCCCATCTGCCGCAACGGCTATGTGGAGATAGAGACGGAGGAAGGCAGTAAGAAGGTGGGCATCCATGAAATCCATATGGAAGAGGATGCGGGAAAGCTGGTGCACGACGAATGGGAGGACAGCTCTTTAGTGGACTTCAACCGTTCCGGCGTGCCTCTGATTGAAATCGTGTCGGAGCCGGATATGAGAAGTGCAGAAGAGGTTATTGCCTATCTGGAAAAGCTGCGCCTGATTATCCAGTATCTGGGGGCTTCGGACTGCAAACTCCAGGAAGGTTCCATGAGGGCGGATGTGAATCTTTCCGTCCGCGAGGCGGGAGCGAAAGAGTTTGGCACCCGTACGGAGATGAAGAACTTAAATTCTTTTAAAGCCATTGCACGCGCCATTGAAGGCGAGAGGGCAAGGCAGATTGATTTGATTGAGGATGGCAAAGCGGTTATACAGGAGACACGCCGCTGGGATGATACCAAGGAAAGCTCTTATGCCATGAGAAGTAAGGAGGACGCCCAGGATTACCGTTATTTCCCGGACCCGGATTTGGTGCCTATTGTGGTCAGCGACGAGCTGCTTGAGAGTATCAGGGCAAAGCAGCCGGAATTCCGCACGGAGAAGATGGCGCGTTATAAGGAGGAGTATGATATTCCTGCCTACGATATAGAGATTATTACCGCTTCCAAGAGAATGGCGGATTTGTTTGAGGAGACGGTTGCTATCTGCAACCAGCCCAAGAAGGTGTCCAACTGGCTGATGGTGGAAACCATGCGCCTTTTAAAGGAGCAGGATATGGACCCTGAGGATATCAGATTTTCCCCTGGGAATCTGGCGGCTTTGATTCAGATGACGGAGAAAAAGGAGATTAACAGCTCGGTTGCCAAGGAGGTCTTTGAGGTTATGTTTAACGAGAACATGGACCCTGTGGCGTATGTGGAGGAGAAGGGCTTAAAGACCGTGAATGACGAGGGCGCCCTTAGAAAGACCATTGAGGAAATCGTGGCGGCAAATCCTCAGTCGGTGGAGGATTACCATAACGGCAAGGAGAAGGCGATTGGATTTTTGGTGGGACAGACTATGAAGGCGATGAAGGGGAAAGCTGACCCGGGGATGGTTAACCGGATATTAAAAGAATTACTGTAGGTAATAGAGAAAAAGGCCTGCCCGGTAGGTTCCGGGCTGCAATTTGGGGCTTATTTTATAAAAATATATTTAATTGAAGGAACTCTTGTAAAAACGCCGGCACTTAGATTGCGTTCTTTGCAATCTTACGTACCGCTGCGTTTTTACCGAAGCGCAAGTACTCTAAAGAGCATAAACGTGTTCCTGAAATAAATATATTTTTATAAAATAAGCCCCAAATTGCAGTCCGGAAACTGCGGTTAATATGATAAGGGGATTAAGAAGGTAATCAACAGCCTGAGTCTATTCCCATAAATGATTATTGGATGTATGGATTGTTATTTAGTTTAATACTTGTAATGATGTACTCGAAAGCTTTTCCGTATTTTTCCCCAAATACATAAGATATGGCGTAGTCAGAGTCGCTTTTGAGCCAGATGTAGCAGTCGGAAGACATTCCCATCTGATATGGTGTCGGGTCCCCGTCTCCGGTGGTATATATCACGTTGGAATACCTGGAGCTGTTTGGGTTGTCGTCTTCTCCCCATATGGCGCAGGCGTTTAAAATATTTCTCCCCATTCCGATTTCCTTTGTCAGATAAAGCTGTGAATCAACGTTAAATGTGTGATACTCATTCACTTTCTCTCCGTCTACTTCTTTCCATGAAGATGAGGCAAACATATGCATGTAAAATGTCACAACATGTATGTCCGGGTCTGTTAAGTCAATATCCTTAGCAGGGTCAACGCTGTTTATAACCTTTATTTCAAATTCTTCCGGATTTTCCTGGTTTTCCACAGACCGTTCAAAGGGAATTTCCCCATAGGCATATTCCCTGGTATTTCCGGCAGAATATAAGTCAATCCCCTCTTCGTTGATGCTCCATCCAAGACTTTCTGCTTTGGTCAGGAATTCACTATAGGGCATCGGAAGCGTAAAAGTCTCTCCTTCCATGTAAAAGCCCATATTATCCGGTCCGAAATCAATATCCGACGGTCCCTCCGGCACACAATCGATGATTTCTATTTCTTCCGGTTCTTCCGCTTCTGCAATAGAAGTATCAGGATTGTCCGTGCTTTCTTCCGTTTCTGTCATTTCTTCCATTTCTGCTGTTATTTCTTCTGCAGCGGTTTCTTCCGATTGGTTTTGGGTGGAAGTTTCCGACGGCGTTTCGTTTCCTTTAGCGCAGGCGGTTAGGCTGAGCGCCAGCAGAATCCCCGGTAAATAAAATGCGAATTTCTTTTTCATAGTTGTCCATGGCTCCTTTTCATCTTTGATATAGTATTGAATACCAGGAAATTGTAGCATAGGATTATGGCTTCCTGTATTTTATTCCGATAGGGTATATTGATTTTGCGACGAATGGACGGCTTGGGAGATTTCAAAGTGGATGCCCATTGTCTGAGGTAGGGGTAACTTGGAAAAAACAGGTTGACAAAATAAGAGAGTTTAAATATAATCATTGTTATATAACAGACACTACATAAATAGAAAAGAGGGATTGCCATGCCGCCGAAAACAAGGATTTCCAGGGATATGATTTTAGAGGCAGCGTTTAACCTGATAAGGGAAGAGGGAGAGGAAGCGGTAAATGCCAGAAGGATAGCAGAGCGTCTGGAGTGTTCCACCCAGCCGGTTATGTATAATTTCAGGACGATTGAGGAGCTTAGGCAGGAAGTGTACAAAATGGCGGATGCGTTTCATACGGAGTATATTATGTCTGTGAAAGGGAACAAGAGTTCGCCGCTTTTGGAAATCGGGCTGAATTATATCCGTTTTGGGTATGAGGAGAAAAATCTGTTCCGGTTTTTGTTTCAGACGAACCAGTTTTCGGGAATGAATTTGGATGCGTTGTTTGACGACCCGGCATTGGCAGGACTGCTGGATGTGGTTGCAGATTCTGCGGAAGGGAATTTGGAGACGGCGAAGGGGCTTTTCAGAAGAATAGCTGTTACGGCGCACGGATATGCAAGCCTGTTGGCGAATAACGCCATGGAATATGATGAAGAAGCTTGCAGCAGTGATTTGTGTCTGGTGTTTGCAGGCGGGATAGAGAAATAGGTGGAGGAAAAAAGTATGAAAAAGTTTTATGAGAAAAGTGAGTTGTGGTTTGCCATAGTGTGGATTATTGTCTATTGCGTGGTACTGGGTTCAATCAGGGGCTCCCAGGGAGATGACAGCCTGGGTATGCTTGCCGGGCTTTTGGTCATTACGGCTGGTATGGTTGTCTTTGTGAAGCGTTATCATCTGGAAGAAAAGTACGGACTGGTAAAGTGGAAGGGAAAAGCAGGGGATTACTGGTTTTTCATACCGATGTTCATTTTGATGACCGGAAATCTGTGGGGCGGGTTTGCAATGTCCTACAGCGGGATAAACCAGGTATTTGCAGTGCTTTCCATGCTGCTTGTGGGATTTGTGGAGGAAATGCTGTTCCGCGGATTTTTATTCAGGGCGCTCTTAAAAAAAGACCCTGTTCCGGTAGCAATCGCAATTTCAGCAGTGACCTTTGGCATCGGGCATATTGTCAATCTGCTTACAGGGCAGGCGAATATGGAAACGGTTATCCAGGTGTTTTTTGCCGTGGCGTGGGGCTATATACTTACCATGGTGTTTTATAAATCCGGCTGCCTGTGGATTTGCATCATTGTCCATGGGGTGGTGGATGCACTCTCAAAATTTGCCGCCCACAGGGGGAATGCGGTGTATGTGTATGTAATAGCAACGATTGTTGTGGCGGTTGTATACTGTGTTTATTTGAAGGGAAAGCCTGCGGCTTTGGAAGATAATGATGGATATTAAAAGGGGTACATGGTATAATATCCAGAAAAAGGTGGTGACGTACAATGCCGGATAATTTGACTGTTTTATTGGAAGGATACCGGAAAGCTGTTGTGCAGATTTTGGGAGAACGGTTAAGCCGGATGATTTTGTATGGTTCTTATGCCAGAGGGGATTTTAAGCAAGGCTCAGATATGGATATTATGATACTGGCAGATGTACAGCCTGAAGAGATAAGTGGATATGCGGATAAGGTTTATGATGTCACATATGATTTTGAAGTACAATATGGCATGGAAATCAATCCGTCTGTTCAAAGCATGCAAATCTATGAGCAATGGAAAAACGTATATCCCTTTTTTATGAATATTGAAAAAGATGGGATTGCGGTATGATGCAGGAGTTTTATGGGAAAGATTTGGCAAAATACAAATTGGAGCGGGCAAAAGAAGAACTTGAAACAGCAGAGCTTCTTTTTCATAATGAGAGATTAAAGGCTGCAAAGGTCCGGCACGCAAGTGATTATGATGAATTTTACGTTGCAGGTAAAGAAGAAACAGCAAAACAAATTCAGACCGCAAAAAATGTTATTGATTTAGTGAATAAGTTTATTTATGAAAAGTAAAAGGAATAACCTATGAACCTCTACAGGTATTTCGTATACTCTCCTTCCGGAAAGGGATTTTCCAGTCCCAAAACCCTGGGCCACAAGCCGGTATCGTCAATAATAAAGCCCATGAGCATTCCCATATGGGTGTGCAGATGGCGGAATTGTGCCAGAATTAGCGTGAATCTGGTGTATTCACAGTTGGACGGGCAGGTCAGAAGCTGTTCGTCCGCAAGCTGGGAAAGATAATGCAAAAGCTTTTCTTCTATGGCAAAATAATAGCGGTTTATCTCTTCCCGGCAAAGCATTTTCCTTGAAACAACGTCTAAATTATTCAAATCTTTTTCATGGATATCCGGCTCCTTAAAGTCCTTATCCCTTGGATTGATATACCATAAATCTAAGGAGTGGAGCATATGGTAAATGTGCTTATGGCAGGGCATCTGGCAGTATTCTTTATCCCACAGACCGTCGGGGACGCAGTCAATGACATTTTTAACCTCCCATAAAGCGCGCTTAGTCTGTTCGGTTATGATTTCTGTGAGGGTATTTGGGGTCATGGGTATGCTCCTTTTATTTTTCCTGTATTTTATCATACTTTTTATTAGGGGAGAAGACAAGCAGAATAATATATAGTAATATATAAAAATAGGAATTTGCTGCAAATCAGGAGACAATGAAAATGTTAAAGGTAAACTTAAAAAAAATAAAATTTCTGGCAGCAACCGTACTTGTTTTTTTATTCATATACCTTGGGGGAACAACTGTAAGCATCTGGCGCTATGGAAAAATAGATGAAAAGCAGAAGGCGGATGTTGCTATTGTTCTTGGAGCGGCTGCCTATGGGGAAAAGGTTTCCCCGGTGTTTGAAGAGCGTTTGAATCATGGCATCTGGCTGTATGAAAACGGCTATGTGGAAAAATTGATTGTGACAGGAGGAGTAGGGGACGGAAATGTACACTCCGACGCTTATGTGGCAAAGCAGTACATGATAAAACAGGGCATACCGGAGGAAAATATTATAATGGAAGAGAAATCTGCCATTACGCAGGAAAATATTAAAAATGCAAAAGAATTGATGGACAGTTGTTCTTGTTCTTCTGCTATTCTTGTCAGTGACCCTCTGCATATGAAACGGGCAATGCTGATGGCGAAGGATTGCGGAATAGAAGCATATAGTTCGCCAACGCCGACTACCCGTTACCGTACATTAAGAAGCAAGCTTCCTTTTCTGGCGAGGGAGGAATTTTTCTATATTGGATACAGGCTGGTCAGGATTTTTTACTGAACGGAGGGAAGGTTCGTCAGGTTATTTTTTTCTGTCCCGTCAGGAATGCTTTTTAAATATTCATTATCGCCCCGGTGGGCAATGCCGACACCGTTGATTTTGCCGGATTTAGCCATGGCAACGCCCTCCTCCTTGGAAACAGTGCGCCCGTCAGAAAGCTGGTAGCCTGTAACCTTTCCACTGCTTTTTACAAGTCCTACAATGTCTTTTGCGTCGGCTTTAGGGGTTGGAATATCGTCTAAGGTATTCATTGCCAGTGAAGCGGTAAAATCTTTATGGTTCATAAGAAACTCCTTTCTATGGTATCATTTTTAGTGAGTAAGATAAAAATAGTATTTGTCCGGAAAAGTGAAATATACAGGAAAATATTAGAGAAGCATTCTCGTGGAAAAGAATAAAAAGAACAGAATGAAAGGATAAAACAAAGGAAATAGAAAAGTAATATTTAGAAAGTTTATGAAGTTGTTAAATTTTTCGCCACACCTTATGGCGGCGTGCTGGTGGAGGCGGAGGTTTTTGGACTTCCTGATATGGAATCACAGTATTCTTCGAATTTTTATGCCCTGCATATTCATGAAATGGGAGACTGTTCGGAAAATTTTACAAAAACGGGAGGACATTACAATCCGGCGAATATGCTGCACCCGGGCCATGCAGGGGATATGATACCTCTTATGGGAAACCAGGGGTACGCATGGACGGCATTTTATGATAAAAGATTTACTGTGCCGGAAATCCTTGGAAAATCCGTAGTGATTCACAGTAAAAGAGATGATTTTACATCCCAGCCTTCAAAAGATGCGGGAGAAAAAATCGGCTGCGGCATTATTGTAATGGAAAGATAAGAAGTAAGCGGGGCGTGCCCGCTTTAGCGGAGCCGTAAGAGAGGCAGCAGCATGTTTTCAGTCCTCCAATAGATAGCGGAGAAAATCGGCGGCTGTTTCCTTGCGCCCCGTGATATTCCCGATGGCAAAATATGGCTCCACGTCACTTTCGTAAAGCTTTCTGATTTTGGGAATATCTCCCACATAAATTGCAACAGGAACTCTGCCGTCGTCTTCATAGGTATGATATATCAGCCGGTCTGTCAGCTGCTCGTACAAATCATCAGGAAGGACGGTTTGGATATTGGCAAGGTATGCCTGGTTTGCGCAGCTTTCAATCGTCCATTCCGGTGCGATCAGTACGTCGATGTTGCCTGCTTCCAGAAAGGCAGAAAGCTTTTGGGAATTGGCGACATCCAGATTGTCATTTCGATTTTCTGACATTTGCAAAGCAACGTCCAGTCTGGCAGGATGGGCTTGGGTATCCATATTCCGGGAAAGGGCATAATCAGATACAAGATTAGTCTGTTCTGCCGATACAATGTTGCAATTTACTAAAGCGACATAGATAGAGGATTCTTTGCTGTATTCAATAAAATGACGGATAAATGCCGTGATGCAGCAGACGGCAATGACAACAAGCGCTATGGGCTTCCAGTAATAGTAGCAGAAGTATTTAAACCGTTCCCATCTGCCCTTATCTTTCATTGATTCTTTGTTTTTTGCAATTTCATCCTTCAGCATAAGTGAAAGTCCTTTCTGGTTATACATATTGTTTTTGGATTATATATATTGTTTCTGATTTTGCACATTGGTTCCGTTCCGGCGTACAGGTATCAGCCAAACGGCTGCCGGCGTCTTTAGGAAATAAATTTATGATAGTATGAGGAAGCTTCCTGTGTCAATAAAATTCATGGAAATTTCACTTTTTTCAAAATTTCACTTTTCACTTTTTAAGAAATTCATTTCTATTTGCTGCAACTTTTTTGTGTAATATTCTGTGTTACTGTTATAGGGAAAATTGGCAGCAACCGTAAGTTGCCTCCCCGCTATCGGCAGTTGGTAGATTTCACAAAATCCTATGCGTATAATTTTACAGTGGAGGTATGACAGAATGAATTTCGCACAAAAGCTGACAAATTTAAGGATACAGAACGGCTATTCCCAGGAAAAACTTGCGGAAAAGCTCTATGTGAGCAGGCAGGCGGTATCTAAATGGGAGGTGGGGACAACTTTGCCGGAAACGGATAAAATCATTGCAATCAGCAATTTTTTTGATGTGTCCATAGACTATTTATTAAAGGAAAGCGTACAGTCCGGTTATGCAAAAAACCTGGAACGGACGGTTATTAAGTTTTTGGGCGCGGCGCGGGATATGGATGAAATTTCCCAGAAGCTGGTGGAAATTATCAGGGATGGAATCATAGAGGAAGAAGAGAGGGAGCATTTGAAATATATTGTGAAAGCCTTGGATGAAACAGCCCTGATTATTGAGGAGGTTAAGCAACGTTTAAAAATATAGGACAACGGTCCAATTTCCTTATTGAAAAATTCCATGAAATGTACTAAGATACTTTTATGTACCTTTGAATATGGAAGGAATTTGTACTCATGAATGATACATACGTGGAATTACTGGTAAAAAAACCTGAATTGAAAGCAGCGTCGGGACTACATAATATTATGGTCGGTCTGGGAGCTGTTTTATTTATAATAGGGCTTTTTTCGAGATTCCTGATTACTGTTTCCGGGCTGATGCTGTTAGGCGGGGCTTATCTGCTTATACAAAATGCCTGCATTGAGTTTGAATATCTGTATCTGGATAAGGAATTGTCCATAGACAAGATAAAAAATCAGTCTAAGAGAAAAAAGGTGGCGTCTTACGATCTTACCACGTTGGAGGTTATGGCGCCTAAAGGCTCCCATAGATTGGATTCCTACAGTAATCTTAAGGTAAAGGATTTCTCTTCGGAGAGCGAAGAGGGGAATGCATATGAACTGGTTGTAGAGGGGAAAGACGGAAGGGAGCGCATTATCATTGATACTACCGGGGAACTGGTAAAGGCAATCAGGATGGCGGCGCCCAGGAACGTATTTACAGACTGAGACTGATTTTATTCAAACGGAGGAAAAGGAAATGGGTCAGATTATTGGCGAAGGAATTACATTTGACGATGTGCTTTTAGTGCCGGGATATTCTCAGGTAATTCCCAATCAGGTGGATTTATCCACGTATTTGACAAAGAAAATCAAATTGAACATTCCGATGATGAGCGCGGGGATGGACACGGTTACGGAGCACCGCATGGCTATCGCCATGGCGCGGCAGGGCGGTATTGGCATTATTCATAAAAATATGTCCATAGAGCAGCAGGCGGAAGAGGTGGACAAGGTTAAACGCTCGGAAAACGGCGTTATTACAGACCCTTTTTCTTTGTCCCCGGAGCATACTTTAAAAGATGCGGATGCTTTAATGGCAAAATTCCGTATTTCAGGCGTTCCTATTACAGAGGGCAAAAAGTTAGTGGGAATTATTACTAACAGGGACTTGAAGTTTGAGACGGATTTTTCCAAAAAGATTAAGGAATGCATGACTTCTGAGGGGTTGATTACGGCAAAGGAAGGCATTACCCTTGAGGAAGCAAAATCTGTTTTGGCAAGGGCAAGAAAGGAAAAGCTTCCCATTGTAGACGACGAATTTAATTTAAAAGGTTTAATTACCATAAAGGATATTGAAAAGACGATTAAATATCCCCTTTCGGCAAAGGATTCCCAGGGACGTCTGCTTTGCGGCGCGGGAGTGGGGATTACGGCAAACTGCTTAGAGCGTGTGTCGGCGTTAGTAGAGGCAAAGGTGGACGTCATTGTTTTGGATTCCGCCCACGGTCATTCCCAGAATGTTTTGAATTGTGTGAAGATGATAAAAGAAGCATATCCCGATTTACAGGTTATTGCTGGTAATGTGGCTACGGGAGAAGGGACAAAGGCTTTGATTGAAGCGGGAGCGGACGCTGTCAAAGTAGGTATCGGACCGGGCTCTATCTGCACTACCCGTGTGGTTGCAGGAATTGGCGTACCACAGATTACCGCTATTATGGATTCCTATGAGGTGGCGAAGGAATACGGCGTGCCGATTATTGCTGATGGCGGCATTAAGTTTTCCGGCGATATGACAAAGGCGATTGCCGCAGGCGGAAATGTCTGCATGATGGGTTCCATGTTTGCGGGTTGCGATGAATCGCCGGGAACTTTTGAACTGTTTCAGGGACGAAAATATAAGGTATACCGCGGCATGGGTTCCATTGCTGCCATGGAAAACGGCTCCAAAGACCGTTATTTCCAGACAGATGCCAAGAAGCTGGTTCCTGAAGGCGTAGAAGGCCGTGTGGCATATAAGGGTACTGTGGAGGATACGGTATTCCAGCTGATGGGAGGCTTGCGTTCCGGCATGGGTTATTGTGGAACGCCTACCATAGAGGATTTAAAGACCAAGGGCAGGTTTGTAAAAATTTCTGCGGCATCCTTAAAGGAAAGCCATCCTCATGATATTCATATTACAAAAGAAGCGCCCAACTATAGCATAGACGGTAATTAGGCGCTGGCCGTTAAAGAGATAATAAGCCTATGGGGACAGAATAATGCAACAATTTTCTGACAAAAAGAATTTCAAAAGGTGCAGGAACGTTTCTGCACCTTAATTGGTTTATATACCTATTGCGTAGATGCTGACGGCAGAAAAGTGACAGGAGGGGAAGAACGTGGATATTGACACAGGTGTACGGAAACAGATAATATCGGATCAACAGGGGCAAGGCGTAACGGATAGATTTACAGCTTTAAAGGAACGGATTATTGCCTTGAAAAGGGAAAGCACTGACGCAGCCTTTTGTGCGTATCTGGATCGGAAATGGATGGAGTTACAGGGAACGGAAAATGCGCTGTATCAATTAGAACAGGCTATTGAACAGGGGTATCAGCAGTATCTGGCTAAAATGTCACACGCTCAACAGATGCAGTACCAGCCGCAGCCGCAGACAGCATACCAGCCGCAGATGCAGCAGACGGCACAGCCGCAGGCAGCATACCAGCCACAGATGCAGCAGGCAGCGACAACACAAGCTGCATATCAGCAGGTGCATCTCCAGCCTGTACAGTCAGTATTTTACAGTCCGAATCCGGCAAAGCCAAAGCCGGTATATTATCAACAGCTGCAACAGCCTGCTCCTTCGCCTATACAGGAAACGCCCCAGAAGTCTGTGGAGTTTAAAGTGGGAACGGTTATATTCGGCGTGGTGGGTATTGCTTTTTTGCTGATTGCTTTCATTACCTTCGGGCTTAACTTTATGAACAGCATTTTACAGGGAATTTTCCTGTATGCCATCGGCATCGTGCTGATTGCATCATCGGAGCTGTTTGTATTTAAACGGATTGAGAAATTCTCGTATTGTCTGACAGGACTGGGTATCAGCAGTCTTTATGTGGTTACGCTTTTAAATTATATTTATCTTGCCATATTTCCTGCATGGGTGGCGCTTCTCATTACGATTGTCCTGACTTCCTTTTTCTTCTATCTAAGCAGGAAAAAGGATTCGGGAATGATTCGGATTATTTGTTTAATTGGCTGTTATCTTTCGCTGGTGCCCATTCATCAGCTGAAAAGCCAGTTGGAATTTTTGATGCCTGCAATCGTTGTTTTCCTTGTAAACCTGGCGGGTGTTTATTGCCCGGTAAAAAGAAGAAGGAAGGTTGTGGATTATATACAATATATTTGCAGCTTTTCGGTTATTTTTTACCTGATACATCTGCAATGGCTTTCCGGGCTCCAGATGTGGCCTGTTTATATTCTTGTATGCGCCAATATACTGACACTCCATTTGCTGTATTACCGCACGGGGGAAGAGACGGAATACCGCATTCTGTACTTTTTGGGACAGGGTATTCACATGGGCTGTCTTTTATATATCGGACATCATGAAGAATGGCTTCATTTTGGAGTAATTGGCGTGCTGGCTTTATGCGGCGTTTTGACGGCATTGCTTTTCAAGAGAAAAATACGTTTTGCGCCCTATTTGTTTATAGCCGCTTACAGTATTCTGGCTTATTGCATTGACGGACAGTCCTTTTGGCTTGCCCTTGCATGTCTTTTGGTCTTTGCCGTGAATAAGGGCTGTGTGCGGTTTTTTAAGGAATTTCCGGTGCCGGATGCAGTTTATACCATGTTGTCTGCCATGGGAGTCTGTTTGTTTATGAGAAGCGATGACCTTCGCATATTAGGATATACCTATGCGGCATGTATTCTTCTGTCCTGCTGTTTTATGAAGCGGTTTCACAAATACCACATTTATACGGCGCTGATCTTCGGCTGGGTTTTTCTGCTGACTGAGGACTGTGAAGCCTTCCTTTGCAGCATCCTGATTTGTATCCTTGGGGCAGTCGCTATAGGTGCAGGCTTTTACAGGAAGAATAAGGGCGTAAGGATTTATGGGCTGGTGCTGATAATCTTTGTTGCTTTAAAACTGGTAATTTTTGATTTCCATGGCGCTTCTGCGCAAATCAGGATTCTTGTGTTCTTTGTTGTCGGGCTGCTCATTTTGGGAATTTCCTTCGGATACATTTATCTGGAGAAAAAACTGAATGAAGAAGCAAATAGAGTGGAAGAAGCGAACAGACTGGATGAAGAGGCAAAAAGAATGGAAGAAATGAGAAGGATGAGTGAAGAAGCAAATAGAGTGGAAGAAGCGAACAGACTGGATGAAGAAGCAAAAAGAATGGAAGAAATAGAAGGACGAAATGAGGAAGCGGGAAGAACGGAATTGAATTTCTAAGGGGAGTATGTTAAAATGATGTTAATTTGAGCGGAAAACCGGTTTCCGCGGACCTTGGGAGCTGACAGAATGGAAAACGAAAAGATTTCAAAGAATTTTATAGAACAGGAAATAGATAAGGATTTGGCAGAGGGCGTTTATGATACCGTCTGCACCCGTTTTCCGCCGGAGCCTAACGGCTATCTGCATATTGGACATGCAAAAAGTATTCTATTAAATTATGGGCTTGCGAAGGAATACGGCGGCAAGTTTAATATGAGGTTTGATGATACGAATCCTACAAAGGAAAAAACGGAATTCGTAGAATCCATTTTAAATGATATAAAGTGGCTGGGAGCCGATTGGGAAGAGCGCTTGTTTTTTGCATCGGATTATTTTGAACAGATGTATGAAGGCGCGGTTAAGCTGATTAAAAAGGGAAAGGCGTATGTTTCTGATTTATCGGCGGATGAAATCCGGGAATACAGAGGAACCCTGACTGAACCGGGAAAAAAGGACCCTTATTCGGACCGTTCCGTTGAAGAAAACCTGGAGCTTTTTGAAAATATGAGAAAGGGCGTTTATCCGGACGGCAGTAAGGTGCTGCGCGCTAAAATTGATATGGCGTCTTCCAATATCAACATGAGGGACCCCATTTTGTACCGTGTGGCGCATATGTCCCATCACAATACGGGGGATAAGTGGTGTATTTACCCTATGTATGATTTTGCACACCCTATAGAGGATGCCATTGAAGGGATTACCCATTCCATTTGTACGCTGGAATTTGAAGACCACAGACCTTTATATGACTGGGTAGTCAGGGAGCTGGAATATCCTCATCCTCCCAGGCAGATAGAGTTTGCAAAGATGTATCTGACCAATGTAGTAACGGGTAAGCGGTATATTAAGAAGCTGGTGGAGGACGGTATTGTGGACGGCTGGGACGACCCCAGACTGGTATCTATTGCGGCGCTTCGAAGAAGGGGATTTACTCCGGAATCCATCCGGATGTTTGTAGAGCTTTGCGGCGTCTCTAAGGCGAATTCCTCAGCGGATTATGCTATGCTGGAATATTGCTTAAGGGAGGATTTAAAGCTCAAGAAAAGCCGTATGATGGCTGTTCTCGACCCTATTAAGTTAGTCATTGACAATTATCCCGAAGGACAGAGCGAGATGCTTGTGGCTGCCAATAATATGGAAAATCCTGAGCTTGGCACCCATGAGGTTCCCTTTGAAAGGGAGCTGTATATTGAACGGGAGGATTTCATGGAAGAACCGCCCAAGAAGTATTTCCGTTTATTTCCGGGAAATGAAGTGCGCCTGATGCACGCCTATTTTGTGAAATGTGTGGGATTTGAAAAGGATGAAGCCGGAAATGTGACGGTAGTGCACTGCACCTATGACCCCGAAACCAAAGCCGGAAGCGGTTTTAGCGGCAGAAAAGTAAAGGGAACCATTCACTGGGTTCCGGTACATTCTGCACAAAAGGCGGAGGCGAGGCTTTATGAAAATATTGTAGATGAGGAAAAGGGCGTTTATAATGAAGAGGACGGAAGCCTGAATTTAAACCCCAATTCCCTGACAGTATTAAAGAATTGCTATATTGAACCGGAAATCCGGGGGGCGAAGGCGTATGACAGCTTCCAGTTTGTCAGAAATGGGTTTTTCTGTGTGGATTATAAAGATTCCACAGAGGAGAAGCTGGTGTTTAACAGAATTGTATCGTTAAAGAGTTCCTTTAAACTGCCTAAATAGCGGCAGGTACTATTTTAAGAAGAGAAGTGGAGATAGCAAAATGGATAATAATTTATTGTCGGGATTGGAAAGTCTGGGATTAGGAAATCTGGAAAATTTGAATATTTATGAGGATCCCCATAAGGACGAAAAAAAGCAGGCGGATGCAGTAGTTGTAACGGAAGAGGATATGGTATTTGACAAAAGCTATACCTGTACCGTGTGTGACAAGGATTTTAAGGCAAAGATGGTCCGTTCGGGAAAAGCAAAGGCGATGGTTTCGGATCAGGATTTAAGACCGAGGTATGAGGGAATAGACGTATTAAAGTATGATATTATTTCCTGTCCTTATTGCGGATATTCCAGTATGAGCAAGAATTTTCCCTACCTGACGCCGGCACAGAAAAAGGCAATCAGGGAAAATATCAGCAACAGCTTTAAACCCAGGAAAAATGACCCGGACAAAAAGATTTATACCTATGAGGACGCCATGGAGCGTCATAAGCTTGCTTTGGTAAATGCCATTGTCAAGCATGGGAAAGCAAGCGAGAAAGCTTATATCTGTTTAAAGACAGGGTGGATTTTAAGGGGACAGACAGAGGCGTTAGACGTTAACGATCCGGATTATGCCAAAAAGAAGCAGGAAAATGAAAATGCGGAAAATCAGTTTCTGCGTAATGCATATGACGGCTTTGTGACAGCCAGAGCCAGTGAAGGCTTTCCTATCTGCGGCATGGATGAGATGACCGTGGATTACCTGTTAGCGACGTTGGCGATGCGTTTTGAAGAATATGAGACGGCGGCTAAGCTGTTGGGCAGTATCGTTACATCCAGGACGGCAAACGCCAGAATCAAGGACCGCGCCCATGACTTAAAGGATACTTTGATGCAGAAGCTCAAGGAAAAGAAATAATGAATGAACTGACAATTCCTTTACAGGAAGACAGTAAGGAACATTTATACCAGCAAATCTACAATTATATAAAAAATGAAATCCGGAAGGGGAGTCTGTCCGCAGGGCAGAAGCTTCCCTCAACCCGTGGACTGGCGGAGCATTTACAGGTGTCCAGGAGTACGGTGGATTTTGCCTACGGACAGCTCTTATCGGAAGGATATATAGAATCCCGCCCCTATAAGGGCCATTTTGTTTGTGAAATTACCGGATTGTACCATTCCGTACCGGTGCCGGATTGGCGGGAGGAGTACCAAAGGGAGAAAAAGGAGGATTTTGATTTTTCCCCTAACAGTGTTGATATTACTGCTTTTCCTTTTGCAACATGGAAAAAAATTTCCAAGGAAGTGATGATGGATGAGGAAAGGAATGTATTTGAACTGGGGACGCCAAAGGGGGATGAAAGACTTAGAAAAGCCATTTGCAGCTATTTGCACGGCAGCCGTGGGGTAGAGTGTACTCCCGGACAGATTATTGTGGGAGCAGGAAATGATTATCTTTTAATGCTGTTACAAAAAATTTTAGGAACCGGACAAAGAGTTGCCGTAGAGAACCCCGCCTATATGCGGGCGGCGAGGATTTTTGCTTCGGGCGGCTACGAGGTAACGCCTGTGGATTTAGATGCAGGCGGTATGCGTATTGATATGTTAAAGGAGAGTGGGGCGGAGATTGCCTATATTACGCCGTCCCATCAGTTTCCCACGGGAGTGGTTATGCCTATCGGAAGGCGGATGGAAATCCTTGCATGGGCGAAGGAGGAAGAAAAACGCTATATTATTGAGGATGATTATGATAGTGAATTTCGTTATAGGGGAATGCCGATTCCTTCCCTGCAGGCGTCGGATGGGAGCGGGAAGGTTATTTATCTGGGAACCTTTTCAAAATCCATTGCGCCGGCAATCAGAATCAGTTATATGGTGTTGCCAAAGTCTCTGCTGGATATTTATGAGGAAAGACTCTGGTTTATTTCCTCTACGGTATCCCGTATCGATCAGGCTATTTTATACCGTTTTATGGAAGAAGGGCATTTTGAGCGTTATCTGAATAAAATGAGAAAGCTTTACAAAGGAAAACACGATTTGCTGTTAGAGCTTTTAAAGCCCTTTCGGAAGGCTTTCAGGGTCAGGGGGGAGTATGCAGGTCTTCATATTTTATTAGAGGATAAAAGGGGATGGACGGAAGAGGAGCTTATAGAAAGAGCAGAAAAAAACGGCTGCCGGGTTTATGGTATGGACGGTTATATGCTTGCAGAACAAAAGCAAAAGGAAAAGCCGGGTACGGTTATTATCGGTTATGCGGCTTTGACGGAGAAGCAGATAACGGAAGGAACAGGGAGATTAAAAAAGGCGTGGCAGATTTAACAAATAAAAATCTGCCGCGCCCGGAATCCAAGTCCTATTCATTATCAACGGGTGTTTCATCATCCATTTCTTCTTCGTCTTCGTCGTCAAAGAATTCTTCTACGGAATCCATGCTTTCTAGCGTGACGTTCTCTTCGGGAGAAGCTTCAACGGAAGCTGCCGTTTCGTTGGAAACCTCTTTGGCATCAGCTGCTTCTTTTGCGGCGTCATCGGAAGCTCCGTCAAAATGAAGGGGGACATAATTGCGGGAGGCTTTGGAATCACGGGAAGTTAAATTGTCCTCCTCCTCAAAGATGTCAAAATCCTCTGCGTCATCATTATCTTCGTCAAAGTATTCAGTATCCTTTTTCTGAAGGTAATAATATGTTCCGGCTGCCGCAGCACCTACAGCTGCACCGAGTAATAATAAATTTCTGATTTTTTTTGCCATATTGGGAAAATCTCCTTTCACGTAACCATGCTGTACTTAACTACCATTTTAAAATAAAATGCACAGGAAAACAAGTAGATATTGCAATGCTTTTTTTGCTATGGTAAGATTATTTTCGATTAAATGTAAAGGGATTCATAAATGAACGACAAATTTTTTGATTTAAGAAAAGAAAAACAGGACCGTATGATTAACGGGGCACTGAAAATTTTTGCTTTGAACGGATATCAGAAAGCAAGTACGGACGATATTGTAAAGGAAGCGGGGATTTCCAAAGGACTTTTGTTTCACTATTTTGGTTCAAAAGCGGGGCTGTATACCTTTGTATATGAATACAGCGCCAGATATATGGCGATGGAGCTGCAAAGAGCTATATCCCTGCGGGAGCGGGATTTATTTCTCCTGTTTGCCCAGATTGAGGAGGCAAAAAATGTGCTGCTCCGCAATTATCCTTATATGCAGAAATTTTTGTTTGGGGGCGAAGAGATTTCCGATGATGCAATCAGGGAGGGAATCAAGGATTATACGGGAATGGCGGAAGCAGCTATGGATGAGGCGTTAGGACGGGCGGATTATGACAGGCTTCTGCCGGAAGCAGATGTGGAGCTGCTGGTACGTTCCATGCATTATGTGACGAGAGGACTGATGGAGACTGCCCTGACAAAGAGGCTGGATTCAGATTTTGTATATAAAGAAGCGACAGCCTTCTGCATGATGATGCGGGAAAAATTTACAAAGCCTGAATATCTGGAAGCATAATGGCGGCGTCAAAGGAAAACGCCGCCGCGATGGATGCAGGAATGGGACAAAGGCTTTATTTGTTCTGCTGGTAAACGGGGTCGGCGGGATATCCGCCCCACAGCTTCTGCATACCGCGCTGGATAGCGTCTTTGGAATTTTTCCAGTCAGCATCCTTGTTGCGGTAATCGAATTTTTCTACCAGCCATGCCACGTCCTCGCCTACCCGCTTCATGTTTTGGCTCATTAAGTCAAATAAAAGAGGAAAAAGCGCATCTTTTTGCTTATCGCTTAACTGATTGTCCGCTTCGGCACAGAGATCCCCGAAGTGATGGAGACACAAGCCCTTGCTGTTTTTTAACATTTCGGTCATTTCCCCGTCCTTTTTATACATAAAGAAAAAGGTGTCCAGATATCTTTGATAGGTAGCTGCAAACTGATTGCAGATATAGCAGGATTTTTCCCGCTCCTTTACCCATGCCGCCATGGAATTTGTGGAATCCTGGCTTTTTTTCATTTTGTTCATGAAAGAAGACTTGCCCCGGGAAAACATTTTAATCTGTTCTTCTAACTCTTTGTTTACCTGGACGTAATGGGTTTTTAAAATCCAGCCGTTTCCGAGAGTATTGCCATAGTCGAACATTTTTTTGAAATGCGCCCGGCAAAAGCCGGCTTTATCAGTCTGGTCGCGCATGTCGCTTTCCATATAGGAGGAGCCAGAGCCTAAAACCAGGTCTAACAAATCCTGCTCCACATTCCGCTCAATGAAGCAGAAGGGACATTCGTCGCCGGCATGGAAGGCGTCGGTTAAGGGAATGGTATATAGGGTTTCTTTCATTGTCTTATCTCCAATCTTTGTATAGTAAGAGCGGACTGATATATCCGTATAAGCTTATTTTACTAGAGCAGGGGAAAAAGCTCAAGAAAAGAAAAAACATTTATAGAAAAACTATAAGAAAAACTGTGTGGCGGGTTAAAGGAAAATTAACAATGAAAATTAAGCGTTGCCATAAAATGTAAAACCGTATATTGACACACACCATACCAAATGTTAGAATCAGATAAAAGCATAT
>N._stephensi_709_foregut__coassemble_115_pt1 | contig 31705 bp, 29 predicted proteins | sample N__stephensi_709_foregut__metabat2_low_PE_012 | metagenome-assembled genome bin N | reverse complement strand
AACCATCAAAAAAAGTAATGTCAATGCTGTTGTGGTACATATTGTAGCCTGCGGAAATAAAATTCATATCATCAACTCCTTGTGTTCTAAAATTTAAGCATATCTTTCAGTCCGATTAACTTTTCGTTATTTGTTATTAGATGTTATAGTTTTTCCTTTCCCTCATTTTTTCCCTTATCAGCACTTGTAATCACAAAGAAAACGATATAAAATGAAGCAATGAATAAAACAAAGTTGACTTTCTTAAATTTAGTGTTTTCAAGGGTTGACGGTAATTTTTATGATAATTTATAACAATTATTAAATGTCCTCAATGAGAGGATTTAGAATAAAAATTCTAGTAAGATGTATCAAAAGAATGTAAATTTAGTTCCACATAATTTGGAGGAAAAACGTGAAAAGAATAAAGTGGATAACCAAATTATAATGGCATTGAAGAAAAAGCTGCATTTTTCGAACCCATCCGTTTTTATTTTGGTTGCATCCGATGGCGATTATAGCGAAATAGTAAGAAAAATTAAAGCTTCTAAAAATTATATTGTTGTAATAGGTAATGAAACAGCATCGTCAAAATTAAGAGAAGCAGCAGATGAATTTGTTGATTTTCAGTATTTATAAAGAGAGAGTGTGAGAAATTGAAATAAGAGAGCGAATAGAAAGAGGAAAACGGGAGAAGGAAAAGAAGAGGCAAAAATTAAAAAAAGATATTCAAAAATATATTATAGAATTGCTAGAGGATAAGTGGATGGAATTAAAAATGCTCGAAAAAGCTGTTAGGGAAAAGTTTCCGAAATCTAAAGAGTGTTATCGTAGTATTATAGAGTTTAGGGAATTTGTAAAAAGGCTTACCTATGTGGAAGAAAAAGATGGCAGAGTTATCCGAAAATCATAATAAATATAGTTTATTTTTCTTCGCACAAAATTCTAATACTATCAGGGCGGAGAGGAAGTAGCCTGCCAGATAGAAGCAGTAATAGTACATGAAGAACATGGCGGGAGCGGTTAAGAAGATAAGGATTACCTGGGCGCCTGTGAGGAATAGAAGGAAGGCGGGGACGCCTTTCTTTTTTATGAGGCAGAATATCATAAGGAGCAGGACAATAATAATCGTGGGAAGGCAGTTGTAGAAAACGGGATAGAGAAAATTCGTTTTGACATTGTTTTCTTTGTAGCTTCTACAGGAGAGGAAATCAATAATGGTGTTTCGGAGATTTTCGCCCAGAATGGGATGCATAAAATAATAGCTGTTTTTGTAGTCCTCGTCGTAATAGGTCAGCGTGTAAACCGTCTCCGAAGTGGGGGCGGTGGGATGGTTGATTTCATCAGGGACCATACCGTTGGTGTGCATAAAGGTAAGCCAACGGTAATAAAGGAAATGGTCAAAGTTGTTGGCAATCAGGCGTATGGACGCTGCCATAAATGCATTCAGCTGTTCTTTTGGAAGAATATCGGGGATATTCCAATACTGGCTGATGTTGCGGACGGAAGGATGGATGCGAAGCGCCTGCACGTCAATTAATTCATTGATGGTCATAATGTCGTCATAGGCGGTTTCGCCGCGGATTTCCTCCTGGGCAAAAATATTCCCTAAAGGATTGATAACAAGGGAAATGGGATATTTGTTGCTGCCGTTTAGGGCGATTTTGTTGGGAATATTAAAGCATTGGAAGGAAATCAGTATAATGAGGAAGCAGAGCAAAGCCTGTTTCAAATGTTTCTTATATATAAGCTTGACTGCCAGGGGCATAAACAACAGTAAATAAATATATTCGCTTCTCCATGCGATAATCAGACCACAAAGCAGGGAAATGACAACGAGCTGTTTTGCAGTCATAAGCTGTTTTTTATAACAGTAAAAGCATGTGCACATAATAAGCAGGAAAATCCAGCCCACCAAAGTGGCGCGCAGGGTAAAGAGATTGCCGTCAAGAACAGGCAGGAAAAAGCAGACCAGACGGCAGAGCAAAAAGTTTCTTCCCGGATAAATGGATTTGAGCATGGAAAATACAGATGCATAAATGCAGCAGATAATCACAATCTGGAAAAAGGGAATGGCAGCCAGGGAGGGGAAAAACCTGAGACAGGCGATGTAGAACAGGCTGGTAATCCCCGTCTGGGCAGGGGAAAAGGTCAGGTTTCGCACAGCCTGGAGCACATAAAATTCATCCCCTTTGAAAATGCCGGGCCAGGTGCATATCAGCAAAAGCATCATGGGAATAAAATAAAAGAGAAATTCCTTTGCCCCTTTTAAAAACGCCCGGTTTCTGGTAAAAAGCAGATAAACCGCCAAAAGAGCGCACAGATAAACAAAAAAGCCAAAGACCATGGATAAAAGGACTGCGGTAATCTGGGTCTTTCCCCATGAAATGTCCCGGGAAAAAATATTGCGGACCTGACTGCGGAGTAAAAGAACGTGGAAGCAATATAAAAATAGCGCCGCCGCGGGCAGAAGCAGGCGGAAGGCTCTGGGATGTGCAGATTTGAAGGTCGTTACAGGGTTTGTCATAAAGCTGTTCTCCAAAATAAAAGTTAATATAGCATGAGTATATCATAAGAGGACAAAAATGTAACCCGAAAATTATTGACAAATACCATTAAGTTATGTATAATCGTTTGAGTGTGGATAGGAGTAAGAAATGCTGCTGAACCTGACAGACATCTTATCAAATGAAGGTAAAACAGAAGAAATTCCCGTTGTTTATGAGTCCGCTTTCTTCAAAAAGGACCAGGGACAATACAAGGTGCTGCAAAACAGACCCATTGTGCTGACCTTGAGCAACCGGGGCAAAGGCGAGGTGGGCGTGACCGGACATGGCAGTCTGAGGTTTCGGACAAGGTGTGACCGTTGTCTTGCGCCTGTGGATATTACCGTTGATATTTGGATTGATGAAGCAGTCGGGACAGAGCAGATTGAAAATCCTGCCGACGCCGGGGATTATCCGTATTTAAAGGGCTATCAGCTGGATACGGAAGTTCTAATCGGCAATGAAATATTGATAAACTGGCCAGGTAAAATCTTGTGCAAAGAGGAGTGCAGAGGCATTTGTCCCAAATGCGGTAAAGATTTAAACCAGGGGGACTGCGGATGCGATACCTTCATCCCCGACCCCAGAATGGCAGTCATAAAAGATATCTTTAACGCGAATAAGGAGGTGTAACGATGTCTATCTGTCCTAAAAATAAATCTTCTAAAGGTAGAAGAGATAAGAGAAGAGCAAACTGGAAGATGAGCGCTCCCACTTTGGTAAAGTGCAGCAAATGCGGCGCTTTAATGATGCCTCACAGAGTATGTAAATCCTGTGGCGCATACAATAAGAGAGAAATCATCAGCGTAGATTAATAAAGTGTGCAGAGTAAAAGCCATCGGTCATGAGCCGGTGGTTTTTTTGTGTTTTATTATATTTTGTCGATGGAATGTTGTTGACCGGATTATAACAGTGCGTATATAATTTGAATTAACAGTTAAAATGCTAAAAAACACTTTTATAAAAGCGTTTTAGGGCGGTCAAAACATATTTCAAATTTTGATAGGGTTATAATGAAAAGAAACAAATGTGCAAAACAGATAAAAAAGAGGATATGTATTATGGGAATTGTATCAGTTCTTACCTTGATGTGTGGAAATACAGCTTTTGCTATGGAACCACAGCAAACAGAAAATCAGGGCGATGGCATTTATGTGGGAACCATAAGTGTGGAAAATGGAAAAACAGGCGAGATTTCCGAATTTCCCATGACATTTTTAAATGCGAATGAGCAGATACAGATGTATAGTGATGATGATTCCGTAACAGAGACATATAAAGCTATTGTTGAGATTGATAAAGAGGGAAATGCAAAAACTGTGGATTATGTGCCGCCTGTTTCAAGGGCGGAAGCGTCTGCGTCTGATTCTAATACCTATTGGAAGGCATCTATCAGCATTACTTATTCAGTGAATAATACCACAGCAAATTTAACTAAGGTGTCTGGTTCATGGACGCAGTTAAGAGGAAATACTACTTTGTCAGACAGGTATGTATATTATAGAATTGATGGTGGAAATGTAGGAAATAGTGGTGAACAAAGACCAAATACTAATACATTTTCTTATAATACGGGATTTTCCAGTATTAGTTCCAACAGGCTGTATTCCATTGGAGCTAATTCAAGAGCGACGGTAACGACAGAGGCGGGGCTTGCGTTGCAGTTGACAACTAATGTTGAAAAACGTTATACAAGTTAGAGGTTTAGAGGGAAGGAAAATGCTTATGAAGAAAATTGCAGTTTGGTGCATTGTTTCATGTATTCTATTATGCGGGTGTGGTAAGGCTCCTGATATTGTGGACAGCGGGGCGGTTCAGAAAGAAATCGCCTGGAATGTCTATACTTATTCTAAAACAGCAAATGGATTTAGTAGCACGATGTATGACTATCCTGTTTCTGACGAAAATGAGCTGAGAGAGTTATTGGAGAAGGCGGGGAGTGACTTAAAAATACCTTCGTATATACCGGATGGTTACATTTTTGAAAGTGCAAATTTATCTTACTATCTGACAAAGGAGATGCTGGACGGATTATCGGCAGAGGAGAAAGAAACCGAAGACGGGAACATTGAATATCAATATACGCTCCCGGATGATGTTTTAACCCAGATTGATGGTTTTGGTATTACATATAAAAATGAAAGTGAAGAGGAAATTTTCATTGATGCCGATTATGTAGAGAGTATGGAGATGAGCACTGGTGGAAGCGACAGTTTTCAGGAAATGGAAATGGTAAATTTTGAGGTTTCCAGAACAGGTACTCTTTATGGAAAGTATATGGGAGAATTTTTCCGCAAGGCTTCTCCGGTTTGCGAATATAACGGAAAGGATGAGAAAACATTAAACTGTATATTTGTTCTAATATCCATATCGGATACAGAGGAGAATGAACAGATAATTAAAATTGCAGAAAGTATGTAGCAAATAATTAGAAAAGTGTGGAGGTTTTATAACTGACACACTTTTCTTAAAATATTATTTCAGAGAATTTGTCTCTGCCTGGAAATTATGATATACTTAATACTGGTAAAAAATGTAACAGCGAAAACGGTACATCGTTTGTAGAAAGAGAAAAACCGGGAGAGATAAAGATGAAAAGAGCAACCAGTATCATTTGTACGATTGTATTTTTTTTGACTTTTATTTTTTGGGATTCAAATTACGTATATGCAGAGGAGAACACCAGTCTGCAAAATTGGATTGTATATGAGTACAACGAGACGAACGGGCTTCCTACGGGAGAAGCCAATGCGGTATTGCAGACGAAGGACGGGTATGTATGGATTGGAAGCTACGGCGGGCTGATACGCTACGACGGCACCACCTTCCGGAATTACTCCAGGGAGGATGCCATCCCTTCCTCCAGTATCCGCGCTTTATTTGAGGACAGTCAGGGACGCCTGTGGATTGGCACCAATGACAGGGGCGTTTATGTTTATGAGAATAGGGAATTTATCCATTGCGAATATGAGGACGGGCAGGAATTTTTATCCGTCCGCTCCTTTGCCGAGGATGCGGAGGGAAATTTGTATGTAGGCACGACCTCCGGACTGGCGGTTATCAGGGACAACAGGCTGTCGGTTGTCAATGAGGCGGCTTACGGCATGACGGTTTACAGTCTGGCGGTGGATGAAAATGATGTTCTCTGGGCGTGCATCGACGATGGAGTCGCCCTGCTTTTTGACGGGGAGGAGCTGGTTTATACCTTTCACTCCGATGTGCTGGCGGCGGATTTATATTGTGCGGGGACGGCAAAGGACGGCACCCTGTATCTGGGCACCAGTGAGAATATGGTTTACCGGGTAACATTTGCAGATAGAGAGTATCAGGCAGCTTCCTTTACCCTTCACAAATATATGACGGGAGAGGTATCCACCGCTAACAACATCGCCGAGGATGAGGAAGGCAATCTCTGGGTAGCTTCCTTGAACGGAACAGGTTACCTGGATAAGGAGTATGACTGGCATCCGGTTTCCGGCAAGCATGTGACAGCGGTAAACACGGTGGCGTTTGACTATGAGGGAAACGTCTGGCTGGCGTCTACCGGCTACGGCGTCATTCATCTGGTAAAAGGCGTCTATTACAATGCAAACGAAGGGGCGGGCATATCCGAAACAGCTATTAATACGGTGGCAGTCTGCGGCAGGGACTATTATCTGGGAACGGATACGGGGCTGATTATTTTAAATCATGAGTTTGAGCCTGTGGAAAACGAATTGACCGAAATGCTTAGCGGCGTGCGGATTCGGAATATTTTATGCGATAGTAAGGGAAACGTCTGGATTGGCACCTATTACCAGTACGGGCTTCTTAAGTATGAGCCTGGGGATGGGACGATAACACCCTATACCCAGGAAAACGGCATGTCCAATGAGCAAATCAGGATGCTTTTAGAGCTTTCTGACGGCAGCATTGCGGCAGCCAGCCAGAACGGGGTAACCATATTAAAAAACAATGAGGTGGTGCAGACCTATATGGAAAAGGATGGCCTGTCCTATCCGATTATCCTCTGCCTGTGTGAAGGAAAGGACGGCACCCTGTATGCGGGAAGCGACGGACAGGGCTTTTATGCAATCAAGGATGGGGAAGTGACCCATTACGGCTTTGACGAAGGCTTGGAGGCGGGGGTTGTGCTGCGGATGCTTCCCGATGAGGACGGACAGGGTATGTTTATCAGCGCGGGGAACGGGCTTTATTACTGGGATTTTGAAAGCTTTAGGGAACTGACAAATTATGACAAAAGTCCGGGCAGCGTTTTTGATATGTACATAAATGGCGGGGATTTGTGGCTGATGCAGAGCAACGGCATCAATGTGTTGGATAAAAAGCAGCTTCTTTCGGGGGAAGAGACGCCGGTTAAGGTCATCGGCGTGTCAAACGGTCTGACCGGCACCTTAAACGCCAATAACTGGAATGTGGAAAAGGACGGTCTGTTCTATTTATGCACCGACAACGGTGTTTCCGTTCTGGATATGGCGCAGTTGGAGGGGGAACAGAAAAGCGTCCAGATAGTTATGAACCAGATAGAGGTGGACGGAGAGGTTTATGAAATGCCGGAGAGCATGAACGTAGGCGGGAATGTCACACGTCTGACCTTCCAGTTTGCAGCGTTGTCCTATTCCGGCAGGGAGATAAACGCAAGATACAGGTTAAAGGGCTTTGATGAGGAAAACCACGATATTACAAACGCCCAGCCCATGAGCGCCAGCTATACCAATCTTTCCGGCGGCGATTATGAGTTTCAGGTGGAGATTCTTTCGGCGGACGGGGAAAGCGTCCTTTCTACCCTGACTATTCCAATCCATAAGGATTACAGGCTGTGGGAGCATAAGTGGTTCTGGATTCTGGCTGCCGTCATGGGACTGCTGTTAATGGTGTTTATCATATGGCTGGGTATCCGGTTAAAGACCCTGCGGCTGAAACGGCGCCAGGCGGAGTACCAAAATATTATCAACCAGTCCTTAAATACCTTCGCCAATACCATTGATGCAAAGGACAAATACACCAATGGGCACTCCCAGCGTGTGGCGGTATATTCCAGGGAGCTTGCCAAAAAGCTGAAGCTGTCCAAGGAAGAGCAGGAGCGGATTTATTATATTGCCCTGATGCATGATATCGGGAAAATCGGGATTGCCGATGAAATCCTGAATAAGCCGGGCAAGCTGACGGAAGAGGAGAGGGCTGTCATTATGAGCCATCCTGCTATTGGCGGGGAGATTTTAAAGGATTTTACTTCCCTGCCCGGAATCAGCGAAGGGGCGCGCTACCATCATGAAAGATATGACGGGACAGGGTATAATGAGGGCTTAAAGGGAGAGGAAATTCCGTTTTTTGCCAGGATTATCTGCGTGGCGGATTCCTATGACGCCATGTCCAGCACGAGATGCTACCGTAAGGATTTGGATGAGGAGACGATTGTGCGGGAACTGAAAAACAATGCGGGAACCCAGTTTGACCCGGATATTGTTGTCGTTATGCTGGAGCTGATTGAAGAGGGTAAGGTTCCGGTGGACATTTGTTGACTTTTTCCCCTTCTTTTAGTATATTTATAAAGGTATGGAGGTTGAAGGGAATGGGAGAAATGGTAAATGTTGCATTAGACGCCATGGGTGGCGACAATGCACCCTTTGAAATTGTAAAGGGCGCGGTGGAAGCCGTAAATGAAAGAGAGAATGTTAAGGTGTTTCTGCTGGGAAAAGAGGACCTGGTAAAGGCGGAGCTGGCGAAATATACCTATGATGAAAGCAGGATAGAGGTCATACATACCGAGGACGTCATTGAAATGGCGGAGGCGCCTGTCAACGCCATCCGCAAAAAGAAGGATTCCTCCATTGTGAAGGGTATGGCGATGACAAAGGAAGGAATCACGGACGCTTTTGTATCGGCAGGCAGTACCGGTGCGGTCTTAGTGGGCGGCACTGTATTGGTAGGAAGAATCAAGGGAGTGGAGAGAGCGCCCTTAGCGCCCTTAATCCCTACGGCAACAGGCGCGGCGCTGTTAATCGACTGCGGGGCAAATGTTGATGCAAGGTCCTCCCATTTATTGCAGTTTGCCAAGATGGGTTCCATTTATATGGAAAGCGTTATGGGCATTAAGAATCCCCGCGTGGCGCTGGTCAGCAACGGTGCGGAGGAAGAAAAGGGAAATGCCCTGGTAAAGGAAACCCATCCCCTTTTAAGGAGTTGTCCCGACATTAATTTTATCGGCAATATCGAGGCGAGGGATATTCCCATGGGCATGGCGGACGTGGTTGTCTGCGAAGCCTTTGTGGGCAACGCTATTTTAAAAACCTATGAAGGGGTAGGGGCTGTGCTGATTAATAAAATCAAAGGCAGCCTGATGGAAAACCTGCGGACCAAAATCGGCGCCCTTTTGATTAAGCCCGCCCTGAAAAAGACCCTGGCGGAGTTTGATGTGGATAAATACGGCGGCGCCCCGCTTCTTGGATTAAACGGGCTGGTGGTAAAGACCCACGGCAATTCCAAGGCGGTTGTCATCAAAAACTGTATTTTCCAGTGCGCTGCTTTTAAGGAACAGAAAATTAACGAGAAGATAAAAGAGAGAATCGTTCCCGTAAGCGAATAGGAAGGAAGTCATTTGGTGGAATTTGAAGTTTTACGCGACATTCTGGTTAAGATACTGGGGGTTGCCCCCGATGAGATAACCATGGACAGTAGATTTGCGGAGGATTTGGGTGCGGATTCTTTGGATATGTATCAGGTTGTCCTGCAAATGGAGGAGACTTTCGGCATAGAACTGGTGCCGGAAAAGATTGAGAAAATCAAAAAGGTTTCCGAAGCGGTAGCTTATATAGAGCATGCCAAAAAGAAATGAAAAGCCCGTCAGGGGCTTTTTCGTCGCTTGTACGGATTACGTACAGACAGGAAAGAGTTAAAGGTTATAAGAATGGAACCAATGGAAGAACTGGAACAGAAAATCGGATACAGCTTTAAGAATGAGGCGCTGCTGCGCCAGGCGCTGACCCACAGCTCCTTTTCCAATGAACAGAAGATTAAAAAGTGGAAGGATTATGAGCGTATTGAATTTTTGGGGGATGCGGTTCTGGAATTAATCAGCAGCGATTATTTTTACCGTACTTATCCTGATGAGACGGAAGGGAATCTGACCAAGATGCGGGCGGCTGCTGTCTGTGAACAGGCGCTTGCCATTACGGCAAGGGAGCTTAACCTTGGGAAATATCTGGTGCTTGGAAGGGGCGAGGAGCAAAATGGCGGCAGGGAGAGGGATTCCATTATTGCCGACGTGGTAGAGGCATTAATTGGCGCTATTTATCTGGATTCCGGCATGAGGGAGGCAAAGCGTTTTATCGGCCGCTTTGTATTAAACGACCTGGAGCATAAAAGACTGTTTTTTGATGCCAAATCCGTTTTGCAGGAATTTTTACAGGAAGAAAAGGCGGGAGAGCTGACCTATAGAGCCGTAGGGGAAGAAGGACCGGAGCATGAGAAGGTTTTTATCATGGAAGCGGTGCTCAATGAAGAGGTCATCGGAACCGGCAGGGGAAAAAGCAAGAAAGCGGCGCAGCAGAGTGCCGCCTATGACGCCCTTATGAAACGGAAAGGGACGGATGAGGGGTAAAAAATGTATTTAAAGAGTATTGAAGTTCATGGATTTAAATCCTTTGCAAATAAAATTGTATTTCAGTTCCACCAGGGCATTACGGGAATCGTAGGTCCTAACGGAAGCGGCAAGAGCAATGTTGCCGATGCGGTCCGCTGGGTTTTGGGGGAGCAGCGCATCAAGCAGCTCAGGGGCGCCAGTATGCAGGACGTTATATTTTCCGGTACGGAAAACCGCAAGCCTTTGGGCTATGCCTATGTTGCCATTACCTTAGATAACAGCGACCATTCTCTGGCGATTGACTTTGAAGAGGTTACCGTTGCCAGAAGGATTTACCGCTCCGGGGAAAGTGAGTACCTGATTAACGGCGCACCGTGCCGTTTAAAGGACGTCAATGAATTGTTTTACGATACCGGTATCGGTAAGGAAGGCTATTCCATTATCGGGCAGGGACAGATTGATAAAATCCTAAGCGGCAAGCCGGAGGAACGCCGGGAGCTTTTTGACGAAGCGGCAGGCATTGTGAAGTTTAAAAGAAGGAAAGTGACCGCCCAGAAAAAGCTGGAGGACGAAAAGGCGAACATGGTCCGCATCAGCGATATCCTGGCGGAGCTGGAAAAGCAGATTGGTCCTTTGGAGAAGCAGTCGGAAAAGGCGAAAATATACTTAAAACAGAAAGAGGAATTAAAAACTCTGGATGTGAATATGTTTTTATTGGAGAACGCCAGACTCAAGGAACAGTTTGAGGATGTAAAGGAAAAATATACGGTTGCATCCGAGGATTTGGATAATACCACAAAGGAATATGAAAATATCAAATCCGAATATGATAAAATCGCAGGAGAGCTGGAGGAGCTGGAACGAAGCATTGAGGAGGAGCGCATGGCGCTTTCCGATACCAATGTGATGCGCGGGAAGCTGGAAGGGCAGATTAATGTCTTAAAGGAACAGATTTTATCCGCAACGGGCAATGAGGAGCATTTAAAGGTAAGACAGGCTTCCCTAAGGGAGCAGATTGCGGGAAAGGACAAGGAAAAGGAAGAAATCCTTGCAGGCAAGAAGCAGTTTGACGACGCCCTTTCCGAGATGGAGGAAAAGAAGGCGGCGGCAGTGGCGGCGTTGGAAAGCCTGCAAAACCGCATGGAGGAATTAAACGGGCAGATTGAAGCAGGGAAAAATTCCATTATCCAGGCGTTAAATGACCGCGCGGGCATCAAGTCCCGCATCAGCAGCTTTGATACGAGATTGGAGCAGATTCAGATTCGCAGGGCGGAATTAAACTCACGCCTTCTCCGTGCCAAATCCGACGAGGCAAAGCATGAGGAGACGATTTTAAAGCTCCAGGATGAATTTGAAGCCATTAATGGGGAAATAAACGGCTTAAATGAGAAGCAAAGCTCCTTGGAGGAGAGAAACCACGAGATTACTGACGAGCTTTCCGCAAAGGACCAGAAGCTTCGGGATGCCCAGGTGCTTTACCACCAGGCGAAGTCCAAGCTGGAAGCCATCAGCAATTTAACGGAGCGTTATGACGGCTACGGCAACAGCATCCGCAGGGTCATGGAGCAGAAGGAAGAAAACAAGGGCATCATCGGCGTGGTTGCGGATATTATCAAGGTGGAGGAAAAGTACGAGACGGCTATTGAGACGGCGCTTGGCGGCAATATCCAGAATATTGTGACCGATGACGAGGAAACTGCCAAAAAGATGATTTCCTTTTTAAAGAAAAACAAATTCGGGCGCGCTACCTTCCTGCCGCTGACAAGCATTACCAAGCCCCAGGAATTTAAGACCCCCGAGGTTTTGAAGGAAAAGGGCGTTATCGGTATGGCAGACGAGCTGGTCCGTACCAAAAAGGAATATGGCAACGTGGCAAAGGCTATGCTGGGGCGGATTGTCGTTGTGGACAACGTGGACAATGCGGTTAAGATTGCCAGGAAATTTGACTACGGTATCCGTATGGTTACCATAGAGGGCGAGCTGCTTGTGCCCGGCGGCGCCATCAGCGGCGGCGCTTTCAAGAATTCCAGCAACCTTTTGGGCAGACGCCGTGAAATGGACGAGCTGGAAGCCAAGGTTAAAAATTACTTAAAAGAGATAGATACGCTGCTTGATGAAATTGAAAAGACTAAGGGAGAGAGGATGCAGGTAAGGCGCGCCCTTGAGGAGGTTAAGGCTACCCTCCAGGAGCGTTTTATCGCACAGAATACCGCAAGGCTTAATGTTATCCAGGCGGAGGAAAAGCGTAACGAAACGGGAAAAGGCTATTCCCGGTTAAAGGAAGAGCAGGAGGAAATCGAGGAACAGCTGGCGGAGATTGCCAGGGGCAAGGAGGACGCCGCCTCAGAGCTTCAAAGCTCCGAGGAGATGGAAAAGAATGTCCAGGCGCAGATTGCCGGATTCCAGAAAGAGCTGGACGATGTCAGGGCAAAAGAAGGAGAACAGGCTGCAAGGAATGCGGAGATGGATGTGGAAATGGAAAAGGTTATCCAGAAGCAGTCCTTCGAGCAGCAGAATCTGGACCGTATTCTTATGGAGCGGGGCAGATACGAGGAGGAGCTTTCAGAAATTGATTCCGGCATGGAGCATACCGTCAACGATATTGAGCAGAAAAGGGCTGATATTGCAGAGCTTGAGAAGACCATTGCGGCTTCCTATGACAGCCAGAATGAAAATGAAGAAAAGCTTTTGAACAATACGAAGAGGAAGGAAGAGCTTTCGGCAAAGCAGAAAAACTTCTTTGCGGACAGGGAGGCCTTGTCGGAGCGCATGAGTGCCCTGGATAAAGAGGTGTACCGTCTCAATGCCCAGAGGGAACGGTTAGAGGAGTCCATTGAAGATAAGATTAATTATATGTGGAACGAGTACGAGATTACCCTTTCCGATGCGGCAGCCCTGCGCAACGAGGAAATGAACGACTTAACGGTTATGAAGCGGGATGCTGCGGCAATTAAGGACGCCATTAAACGCTTAGGGGACGTCAACGTCAACGCCATTGAGGATTATAAGTGCGTGATGGAGCGTTATCAGTTCTTAAAGGAACAGTATGATGATTTGATTGAGGCGGAGAAGCAGCTTTTGGGCATTATCGAGGAACTGGATACTGCCATGAGAAAGCAGTTTGAGGAAAAATTTGCAGAGATTACCAGGGAGTTTGATAAAGTATTTAAGGAACTCTTCGGCGGCGGCAAGGGTACCTTGGAGCTGATAGAAGAGGAGGATATCCTGGAAGCGGGCATCAGGATTATTGCCCAGCCTCCGGGGAAGAAGCTGCAGAATATGATGCAGCTGTCCGGCGGGGAAAAGGCGCTGACAGCGATAGCGCTGTTGTTTGCCATCCAGAATTTAAAGCCCTCGCCTTTCTGTCTGTTAGATGAGATTGAGGCGGCGTTGGATGAATCCAATGTAGGGCGGTTTGCAAATTATTTACATAAGCTGACGAAGCATACCCAGTTTATTGTCATTACCCACAGACGCGGCACCATGGAGAAGGCGGACAGGCTTTACGGCATTACCATGCAGGAAAAAGGAGTTTCCACACTGGTCAGCGTGGACCTCATCGACAAGGATATCAAATAGATTGTTTCAGGGAGGGTCTATGGAAGAAGAAAAATTAGGTTTTTTTGGCAGGCTGAAAGCGGGACTGACCAAGACGAGAGATAATATTGTGCGGGGCATTGATAATGTGTTTTCCGGATTTTCCAGTATTGATGAGGATTTTTATGAAGAACTGGAAGAAATCCTGATTATGGGGGATATTGGCGTCAACGCCACCACGAAGATTGTGGAGCGGCTCAAGGAGCAGGTAAAGGAAAACCATATTAAGGAGCCTTCAGAGTGCAAGCAGCTTCTGATTGACGGCATTAAGGAGCAGATGCGGGTGGAGGAAACCGCCTATGATTTTGAATCCAGGCAGTCCGTGGTGTTAGTAATCGGCGTCAACGGCGTGGGAAAGACTACCTCCGTAGGAAAGCTTGCAGGCAAGCTGAAGGACAAGGGGCGCAAGGTCCTTTTGGCGGCGGCGGATACCTTCCGTGCTGCAGCCATTGAGCAGCTGGAAGAATGGGCGCACAGGGCAGAGGTGGATATTATTTCCGGCAGCGAGGGCGCAGACCCTGCCAGCGTGATTTATGATGCGGTCAGCGCAGCTAAGGCAAGGCATGTGGATGTGCTTTTGTGCGATACGGCGGGCAGGTTGCATAATAAGAAAAACCTCATGGAAGAATTGAAGAAGATTAACCGGATTATTGACAGGGAATTTCCCGGCGTCCACAGGGAAAATCTGGTGGTCCTGGACGGGACTACGGGGCAGAATGCCCTAAACCAGGCAAGGGAATTTGCCCAGGTGGCGGATTTGACCGGGATTATCCTGACCAAATTAGACGGGACGGCAAAGGGCGGCATTGCGGTGGCAATCCAGTCGGAGCTTCAGATACCGGTAAAATATATCGGCGTAGGGGAAAGCATTGAGGATTTACAGAAATTTGATGCGGACCAGTTTGTAAACGCATTGTTTGATGTGGCTCCCGAGACTTAAGGAGCAGGAAGAAGGGATAAAATGAGCAGTGAAATGTTGACGTTGGAGAGATTTGAAGAGGCATCGGAAAAGGTAAAGGAAGTGACCCTTCCCACGGAGCTTTTATACAGCGAATATTTAAGCAGCCAGACCGGCAATAAGGTGTATCTGAAGCCGGAGAATATGCAGTTTACGGGGGCTTATAAGGTAAGGGGCGCTTATTATAAAATGAGCACTTTAGGCGAGGAGGAGCGGAAAAAAGGAATTATTACCGCTTCCGCAGGCAATCATGCCCAGGGCGTTGCCTATGCGGCAAAATGCTACGGGACAAAGGCGGTTATCGTCATGCCTACGACCACGCCCCTTATTAAGGTAAACAGGACTAAGGGCTACGGGGCGGAGGTGGTTCTTTTTGGCAATGTTTATGATGAGGCATGCGATAAAGCTTTAGAGCTTGCAAAGGAGCAGGGGTATACCTTTATCCATCCCTTTGACGATGCGGCTGTCGCCACGGGACAGGGCAGCATTGCCATGGAAATCGTAAAGGAGCTGCCTTTGGTGGACTACATTTTAGTGCCAATCGGCGGCGGCGGGCTTGCTACGGGCGTTTCTACCCTGGCGAAGCTTTTGAATCCCAAGATTAAGGTAATCGGCGTGGAGCCTGCGGGAGCCAACTGCTTACAGGAATCTTTAAAGGAGGGAAAGGTGGTAACTCTTCCTTCGGTAAACACCATTGCGGACGGTACGGCGGTTAAAACGCCGGGAAGCAATATTTTCCCCTATTTGCAGAAAAACCTGGATGATATCATTACTGTAGAGGATGAAGAGCTGGTGGTGGCTTTTCTGGATATGGTGGAAAACCATAAGATGATTGTGGAAAATTCCGGTCTGCTGACGGTTGCGGCGTTGAAACATCTGGATGTGAAAAACAAGAAAATCGTTTCTATTTTGAGCGGCGGGAATATGGATGTCATTACCATGTCTTCCGTGGTCCAGCAGGGACTTATTTTCCGGGACAGGATTTTTACGGTTTCCGTACTGCTTCCTGATAAGCCCGGCGAGCTTTACAGGGTTTCGGGGATTATTGCACAGGCAAGCGGAAATGTTATTAAGCTGGAGCATAATCAGTTCGTTTCCACCAACAGGAATGCGGCTGTGGAGCTTAGGATTACCATGGAAGCCTTTGGGACGGAGCATAAGGAACAGATTATGGAAGCGCTAAAGGAAAACGGATATATGCCAAAGCTGGTCCGGACGAATATCTGACATTTGCCAAGGGGGATTTGAATGAAATATTTTGTGCTTGGTATTTTTTTGTTGACAGTGGCATGGGACCTTTTTATATATTGGAATAGTAAGATAAAAAGTAAAAAAGCTTTAACGGAAAGGATACCGCCGGTTTTTGAAGTAAAGGAAAACTATTTCCCAATATATGGCGGCTGTGATATTGCTGTTTCTGATTTTAATGAATGTGAAGGGCTGCTTTTGATTCAGTGCAGCATCACGTGGCACAATGAGCCGGTCCGGGGCTTTTGTATGGATGATCTGCTTTCATTTGAACGGAAAATCCGTTCTGAAATACAGATGGTATTTGACCGGTCAGAAGATGAAAAAACAGACAGGACTGTTAAAATACAATATTGCAATGCGGATGGCAGTGAGTGCAGAGAAACGAAGGATATTCCTTTAAAGATGATAATTACTTTTTTCAAACCATCGAATATGGACGATGGGACAAAGGAATTATTAAAACAGCGTTTATATCCCATCTGCGGGATTTGGTGGAAATTGATTGGACCGAAGTAAATACAGTATTAAAAAACTGTTGTACAAAAAAGGAAAGCCTTTTGAAGCATTTAAACACGGTCAGTGGGGATGTTTACCAAACAGATATTTCAGATTCTACAAAAAATATATGCAGACATCTTAGTATGGATATGGCGTTCTTTTACGAAAATCAATGGTTTTACGGCGGAGGCAGTTCGGCATCAGTTTATGAGAATTTGAAGGCGAAATATATAGAAATTGAGAATCGTTATTTAGAAACCCTGTTACATGAATATGCGTTAGACACTGTTTTTTGAATCATGGATAGCGGCTGATAAGGTGCGGAAATATAATAAGGAAATGGAGCTATGGGACGCTGTTATAAAAGCGGTAGAAGAATGTATCAGGGAAAACATCTTTGGCTTATCATAGTCAGGGGTGTTTTTATGATAAAATATCTATTGTGCCTGGGCACGATTCCTGCAAATAGATGATTGACGTTTCAGAAAATAAAGAGTAACATTTTATTAAACCATGTGTTTCAAATATTATTTGTGCCATACCGTGTGACAATGGCAGGAGTTATTGCCTGTTTTGGAAGGGTATGGTGTAAAGGGGAGAGGAATATGAGCCGGTTGGTTTATACAAATGAAAAGTGCCAGGGGTGCAACCGTTGCATTTCGGTCTGTCCGGTCCTGACGGCAAATTATTCTGTTCAGACAGAGAAGGGACAGCGGGTTGAGGTACATAGTGAAAATTGTATCGGATGCGGGGCCTGCTTTGATGTGTGCGAGCATAATGCCAGGGAATATTATGACGATACAGAGCAGTTTTTCCGTGATTTAGAGCGTGGAGAGCAAATATCCGTGCTGCTTGCTCCGGCATTCCAGGCAAATTATCCGGAGGAATATGCTTCTATATTGGGTGGATTGAAGGATTTAGGGATCAACCGGATTATCAGTGTCAGCTTTGGGGCGGATATTACTACATGGGGATATATTCATTATATTTCAGAGCATAATATACAAGGGGCAATTTCCCAGCCCTGTCCGGCAGTGGTTAATTATATTGAACACTATGCGCCGGATTTGATAGAGAAGCTGATGCCGGTTCACAGCCCTTTGTTGTGTGCGGCAATTTATGCAAAAAAATATATGCACATTACGGATAAGCTGGCGTTTATCAGTCCCTGTATTGCCAAAAAGGTTGAAATGACTGACCCCAATACTTATGGTTATGTATCTTACAATCTGACCTTCAATCATTTTATGGAATATGCTAAAAAGCATCATATTTCCGGTGCGGATGCGTCGGATGAAATCGAATATGGTCTGGGTTCTGTTTATCCCACGCCGGGAGGACTTAAAGAAAATATTTACTGGTTTTGCGGCGAAGAGGCATTTATACGACAGGTGGAGGGGGAAAAGCGTGCCTATGCCTTTCTGGAGGATTACAGGAAAAGGCTGGAAAGCGGGCAAAGAGTGCCGTTTATGGTTGATATCTTAAACTGTGACAAGGGATGTTTGTACGGAACAGGCATTGAGACGGCAAAGAATGCTTCAGAGGAAAACTATTATAATCTTCAGGAAATCAGGGAACGTTGCAAGAAAAATACAGAGGAGGGTCCTTTTTCCAAAAGGCTTACGCCCCCGGAGCGTTTAGAGCAGTTTAATAAGCGGTTTTCCGGGCTTGACATCAAGGATTTTATGCGCAGCTATAGTGATAAATCAGCCAGTGTTTCCCTGCGCAAACCGGATAAGGAGGAATTGGAGGACATTTTCAATTCCATGAACAAAAGGAACCAGGAGCAGAGAAAGATTAACTGCGGAGCGTGCGGTTACGGAAACTGTATGGAAATGGCGGCGGCGATTTATAATGGCAGTAATATACCGGAAAACTGTATTCATTTTATGAAGGATGAAATCCACGCCTTTTCTGTCAGGCTGGAGGAACAGAATCGGGAATTAAAGCGGGCGATTCAGGAGGAAGAGGAAAGTGAATTGTTCGTCAACCAGATGATCCGGGCATTTGCTAAAAGCATTGATATCAAGGACCAGTATACAAAGGGACATTCCTTCCGGGTGGCGGAGTATACAAAGATGATTGCCGAAAGGATGGGGTATAACGACAAAGCCCTTGAGAATATTTATCATATAGCGCTGCTTCATGATGTGGGAAAGGTTGTCATTCCGGAAGAAATCTTAAACAAGCCCGGAAGTCTCACGGCTGATGAGTACGAGATGATTAAGCAGCATGCGCAGTATGGCTATGATATTTTGAAGGAGATTGACTGCCTGCCGAATCTGGCATTGGGGGCGGGATATCATCATGAGCGGATAGATGGGAAAGGATATCCAAACGGAAAGCAGGAAAAAGAAATCCCCCAAGTTGCAAGGATTATTGCGGTGGCGGATACCTTTGATGCCATGCATTCCACACGACCTTACAGGGAATGTATGCCCATGGAAGAGATTATTGATGAAATGAAGCGGGTTTCGGGGACACAGTTAGATGGGGAGATTGTGAAGATTCTTTTGCAGCTGATTGAAGAAGGAACCTTTGAAGAGGCTGCTTTGGAGGAAAACGTCAGGGTATGAGATATTTCATGGTAATTTCTGTATAACTTTTATGGAAAGTGGACACCCTTTGTAAAAAAGGAGGTCCATTTTTTATGAAATCATTGATGAGAATTACAGGAGTGCGCGGAAGGGAAATATTGGATTCCAGGGGAAACCCTACGGTAGAAGCGGAAATTACGGTAACGGATACCATGACGGGTCATTTTTATAGAGGACGTGCGGCGGTTCCCAGCGGGGCGAGTACGGGTCAGTTTGAAGCGGTGGAGCTTCGGGACGGGGAAACCAGGTATATCGGGCTGGGTGTGCGTAATGCCGTGCACAATATTGAGACGAAGATTGCCGACGCCATTATGAATATGAACGCTTTAAACCAGATTGAGGTTGACAGGATGCTTCTTAGGACTGATGGAACGGATAATAAAGGGAATCTTGGCGCCAATGCCATGCTGGCGGTGTCCATGGCGGTTGCAAGGGCGGGAGCCAAGGCTCTTCATATCCCGCTGTACCAATACCTGGGCGGCGTGCATACAAGCCTTCTGCCCGTTCCCATGATGAACATTTTAAACGGCGGGAAGCATGCGGACAATACGGTAGATTTCCAAGAGTTTATGATTATGCCTGTGAAGGCGGAGGATTTTGGGGACTGCTTAAGAATCTGTGCGGAAATATACCATAATTTAAAACAGCTTTGCAAGCAGAAGGGTCTTGCTACCGGCGTGGGAGATGAAGGTGGCTTTGCACCGGATCTGCCCGATGCGGAGGCAGTGCTGTCCTTAATCGTAGATGCAGTCAAAGCGGCAGGATATACGCCGGGAGAGGATATTAAGATTGCCATGGATGTGGCGTCCAGTGAATTATATGATGAAACGGACGGTATGTATCATTTTCCGGGAGAGACGGAGAGCCGCAGGCGCAAAAATATTGCAGGGGAAGGAAATACCATTCCAAACGGCGCCTATGAGGCGGGGACGACTCAGGAGGACCTTGCGGACACGAAGGAGGTCATCCGGGACGCCAATGAAATGATTTCCTATTATGAAGAACTGATTTCCAAATATCCCATTATATCCATTGAGGACGGACTGGCAGAGGATGACTGGGAAGGCTGGAAGGAAATGACCAAAAGAATCGGGGATAAAATCCAGCTGGTAGGGGACGATTTGTTTGTTACCAATACCAAGCGCCTGGATGCGGGCATCAAGTTAGGCGTTGCCAATGCGATTTTAGTCAAGGTAAACCAGATTGGTACGATCAGCGAGGCAATGGAAGCCATTGAGATGGCGCATAAAAACGGTTATAAGGCGATAATCAGCCATAGGAGCGGGGAGACAGAGGATTCCTTCATTGCGGATTTGGCAGTTGCAACCAATGCGGGGCAGATTAAAACCGGCGCGCCGTGCAGGACGGACCGCGTGGCGAAATACAACCAGCTTTTGCGGATATCGGAAGAGCTTGGGGAGGTGGCGGAGTACCGGAATCCCTTCCAAAAGCGTTAATTTATACTGATATAGCATAGCTTTTTTGGATGCAGCCTGTTATAATAATCCGGTATGAAAATTACGGAGGAGAAAGCTATGCTGTCCAGAAAAGATTTTTATAAAATGGTTATTTCCATGGTAATCCCCATTGCATTGCAGAACCTGATTAATGTAGGAGTGCAGGCTGCCGATGTGCTGATGCTGGGGAAGGTATCGGAGACGGTTTTGTCCGCTTCCTCCCTGGGCGGACAGATTTCCTATATTATGACCCTGATATTTTTTGGCATAACATCCGGGGCGACTGTGTTGACCGCACAATATTGGGGAAAGCAGGATTTGGACGCCATTGAAAGAATCCTGGGCATTGCGTTAAAGATTGCAGTTATCATAAGCCTCCTGTTTATGGCAGCGGCAGTTATGATGCCGAAGCTTTTGATGCGGATTTATACTTCTGAGCCGGATGTTATTATGGAAGGAGTCAGATATCTGCGGATTGTCTGCTTTGCCTATATCCTGATGGCGGTCAGCATGGTATATCTCAATGTGCTAAAGAGCATGGAGCGGGTTGTCGTTGCTACAGTCTGTTATGGGGTGTCTTTCATAACCAACGTAGTAATCAATGCCCTTTTGATTTTCGGACTGGGTCCCTTTCCCCAAATGGGCATCCGGGGCGCGGCGGTGGGAACACTTTGTGCAAGAATAGTGGAAGTGTTGATTATCTGCATCTATGCCCATAAAAAATCAGTCCCTATCCGCTTCAGGGGAAAATACTTTCTGCATATGGATAAGGTCCTGCTTAAGGATTTTCTGGTTTTTTCCCTGCCTGTTGTGCTCAACGAACTGATGTGGGGGCTGGGCACTTCCATGAATACCGCTGTCATGGGACATTTGGGAAAGGCGGTTGTGGCTGCAAATTCCGTTGCGCAGGTTATCAGGCAGCTTGTTACGGTGGTGGGCTTTGGCATTGCTTCCGTTGCGGCGATAGTCATCGGAAAGACCATCGGTCAGGGAGAGATGAAGGCGGCGGAGGTATATGGGAAATATATTATGCGCCTGACTGTCCTGGTAAGTCTGATAGGAGCGGGAATAGTCCTGCTTATGCGTCCGATGATGCTTTTACAAATGGAAATGACGGCACAGGCAAAAAGCTATCTTTCCGTGATGATGTTTGTTATGAGTTATTTTGTCATTTGCCAGATGTATAACACCACAATGATTGTAGGAATTTTCAGGGGCGGCGGGGATACCAGGTTTGGCTTAATCCTGGATGTGGGCACCATGTGGTGCTGCTCCATTGCTTTTGGCGCGCTGGCGGCGTTTGTGTGGAAGCTTCCCGTGACTATTGTTTATATGATTCTTTTATCGGATGAAGTAATAAAGCTTCCCCTGACTACCTGGCGGTATGGCCGGAAAAAGTGGCTGAGGGATGTGACGAGATAGTTTTGTTAATAATACAATTTGATGAATTTTGTAGAAGAAACAGGATGTGTAGCAGTCTGTGTAATAAGAATCGGATTTTTATTCGATAATCAGTTGACAAAAGAAGAAAAACGACATATACTAAATATGTAAATGAAAATCATTATCATTTAGAGAAATGAAATACAGTATGCGCCAATCATTAAAATTCAGGTAAAAGGTTAAATGATAATAGCCGGAAAGGAACGGATTATTATGGGAACCATAGTGGTAGGAGCTGTTTTGCTCCTGATAGTGGGAGCCGTTATCTATAGTATGATACGGGACAAAAAAGCAGGGAAGTCATTACAATGTGGCTGCGACTGCAAGAATTGCAGCCATCATTGTGGACAATAAATAAAAATCCTGTCGCGGGCGGCAGGTAAAAAATGTCATAATCCTTAGAAGGACCGTCGGGAAAGAAATTTTCGGGCGGTTTTTTATGCGTATGTCAATTAGTTATCTATAGCTAACTTCTAACGCTTTGAACTTGTATTTTATAATGACGGACAAGGGATGGAACATGAATAAAAAAACATGGAAGTATTGGAAAGAAATAAGAAAATTTATGACGCGGTATATCAGATTCTTGTAAATTGATGTGTAAATTGTATTAAAAAGTTTGTAAAACCGTTTTATTTTCGGTAAAAAGGTACATTGTGCTTTTGAGGGAAGATAGATATAATTAGCCTTGAGAGAGGTAGAAGGAGGTAACTATCATGACTTATGAAGAGATTGTTGCTTATACAAAAAGCAAAATGGCAGAGGTGGATATCAGCGCATATAAGGGACATCTGGCTGCGCAGATTAACATTACAGGCGAAGGGGAAGGCGCATTTTATGTGGAAATAAATGACGATAAGGCGGTGGTTGAGCCTTATGAGTATTTTGACAGAGATGCAGTACTGATTGCTTCGGCAGATGTATTTTTTGCGATTGTAGAAGGAAAGAAGGATGCGGTTGCGGCGTATTTGACGGGAGGACTGAAAGTAGAAGGCAGCCTTGAAAAAGCGAAGGAATTTGGGGAGCTTTTAAAGAACAGTAAGAAGAAAACCGTAAAAAAAGCAGCCGGAAGGACGACAAAAGCAGCAAAAACTGAGAAAACAGCAAAGGCTGGAAGGACAGTGAAAGCAGAAAAGCCTGCAAAAGCGGCAAAAACCGTAACACCTGCCCAAAAGAAGGCGGCGGTTGCCACTGCGAAAAAAGTCGCTGTGAAAAAAACGACTACAAAATCCGCAGAAACAAAATAATACATAATGCGAACAAAAAGTGTGGCTGTTTATTTATTTAAACAGCCATTTTTTATTTTATAATATGAAATAAGACGACGGCAAAACACAAACTATCGGGCGCAACATGAGAGAGTTTAGCGAATTGACGGATTTTGTGCGATAAGTAGGGCTTGAATCATAAAAAGTCCTTTTGTTATAATCCATGTCAAAAGAATGGAGGGATTGACATGGAGCAACGGAATGTTGTCACGACGAAGGATGAAGAAGGAGTTTATAAGATGCTGCAGAGCTTGTTGAGTCAGAATAAGGAATTTCAGATTATGATTTCTGTGCCTTCAGGAGGAAAAAACGAGGATATTACGGTAATTTCACAAAAAACTGAGGAACAGCCGGTAAAACGGGATTTGGAAAAGGATGTAACCGATATGATTCATGAGCTGGGTGTTCCTGCACACATCAAAGGTTACCAGTACTTAAGAGAGGCGATTATGATGGCAGTGGAGGATATGGATATGTTAAATTCCATCACAAAAATTTTGTATCCCACTATTGCAAAAAAATTTCAGACAACGCCCAGCAGGGTGGAGAGGGCTATCAGACATGCCATTGAGGTAGCATGGAGCAGGGGAAGGATGGAAACTCTCGACGCGCTTTTCGGCTATACTGTTAATACGGGAAAAGGAAAACCGACGAATTCGGAATTTATTGCACTGATTGCAGATAAGATAAGATTGTTGTACAGAAATTAAGGCTTTTAAATTAACCTCCATCGTGGTATAATATGCCAAAGAAGGTTAATGGAGGGATATGATGAAGAATATACTGTTTGTGGCATCTGAAGGTGTTCCGTTTATTAAAACAGGGGGTCTGGCTGATGTGGTCGGGTCACTGCCAAAGTGCATAGACAAGGAATATTTTGATGTCAGGGTTATGATTCCCAAGTACTCCTGTATCAAACAGGAATTAAAGGATAAGATGAAATACAGGACTCACTTTTATATGGATTTTAATTGGAAAAGTGAGTATGTCGGCGTATTAGAGGCAAAAATTGACGGCATTACTTATTATTTTATCGACAATGAGTCCTTTTTTACAGGTTTCAAAATTTACAGCGATAACGTAATTGATGAAATAACCAAATTTTCATTTTTCAGCAAGGCGGCATTATCAACGCTGCCCCTTATCGGGTTCAGACCGGATGTGATTCACTGTCATGACTGGCAGACAGGTTTGGTTCCCGTATACTTAAAGGAACGTTTCCAGGGAAATGAATTTTTCAGAGGTATTAAGTCAGTTATGACAATTCACAACCTGAAGTTCCAGGGAAAATGGGATGTGAAAACGGTAAAGAGCATTACAGGTCTTCCGGATTATTTCTTTACGCCGGATAAGCTTGAGGCATACAAGGACGCCAACCTGTTAAAGGGCGGTATTGTCTATGCTGATGCAGTTACAACCGTTTCGCCTACATATGCGGAAGAGATTAAGACACCTTTTTATGGGGAAGGACTGGATGGGCTTTTAAATGCAAGGACCGCGTCCCTGCGTGGTATTATTAACGGAATTGATTATGAAGATTTCAATCCCGAGACGGATAAAAACATCGTAAATCCTTATAATGCCGCTAACTTCCGTAAGGAGAAAATAAAGAATAAGAGAGCGCTTCAGACGGAGCTGGGTCTGGAACAGGACGACAAGAAGTTTATGATTGGTATTGTATCCAGACTGACGGACCAGAAGGGCTTTGACCTGATAGCATACATTATGGATGAACTCTGCCAGGAAGATGTGCAGATTGTTGTACTGGGTACGGGAGAAGAACGGTATGAAAATATGTTCCGCCACTTCGACTGGAAATATAATCAAAAGGTTTCGGCAAATATTTATTACTCGGATGAATTGTCCCACAAGATTTATGCCGCCAGCGATGCATTTTTAATGCCGTCACTATTTGAGCCGTGCGGTCTCAGCCAGTTAATGTCCTTACGCTATGGTACTGTCCCCATTGTCAGGGAAACAGGCGGCTTAAAGGATACGGTGGAACCCTTCAATGAGTATGAAAGCACAGGAACCGGCTTCAGCTTTAGAAATTATAATGCCCATGAAATGCTTGCGGCGATTCGTTATGCAAAATATATATATTACCAGAAGAGACGCGAGTGGAACAAAATGATTGACAGAGCTATGGCTGCTGATTTTTCATGGCATGTATCAGCCAGACAGTATCAGGAAATGTATGACTGGCTTATTGGTTAAAATCAATAAAAAGGGCTGTCTCATTTGGAAGATTTTCTGAATGCGGCAGCCTGTTTTATATTGTAGGGATTTTGTATCAGCTGCATTCCAAAACAGTCCTTTAGCAGGAGGAGTAATTATGGCATTTGATGGAATAACCATTGCGGCGCTGGCTGTGGAATTAAGGGAGAAATTAGAGGGAGGACGGATTTATAAAATAGCCCAGCCGGAAAAGGACGAGCTGCTGCTCACTATCAAAAATAACGGCAGCCAGTACAGGCTGTTAATGTCGGCAAACCCTTCTCTTCCCCTTTTGTATCTGACGGATGAGAATAAAAAAAGCCCCTTGAGCGCGCCCAATTTTTGTATGCTTTTACGAAAGCATATCCAAAACGCCAGGATTCTGGATATAGCCCAACCGGGACTGGAAAGGGTAGTCCATATAAGGGTAGAGCACCTAAATGAAATGGGGGATTTATGCGAAAAAATCCTGACCATGGAGCTTATGGGAAAATACAGCAACATTATATTCAGAGATGACGAAAAAATCATAGACAGCATGAAACATGTGTCCTCGGCAGTAAGCAGCGTCAGGGAGGTGCTGCCTCAAAGACCTTATTTTATTCCGGGGACGGAGGGCAAGATAAATCTGCCGGAGGTTTGTGAAGAAGAAATCAGAAACGGATTTGAACGGTCTTTGACGCAAAGAAGTGTTTCTGCCAGCCGTTTTTTGTACAAAAGCTTTACGGGAATTTCGCCGATTGTGTCGGAGGAAATTTGTTTTCGCGCAGGCGTGGACAGCGATAAGCCTGCCGCCGCCTTAGAAGAAGAGGAAAGAAAGCGGATGCTGGAGGAAGTGCTTCATCTGAAAAATGTAGTAGAAAGGAAAGTCTTTTCCCCCAATATTATATATAAAGGCGGAGCGCCTGAGGAGTTTGGCGTATTCAGCTATCAGATTTTCAAGGGAATGGAGACAAAAGAATTTCAGAGCGTTTCCAAGCTTTTAAAGGTTTATTATGAAGAAAAAAGTGCGGTTACCAGGGTGCGCCAAAAATCGGTGGATTTAAGGAAAATTGTTCAGACGGCGTTGGAACGGAATGTCAAGAAGCTGGATCTGCAGAAAAAACAGCTTTCGGACACGGAAAAAAGGGAAAAGTACAAGATATACGGGGAGCTTTTGCATACCTACGGCTATGAAATTAAGGAGGGAGCAAAAAACGCTGCGGTAACCAATTATTATGACGGAAAAGAAATTACGATTCCTTTGGATGTGGATTTGTCCCCAATGGAAAATGCAAAAAAATATTTTGATAAATATGGGAAACTGAAAAGAACCTATGAAGCGTTAAACGTCCTGACAAAGGAAACGGAGGAAGAGCTTCATTACCTGGAATCAGTCGCCATAGCCCTTGATATGGCAAGAAGCGAGGATGACCTTTGGCAAATCAGGGAAGAGCTGGTAAGCAGCGGCTATATTAAGAAAAAAAGTTCAGTCAAAAAGGTTAAAGCAGAAAGCCGTCCCCTGCATTATATCAGCAATGACGGATTTCACATGTATGTAGGGAAGAATAATATCCAGAATGAGGAAATTACCTTTCAGATAGCGGAAGGCGGGGACTGGTGGTTTCATGCAAAGGGAATGCCCGGTTCCCATGTGATTGTAAAGTGTAAGGGAGCACAGCTTCCCGATGAAACCTTTGAACAGGCAGCCAGGCTGGCGGCACATTATTCCAGAGGCGGCAGTCAGGATAAGGTGGAGGTTGATTATATTCAAAAGAAGCATGTAAAAAAGCCCAAGGGCGCAAAACCGGGCTTTGTGGTTTACTATACAAATTATTCCATGCTGATTGATACGGATATCAGCGGAATTTCGCTGTCAGCGGACACTTGACGGTTGATAACCGTTGCTTTATAATAATTAGAAGTATGCGAAAGAAAAAGTAATCGCAGCCGGATTGGGGAATAGTATGATTAAAAGCATGACAGGCTTTGGCAGAGGGGAAATTTCCGAGTGCCAACGCAAATATACGGTTGAAATAAAGGCCGTTAATCACCGTTATTTGGATGTTTCCATCAAAATGCCTAAGAAGCTGAATTTTTTTGAGGCTTCCATTCGCGGTCTTTTAAAGGAATATGTTCAGAGGGGAAAGGTAGACTTATATATTACTTACGAGGATTTGTCTGAGCAGACGGTCAGTGTTAAGTATAATGCGGATGTAGCTGCTTCCTATTTAAAATATTTAAGGGAAATGGCAGAAACCTTTTCTTTAGAGGATGATGTCAGGGTTTCTACCTTATCCAGGTATCCTGAAGTCTTTTCCATGGAAGAGCAGGAGATTGATGAGGCGGGAATCTGGAAGGATTTGGAAAAAGCCATACGTATGGCTGCGGAGGCGTTCGTAGAATCCAGAGTTAAGGAAGGCGAAAATTTAAAGAGCGACCTTGTGGAGAAATTGGAGGAAATGCTTTCCCATGTAGCGTACATTGAGGAAAATTCCCCTAAGATTATTGAAGAGTATAAGCAGAAGCTTCAGAATAAGGTGCGGGATTTGATGGAAGACAGCCGCATTGATGAGGGAAGGCTTTTGATGGAGGTTACTCTTTTTGCGGATAAGATTTGTGTAGATGAAGAGATTGTCCGGTTAAAGAGTCATATCGAGATGGTTAAAAGCACCCTTCTTGCAGGCGGAAGCATCGGAAGAAAGCTGGATTTTATCGTGCAGGAAATGAACAGGGAAGCCAATACAATTCTTTCTAAGTCTACGGATTTGGAAATTTCCAACAGGGGAATTGAGTTAAAGACCGAAATCGAAAAGGTCAGGGAGCAGATTCAGAATATAGAGTAGGAGAAGGATGAATACGTTAATTCATATCGGATTTGGAAATATTGTCAATAAAGATAAGATTATTGCCATTGTCAGTCCTGATTCGGCGCCTATTAAGAGACTGGTGCAGCATGCAAAGGAAGACGGCAGTATTGTGGATGCGACCCAGGGGAGGAAAACGAAATCCGTTATCCTGACAGAAAATAATAAGGTAGTGTTGTCGGCGTTGATGCCGGAAACTATTGCGGGCAGGGCGGTTAAGGAGTAGACAATGAAAAGAACTGGAATTTTGATTGTTGTATCGGGATTTTCCGGTGCGGGCAAGGGGACGTTAATGAAAAGGCTTTTAGAGCGTTACGACAACTATGCCCTGAGCATTTCCATGACGACCAGAGCGCCGAGACCCGGGGAGGAGCATGGGAAACACTATTTTTTTGTGGACAGGAATGAATTTGAAGCCCATCTAGAAAACGACGGCTTTATCGAATATGCCGAGTATTGCGGAAATTATTACGGGACGCCCAGGGCTTATGTGGAAAAATGCCTTGAGGAAGGCAGGGATGTAATTCTGGAGATAGAAATCCAAGGCGCCCTCAAAATAAAAAATAAATTTCCGGATGCGGTATTGGTATTTGTGACGCCGCCCGACGCAAAAGAGCTTAAGAGGCGTTTGGCAGGCAGGGGCACAGAGACAAAGGACGTTATACGGAAACGGCTCTTGCGGGCTGTGGAAGAAGCGCAGGGCGTCGAAAATTATGATTATATCGTAGTAAACGACCGGCTGGAAAAATGTGTGGAGGATATTCACGCCATTGTGACTGCATCCCATTACAGGGGGCAAAAATCAATGATAGTAATAGAAAAAATAAGCAAAGAATTAAGTGGTCTTTTGAAAGGAGAAAAGGAATGATACATCCATCTTATTCAGATTTAATGAAGGTAGTAAACAGCGAGGTTGAGCCGGGGGAGGCAAAGGTTGTTAACAGCCGTTACTCCATTGTTATGGCAACGAGTAAAAGGGCAAGACAGATTATTGCCGGCGAAGAGGCTTTTGTGGAAAGCCAGAGCAAAAAACCGCTTTCCGTTGCCATTGACGAGTTAAACCGCGGCAAGATTAAAATTTTAGGAGATGAAGAGGAAGAATAGGAAAAAGGGGATTGATATAATTATGAAAGAATTCACTCATTTTTATCAATCCCTTTTTGATATTCAGGTTGCTTATGAAGATTATTTTCATTTCGCTGGGCTGTGATAAAAATCTGGTGGACACGGAAATGATGCTGGGAATGCTTTCCGAAAAAGGTTATACCTTTACGGACGATGAAGATAAAGCGGATATTGCCGTGGTTAATACCTGCTGTTTTATTAATGATGCAAAGCAGGAGAGTATTGATTGTCTCATAGCCTTAGGAGAAAAAAGGAAAAACGGCAGATTAAAAGGTCTTATTGCCACGGGATGTCTTGCCCAGCGTTATGCCGGGGAAATACGCGATGAGATTCCCGAGGTGGACGCTATTGTGGGGACTAATGCCTTTGACCAAATTGTTGACGCCATAGAACGGACGGCAAATGAGGAACGACCGGATTTTTTGAGGGATATTCAAAAGACTCCGGTTTTTGGTAAAAAAAGAATATTGACTACGGGAGGACATTACGCTTACTTAAAAATTGCGGAGGGCTGTGATAAGCATTGTACTTACTGCATTATTCCGAAAGTCAGGGGAAATTACCGCAGCGTTCCTATGGAGGTCCTGCAAAAGGAAGCAAGGGAGTTAGTGGATGCGGGCGTAAAGGAGTTGATTCTGGTAGCCCAGGAAACTACCATTTATGGTGTTGACCTGTACGGGGAAAAAAAGCTGCCAATGCTTTTGCAGCAGTTATGCGCCATAGATGGGCTGTATTGGATTCGGATTTTGTATTGTTATCCCGAGGAGATTACCGAAGAACTCATTGAAGTCATAAAGAAAGAAAAGAAAATCTGCCATTATCTGGATATTCCTATTCAACACGCGGAAGACGGGGTGTTAAAAAGAATGGGACGGCGTACCACCAACAAGGATTTGCGCGCCATAATCGGCAGGCTTAGGGAAGAGATTCCTGATATTTGTTTAAGAACCACACTGATTACGGGATTTCCGAAAGAAACGGAAGAAGACCACGAGATTCTTATGGAGTTTGTGGATGAAATGGAGTTTGACAGGCTGGGAGTCTTTCCGTATTCTGCGGAGGAAAATACCCCTGCGGCAGAATTTCCCGGTCAGATAGACGAAAAAGTAAAACAAAGGCGACAGGGAGAAATCATGGAACTGCAGCAGGAAATCGCTTTTGATAAGGCGTCTGATATGATTGGCAGGGAGCTTTACGTGATGATTGAGGGCAAGGTTGCCGATGAGGATACCTATGCAGGAAGAACCTATAAAGACGCTCCGGGAGTGGATGGGTTGATTTTTGTCAACACGGAGGAGGAATTGATGAGCGGGGATTTTGTAAAGGTAAAGATAACCGCCTCTTATGAATATGATTTGATTGGAGAAATAGTAAAATGAACCTTCCCAATAAGTTAACGCTTTCCAGGGTAATCATGGTGCCGTTTTTTGCGGCGTTTCTGCTTTTGACGCCGCATTATTCATGGTTTAAATGGATTGCCTTCGGAATTTTCGTAATTGCCAGCCTGACCGATTTGCTGGATGGCAAAATTGCAAGAAAATACAATTTAGTAACTAATTTCGGAAAATTTATGGATCCTTTGGCTGATAAGCTTTTGGTATGTTCCGCGCTAATCGGCATGTCGGCGTTGTCCCAAAGTCTGATACCGGCATGGATTACCATGATGATTATTGCAAGAGAATTTATTATCAGCGGTTTCCGGCTGATTGCAGCGGAAAAGGGTAAGGTAATTGCCGCAAGTATGTGGGGGAAATGGAAAACTACCTTCCAGATGATTATGCTTTGCGTTAAAATGCTGGTAATGGACACATATCTGCCGATATCCATGGATTCTTCAAGCGTCCTTTCCGTGGTGGAAAGAGTATTGCGGATAATCGGAGAGGTTACTATGTATATTGCATTGATTTTAACAGTAGTATCTTTGGTTGATTACCTTATAAAAAATAAGGATGTATTAAAGGATGTGGATTAAATGATAGTTGAATTGATTAGTGTGGGTACTGAGATTCTTCTGGGCAATATTGTGAATACCAATGCAGCCTATCTGGCTGAACAGTGTGCGTCGCTGGGCTTATCCTGCTATTATCAGAGCGTTGTGGGAGATAATGAAAAGCGTTTGGCACAAACCTTAGAGCTTGCAAAAAGCCGTGCGGATATTTTGATTTTAAGCGGAGGCTTAGGACCTACCCAGGATGATTTGACAAAGGAAACTGCCGCAAAGGTTTTTGGGAAAGAGCTTGTGGAGGACGCCCATACGAGGGAGAGAATCCAGGCTTTTTTCAAAAAGCGGGGGAAGAAAATTGCGGATAATAACTGGAAGCAGGCGATGCTGCCGGAGGGC
>N._stephensi_709_foregut__coassemble_109_pt1 | contig 32590 bp, 33 predicted proteins | sample N__stephensi_709_foregut__metabat2_low_PE_012 | metagenome-assembled genome bin N | reverse complement strand
CCTGATTGGGGACCGGGAGGACGAAATCAACGCCTTTATTCCCGAGGAATACTGGAATCTGGAGGCGAAATTCAAGATTCCCGGCGAAAAGAAGCTTTTAACTGCCAAATTTTATGGCACAAAGGATGAAAAGAAGACGATTACCAATAAGGAAGATATGGAGGTTCTGTTAAAGGAGCTTGAGGGCGCAAAGTTTTTTGTGGCTGATGTAAAAAACGGAGAAAGAATCAGAAAGCAGCCCCTGCCGTTTACTACGTCTACCTTACAGCAGGAGGCGTCCAAGGCGCTGAATTTTTCTACCCAGAAGACCATGAGACTGGCGCAGCAGTTATATGAAGGCGTAGAAATCAAGGGACAGGGAACCGTGGGCTTAATCAGCTACCTGCGTACGGATTCTACCCGTATTTCCGATGAAGCGGCGGCGGCAGCTGCGGGATTTATTAAGGAGCATTATGGAGACGCCTTTTTATTAAAGCAGGGAGGCGCCAAGAGTGCCAAGGGAAAAATCCAGGACGCCCACGAGGCAATCCGTCCTACGGATATAAACAGGGTGCCTTCCACTTTGAAGGAAAATCTGTCCAGGGATTTGTTCCGCCTTTATCAGCTTATCTGGAAGCGTTTTACCGCCAGCAGGATGGCGCCTGCCGTTTATGCCTCCACATCCGTAAAGATAGAGGGGAACGGTTACCGTTTCCATGTTTCTGCAAGCAAGGTGCAGTTTGAAGGCTTTATGAGCGTTTATACGGACGCTGATGAGGAAAAGACGGAGGCAAATACCCTTTTGGGGTCTGTGGATAAGGATACGAAGCTTACCCTTGCGGATTTTGATTACAGTCAGCACTTTACCCAGCCGCCGGCGCATTATACGGAGGCAAGCCTTGTGCGCATGCTGGAGGAAATGGGTATCGGAAGACCTTCTACCTATGCGCCGACGATTACGACTATCCTTGCCAGAAGGTATGTGGCAAAGGAAAATAAGAATCTCTTTATTACTGAGTTAGGAGAGGTTGTGAATAATATGATGAAGGAAGCGTTTCCTTCCATCGTGGATGTGAATTTTACGGCAAATCTGGAATCCCTGCTTGATAAGGTAGAGGAGGGAGTTGTCAACTGGAAGGTAGTTGTGGAGAATTTCTATCCGGATTTGGATTTGGCGGTAAAGAATGCGGAAAAACAGTTAGAGAATGTGGAAATTGCCGATGAAGAGACGGATGTTATCTGTGAAAAGTGCGGCAGGAACATGGTAATCAAATATGGTCCCCACGGTAAGTTTTTGGGCTGTCCGGGATTTCCCGACTGCCGGAATACCAAGCCTTATCTGGAAAAAATCGGCGTGTCGTGTCCTAAATGCGGGAAGGATATTGTAATCAGAAAAACCAAAAAGGGACGCCGTTATTACGGCTGTGAAAATATTCCTGACTGCGATTTCATGGTATGGCAGCGCCCCAGCGGGAAGCTTTGCCCCCAATGCGGAAACGCTTTGCTTGAAAGAGGCAATAAGCTTTCCTGTGCCGACGACCAGTGCGGCTATGTGGAAATGAAGAAGGCTAAATAGAAAGAGGCTATGATTGCAGACTGCAGGATAGGGCAGGATGCGGCACGACAGGAGGAGCTTTGGTAAGGGGCAGAGAAAAAAGACGGGAATATAATATGGGAATAGGATATAGGAAATGGGCATAAAAGGCAGGGAGCGGGAGTAGAATAAGGAATTAGAAGAAATTGGATGAGAAAATATTCAGACAATTACGCAAAATGAATTGCATCTGTATGATAATTGTGCTAAAATAACATTGCATATGTGATTTGCAGGCACAATAAAACAAGGATGTGATACATAAATGGGCAGCGTTCAGCTACTGGATAAGACCAGGAAAATAGGAAAGCTACTGCATAACAATAACACCAGCAAGGTGGTTTTTAATGATATTTGCGATGTGATGAATGAGATTTTACTATCCAATGTCCTGGTTATCAGCAAAAAGGGAAAGGTTCTGGGCGTGGGGAGGCGGAATGAAATTGAGCAGATTACCGAGCTGTTAAACGGGGAAGTAGGAAACTTTATCGACCCTCTTTTAAATGACAGATTTCTTTCCGTACTGAGCACAAAAGAAAATGTCAATCTTTCTACCCTGGGCTTTGAGTCCACGGATGTGAAGAAATTCCAGGCAGTCATTGCTCCTATCGAAATAGCGGGAGAGAGGCTGGGGACCTTGTTTTTATATAAGTGCAGCCAGCAGTATGATATTGACGACATTATCCTGACGGAATACGGCGTTACGGTGGTGGGGCTTGAGATGCTCCGTTCCGTCAATGAGGAAAGCGCGGAAGAAAACAGGAAGCGTCAGGTGGTTAAATCCGCCATCAGCACCTTATCTTCCTCAGAAGAAGAAGCGATTGTACATATTTTTGAGGAATTAAACGGAATGGAAGGGATTCTGGTTGCCAGCAAGATTGCGGACAGGGTAGGGATAACAAGGAGCGTTATCGTCAACGCCATCCGCAAGCTGGAAAGCGCAGGCGTCATTGAATCCAGAAGCTCAGGCATGAAGGGCACCTATATCCGGGTGTTAAACAATGCGATTTATGAGGAAATTGACAAATTTAAGGGCTGAAACTTTGGTACTGATGTTTGTTGGGATTTTAGTACCACGGCAAAAATGGTCATTTTGGAAAAACCGCGAAAATTAAATAAATACGCAAATGGATTTGGCAAAAATTAAAGGGATTTACAAAAAGAGTAATTCCCTTTTTGTTTTAAAATGCCTTGTGTTTTTCGCAAAAATAACTATAATAGAATAAGATAGGTTTGTTGTGCAAAGAAACAGACAGATTAAAAGGAGTGAGCATATGATTTCATCAAGTGTTTTTGATTATGTGAATGTATTGAATAAGGCTATGGACGCATCCTGGTACCGCAATGAATTAATAGCCAACAATATTTCCAATCAGGATACCCCGGGCTATAAGAGACAGGATGTTGATTTTCAGAGCGCCCTTAAAACAGCCCTTCAGACATCGGGCTACCGGACCATGGACGGCAAGGTGGGACATGTGAGGACTTCGGAGCTGGAGGTTTCCTCTTATACGGATTACGGCGGGTATTCCTACAGGATTGACGGCAACAATGTGGATCCTGAGGTGGAATATGTGGAGCTTGCCAGCAATCAGATTAGATACCAGGCGCTGCGGGACAGTGTGAATCAGGAATTTGCGCTTTTGAAAGCGGCGATGAAATAACAGGAGGTTTTGATTATGGGATTATTTACAGCTTTTGATATTAATGCTTCGGGTCTGACGGCACAGCGTTACCGCATGGATGTGGTGGCGGAAAATATTGCCAACGTCAATACCACCCGTACAGAGGACGGCACGCCTTACAGAAGGAAAATCGTTACTTTCCAGGAGAAAAGCGGAGGGCTTTCCTTTGCGGACACCCTGCATAAGGCAAAGGGCACCTATTTGGGGCATGGCGTAAAGGTAACGGGCACCTATGATGATTATGAAACCGATTTGATTAAGGCTTATGATCCGGCGCATCCGGACGCCGATGAAGACGGTTATGTTCTTTATCCTAACGTCAATATTATTACGGAGATGACGGATTTGATTGACGCCAGCCGTTCTTATGAAGCCAATGCCACAGCCTTTAATACGACCAAGGACATTGCGGTTAAGGGATTGGAGATGGCACAGAGCTAAATGTGCCGTATATAAAAAGGCGTTAAGAAAAGGGCGTCTTGCTGGAGCAGACGCCAAAAATCAGTACATTAGAATCGGAGGCTTAGAAAATGGATATCAGTTCATTATATAACATTACCTCCAGCGCTATCCGGAGTGCTTATGGAAGCGGGGAGACGGGAGCGATTCCCAAAGCTACAATTCTGGATGAAAGTCAGGATGTTTTTGGCTCTTTTCTGGATTCTGCAATTAAAAACATCAGTGCAACCAACGCGTACATATCCAATGCGGAGAATGAGAAAATCAGGTTTGCCATGGGAGAGGCGGAAAATACCCATGACTTGGTTGACGCCATGCAGAAGGCTTCTACAGCTTTGAGTTATACCATAGCTGTCAGGGACAAATTTCTGGAAGCATATAAAGAGATTATGAACATCCAGATTTAATTTCTAAGGAGCAGAAGAAACGATGGACCAGATAAAGGAACTGCCAAAGAAGATTTTAGAATGGTGGAACAAATTCGACACAAAACAAAGAACAATCATAATCAGTATTGCGGCGGGTGTTATTTTAGCGCTTGCCCTTTTAGTGACCCTGCTGACCAGAAAGGAGTATGTTCTGCTGGCTACCTGTGAGACAACGGCAGAGGCGGCGGAAATTACCGAGCTTTTGGACAGCAACCAGATGACCTATAAGATCAATACGGAGGGGACACAGATTTCCATTCTGAAAAAGGAGGAAGGACCGGCAAACCTTTTACTGGGTGCTAACAATATTCCCAGCGTGTCCTACAGCATTGACAAGGTAACAGAAGGCGGATTTTCCACAACGGAATCGGATAAGCAGAAGCGTTATAAAATATTTTTACAGGATGCCATGGAAGATACCCTGGAGACGAATGAGCTTATTAAGAAAGCCACTGTCCAGTTGGATATTCCTGAGGACGACGGTACGCTGATTGCCCAGGACAAGGAATCCTTTGCCGCTATAACCCTTACCCTTGAGGGGGAAATGTCCGAGGATGTGGCGGGCGCCCTTGCAAGATTTGTAGCTACGGCATTAGGAAATGAAACAACGGATAATGTAACCATTATCGATTCGGAAGGCAATCTGCTGTTTTCCGGGGAGGAGGCCTCTACAACCAACGGCATTACTGCAAACAGCCAGCTTTCCATGAAGAAGAAGGCGGAAGACCTTGTCAAAGGCGAGGTAAGGTCCGTGCTTTTAGGAACGGATTTATATGACAGCATAGAGGTGGCAAGTAATCTGGATTTGGATTTTTCCACTACCAGAAATGTGCGCCATGAGTATTTTGCGCCTGAGGGTTCAAGCCAGGGGCTTTTGAGCCATGAGGATACTTACCAGTCGGATTCCCAGGGTGGGTTAGGCGGCGTTCCGGGGACGACCAGCAACGACAGCGATAATGATACTTCCTATCAGATACAGAATTACAATGAGTCCTCCGAAAGCATTACTCAGGAATCAAGGGATTATCTTCCCGGCGAGGATGTGACGGAACAGAATATTCCTCCGGGACTGATTCAGTATGATACGTCGTCTGTGGGCATTGCAGCCAAAAGGCTCCGCATCTACAAGGAGGAAGAGGTTGACGCCCAGGGGCTTTTAACGGATATGACCTGGGATGAGTTTAAGGCTGCCAACGAGGAGCAGGTAAAGCTGGAGGTTGACGAAGAACTTTACGCGGTAGTACATACGGCTACGGGGATTCCTGTTGAGAATATATCCATTGTAGCATATGAGGTTCCTGTTTTTATTGACAGGGAAGGTCTGGATGTGGAGGCTACAGACGTCATCCAGATAGTGATTATTGTGATTATTTTAGGTCTGCTGGCATTTGTTATCCTGCGCAGCATGAGAGGCGCAAAGGTGGCGGAGCAGGAGGAAGAGCTTTCCGTGGAGAGCCTGCTGCAGTCTACGCCGGCGGAACCTTTAGAAGATATTGAACTGGAAGAGAAATCCGAGACCAGGAAGCTGATAGAGAAATTTGTAGATGAAAATCCGGAAGCAGTGGCAAATCTGCTTAGGAACTGGCTGACGGAAGATTGGGGGTAACAGGTCATGGCAAAAGACGGACAGAGTATTACAGGCGTTCAGAAAGCGGCAGTTTTGGTTATTGCTTTGGGGCCTGAGAAGTCTTCCCAGATATTCAAGCATTTAAAGGAAGAGGAAATAGAAGAGCTGACTTTGGAAATTGCCAATACCAGGAGTATTACGCCGCAGTTGAAGGAAGAAGTCATTAATGAATTTTACGAGGTCTGTCTTGCCCAGCAGTATATTGCAGAGGGCGGTATCGGCTATGCGAAGGACCTTTTGGAGAAGGCGCTGGGACAAGAGAAGGCAATGGACGTTATCAGCAAGCTGACAACATCCTTACAGGTAAAGCCTTTCGAGTTTGTAAGAAAGGCGGAGGCTTCCCAGATACTGAACTTTATTCAGGACGAACATCCCCAGACCATTGCGCTTATTTTATCTTATCTGTCGCCCCAGCAGGCTGCGCTTATTATGTCGGCGCTGCCGCCGGACAGACAGGCGGATGTGGCGAAGCGTGTGGCAACCATGGACAGAACCAGTCCGGACGTTATCAAGGAGGTGGAGAGAGTGCTGGAAACAAAGCTTTCTTCTCTGGTAAATCAGGATTACACGGTTATCGGCGGCGTGGATGCAGTGGTAGAGATTTTGAACGCTGTAGACAGAGGAACCGAGAAACATATTATGGAGACCCTGGAAATCGAGGATCCGGAGCTGGCAGACGAAATCCGCAAGAAGATGTTTGTATTCGAGGATATTCTGCTGCTTGACGACCGTGCAATCCAGAGAGTGCTCAGGGATGTGGATAACAATGACCTTGCCGTTGCCCTCAAGGGCTCCACGGAGCAGGTACAGAATGCAATCTTTAACAACCTGTCCAAGCGTCTGGCTGCCATGATTAAAGAGGATATGGAATTCATGGGTCCTGTACGTATGAAGGACGTTGAGGAAGCACAGCAGAAGATTGTTAATATTATCAGAAAACTTGAAGATTCTGCGGAAATCATTATTTCCAGAGGTGGAGGTGACGAGATTGTTGTCTAGTCACAACATATACAAATTCAATCAGATCGTTCTGCAGGATTCCGAGACCCGGGTCATTGATTCCAATGAACGGATGGCGGAAAAGATTGCGGAGCTGTCAAAGAATCTTCAGGAAACCATGGAAGAAAGCGATGGGGATTTTTTTGCCGAGGATTTTACGGATGGAATCGAGGCGGTAAAGGTTTCCCAGCTTTTGGATGATGACGGCGGGAATATTATCAGGGAGCCGGTTTACGAGGGTCCCAGCCCCCAGGAGCTTTTGGACGAGGCAAAGCAGCAGGCGGACGCTATGTTAGAGCAGGCGAAGGAGGAAGCGGAGGCTTTAAAAAACCACGCTTATGAGGAAGCCCTTGCCAAGGGACAGGAAAAGGGCTATGCAGACGGCTTTCAGCAGGCGGAGGAGTTGAAGATAAAGCTCCAGCAGGAGTACAGGGAAAAGGAAGAACAGCTTACGCGGTTTTACCAGAGCAAATTGGAGGAATTAGAGCCTTCCATGGTGGACGTCCTGACAGATATTTACGAGCATATTTTCCATGTGAATTTTTCGGATAACAGGGATGTAGTTCTTCATCTGCTCAAAAACACCCTGCAAAAGATGGAAGGGTGCGCGGAATACCTGATTCATGTTTCCAGGGATGATCTGCCCTTTGTCAGTATGCAGAAGAATACCCTGATTGAGGCGGGGGGCGTGGTCAATGCCAATTTTGATATTATTGAGGATGCGACCTTAAAGAAAAACCAGTGTCTGATTGAGACGGAAAACGGCATTTTTGACTGCAGCCTGGGCGTGGAATTGAAGGAACTGAAAAAACAGCTTTTATTGCTTTCCTATGAAGGAAGGGAAGCATGAATTGATGGTTAAAGGAGCTGCAAACATTGGCAAGTGCAACGGTTAATCCAAGAAAGTACATAAAAGCGCTGGATATGACCTACTACAAAAAGATGGGAAAGGTTATGAATGTAGTAGGGCTTACGATAGAATCTGCGGGACCTGACGCAAAAATGGGCGATTTGTGCAGGATTTACAAGGAAGGCAGAAGCGGGGAATATATTCTGGCGGAAGTGGTGGGCTTTAAAAATAACCACACTTTGCTGATGCCCTATGAAGCGACAGACCGGATTGGCGGCGGCTGTATTGTGGAAAACGAAGGATTTCCTCTTTCCGTACCTGTGGGCGAGGATCTGCTGGGAAAGACTTTGGACGGTCTGGGAAGACCCGTGCATGGCGAGGAGGTCCACTGTCTCCAGAGCTATCCCATAGAAGCGCCTGCGCCGGATCCTTTAAAGAGAGAGATTATTGATACCATACTGCCCCTTGGGGTAAAGGCTGTAGACGGATTGATTACAGTTGGAAAGGGACAGAGAATAGGGATTTTTGCCGGTTCCGGTGTGGGAAAATCAACCCTGATGGGGATGTTTGCCCGTAACACCAGGGCCGATATTAATGTTATTGCATTGATTGGCGAGCGTGGCAGGGAAGTGCGCGAATTTATTGAAAGGGATTTGGGAGAGGAAGGCATGCGGCGCAGCGTCGTAGTGGTGGCAACCTCCGACAAGCCCGCCTTAGAGAGAAAAAAGGCGGCCCTGACAGCTACGGCAATCGCAGAGTATTTCAGGGACAAGGGAAGGGACGTTTTGCTTATGATGGATTCCCTGACCCGTTTTTCCATGGCACAGCGGGAAATCGGCTTAGCCAGCGGGGAGCCGCCCGTTACAAGAGGGTATCCTCCCAGCGTTTATTCGGAAATGCCAAAGCTTTTGGAGCGGGCGGGAAGAAATGACGTCGGTTCCATAACGGGGCTTTATACGGTCTTAGTGGACGGGGATGATTTTAACGAGCCGATTACGGATACGGCGAGGAGCATTTTGGACGGTCATATTATGTTGGATCGAAAGCTTGCCCACAAAAACCATTATCCGGCAATCGATGTGCTGCAGAGCATTTCCAGATGTATGAGCCAGATAGCGGAAAGCGGGCATAAGCAGGCGGCAGGCAAGCTGAAAAACGTACTTGCCACCTACAGCGATGCGGAAGATTTGATTAATATCGGCGCTTACAAAAAGGGAAGCAATCCGGGGATTGATTATGCCATAGAAAAGATAGAGGCGGTCAATCAGTTTCTTATGCAGCAGACGGACGAGAAGATTCCCTTTGAGGAAGAAATACAAAGGCTGATGTCATTATTCTAAATTCTGCTTTCGACGGTTCCAAAAGAGGGAGACGATATGGGAAGATTTGTTTACCGGATGCAGAATATTCTGGAAATTAAAGATAAGATGGAGCAGCAGGCAAAAAATGAGTTTGCCGCCGAGAACATCCGGGTTATGGAGGAAGAGGAAAAGTTGCAGATGTATGTGCATAAGCGGGAGGGACTGGAGGCGGAAGGAAGAAAGCTGCTTTTAGCCGACAGGCTTTCCATTCTGGATATTGAGGAGAACAAGAAGCTGGTCGCCCATGCAAGGGAACAGATACGCGCCCAGACCATCCAGGTCAGGATGGCGCATAAAAGGCTGGAAGAAAAAAGGGTAAAAATGCAGAAGGCGATGCAGGAGCGTAAAACCCAGGAGATTTTGAAGGAAAAGGCTTTTGATGTATTTATGCAGGAAGAAAAAGCCGCAGAAAGCAAGGAAATAGATGAATTGACCAGTTATACCCACGGTCAGAAAAACAGGCAGTAAGGTGGTAACGATGGCGAACGAAAATTTAGAACAGCAGATTAGCGCAGACCCTAAGGCGGAGCGGAAAAGGCTGAACGAAGAAAAGAAAAAACTGAAGCAGGAGCAGAAGGCGCAAAAGAAGGAAGCCAAAAAGCGGGCTAAGGAGCTGGCATTAGAGGAAGCCAATATTGTGGATGAGGATGAGGGCAGTACCATATCGGTTGTGATTGTGACTGCCATTATCATTATTGTGTGGTTAGGCATATTGGCGCTGCTTATTAAGCTGGACGTAGGGGGCTTCGGCTCTAACGTGCTGGCGCCTATTTTAAGCGACGTTCCGGTGTTAAATAAAATTCTGCCGGAAACGGAGGAAACAGAGGTTGGCGTAGGAGAAAGCTATGGCGGATACAGCAGCTTAAAGGATGCGGTAGACCAGATTGAACGCCTGGAATTACAGCTTGAACAGGCACAGTCCAATCTCGATACGGATGCGGAGGAAATTTCCAAGCTGAAGGCGGAGGTTGAAAGGCTTTCTACCTTTGAGCGTAACCAGATAGAGTTCCAGAGAATCAAAAATGAGTTTTATGAAGAGGTTGTTTATGCGGAAAATGGTCCCGGGGCGGAGGAGTATGTCAAATATTATGAGACCATGGACCCGGAGACAGCGCAAAATCTTTACAAAGAAGTGGTTGCGGAGGAACGGGAATCGGAAGAGGTTATGGATTATGCACAGGCATATTCGGAGATGAAGCCCAAGGAGGCTGCGGCTATATTTGAAGAGATGACGAACAACCTGGATTTGGCGGCGAGAATTTTGGGCGTTATGGAGCCGGATGACAGGGGAAAAATTTTGGGGGCAATGGATCCGGAAATTGCGGCAAGAATTACAAAAATAATGGACCCCGAGTCTTAAGAAAACCCTCACGGATACCGATATATCCTATAGGCAGGGATTATTTTGCCCAAGATATAGAAAATAGCAAAGAAAGGAGGAAGATGGATGACCAGTGCACCAGTAAATGATATTTCCGCAGTTTCCATGTATAAAGCGGGAAAAGGTGCCGTAAAGAACGCCCAGGACCAGGCGGATGAGCTTGCAGGCAGCTTCCAGGATGCAATGAACCAGGCAAAAAACAGCCAGGCGGATGTCGTGGCGAAGACGCCGGCAAAGAGTACGGGAAGTATAACCCGTGTGGCGGATTCCGCAGCAGGCAGCGCGGCAAAAAAGGACGCTTCGGTTGAAAAGACGGACAGGGCTTCCGAGAGCGATGCTTCCAAGGACGTCCGGAAAGCGGAACAGACTGACGAGAAAACGGCGGAGAATGAAGTAAAGGAAACCGACGACGTGAAGGAGACAGTCGATGAGGCGGCGGATAAGACGGAAGAGGAAGTCGTTGAAAAGGTGGCGGATGAGCTTGATGTAACGGTAGAAGAGGTTCAGGACGCCATGGAGACCTTAGGACTTACCGTGATGGATCTTTTGAATCCCTCCAATATGGCAGCGCTTGTCAATGAATTGAGCGGGGAAAACGACCCGGCGGTATTTTTGACAGACGGAAAACTTTTTGAATCCGTAAAGCAGCTTGTGGCGCAGGTTTCTGAAATCATTGATGAAAATGCCGGAATGCTTGCAGAAGATTTGGAATTGGATATCGACGAAGCGCTTTCCGTGATGGAAGAGTCCTTAAAGGGTGCAGATACTGTAGAGATGCAGGAGGAAGCGCCGGTGCTTGTGGAAATTGACAGGGAGTCTGTTTTAGAAACGGGACAGCCCGAAAGCAGGGAAGAGATTTCTGATACGGCGCCGGAGGAAGTTGTGATTTCCGAAGGGGACGAAAAGGAAATCAGGGACGAAGCGCCGGGACAAAACCGGAATATGATGCAATCCGGACAGGAAGGTTCGCCTTTGGTAAACCAGATGGTAACCCAGGATTTGCAGACCGTCGGCGAAGTACAGGATGTGGAAGTGCCCTTTACTTCTTATGTGGACACGGAAGATATCATCAATCAGATTGCGGATTATGTGAAGATTCATCAGAGCGAAAGCGTATCGGAGATGGAAATGTCCTTAAATCCCGAAAGCCTGGGACATATCCGTTTGCAGGTAGCTTCCAGGGAAGGCGTGATTACAGCGGCCATTACAACTGAAAACGAAGCTGTCAGACAGGCGTTGATGGTTCAGGCGATGACCTTAAAGGAAGAGCTGAATGAACAGGGCTTAAAGGTTGAAGCGGTAGAGGTAACCGTGGCGAGCCATGAATTTGAGAGAGACATGAGCGGCGGCGGAGAAGAAGCCAGAAATCTTTTTGAAAGACAGGTTCAGAAGCAGTTAAGGCGCAGGATTGTCATTAACAGCTTGGAGCAGGCGGAGGAGATGCTTTCAGACGAGGAGTTATCCGATGCGGAGAGATTACAGATTGACATGATGGCAAAAAGCGGAAACAGCGTAGATTTTACGGTATAACAGGAAAGGAGAAACAATATGGTATCAGCAGCAGTGGTTGACGGCGTATTACAGCAAAAGGTCAATGAGACAAAGGAAGAGCAGAAAAAAGCAGGTAAAACCGATTCATCAACCCTTGACAAAGACGCATTCTTACAGCTTTTGGTAGCACAGATGAAATACCAGGATCCATTGGAGCCTACATCTAATACGGAGTATATTTCCCAGTATGCTACTTTCTCAGAGTTGGAGCAGATGCAGAATATGAGCAATACCATGGAGCTGACCCGTGCGGCGAATATGGTAGGTCAGACGGTGGCGGTGGAATCCGTTGACGGTAACGGAAAATCAACCAGCGATATGGGTGTTGTGGATTATATCAGCTATGAAAACGGAAAAGCCATGATTTGGGTAAACGGCAATTCTTATACACTGGATGAAGTGGTAGAGATAGCGGATGCGGAATATATTGAAGCATATTCTATGGCAATTACCGTTAAAAATGCGGTTGATAAGCTTCCTGCGGTGGCAAACCTGACATTGGGCAACAGGGAAGCGGTAGAGTCCATTCAAAAGACCTACGACTCCATGAACGATTACCAGAAGAGCTTTATCGCCAGTGAATTAAAAGAAAAGATTGACGAGTATATCACAAAGATGAGTGAGCTGGTAAAGCTTGACGAGCTTCAAAAAGGGAATGTCGGAAACGGCGGCGAAGACGGAAGCGATGAAACAGAAGGAACTGGAAGCGGCGATAGCCAGTAGGCGATCGGGTATGGCTTTTGGTAAGTTCACAGACAGTAGAAAAGGGAGGCGTTTTTATGAATAAGATTCAACAGAACTTCCTTTCAAACCTGCAGATTCAGGAACAGTATTTCAATACCCAGAGGAGCGCGGGAACAGACCAGGGAAAAGAGACCCAGGGCGTTTCCTTTCAGGATATCCTGGCACAGAAAGCGCTTGATGCGGCAAAAGGGGCACCCCTTAAATTTTCCAAGCATGCATCCAACCGTTTGGCGGATAGGAATATTGAGTTAACCGTGAATCAAATGGAAAGGCTGGCTGAAGGAGCGCAAAAGGCCGGAGTGAAAGGAATCAGGGATTCGCTTGTGATGGTAGATAATCTGGCGTTTATCGTAAATGTGCCTAACGCTACGGTGGTAACGGCGATGGACCAAAATCAGGCGGACGAAAACATTTTTACAAATATTGACGGAGCCGTAATAGCATAAGCCGGACCTTACAGGAGGCTTTGGATGTTCCCGAATGACGGAAGGAACGGACGGTTCAAAATCAGGAGGTTGATTTAATTATGATGAGATCATTGTTTTCTGGTGTAGCAGGTTTAAAGACGCACCAGACCAGAATGGACGTAATTGGTAATAATATTGCGAACGTAAATACAACGGCATACAAATCCCAGACAATGGTATTTCAGGATTTGATGTATCAGACAACACAGAAGGCTTCCGGCTATAATCCCACCTCGGGAGTTGCCGGCGTGAATGCAAGGCAGATAGGTCTTGGCGTTAAGACAGGGGCAATCAGTACAGCCATAGATACACCAGGCTCCACACAGACAACAGGCAATCCTTTTGACCTGAAAATCACGGGAGACGCATTCTTTATTGTCAGCGACGGAAACGAGAACTTTTTTACAAGGGACGGTTCCTTTTATGTAGACGGCGTAGGAAATCTTGCCATGAGCTCCAACGGATATAATGTTATGGGCTGGCAGGTGGATGAAACCACAGGCGCAATCAAGAAGGATACGGTATCGGCTCTCCGGGTTATGAGCGCCGAAAACATGACTTATCCTCCGGAAGCTACCTCTAAGGCATATGTTTCCGGTATTATTGATAAGTACGACGTCCAGGTGTCTTCCGAAGCGGGTAAAATCCTGAATTTGAGTTTTTATGATAATCTGGGTTATGAGTATACGGCTAAATTATCCATGAAGTCCACGGGCACAAAGGGATTGTATACGGTTGAGATGGATACTGTTTTGGATGCCGACGGAAACGAGGTCGAGATTCCGGGCATGAGCTTTGGCATAAACCAGGTTGTAGATGATCCCAAGACCCTGGGACTGAGCAATGCGTTTACTTATGATGCAACTGCAAATACCTTTACATACCTGGATGAGGACGGGACGACAAATCGTACCATTAATCTTTCCAGCAATGCGCTGACGGATGATGAGAAGAATGTACTGGCAAGCGCATACGGCTATTCCAGTTATGAAGAGTTTTCCAAGGTAAATACTGCAAACGGTTCCCTCGCAAATTTAATAGATGCAGGACAGTTTGCGGCACAGCTTCAGGCGGACGGTTCCATCGCGGCAACGGGGAGGACCATTACAGGCGGCGTTATCCAGTATAATGTGTCCACCGGTTATATTCAAAGCGTCAACGGTCTGGCGAATGATTTGAGTTTAAATTTATCCTTTGGCGACCAGGAGGTGCCGGCAGGTCCCTTTACGACCATCAACGTTGACTTCTCCACCTCCACCAACTTCGATAACGAAGGCGCCAGCACCATCGGGGCGGATCCCGGAGATGTAAGCGGCGATGGCGTAGGACGTAAGTTAGGAAAGCTTTCCGGTATTTCCATCCAGAGGGACGGTATGATTTATGCTTCCTATGACAATGGACAGAGAAGGCTTTTGGGACAGATTGCAGTTGCGGAATTCCCTAATGCGTCAGGTCTTGAGAAACGCGGCGATAATTTATATTCGGCAACCTTAAACTCCGGGGAATTTGACGGAATCGGCGTGGATATTTCATCCGGCGGCGGTTACATGGAGACGGGCGTTTTGGAAATGAGTAATGTGGATTTGTCTTCCGAATTTACGGAAATGATTACAACCCAGAGAGGGTTTCAGGCAAACTCCCGTATCATTACGGTATCGGATACCCTTTTGGAGGAGCTTATTAATCTGAAACGTTAACGATAAAACAGACAGTTCCCGTTAATAAACTTTATATAACAAGGCATAGGGATATTTTTCAGGGTTTTGGAAGATATCTCTATGTTTTTGCACGGGAAGAAGTACCGGGAAAGCGGATGTGAAATAGGTACTATTTACCGTGGGAATTTAAGGAAGGAGGAAGAAAAAATGATTGAAGTCACACGCCTGAATGATACGAAAATACTGATAAATCCTGACTTAATCGAGTTTGTGGAGGAGACGCCGGACACGGTTATTACCTTTACTACGGGGAGAAAAATTATTGTAAAAGAAAGTAGACAAAACATAAAAAATTTAGTAAAATCGTATAGAAAGGATATTTTTACTGACTAGTGTGAAAATAAATAGGTGTATACAATGGATATTGCATCGATTATCGGCCTTGTTCTCTGTTTTTGCCTTATTATTTTTGGTATTGTTTCCGGTGATGACGGTGTTGCTGCTATATGGAATTTTATACATACCCAGTCAGCCATTATTACTTTTGGCGGAGCCTTTTGCTGTATTATGGCGTCCAACAGCATGTCAGATTTCCTTGGCGGTTTAAAGAGCATCAAGCTCGTGTTTAAAGTTCCGTCGATTGACACTCCACAGATTATCAGTAAGATTATAGAGCTGTCCAATGTGGCACGTAAGGAAGGGTTACTTTCCCTTGAAGAAGCGGCGGCAGATTTGGATGACCCCTTTTTAAAGAAAGGGATTCTTCTGATTGTAGACGGTACCGACCCGGAGTTGGTGCGGGGCATTTTAGAGACTGAGCTTACAAGTATAGAAGGCAGACACAAACAAAAAATCAGTTTCTGGCAGGACGTGGCTTCCATGGGACCTGCGTGGGGTATGATTGGAACCCTGATCGGTTTGATTAACATGTTACAGAACATGTCGGATCCTTCCTCGGTAGGACCCAACATGTCAGTTGCCCTGATTACAACATTATACGGATCCATGCTCGCCAACTGGATAGCAACACCCGTTGCTACCAAGTTGAAGTCCAACAACGACGCAGAGTCCATGGTAAAGGAAATTGTGATAGAAGGTTTATTATCCATTCAGGCGGGAGAGAATCCCAGGATTATCGAAGAAAAACTGAAATCCTTCCTGGCACCGAAGGATCGCGCTTCAGGCGGCACAGAGGAGGGCGGTGAGGAATAATGAGCAGAAAGAAAAAGGAAGAAGAACAGGCTCCCGGTTCGCCGGCATGGATGGCGACCTTCAGCGACCTGATGAACCTGCTGTTATGCTTTTTCGTTCTTCTCTTTTCCATGTCCGAAATAGATGTTGACAAGTGGCAGCAGGTTGCCATGTCCTTCTCCGAGAATTTCAGTATTTTTTCGGGAGGCGCATCGGCAATCGGAGATGGGTTTCTTATCAGCAACGGTGTGAGCCAGCTGAACGAGCTGGATGATTATATTAACAGCACAGGTAAAACGGCGGAAAGTGAAGAATTTGTCAATGAGCTTGAGGAATTCGAGGAACAACAGCTTGCCGCGGCGGAACAGCTTGCGGAGGAGATTGAAGAGGCGGTAGACGAAAGCCAGTTTGCCGACGAAATAGATGTGGATTTTACAGCCCAGTATGTTTCGCTTACCCTAAACGGCGCGCTGCTGTTTGATTCCGGAAGCGATGAGCTTAAGGAAGAGGCAAAACCCCTTATGGATAAAGTCGGGCAGCTTTTAATGCGTTATGCCCAGAGCACCATAGAAATTGAAGGTCACACGGATAATGTTCCGATTCACAACGCAAGATTTGCTGACAACAACGAATTGTCAAGTTTTAGGGCATTGTCGGTATTCAATTATTTTATGGAAACCACCTTCTTAGATCCTGCCACAATCAAGCATTCGGGCAGAGGAGAATATCTGCCGGTGGCGGATAATGCCACGCCGGAAGGCAGGGCGCAGAACAGAAGGGTGGAAATTAAGATTTATCATTCGCTCAGTGTGGGAGAATAAGGAGGAAAACTGTGAAAAAGAATTTATTATCCATTGTTATATTGGCGTTATTGATTGTAAATCTGGTGCTGACTTCCATTATGATGTTCAGCGTCATGAGCACCAACAAAAAAACGGGGGCGGTTGTAGCGGATATTGCTTCCATTCTGAAGCTCGAGCTGGGGACGGAGGAAGAGCAGGAGGATGTCGCCGTTTCCATGGAAGACACCGCATTCCATGACATGGAGGAGGAAATGACCATCATGCTTGCAAAAGACCCTTTGGATGAGAACGCAAAGGATCATTTTGTGCTGGTTCAGGTTTCTTTGTCCATGGATACCACCAACAAGGATTACAAGACCTATGGAGAGACCATCAACGACAACCAGATTGCAGGCATTATGCAGGAGGTTTTTGGAAGATATACGGCGGATGAGGTCCAGCCCAGGACAGAGGATATTAAAGCCGAAATTTTGGCGGAAATCCAGAAATTATACAATTCAGAATTTATATACAAGGTTACCTTCAGTAAGCTGGTCGTTTCATGACAAAGACTGTAGGAATGAAAGAATTTAAGCGAAGAATAAGACGAATGGGAGGTGAGCTTGGTGGGAGAAGTATTATCTCAAAGCGAGATAGATAATCTGCTTCAGGCATTCAACAGCGGCGAACTGGACGTTGAAGAAATAAAAGAGACTCCGGAAAAGCAAGTTAAAAATTATGATTTTAAGCGCCCCTCCAAATTCTCCAAAGAACATCTGCGTACGTTGGAAATTATATTTGAGCATTACGGAAGGCTGTTGTCCACCAACCTGCCGGCACATCTTCGGATGAATGTACAGGTTAGCGTTGCCAGCTCCGAGACGGTTACCTTTTCTGAATTTACCAATGCTTTGAGTAATCCGGTTATACTGGGAATTGTAAATTTTAGTCCCCTTCGGGGAAATATTATTCTTGAATTGCAAGCGAACTTAGGATATGTTATGATTGACAGGATGCTTGGCGGTTTGGGAGTGCCATTGGAAAAGAACCGGGATTTTTCGGAAATCGAATTATCCATTATTGATAAAATTATGCTTATGTGTATGACGCTTTTGCGGGAACCATGGAAAAGCGTTGTGGATTTGGAACCTTACATGGAAAGGATTGAAACCAATCCGCAGTTTGCCCAGATCATGGCGGCAAATGAAATGATCGCCATTGTAACCTTAAATATTAAGGTCGGCGACAGCGAGGGATTTATGAATATATGTCTCCCCTTTGCGACACTGGAAGACATCATGGACAGACTGAATACCAGATACTGGTTCTCCTCTATGCAGGAGGTATCGGACGAGGGCTACCAGGATCATATCGAAGCCCTTATCAAACGGGTGGATATACCCGTGAAAGCGGTGCTTGGAAAAAGCGTCATTTCCGTTATGGATTTTGCATCCTTACAGAGAGGTGATATCATCAGGCTGGATACGAAGATTGATGATGAGCTGGATGTTTTTGTTGGAAATCTTAAGAAATTTACCGCCCTGCCGGGTACAAATAAGGATAACTACGCGGCAAGGATTACATCGGTTATAAGAGAGGAGGAATAGGGGAATGGGCGATATGCTGTCCCAGGACGAGATTAATGCTTTACTTAGCGGAATGTCAGCAGACGGATCCCAGGCAGAACCGGCAAATGAGACGTCGGCGGATACATCGGCAGCGAGCGGGGTATCCTCAGAGCCGGAAGAAGTGCTGACCGATATGGAAAAGGACGCCATAGGCGAAATTGCCAATATCAGCATGGGAACATCTGCTACAACCCTGTTTTCGCTTGTTAATCAAAAAGTTAATATTACAACCCCGGTAGTTTCCATGGCGCGCTGGGAAACCTTGATGAATGAATACGAAAGACCATGCGTATTTATCCAGATAAAGTATACTACCGGTTTAGACGGTGCGAATATACTGATATTAAAGGAGCATGATGTAAAAATCATTACCGACCTGATGATGGGAGGCGATGGCACCAATACGCAGGATGAATTAGGCGAGCTTCATCTGAGTGCCATTTCAGAGGCGATGAACCAGATGATGGGTTCCTCGGCGACGTCCTTATCTTCCATGTTAGGCAGGATGATTGATATCAGTCCGCCGGAAGCGAGTCTTATTAATTTAAGCGAATTTAAGCAGGCTTCCGATATAGCAGAATTTCTAGAGGAAGATTTTGTGAAGATATCATTCAGGATGCAGATTGGGGATTTGGTTGACAGTACAATCATGCAGCTGTATCCGGTGGATTTTGTAAAATCGGTATATGAAATCTTCGTAGGTGCACAGGGGAGCGATGAGCCGGAACCCGCACCTGCACCCGCGGCAGCTCCGGAACCGGAACCTTATGTGCCGCCCCAGGCGGCTCCGGCGCCCCAGGGAATGCCGACGGCAGGCGGTCCCGCACCGGCGATGCCACAGCCGGGCATGGATATGTCCCAGATGAATTACGGAATGCCCCCTATGGGAATGCCGATGAATTATGGGATGCCTCCCATGGGAATGCCACAGATGATGCCGCAGGGCGGAAACATGAATATCCAGCCGGCACAGTTCCAATCATTCAACCAGGATTTTGCGGCAATTCCAAGCCAGGAGAATATTGGACTGATTATGGATGTGCCCTTAGAGGTTACGGTGGAATTGGGAAGGACCAAAAAATCCATTGCGGAGATTCTGGATTTTTCCCCGGGTACAATCATTGAATTAAACAAGATTGTAGGAGAGCCCATTGATGTGCTGGTAAACGGAAAATTTGTTGCAAAAGGCGAAGTTGTAGTTGTTGAAGAAAGTTTTGGTATCAGAGTAACTGAAATCATTAACAATAAGGGAGTTTAGGAGAGAGAAGATGGCGAAAAATATTTTAATTTGTGACGATGCAGCATTCATGCGTATGATGATTAAGGACATTTTAACCAAAAACGGGTATAATGTTGCAGGTGAAGCTGAAAATGGAGCCAAGGCAGTAGAAAAGTACAATGAGTTGAAGCCGGATTTGGTGCTTATGGATATTACCATGCCGGAGATGGATGGCATCCAGGCTTTAAAGCAAATCAAGGCAGGGGATGCAGGCGCCCAGGTTATTATGTGTTCTGCAATGGGACAGCAGGCTATGGTTATTGAAGCCATTCAGTCGGGTGCAAAGGACTTTATTGTAAAGCCTTTCCAGGCAGACCGTGTATTGGAAGCTGTGAAAAAGGTAGTTGGCTGATATGATATTGACTGTAGTCTCAAAAGTAGACTCCATTGTTCAATTTCTGACGGTGTTGATTATCTTTGTAATCGTGCTGGGAGCTACATGGCTGACTACCAGATTTGTTGCAGGGTTCCAAAAGGGGAAAATGCAAAACGGCAATTTTGAATTGATTGATTCATTCCGTATTTCCCAGAGCAAGTATGTGCAGCTTCTCAGAATAGGGGATCGTTATCTTGCCATTGCCGTATGTAAGGATACGGTAACGGTTTTGACGGAGCTTTCTGAAGATGCGCTTATCCGTCCGGAGGACGGTAATGGGGATATTCCGGTACAGTTTGAGGAATTTTTCAAAAAAGCAAAAGGTCTGGTTAAAGGAACCGATAGGAAAGCGGCAGATGAGCATGAAGAAGATAAATAGCGACAGTACCCTCGGAAGATTGGTTTTCAGAGTCCTATTGATGATAGGCGCTTTTTGCATGTTGTTTTTTATGCACCCGGTATCATCTTATGCCGGCAGTCTGGATAATGCCCTTACCTCTTCCACAGACGCGGGAGAGGAGGAAGAGAGAACCAATATCCGTGAACCGGGCAGTTCTGAGGATGCTGATGAATTAGGCGAATTGAATATTGCAAATAATGTGACTGTTAGCGTAAATGATGGGAATGGAACTATTGCGGGTGCCCTTAGAGTTATGTTAATCTTAACCGGCATTGCATTGGCGCCTATTCTCATTATTTGTTTGACATCCTTTACGAGGATTATCATCGTCCTGCATTTTACGAGGGCGGCGTTAAATACCCAGACAGCCCCTCCTAACCAGGTACTGCTTGCTTTGTCCCTGTTTTTGACTTATTTTATTATGAGTCCCATTATAACGGAGATAAATGAAACGGCGATTCAGCCCTTTGAAGCGGGGCAGATTACCCAGGAGGAAGCCTTAGAGGCGGGGATTGCCCCTTTAAGGGAGTTTATGTGCAGGGAGACTATGGCAAAGGACGCTAAAATGTTCTGCGAAATCGGCGGCTATGAATGGACGGGGGATAAGGAGGATGTTCCCACAAGCGCCCTGATTCCAAGCTTTATGATCAGCGAGTTGAGAACGGCGTTTATTATTGGATTTGTTATTTATATTCCGTTTATTGTAATAGATATGGTTGTGGCGTCAGCCCTTATGAGTATGGGTATGATGATGCTGCCGCCTACTACGATTTCCATGCCCTTTAAAATCCTTTTATTTGTTTTGGCGGATGGCTGGAATTTGGTTATTGTGGAGCTTGTCAGAACCTTTTACTGACGTTTTAGCGGTTTTAGCGGATGCAGAAAGAAGGCGGTATTGTGACGATAGATTATGTAGTCCAGATTGCAAATCAGGCGTTATATTTGATTATAAAGACTGCGGCACCGGTTCTTCTTGTGTCGTTGGTAATCGGTCTGATAGTCAGTATTTTTCAGACGGTTACTTCCATCCAGGAGCAGACACTGACCTTTGTACCGAAGATTATCGGCGTTTTTCTGACGCTGATGCTTTTAGGAAGCTGGATGCTTAACGGTATGAGTGATTTTATGGCTGAGCTTTGGTCGGATTTTACGATTTATATCAGGTGATCTTATGATTGATTACTCTTTTTCGCTTTATGAACTGGAATATTATCTGTTGATTTTTGTGCGGGTTACCTGTTTTGTTTTTGCCTGTCCCTTTTTTAGTATGAACAATACGCCGAGGCGGGTAAGGATTACGCTGGGGGTGTTTTTGTCTTATCTGCTTTACCAGACCATGTATCCCCATGAAATCATTGCCTATGATTCCCTTCTGGAATATTCGGTCATCGTTATTAAAGAGGGAATGACCGGCGTGCTGATTGGTTTGGCAACAAGCATGTGTAATTCCATCGCGCTCTTTGCGGGGCGTTTGATTGATATGGAAATCGGACTTGCCATGGCAAGCGAATATGATCCTACCACAAAGGAAACCTCCAGCGTAACGGGAATTTTATACCAGTATCTTGTTATGCTGATACTTATGATTACGAATTTGCATCATTATCTGATTAAGGCGTTGGCAGAGACTTTTACGCTGATACCCTTAAACGGCGCCATATTTTCCGGGGACAAAATTGTTTCCGCCTTTGTTTCTTTTATGAGTGGCTATATCAATATCGGGTTCAGAATCTGCCTTCCCATATTCTGCGTGCTGATGATTACCAACTGCATTCTGGGTATTATGGCAAAGGTGGCGCCCCAGATGAATATGTTTGCGGTAGGTATGCAGATTAAGCTTTTAATGGGGATGAGTATTTTGTTCCTGACAGTGGGGATGCTTCCCCATATTTCCGAATTTATCCTGACTGAAATGAAAACCGTGATGGTATCTTTTGTGGAGGCGATAATGGCATGATTGCTTACAATTTACAGTTCTTCGCCAAGGAAGGTCCCGGCGGGGAAAAAACGGAAGAGCCTACCAGTAAAAAGTTAGAGGACGCCCGCAAGGAAGGGCAGGTGGCAAAGAGCAAGGAAATTGCCAATGCAACCGGTCTGATTGCTTTATTTTTAATCCTTAAGTTCGGGATGGGATATTTTGGAAATAACTTTTTGGAAATTTTTTCCATTGTATACAAAAGAATCCCGGAAATGATAAAAATGGGTGGGGGATATGTGCCGGTAAAGGAGTTCTATTCTTTAATCGGCGGGGTCATGCTCAGGATACTGCTTATTCTGCTGCCCTTATTGTTAATCGGTTTTCTGATTGCGTTTATATCTGATTATGTTCAGGTAAAGTGGAAGGTTACTGCAAAGCCCCTGCAGCCGAAATTCAGTAAAATCAGCCCTGTCAGCGGGTTTAAACGGATTTTTTCCGCTCAGTCTTTGGTGGAGCTTGTAAAGTCCATTGCAAAGGTGGCGCTGATTGCGTGGGTCGCTTATGGCACGATTAAGGATAACTTTGATGTGATTTACCTGTTGTTTAACATGCCCCTGTGGCAGGGGATTGAAACGACAGGGGCGATTGCCATAAATTTTGGGTTAAAATGTTCTTTTATTTATATTATAATAGCATTGCTGGATTTTATTTACCAGAAGCGGAAGTTCCATAAGGATCAGATGATGACCAAGCAGGAGGTCAAGGACGAGTATAAGCAGTCCGAAGGAGATCCCCAGATTAAAGGACGAATCAGGCAGAAGATGCAGGAGGCTTCCAGGAGGCGTATGATGCAGCAGCTGCCGGAGGCGGACGTAGTCATTACCAACCCGACCCATTTTGCCGTTGCCATAAAATACGACACGGAGGTTGCCTCGGCGCCCATTGTTTTAGCAAAGGGCGAGGATTATCTGGCACGGAAAATCAAGGAAATTGCCAAGGAAAACCATATTGAGGTAGTGGAGAACAAACCTCTTGCCAGAATGCTTTATTACAATGTGGAAATCGGCGAGCAGGTTCCGCCGGAATTATATCAGGCAGTTGCAGAAGTGCTTGCCATGGTTTATCATATGCAGGGAAAAATATAGAAAGGAGGACGGCAGATGAAAAGAGCAGATTTGGGTGTGGCGTTATATTTACTTGCCGCATTTATTATGTTTATTGTGCCGATTCCTTCTTTGCTGTTAGATGTTCTGCTGGCGATTAACATTTCCATTGCATTTGTGATTATGTTCCGGTGTATGTTTGTTAAGGAAGTTCTGGATATGTCCTTCTTCCCGACCATCCTTTTGTTTACTACCATATTCAGGATTGCCCTAAACGTTTCTTCCACAAGGCTGATTCTTGGAACGGGAAGTCCGGGAAACGTTGTGGAGACTTTCGGAGATTTCGTCGGCGGCGGCGATTTGATTATGGGCGCCATCGTATTTGTTATTTTGATTATTATCCAGTTTATGGTTATTAATAAGGGTTCCGAGCGTGTGGCTGAAGTAACGGCGCGTTTTACCTTAGACGCCATGCCCGGTAAGCAGATGGCGATTGATGCGGACTTAAATACCGGCGCCATTACGGACCAGGAGGCAAAGATACGAAGGGAAAAAATCCAGCAGGAAGCCAGCTTTTTCGGAAGCATGGACGGTGCCGTTAAGTATGTAAAGGGAGACGCCATGGCAGGGCTTTTGATTACTGCCATTAATATTATAGGCGGAATCGCCATGGGAATGTTAAGAGGCGGCATGGATATTAACACAGCCTTAAACCGTTATGCGATTCTGACCATCGGCGACGGCTTAGTCAGCCAGGTGCCTTCCCTGTTGATTTCCTTATCAACCGGTATTCTGGTTACCAAGGGCAGCAAGGAAGCGGATTTCGGCTCCGTCTTAATCGGTCAGCTTTTCGGTATGCCCAAGGTTTTATACCTGGTAGGCGCAATATTGTGCTTTTTAGGTATCGTTACCCCCTTAAATCCATTGATATTTGTGGTTTTGGGCGTTGTTTTCATTATTACGGCAAGGAGTATCCAGGCGGAGATTGAAACTGCGGAGATAGAAGGGGAAGTGGATACGGACGAGGCTGCGGCGGAGGAAATCAGGCAGCCGGAAAATGTTACCTCCCTGTTACAGGTGGATCCTATTGAGCTGGAATTCGGCTATGGGATTATTCCCCTTGCGGATGTCAACCAGGGCGGCGACCTGTTGGACCGCGTGGTTATGATACGAAGGCAGATTGCGCTGGAATTGGGAACTGTCGTGCCTATTATCCGTCTGCGGGACAATATCCAGTTGAATCCAAACCAGTATATTATAAAGATAAAAGGCATACAGGTATCAGAGGGAGAAATTCTTTTCGACCATTATATGGCGATGAATCCCGGCTATGTGGAGGAGGAGATTGCGGGTATTCCCACCTTCGAGCCGTCCTTCCATCTGCCGGCAATCTGGATTACGGAGGGGCAGAGAGAGCGGGCGGAGAGCCTTGGCTACACGGTTGTAGACCCGCCCAGCATTATTGCAACCCATTTAACGGAGATTATCAGACAGCACATAGCGGAGCTTTTGACAAGGCAGGATGTCCAGAACCTCACGAACAATTTAAAGGAAACCAATCCTTCTATTGTAGAAGAGCTGATTCCAAAGCTTTTGGGCCTGGGCGAGGTGCAGAAGATATTGCAGAATCTCTTGCAGGAGGGCATTTCCATCCGGGATTTGCTTACCATATTCGAAACTCTGGCGGATTATGCGCCTACCTCAAGGGATACGGATATTCTGACAGAGTATGTAAGGCAGAGCTTGAAGAGGGCTATCTGCGCAAGGTATTTCCCTGCCAATGAAACCACCAGCGTGGTTACCTTAGACCCTCAGGTAGAGCAGGAGATTATGGCAAATGTAAAGCAGACGGAGCAGGGGGCTTATTTGACTATCGCTCCGGAAAAAACAAAGGCGATTATCGAAAGCGTCAGGACAGAAATCGGAAAACTGGAGAGTCTGGGGAAAAATCCGATTATTATTACCTCGCCTATTGTGCGAATGTATTTTAAACGACTGACAGAGGATTACTTTAGCGACTTAATTGTGGTATCCTATAATGAAGTGGAACCCAGTGTGGAATTACAGTCAGTGGGGATGGTGACAGCATAAATGATTATTAAAAAGTTTCAGGGAAAAACCGAACATGAAGCGGTGGAGGCAGCAAAAAAAGAGCTGGGAAACGGCGTCGTGGTTATGAATGTCAAGGAATTGAACCAGAAAGGATTTATGTCCCTTTTCAAGCGAAAGCAGGTTGAAGTGACCGTTGCCTTGGAGGAGGAGCCGGACAGGGTTCTTCCCGCCAAGAAGGAAGCGCCTGCAAAAACGCCCAGCCCGCAGTTGTTTGAGGCTTTGGAATCCATTATCAGGGAAAAGGATGAGGGAACCGATAAGGCAATCGAGGAAAAGCTGGAGAGCTTGCAGTCTCTTCTTGAAAAACAGCTCCAGATGACGGAAACGGAAAAGGAGAAGGAATCGGAGGAGGAAGCCGCCGAGAGTGAAAAGGAACCGGAGGACAGCAATGAGCGTTTCTTAAAGCTGCTTTACCAGACTATGCTGGAAAATGAAATCAGTGAGAAAAATGCAAATCAGATTATTGATGAATTGGACCAGATGCTAAAGCCCAATATGCCCATAGATTATATTCTTTCCAATGTGTACCAGAAGATGATTTTGAAGTTTGGGCAGTCCAGCGTGATTACCCCCGGCACGAGAAAGCCGAAGCTGGTATATTTTATCGGACCCACGGGGGTGGGGAAGACGACTACCATTGCAAAGCTGGCGTCCAGATATACGGTGGATAAGAAGATGAAGGTGGCGTTATTTACAACGGACACTTACAGGATTGCGGCGGCAGAGCAGCTTCGCACGTATGCCAATATCTTAGAGGTGCCTTTCCGCGTTATTTATACGGCAGACGAAATGCGGGAGGGAATTGAGGAATTCCGGAAGTATGACTACATTTTTGTGGATACTACCGGACATTCCCACCAGAACGAAGAACAACAGAATGTTATGAAGGAGATTTTATATGCAGTGGACGAGAGCCTGGAAAAGGAAATTTACCTGGTTGTCAGCGCCACTACAAAGTATAAGGATTTAGTAAATATTGCTGACAATTACTCCGCCATTACGGATTATAAGCTGATATTTACCAAGCTGGATGAAACCACCAGTCTGGGAAATCTGTTTAACCTGAAGCTTTATACAGGGGCGCAGATGGCTTATATCACATGCGGGCAGAATGTGCCGGATGATATTGAGGAATTTAATCCCCAAAAAACAGTGAAGACGCTTTTGGGCGGCAACAAGAGCTCGTAAGGAGGAAATAATGGACCAGGCGGAAAAATTGAGAAATATTATAAAAATGAACAGTCAGCCTCACAAATCCCTGGCGCGGGTTATTACCGTTACAAGCGGTAAGGGCGGCGTGGGAAAGTCCAATACGGCAATCAATCTTGCTATCTGGCTGCGACAGATGGGACAGAGGGTCATTATTTTGGATGCTGATTTCGGACTGGCGAATATTGAGGTTATGTTTGGCGCAGTACCGCAGCATAATCTGGGAGATTTGATTTACCAGGGGAAAAACATTAAGGAAATTATTACATGGGGACCGGGGGAGGTCGGATTTATTTCAGGCGGTTCAGGCATTGTGGGATTATCCAATTTGAGCAGGGATTATCTGATGTATGTGATACAGAATCTGGCGGAGCTTGATTCCATTGCGGATGTTGTTATCGTAGATACCGGCGCCGGGATTGCAGACGCAGTGCTGGAATTTCTGGTTGCCAGCGGGGAAATTCTTCTCGTGACTACGCCGGAGCCGACATCCATCACGGATTCGTATTCCCTTTTGAAATCTTTAAACAGGCATCCGCGTTTTTCGGGGGAAATGTCCCAGATTAAGGTCATAGCCAACAAGGTGGACGGGGAAGCCGAAGGGGAGGCGCTGTTTTCCAAGCTGAATGCGGTTGTGGAGCGGTATTTGAAACTGCCGGTATCTTATTTAGGAACCATTCCCCAGGATGCGAACCTGTCGAAGGCGGTTATGCAGCAGATGCCGGTGTCCCTTGCAAACCCGGGGGCAAAATCGGCAAAGGCGTACAAGAGAATTGCAGAGACATTGCTGTATGGGGACGCAGGGGAAAGCAGTAACTTAAGAGGGATGGCGGGATTCTTTTCCCATATTATCGGGACATCAAAGAATGCGTTCCGCCAGTAGTGATTATAAAATAAAAAATAAGGGAGAAGTGTATGTTAACAGAGTTGGTAAGACCCGGAGATAAGATAGAAGTACAGGCGGTAGAGGGCGCTATTTTAGGCGGGAAAGCCGGGGATAAAAAAATATATGGTTCCCAGGTATATGATATTTTAGACGATGAAAGACTGGAAATTGTGATGCCTATGGATGGAACGAAGCTGATTCTTCTGCCGGTGGATGGGGAATATTCCTTCTGTTTCTATACGAGGAAAGGTCTTTATCAGTGCTTTATCAGAGTTGTGGAGCGGTATAAGGACAATAATGTTTACATTTTGCTGTGTGAACTGACATCCCCTCTTGGAAAGTACCAGAGGCGGGAGTATTATCGTTATGCCTGCACGCTTCCGGTAAGAACCAGGGAGCTTTTAGAGGAAGAGATAGAGGCAATGAAGGAGTCAAAATACCAAATGTGGGTGGGGATTCCATTGACTAAGGGAAACATTGCGGATATCAGCGGCGGCGGAATCCGGTTTGTTTCATCAGTCCAGTACGCGGAAGGAACGCAGATTGCCATTAGTTTTTCCTTAAATATGCATGGAAAAGAAGAAACCTTTGAGCTGGTAGGTAAAATACTCAACAGCAGATCCCATGAGGTCCGCAGGGGAGAATATGAACATCGGGTAAAATTTACGCTCATTACCAATGTCCAGCGGGAGGATATTATACGTTATATATTTGAAGAGGAGCGTAAGAGCAGACGGCGTGTAGCGAAGTAGGTGGCTTATGACTAAAAAAATTCTGGTTGTAGATGATTCTGCACTCATGAGAAGAATCTTTTGTGATATAATTAATTCAGATGAGCGTTTCAAGGCGGAGGATACGGCGACAAACGGGTTGGAAGCCTTAGAGCTCATGAAAAAAAATACATATGATTTGGTCATCACGGATTTGATGATGCCTGGGATGGACGGCATTTCTTTTTTAAAGGAGCTGAATAAAATGGGCAGCCATGTAAAGGTGGTTGTTATCAGTTCCTTTGCAAAGGAGGATGCGGATATTACCATTGAGGCGCTTTCTTTAGGAGCGGTGGATTTTTTGAAAAAGCCCCTGGGTATTTCGGACGTAAAGGGAGAAAAATTCCGCGGGCTATTGCTTCATATTCTGGAAGGCGTTGCCTTTGGAGAAGGCAGGAATGCCCGAAGCGCCCGTTTTCCCCATTCAAAGGCTTTGGTTGAAAGGATAGGAGCTGTTAAGGACGGGTTATTGGGTAAAACGCCGGTTTATGAAAAGGAATCCGGGCAAAAAAAGCTTGTCGCCATAGCCAGCTCTACAGGAGGTCCTAAGGCGTTACAGGAGGTTTTACCTAAGCTTCCGGCGGATCTTGACGCACCGGTTCTGGTGGTCCAGCACATGCCGGCGGGATTTACCGCCACATTGGCTGAAAGGATGGATGGAATCTGTCCCCTTCATGTACAGGAAGCCGCTGTTGGGATGCATGTGGAAAAAGGGAATATTTATATTGCCAGAGGCGGGACTCATATGACCGTCCTCCATTCCGGCGGCTGCAACAGGATCGCGTTTTTGGATGAACCTCCCAGAGAGGGCGTGAAGCCCTGTGCAAATTATATGTATGAATCCATAAAGGATTGTGATTATGAACATGTTACCTGTGTCGTTTTAACAGGAATGGGGCAGGACGGGACGCAGGGCATAGCCAATCTCAGGAAACATAAGGAGTTATACGTTATTGCACAAAATGAGGACAGCTGTGCCGTTTACGGTATGCCCCGTAGTGTGGTATCGGCAGGGCTTGCAAACAAAGTTGTACCGCTTCAGGAAGTGGCAGGAGCGATTATAAAAGACGTGGGGGTATGCAAAGATGGACGTTAGTCAATATCTGGAGATTTTTCTCGATGAAACCAAGGAGCATTTACAAAGCTTAAGCGACCAGCTTATGAATCTGGAACAGGATCCTGAAAACATGGATACCATCAATGAAATTTTCCGTGCAGCACATACTTTAAAAGGTATGGCGGGAACCATGGGGTATAAGAGGATGCAGACTCTTACCCATGATATGGAAAATGTGTTTTCAGAGGTCCGCAACGGAACCATCAAGGCGGACGGCAATATGATTGACGTGCTGTTCCAGTGTCTGGATGCTTTAGAGGAATATACCGAGAATATCCAGAATACATCTGATGAGGGAACCAATGACAATGAGCATCTGGTTAAGGCGTTAAACCAGATTCTTGCTTCCCAGGGCGGCAAGGTGGAAGCGCCTGCAGCGCCCAAAAAGGACGAGGAGAAGAAAGCGTCTGCGGATGACGAAAACGACGTCTCCAAAGAGAAGTGGCGGGATATCAAATTAGATGATACCGAAAAAATGGTTATGAACGAGGCGGTCAACCAGGGCAAGAATGTCATGGGGATTACGGTTTATGTCCAGGAAAGCTGTATTTTGAAGGCAGCCAGGGCGTTTCTCGTATATAAAGCCTTAGAGGAATTGGGGGAAACCATTGTTTCCAGTCCCAGCGCCCAGGATGTTGAGGATGAGAAGTTCGATTTTGATTTCAGCGTAATTTTCATTACCGGCGAGAATTGTGAAACCGTGAAAAAAGCGATTATGGGCGTGTCGGAAATAGAAAACTGCTATCTTTCCCTGATGGAGGTGGAAGCGCCTAAGGGCGGGGAAGGAAAAGCCGCAAAGGAAGCAGAAGAAAAACCGGCGTTAGCGGCGGCATCGGCAGCTGCCGGAGCTGCTTCGGCTAATAATACCCCGGCAAAGGCGGACAAAACCAAGAATGCAAAGCCTGTTGTTAACAGGACGGTCCGCGTGGATATAGAAAAGCTGGATGTGCTGATGAATCTTGTCAGCGAGCTGATTATCGCCAAAAACTCTTTGGTGTCTGCAGCTACTACAGAGGGAATTATTACTAACAGCGCGGTTAATGAGCCTATTGAGTATCTGGAAAGTGTGACGACCAATCTCCATGAATCCGTTATGAAGGTAAGGATGGTGCCCATTGAAAATGTGGTACAGAAGTTCCCGAAGATGATCAGGGATTTGTCCAAGAAGCTGGATAAAAAAATGCAGCTGTTCATGAGCGGCGAGGAAACGGAATTAGACCGTACCGTGGTAGATGAGATTGGGGATCCGTTAATGCACCTTTTACGTAATTCCGCCGACCACGGGCTGGAATCGGCAGAGACGCGACTGGAGAGAGGAAAGCCGGAGGTGGGTTCCATTTACCTGGATGCTTACCAGGACGGCAACAACGTAGTCATTGAGGTAAGAGACGACGGTAACGGTATCGATGTGGAAGCGGTTAAGGAAAAGGCCATTGAGAGAGGCAACATTACCCCTGAACAGGCGGAGAACATGAGCGATAAGGATGCAATCGGGCTTTTGTTCCTTCCGAGCTTTTCAACGGCAAAGAAGGTTTCCGATGTTTCGGGAAGAGGCGTTGGTCTGGATGTGGTTAAATCCAAAATTGAATCCTTAAGCGGCGAGATTGAGGTCAAGACCAAGTTAGGAGAGGGAAGCACCTTTATTATCCGTCTGCCGCTGACCCTGGCTATTATACAGGCGCTGATGGTAGAAGTGGGAGGCGAGAAATATGCGATTTCATTAGGCTCCATACAGACCATAGAGGATATTTCCCCTGATGAAATCAAATTTGTACAAAATGAAGAGGTTATTAATCTGCGTGGCGATGTCATACCATTAATCAGGTTAAACGAGGTTCTGGATATTGCATCAACAAAGGGACCGGACGACAATTTGGTTGTGGCGATTGTCAAGAAGGGCGACCAGTTAGGCGGACTTGTGGTGGATGAGCTGATGGGACAGCAGGAAATCGTTATCAAATCCTTGGGCAAGTACATTAACAAGAGCAAGGTCATCAGCGGTGCAACTATTTTGGGCGACGGGGAAATCGCGCTGATTATTGATGCGAATGCGTTGTTATAGGGGGAGGTGTCAGGATGGACGAATTAAGCAATGCACAGGAACAGGAAAGAATCCAGTATATCGTAGTAAAATTTGGCGACGAGCAATATGGTATTGATATCAAATATATTGACAATATTGTCCGTATGCAGAGAATAACCAGAGTGCCAAAAGTACAAAGTTATATCAAAGGAGTTATTAATTTAAGGGGAGAAGTCATACCGGTTGTCAGTATCCGCTTAAAGATGGGGCTTTTAGAAGATGAGATAACCAAAAAGACCCGTATCATTATTATCAGGCTTGATAACGGCGAAATCATCGGTATGCTGGTAGATGAGGTAAAGGAAGTGGTAACGCTGGAAACCTCCCAGATAGAGAAGGTTGCCTATGATTCCGGTATGGAAAAGGCAAATTATCTGTCGGGTGTAGGCAAGGACAAAGGGGAACTGATTTCCCTTCTGGATATGAATCTGGTGTTCGCAGAGAAGGAAAGGCAGAATAAGCCGGAATAGGAAAAAATATGGAGAATTTTAATTTAAACGATTCCGAACAGTATTTCGATGTATTGAAGGAATTGGGGAATATTGGCGCAGGAAATGCAACCACCGCTTTGGCACAGATGATACAGTGTAAAGTAGACATGAAGGTTCCACAGGTCCGGCTTTTGGATTTCCAGGAGGTAGGGCAGGCAATGGGCGGCGAGGAACAGATTATGGCCGGCGTATATCTGCTGGTGGAAGGAGATATAACCGGAAGCATGATGTTCCTCTTAGAGGAAAAGGCAGCTCATACCCTCGTGGCGAAGCTGATGCAGATGCCGGAGAATTTTGAAGGGGAATTTTCGGAAATGGAGCTTTCCGCCCTAAAGGAAATAGGTAATATTATTGTCGGCTCGTACTTAAACTCATTATCCACATTGACGAATATGAAAATTTTACCGTCAGTACCGGATTTGAGTATTGATATGGCGGGAGCGATTTTAAGTGTGCCGGCAA
>N._stephensi_709_foregut__coassemble_107_pt1 | contig 32662 bp, 31 predicted proteins | sample N__stephensi_709_foregut__metabat2_low_PE_012 | metagenome-assembled genome bin N | reverse complement strand
CTGACAGAAGAAAGCGTCTTTGTTCCCGCAGAAGAGCCGACAGAAGAAAGCGCTTTTGTTCCCATAGAGGAGGCGGCGGAAGAAAGTGTCTTTGTTCCCGCAGAAGAGCTGACAGAAGAAAGCGTCTTTGTTCCCGCAGAAGAGCCGACAGAAGAAAGTGTCTTTGTTTCCGCAGGAGAACCAACAGGAGAAAATGTCTTTGTTTCCGCAGAAGAGCCGACAGAAGAAAGCACTTTTGTTTCCGCAGAAGAGCCGGCAGAAGAAAGTGTTTTTGCTCCCGCAGGAGAGGCGGTGGAAGAAAGCGCCTTCATTCCTGCAGAAGAGCCGATGGAAGAAACCTTTAGTCCGGGAGCAGAACCGGAAAAAGAAACGCCTCCCAAGCCGGGTACCCATACCGAAGAGTTTGATAAATCCTTGGAAAAAATGGTAATGGATGCTTTGGCGGAATCTGAGGAAAAGGCGATAAGTCCCCTTAAAGCGGATACGGGCTTTATTATTACGGATTTATCGCAAGAACCCGAACCCCAAAAGCGGGAGGAGCCGAAAATACCGCCGGTTGCAAGGGAAAAAACGCTTCCCGTAAGAAGATCCCTGACAAGGGATGAAAAGGAAATGTTCGGTTCTATTGCACAGACCAAACAGGTTCAGGAGGAAGTGGCAAATGCTATTGACAATATCAGTTTAAGTCCCTGCATTGGAAATGTTTTGGTTACCGGGGAGAAGGGAACGGGAACCCTGACTGTGGCAAAAAATCTGGTAAAAGTGCTTTCTGTCCATTATGACAGCTTTTCGGGCAAGGTGGCAAAAATTACCGGGGAAATTTTAAACACAAAAAGCATAGAGGCAACCTTGAATAACCTGTCTAACGGCGCTTTGATTGTGGAGCAGGCAGGAAAGCTGGATGACATGACGTTGTTGTCTTTAGGCGAATACCTCAAGAAAAAGCGGGACGGCGGTATTTTGGTTATTTTGGAGGATACCAAAAGGGATTTGGACAATCTTCTGCTCAAAGCAAATATGCCAAGGCAGTTCTTTGACCTTCGGATTGATATTGCCGCTCTTGATAATAACGGTCTGGTAAATTATGGAAAAGAGTATGCCAATGAGAAGGAGTATTCCATTGATGATATGGGTATTCTGGCGTTGTATACAAGGATTTCCGATATGCAGACCAATGACCATGCGGTTACGGTAGATGAGGTTAGGGGAATTGTGGATGAAGCAATCAGAAATGCCGAGAGAAAAAATATTTCCCACTTCATGGATGTGTTGCTGGCAAAGCGCTATGATGATGAAGACATGATTGTATTAAGGGAAAAGGATTTTCTAAAATAAATGAGGGAGGAAATTAAGAATTATGGCAAAAAGCAATGAAGTAAATCCGCTTTTTATTACGGAGGCGGACCAGTATGTGTTTGCGCAAGGCTCCCATTATGAGATTTTTGACAAAATGGGTGCGCACAAAACGGTAGTAGACGGTGTGGAGGGTGTATATTTTGCGGTATGGGCGCCCAATGCCCGGTATGTAAACGTTGCAGGTTCCTTTAATGACTGGGATATTTATGAGTATAATATGGGACGTCTGGGAGAGGGAGGCATTTTTGCCCTTTTTATACCGGGGGTAAAGGAAGGCGACATGTATAAGTATGTTATTACGACGCCTTCAGGGGAAAAGCTTTATAAAGCGGATCCTTACGGTAATCATATGGAGCTTCGCCCCGGAAATGCATCGAAGGTTGCGGATTTAACCGGATTTGAATGGGCGGATAAGGCGTGGATGGATGCAAAAGCGGACAAAGACTGGCAGAAAGAACCTATTGCCATTTATGAATGTCATATTGGTTCTTGGATGAGGCATCCTGAAGAAGGAGCTAAGGGCTTTTATAATTACAGGGAATTTGCCGACAGGATTGTGGATTATTTAAAAGAAATGAAATATACCCATGTGGAGCTTATGGGAATTGCAGAGCATCCCTTTGACGGGTCCTGGGGTTATCAGGTTACGGGTTATTACGCGCCTACCTCCCGTTATGGAACGCCAAGGGATTTTATGTATCTGGTCAATGCCCTTCATAAAAATAAAATCGGCGTGATTTTAGATTGGGTTCCGGCTCATTTTCCCAGAGATGCTTTTGGTCTTGCAGAATTTGACGGAACGTGTCTTTATGAGCATCCCGATTCCAGAAGAGGAGAACATCCTGATTGGGGAACTAAGATTTTCAATTATGCAAAAAATGAAGTGCGCAATTTCTTAATCGCTAATGCCATGTTCTGGGTGGATAAGTTCCATGTGGACGGTTTGAGGGTAGATGCGGTTGCTTCCATGCTTTATCTGGATTACGGGAAGAAGGATGGACAATGGCTTCCTAATGAATACGGCAACAATAAAAACCTGGATGCGATTGAGTTTTTCCGCCATTTGAACAGCGCTATGGAGAGACGTTTTCCGGGAACCCTGATGATTGCGGAGGAATCTACTGCATGGCCTATGGTTACCGGCGATGTAAAAGAAGGCGGCTTGGGTTTTACCTTCAAATGGAATATGGGCTGGATGCATGATTTCTGTGAATATATGAAATTAGACCCGATTTTCAGGAAGGACAACCATTATAAAATGACCTTCGCCATGAGCTATAATAACAGTGAGAATTATATTCTTCCCCTGTCCCACGATGAAGTGGTACATTTAAAATGTTCTATGCTGGAAAAGATGCCGGGATTCTACGTGGATAAATTTGCTAATCTGCGAGTGGGGTATACATATATGTTTACCCATTCCGGGAAAAAGCTGTTATTTATGGGTCAGGAATTTGCGCAGGACCATGAATGGAATGAAGAAAAGGAACTGGATTGGAAGCTGTTGGCGGATGACCTTCACAGCTCCATGAAGTATTATGTTTCCCAGCTGTTGGAGATTTACCGCAAATATCCCTGCCTGTATGAAATTGATAATGACTGGAAGGGCTTTGAATGGATGGATGCGGATGATAAAGAGAACAGTACTTACAGCTATGTAAGGAAATCGTCAACAGGCAGGAACAGCCTGCTGGTAGTTCTGAATATGACCCCCATGGAAAGAAAGGATTTTGTAGTAGGAGTTCCTAAGAAGAAAAAGTACAAACTGGTTCTAAATTCTGACGATACCTGTTTTGGAGGAAATGGCGGCGAAATTCCGAAGGAGATTACTGCAAAGGCAAATAAAGGCGAAGGGAAACCATATGCCATTACCTTTAACCTTCCGCCATACGGGGCGGCGATTTTCCAGTTCTGATCATATAGGGTTAACGGAATTTCCTAAAATGCCGAAATATAGGGTGAATGCTTTTGCATTCGCCCTTTTTTGGACGGAGGAACGCAGTATGAATATCGCAATCAATCAGACAGAACAATATAAAGAAAACTCGCAGGTTAAAGGAAATTATGTCAGCCATGGTGGAAATGACAAAGCAGTAAGGGATACCGCTTCTGTTTCCGGCAACTTTCGATGGGATGGTTCATCTTCAGTAGTAGGAAATCAGGCGTATAGGGAAAATCAAGATAAAGAAAACGCCCTGTTAGATGAAGCATCCTTTTATGATGCTAAAAACAGTAAGGATTTTATGGTTGTTATGTCCAATACTCTTTCCGATGAGGATTATAAAAAGCTTCAGGAAAGCGGGGGAAATCCCGGGGATTATGAGCCGGGAGAAATGGTAACCGTTATAGATGAAATTAAAGTGACTCTTGCCCGTGCAGGAGTGCATATTGCGGGATATACGGATAATCTGGATGCAGATGCTTTAAAAGAAGCAGCAGGGAACGAGATTTACGCTGCAGCTATTGCTCATGCTTTAGAGGCGAAAAATCTGCCCATAACAGAGAAAAATGTAAAGGATTGTTATCTTGAAATAGAAAAAGCTTCCCATATTACGGAGTTGTCAGACGGGGCGAAAAAGTATTTGTTGGAAAACGGTATGGAGCCTACCATAGATTCCTTGTACAGGGCTTCTTATGCAGGCGCAAAGGATGCAGGTGCCCAGCCCTCCGGCTATTTTGGAGCGGGAGCGGACGGCTATCTGGCAAAAAAGGGTACAGTGGAAGACCTTTCCGCCATGGATGAACAGATCAAAAAGGTTATTATCAATGGGGGTTTTGAGGTTAATGAGGAGACTATGGGAAACGCCCGCTGGCTTCTGGAAAAGGGGATTCCACTGACGGAAGAGAATTTGTTCCGTATGGAACAGCTGGATGCCCTTACCTTTCCTATGAAGCCCGAAGAGGCTGCTTTGGCAACAGCCGACGCTCTTTTGGCAGGACTGCAGGCAGGGGATGCGGACCTTTCCGTGGGAGAAGGATACAAGGAAGAAAATAAGGGTTATATTCAAAAAGCGCAGGAAATCAGCGATAAAACCAAGGCGCTGACGGAAACGGATTTGATGACAGCTATCAGGGAAGGGAAATCCCTGACCTTATTTCATCTGTTCCAAATTGGAAATTTGGCAGCTGCGGCAAAGGAAAATTATAAGGTCGGGTCGGAAGCTGTTGAAAATGCAAAAACTTTGGATGCAGGGCAGAATGGCCGGTGGATTACTGCGAAAAAGCAGCTTTTGGAAATTCAGCGTCATATGAGCGCACAGGCTAATTTGAAGCTGATGAAGCAGGGGATTCATATTGAATTAGAACCCTTGAATAAATTGTTAAATTTATTGGAAAAGGAAGAAAGCGTTTTTCATTCCACAGAAGTTGCGGACATTCAAGAGAAAACGGAAGAAATAAAATCCATGCCGGCGGCGGCAATTGGCGTTTCCGTGCAGGAAAGATGGATGATGCAGGGGAGTTTTACTCTCAACAGAGTATATGAAACCGGCAAAAATCTTGCATCTGTTTATATGAAAGCGGGAGAAACCTATGAAGCCCTTATGACAGCGCCCCGGGCTGATTTGGGCGATTCCATCAAAACCGCGTTCCGCAATGTGGATGATCTTCTACGGGAGAATTCCATGGAGGTTACGCCGGATAACAGAAGGGCGGTAAGAATTTTAGGCTATAATAGCATGGAAATTACCGAAGAAAACGTTAATGCGGTAAGAGAAGCGGACGCCATGTTGAACAGGGTACTCTCCCAGATGACGCCGGAAAAGACGCTTCGTATGTTACGGGAAGGCGTTAATCCTATGGAAATGAATCTGGATGCTTTATCCGATTACTTTGCTTCCCAGAAAAGCGAAACAGAGGATATGGAAAAATACAGCAGGTATTTACACCGTTTAGAGAAAAACCAGGAAATCAGTGTAGAGGAAAAGGATGCTTATATCGGTATTTACCGCCTTTTGAGGCAGATAGAAAAGGGGGATGGGGCTGCAATAGGCGCCGTTATTTCCAATAAACAAAATCTAAACCTGGAAAATCTTTTAGGTGCGGTCAGAACCCGTAAAAAGGGATATATTGACGCCAAAATTGATGATGCTTTCGGTTTATTATCTGATATAGAAAAGCGGGGGACTTCCATTTCAGAGCAGATATGGAATTATTTTAAAAATCGTGCGGGAAGCCTGGCCGATGATTTGGAAGGCGGCGGAGAAGAAGAAAGAGATTTTGTCTATGAGGATATAGAGAGGTTCCGCAGCATGGGAATGATTTCGGAGGAACGCTTCCATGCTCTGCTGGAAAATGATATTTCCGTAACGGTAAACAATTTGCTGGCGGAAGAAGCGATTGTTTCCGGCGGCAGTCTGTTTGAGGACTTGCTGGGGCTTTCAAAATTCGGAAACAGGGAAAAGAATTTTCAGAAGAAGCTGGAAAATGTAAAGGAATCCATGTCTGAAGGAGAGGGAGCGGTTAAAGAGGCTTATGAGGATTTGACAAAAGAAGCGCTGGAAATTGTAAGCGGTCGTGCGCAGGAGAGCGGAAACCATATCGACGTCAGGTCTATGGCATTATATGCAAGAGAAATAGAGCTTTTAAGCCAACATGCGAAATCAGAAAATTATTATATTCCTGCACGCATTTCAAATGAGTGGACCATGCTTCATGTACAGATTGTAAATGGAGAAGGACAGGGAAAGGTTTCCATAGATTACAAGGGAGCAGAAGGCGGTAAAATCGGCGCATCCTTTGTTGTGGCGGACGGTATGGTGGAAGGGCTGATTGCGCTGTCTGATTTCAGGGATTTGGAAAAATATGACGTTATTGCCGGGAAATGTGCAAAAGAAATACTGGCGAAAACGGGAAAAGAAGCCGATATAACATGTGTACAGAGTAAAACCTTGGATATAGATGCGTTTATTACGGCAGGATCCGGGGAAAAGCGGACTTCTACGGGGCTTTTGTACCAGGTGGCTAAAGCATTTATTCATACAATGGAACAGGAGGTTACGGAAAATGAGAATTAACTACAATATTTCTGCTATGTTGGCAAATAAGGCACTGGGAAAAAACGATAACAAATTAAGCGCGTCTTCGGAACGGTTATCGACAGGTTATAAAATTAACAGCGCCAAGGATAATCCTTCGGGGATTGCCATTGCAAAGAGAATGAATATGCAGCTGCGCGGGTTAAGCAATGCGTCCCAGAATGCTTCCGACGGCGTTTCTGTTGTGCAGACAGCAGAAGGCACAATGCAGGAAATGCAGGATATGATTCAACGTATGAGCGAGCTGGCGGTACAGTCTGCTAACGGGACCAATAGCGAAAAAGAGCGCGAAATGATAGAAATGGAAATCGACCAGTTAAAAGAAGAAATTGACAGGGTTGCAAAGGATACTGAATTTAATGGCAAAAAGCTGTTAAATGGCGATTGTGATTTAAAAGGATTTACCAATACAAAAGGAATTAAGGTAACCTATTATGCCGATGAGGTTTCTGTAGGAAAATATACAGTCAGTGCAGTTAATCCGGTTTATGATGCGGACGGTAATTTAATGGATGGTTCCGTGACATTATTGACAAGCGGGCAGGATTCATTCCCGCCGGATTCCTATATTTCTTATGAGGGAAATAAGGTAACAGTAACTGCGGCAAACAGCTTTGAAGTCAGCTTTTCAGTGGATGAAACCATTACAGGTGCAACAAATGTTGTTTTAGATTTAACCGGCTTAGGGGCAATGAGAATGCAGATAGGGGCTAATGAAGGCGAAGTCATGGAAATCCGTATTCCGGAGATTTCTTTGGAGGCGCTTGGACTTGATAAAGTAGATCTTACTACCAAGGAAAGCTCCGTAAAAGCTATTGACCTGACAAAAAATGCCAATTCTTATATTTCCAAAGTCCGTGCCCGTTTAGGTGCATACCAGAACCGCCTAGAGCATACAACGGCAAGCCTGGATTTAACCAATGAGAATATGACGAGTGCATATTCCCGTATTATGGATACGGATATGGCGGAGGAAATGTCAGAGTACACCAATCTTCAGGTATTGACTCAGGCAGGCGTTTCGATGTTAGCACAGGCAAACGAAAGACCCCAGCAGGTTTTGCAGTTATTACAGTAGGTATAAAAGATGAAGGATGAGTTGAAGCAGCAGTTTGCGTTAAGAATTACCCAAGCGAATAAGTCGGAATTGGTTGTTATCTTATATGAAATGTTTTTAACATATATCGGGGACGCAAAGGATGATTTGAAAAACCAGGATTTAAAAACCTTCCGCTTAGACATCCAGAGAGCAGGAGGATGTTTAAAAGAGCTTATGGCTTCTCTTAATTACAATTATGAACCCGCGTCCTCTTTGTTAAGTCTTTATATTTATATTAATAAATTGTTGGTAGAAGCGGATATACATCGGGAAGAAAAGCCCCTGATTGAAAGTGAAAGGCTTATGGAAAGGCTTCATAGCGCTTATGCTACCATAAGCAAGGAAGACCATAGCGCTCCGGTAATGGATAATGCCCAGACGGTTTATGCCGGACTGACGTATTCCAAAAACGATTTGTCAGTCAACTTGGACGAGGGAAGAGGCAGCAGAGGATTTTTCGCATAAGGAATCTGCAATTTTGGAATCAGGCGGCAAATTTAGTTTTTCCGCCTGGTCCATTAGAAACTTGTAGCGCTTCATAACGGAATTTACTTCATAAATGTAGCAGTCGATTAAATCCGGGTCTGTTACGTTATCAAAATTGGAATAAGCGGTTTCCATAGCCTTTCTGGTTATTTCCATATCTTCAAGCAGCCGTTGTTTTTGCATATTTAAGCAAACCGATTCGTCGGTTTCTTTTTTCATTGCAAAGAAAGGTTTTATTAATTGTTTCATTGCCACCTCCAAAAGCATCTAAATACAGTATTCCCAAAAGAGAAAAAAATACACCTGCTTATAATATTCTATGTACGGGGAATGAAATAATGCAGGTACACATATAATTTACTAAATAATTTGAAATGTCAGGAAATTCATGAATGAAATAAAATTATGGCTGATGCAGAACTTTAAGATGAGCGAAGGGGAGGTAATAGGAGCGGTAATCATTATTACAGCCTGTGCCGTTGTGTGTCTGTTTTCCTATATGAAAAGAAAAATGTCTGTACTTACAGGATTTTTAATCAGGGCGGCAGGTGGAGTGGGAATGATATGTCTGGGAAATTATATTCTGAGTCTGTGCGGAATATCTTTAGCGGTGGGGGTTGGTCCCCTTAGCATATTGACAAGCGCAATCCTTGGAATTCCGGGGGTTTTCTTGCTTTATGGCATTCTTTTAATTTAAAATATATACAATTTTCACAAAAAAAATCTATTTTTTGCGAAGGACTTTACAGAAGAAAAAAACCAGTATATAATCCATTTTACAAACAAATCTTATGTCCGAATCGGACAGGTTTTCCAAGTATATGATAATAGACAGGAGTTTATGGTATGTTTCTTTTGTATGGCATACTGGCGGCGGCTCTTTTTATGGATTTTTACCGGTGCCGGATTCCCAACCTGCTGATACTGGCAGGTTATATATTGGGAATTGCTTATGGTATTTTCAATCATGACATATGGTATATATATATAACTGATAGTATAATATCCCTTTTGGCGCTTTATCCTCTTTTTCTAATTGGCGCCTTTGGCGGAGGGGATGTAAAACTGTTTGCAGTTGTCGGTCTGTTTTTGGGACTTGAACCAACGGTTAATATTTTTATTACTTCTTTAATGGCAGGAGCCGTCTGCTCGGTTATTAAAATATCCGCTACACTGATAAAACGGAAACATTTTTCATTATCAAATCTTTATATTCATTTTTCACTTCCCATTTTTATCGGGACAATTCTAACACTTCATGGAGGTATCACATGGATCACATTTTAGCAATTTATGATTCCGAAAAAAAATATGTTAAAAAACTGGCGGCTTATTTTGAGCAGCAGAACAAAATGCCCTTTCAAATTATGGCGTTTGATAACATGACAAAATTAATCCGGTTTTTTGGGGATAAACCTGCGTCGGTTTTACTGATTAATGAAGAAAGCTGGGAGCTTTCCTTAAAGAATCTGGCGGAGCAGATTATTCTCTTAACGGGCAGAAAGGAGAGGGAGCTGCTGGATTCCTTTATGAATGATGAGGAAATCCCCGCCGTATGCAAATATCAGTCGGGAGAAGCGATTGCAAAAAAGGTATTGGGAATCTGCGCTGTGGCAAAGGCGCCTATCAGACCCCTATATGAGGCAATGATTGACACAGGAAAAAGGGCAGAAATAATCGGAATATATACTCCTGTAAAAAGAAGTCTGCAAACCTCTTTTGCCTTAACCTACAGCAGTCTCTGTGCCAAATCAAAAAAGACGCTATATCTAAACTTTGAGGCGTTTGCGGGGTTTTCCGTCTGGTTTGAAAAAGAATACAGCACGGACCTGATGGATTTGATGTATTTTTTGGAGGGACCGTCTGAAAAATTCCTCTTAAAGCTGGCGGGGATGGCGGAGCAGTTTGGCGGATTTCACTATATACCGCCTGCAATTTCCTATGAGGATTTTATGCTGGTAAAGGAACACCGCTGGGTACAGCTGGTTCAGACCATTGCGGATAAAAGTGATTATGAAACAATTATTCTGGATTTGGGGGATCAGATGCAGGGGTTGTTTGGAATACTTTCCCTTTGCGACAAAATTTTTACTATTTATAAATCCGATGGACTTGCCATGGCGAAGGTGCAGGCGTTTGAAGAAGCATTGAAAATATCCGGAAAAGAAGACGTTCTGGAAAAAATCGTGAAGTGCCGTCTTCCCGTTTTTAAGGAAATTCCGCAGAACGCCCAAAGGTTGACCTACAGTCAGCTGGCTGATTATATCAAAAACAAGCTGGGGGAGAAATTTTAGATGGAAAAGTATGAAGAAATACGGGCAAAGTGCCGCAGGGAATTATTAGAAACGATTGATTATACAAGAGATATGGATGATGAAGAAATACAGGACAATATCGACAGGAAGGTCTTAAAGGCAGGAAGGGAATATTGCATGACCCTGGATGAAAGATGCCGATTAAAAAGGGAACTTTTTGCATCTATCAGAAGGCTGGATATTCTGGAAGAATTTTTAGCGGATAACAAGATAACGGAAATTATGGTTAATGGTCCCGACGTAATTTTTGTAGAAAAAGAGGGACGACTTATAAAGCAGGCGGTCAGATTTGAATCTAAGGAAAAGCTGTCTGATGTTATCCAGCAGATTGTTGCGAAGGTTAACCGGGTCGTAAATGAAGCGTCTCCTATTGTAGACGCCCGCTTGGAAAGCGGCGCAAGGGTAAATGTAGTTATGCCTCCGGTGGCGTTAAATGGTCCGATTTTGACAATTCGGCGTTTTCCTGACAAACCAATTCAGATAGAGGATTTATTGAGGCTGGCATCTATTACGGAGGAAGCGGCGGACTTTTTAAAAAAACTGGTTGAGGCGAGGTTCAATATATTTATCAGTGGAGGAACGGGAAGCGGAAAAACCACATTTTTAAATGCACTCTCCAATTTTATTCCCAGGGAGGAACGGATTATTACAATAGAGGATAATGCGGAGCTGCAGATTTGCAACATTCCCAATCTGGTACGTCTGGAAACCAGAAATGCCAATGTGGAGGGGTGTAAAGCTATTAGTATCAGAGATTTGATTAAGACGGCGCTCCGTATGAGACCGGATAGGATTGTCGTAGGAGAGGTGCGGGCGGATGAAGCCATTGATTTGCTTATGGCAATGAATACCGGGCATAACGGTTCTCTGTCTACGGGACATGCTAACAGCTCTGTGGATATGTTAAGCCGTCTGGAAACCATGGTTTTAATGGGGATGGAGATGCCTCTTCCCGCAATCAGAAGACAGATAGCTTCCGCAGTAGATATTATTATTCATTTGGGCAGGCTCAGGGATCACAGCAGAAAGGTGCTGGAAATTGTGGAGGTAGCGGGATATGTGGACGGGGAGATTATGCTTTCGCCGCTCTATACTTTCACGGAGGAGGGCAGCGATGAAAATGGAAGGGTCCTGGGGAGATTGGTTAAGCAGGGGGATTTGGTCCACCGGGAGAAATTGGTAAATGCGGGGATAATATCTGAATGAAGAAAAAGAAGGACATTATTTTTTGTGAAAAGAAGGAAATTGCATGGATTTTTATAAAGGGCTTAAGTCTTTTAGCTTTTGTGGGGATTCTTTTTTATGATTCTTTTGCTGCCATTCTTGTGGGAAGTCCGTTACTTTTCTTTTACTGTAAGAGTGAGCTTGCAAAGCTGAAGCTGAAAAAGCTGGAAAAACTGGCGGAACATTTTAAAGAAGCGCTGTCGGCGGTAGTTGCCGCACTAAAGGCGGGATATTCCGTAGAAAATGCTTTTGTGGAAGCATATAAGGATTTGCTGTATAGATTTGGGGAAAAGGATGTTATGGTTTCAGAACTGCTTTTTATAAACAGACAGGTCAAAAACAATACCCCAATGGAACAGTTATTAGAGCAATTTGCTCAAAATACAGGTTCCACTGATATCAAGGACTTTGCTGAGATTTTTAGCATTGCAAAAAGGAGCGGCGGAGATATGGGAGAGATTATGGAACATACCATTTCTATCATTACGAGAAGAATGGAAATAAAAGAAGAAATCCGTATGTTAACAGCGGCTAAAAAGTACGAGCAGAAAATCATGAATCTGGTGCCCATGGGAATTATTTTCTATATCCGCATGACAAATCCGGGCTACTTTGACAGCCTTTACCATAACGGGGCAGGTATTGTCATAATGACAGGAGCACTGTGTATATATTTGGCAGCCTACTATATGTCGGAAAAAATTCTGGCAATAGCCTGCTAGGTAAATTCTTCTGAATTTTAAGATATTTGCGGATACATATCTGCCATTTAAATTATTTTCCAAAGGGTAAACATATGAGGGGTAAAAATCTATGAAAAGTCATGTAAGTCCTCTTGTCAGGGAAAAATTGAAAAGCCTGAATCCGGGACAAGAGGAGAAAAAGCTGGTAGAAAAATATTACAAGAGAAAAATAAAGCTTTCCCTAGCGGCAGCAGGAGCAGGATTTCTTTTGGGACTAATATCTTTTATAGGCGCCAGGAGCAATGCAGCGCTTTCCGGACAGGGAGAAATTTTAAGGGAGCCGTATGACGGAAGCAGACAGGAAATACCTGCTGTGGCGCATAGCGAACAGTTTGGGGATGTGGAAGTTGATATTGTGGTGGATAAAAGAATGTATACCGAAGAGGAAAGGGAGGAAGCCTTTGACAAAACAGAAAATTGGCTGAAGCAGGTTATACCCGGAAATAACGAAAGTCTATCCTGTGTCAGAGAAAATCTGGTTTTACCGGATTATTACGAAGAATGTGGAATAGATATTGCCTACAGCAGCAGCCAATATGACGTAATCAACGAAAGCGGAAGGGTTGAAAATGAAGATTTGAAGGAAGAGATGACGGTTTTATTAAAAGCAGAGCTTACTTATGAGGACTATAACAGGAACTGTACCTTTGAGGTAAAGGTCTATCCGCCTCTATTGACGGAGGAGGAGCTGTTTTACAGGGAGTTGGAGCAGGCGTTGATAGATGAGAATCAAAGGCAAAGGGAAGAAGAGAGCTTTCGGCTGCCTGATTATGTAGGCAATGAAAAAGTAAGTTTTTCGGAAAAAAGGGACAAAACCTGGTTGTACATAATTTTTATGGGTATTTTAGCGTCAATTCTGCTATATAGGGGGATGGATAGGGATTTGGATAAGCTTTGGGAAAAGAGAAAACAGGAGTTATTGCTTTCCTATCCGGATTTTACAGGGAAGCTGGCGCTTTTAACAGGAGCCGGCATGAATGTAACCGGTGCAATAAAAAGGATTTATCGTAATGGAAAGGATAATCAGAAAACGCCTCTTTATGAAGAGTTGGGAATATTTGTAAGAGGGCTGGATAACGGAATGCTGGAGGAACGCGCCCTGGAGGGGCTGGGAAAACGAAGCGGACTTCCCCAGTACAGAAAATTTTGTTCTCTTTTATCGGTAAATCTGAAAAAAGGGTCCACAAATTTAAAGAAGTTACTGGAGCAGGAAGCGGAAGAGGCTTTCATAGAGCATCAAAACCATATAAAAAGGCTGGGAGAGGAGGCGGGAACAAAGCTGTTATTGCCTATGATATTAATGCTGGCGGTTGTTTTGGTTATTATTATGGTTCCCGCATTTTTAACATACCAGATTTCTTAAGAAAGGAGGCGTTTATGATGAAGGGATTACAAAGATTTATAAAGGATGAGAGAGGAATCGGAACAGTAGAAATGATTCTGATTCTGGTAGTCCTGATCGCTCTTGTTTTAATTTTTAAGGAGCAGATGACAGATTTAGTCAACAACATTTTTGAAAAAATTACCAAACAAAGCGGTAAGGTCTGAATACAGCCTGATAAAACCGCAAAGGGGAAAGGAGGCGTTTATGAATGAAAAAAATCAGGTAGAGGGTTCTATAAGTATCTATTTGGCTTTAACCTTTACCATTATGCTGTCGCTTATTCTGCTTATTGTGGAAGGAGCAAGGGAAAATGCCATCCGCATGAAATTGGAGTGTGCAATGGACCTTTCTTTAAGTTCTATATTTGCAGAATATAACAGACCCATGCTGGAGCAGTATGATTTATTCTTTATAGATACCTCCTATGGCCTGGAAGGAGCGTCCATTGACAGGCTTGAGGGACATTTGGAAGGTTATCTTGAGGACAATTTTGCAATAAATGAAGAATTGGGAAGTATAAAAAACCTGCTGGAAATTTATACGGAAGAGGTAGAAGTAACGGATTATTCCTTAGCGTCGGATGAGGAGGGACTTTTAATAAAGAGACAGGCAGTCTCTTATATGAAGGATTTATACGGAACCACATATTTGGAGGAACTAAAAAGGCAGTTGGATTCTGCCCAAAAGGAAGGTTTGTTTAATCGGGATGTAACGGCGGAACGTCTTGCCAACCAAAGTGCAATCGATAGCGTTGAAATTCCGCCTAAACAGATTAGCGAGGATGAATGGGAGGAGGTGGAATTAAACAATCCGGCGGATGCCGTGAACAGTACACGGGGAATTTTATCCCTGGTTATTGATGGGGAACAGGAATTGTCCCTGGCGGGAGTAAATTTATCTAATTACATTTCCGCAAGAAACTGTAACTGTGGAAACGGTCTTTTGGGAAGGGAAAGTATAAAAACCGGGGATGAATTAATTTTTAATGAATATCTGCTGAAAAAATGTGGCTGTTATACGAATCCCAAAAAAGCCGGGGCTTTAGAATATCAGGTTGAGTATATATTGGAAGGAAAAAGCAATGATATAGAAAATCTGAAAGCAGTAGTAAATAAACTGCTTCTAATCAGGGAGACGGCAAATGTGATTTATTTATTTTCCGATTCAGCCAAAATGGCGGAAGCGGAAGCATTAGCCATAGCCGTCACATCGGCAGTTGCAGTGCCGGAGCTGGCGGAACTGGTAAAGATTTCCTTGGTTTTTGCATGGGCTTATGCAGAAAGCGTTTACGATGTCAGAAGCCTTTTGCAGGGAGGCAGAATCCCGTTGTTAAAAAGTCAGGAAACGTGGCATTACAGCCTGTCAGGAATGTTTGATTTTGCCTCGGATACCCGGATAGAAGAGGGAGAAGGGGGAACAGGATTGTGTTATGCAGATTATCTGCGAGTCTTTCTTGCGACAAAGGAAGTAAGGGAAAAGACCTTCAGGGCAATGGACATTATGGAAATGGATGTGCGTAAATGCCCGGGAAATGGCTGCTTTCGCCTGGATACCTGTGTAGATTATGTAGAAGCAAGAGTTTTTGCGGGAAGCAAATATGGTTTTAGCCATGAAATAACCAGGAGCTACTATTATTACTAAATTATCAATGAAGTTAAAAAATCATAAATGTTAAACAAATTATAATTGTCTAAGAAAAATCGGATTATCCCATAAAAACAGTAAAGTAGTTCATAAAGCTGACGGATTAAAATATAGAAGGAGGTGGCAAAGGATGTCCTTTTTGGAGCAAAGCAAGCAAATAACAAATAGTGCATTATTTTCTCTCCAGACACAAATCAAAAAACACACTGACAATCTTTATTTGGTTTTCCCCAGAATCAAAAAAAGAAGAAATAGGAACTGTAAACATTTTGCTTTAAAGAGGATATCCTCTGTCATCTCAATCACTTATGAGGGCAGTTTGACAATAGAGGCTGCCCTCGTTATACCCATATTTCTTTTTGCAATTATCGCAGTCCTATCTTTTACGGATATTTTAAGATTGCAGATGAAAACAGACAGTGCCATGACGCAGTGTGCAAAAGAGCTGGCGGTGTACGGATATGCAGAAGAGAAAGTTTTAGAAGGTATGGAGGATATACCTTTTTCGGTAGAAACGCTTTTTTCGGAAACCTATGTAAGAAACAGGGTTGTTTCGGAGCTGGGAGAAGATTATCTTTCTGCTTCGCCTGCCAAAGGCAGTGGGGCAATTCATTTTGTAGGCAGCAGGATTATGGAAAATGACAGAATTGAGCTGCGTTCCGCTTACTACGTAACCCCCTTTTTTGCGTTGTCTTCCAAGTCCGGTTTTTTAACAGGAACCTGCGCTGTGGCAAGGGCTTTTACAGGATATGACAATTCATCTGCGGTAAAGGATATAGTAGAAGAGGAGCTTGTATATATAACGCCGGAAGGGACGGCATATCATAAAAGCAGGGGCTGTCATTATCTGGATTTATCCATAGAAAAGGTTTTTGTGGATGATATATCCGGCATCAGAAATAAGGACGGCGGTGCGTATTATGCCTGTCCTCTATGTAAAGAGGATGGCGCCGGAACAACAGTGTTTATTACAAGTTATGGAAATAGATATCACAGGGATGTTTTATGCAGCGGTTTGAAAAGGACTGTGGAAATGGTGCCTATATCCGAAACAGGAGGCAGGCATCCCTGCCCTAAATGCGGGGGCTGAAATACGATAATATTATAGCCTTATATTGTGGAGAAAACATATGAAATGGATGGAATGGTCACTATGCCTGTTATTAGGCATACTTGCAATCGCAGATTATAAAAATAAAAAAATACCGCTTTGGTCCGTATTAGCGGTGTTTGCGATAGGACTCCTGAACTTGCATTTACAGTATTACAGAGAGTGGAAAAATATATTGAGTGGAAGCGGCGTAGGAGTTATCATATGCATACTTTCAAAAGCTACGGGCAACCGGATAGGAATGGGGGACGGTTTTATCATTGCGGCTATCGGAATGCTTATGGGACTACGGGCTACGCTTTTTTGTACGGGAGCGGCATTTCTTTTGGCTTCTGTCGCCGCTCTTTTTCTGCTTTGTATAAAAAGGGTGGGAAGAAATTATAATATACCCTTTGTTCCTTATATTTTTGCGGCATATGTATTAACAATTTGTACATTAGGGGGAAGAGGATGAAAAAATCAGAAAAAAGCCTGAGGAGAGATAATCGGGGCAGCTTTACCATTGAAGCGGCAGTTATTATTTCTTTTTTGGTAATTGTAATTAATCTAATCATAGTTTTGGCTTTTTTTCTGTATGATAGGTGTTCTTTAGAAAGAGCGGCTGCCATGGGCGCTTTAAGAGGGAGCCAGGCGGTATGGGAGAATAATTCTGTCCGCAGCCAAAAAGCAGATGAAGGGGTGGATGAAATTTTAATTTATAATCTTTTAGGAACGGATAAGGTAGAAAAGAAAATTACAGTTACGGGCAATCAGATATCTGTAGCTTTGGATATGCATATCCGTCAGTGGAATTTTCATACTGAAATCGAAAAGAAATGTATGAATCCGGTTTTATTTATCAGAAACTGCCGAAAATTAGAAAATGTTGGAAAGGAGCAGCAATGAATACAGAATACAAAAGGGAAAATCATAAAAGTTATCTTGTAATAAAAAATTGTGGGAAAGAGGAGGAAAATTATGATTTAAAAATGCTGGGCGACAATCCTATAAATGGACTGCTTCCTATTTCCCGTCATGTTTTTAACGGAGAGGAGGAATTATATTATGATATCAGTACAAAACAGCCGCTGAGCGTTTTGTATGAAAAAAGGGAAATGAGAAAAGAGGATTTGGAAAAGCTTTTCGAAAGCATGAAAGAAGCGGTCATTCATTTAGAGGAGTATCTTTTGGATGTGGAGGGCTTTATTCTTGGACCGGATTACATTTACATAGGAGGAGATGAGAAGCTGTACTTGTTATATTATCCCTATGAAAAAGAAGACTTTAGAGAAAAAATATATGAATTTGCAGAATATATTTTAACCCGGGTATGTAACGAGGATGAAAAGGCTGTCGTGTATGCATACAGTTTTTATCGTTATATTAAAGAGGAAAACGGAGATTTACAAGAGGCGCTTGCCAGACTGGGAGAGGATGGAAGCTTTCGGACGGAATCGGATGAAAACAGGATTGGAGCAGCAAAGGAATGGGAAAATGAAGACTTTTCGGAAGAGTCTGCCGAAATAGGATTGTATCTTGATGAAGATGCAAAAATTATGGAAGACGCGTCCCGAACGCAGAAAGAAACAAATAGTTATAAGGGCTTTATGGGAATTGTATTTTTTATTGTAACAGGTCTTGGGGGATTGGGAATTTTGATTTACAGTGCTTGGAAATATAATCTGACATGGCAAAGCTTATTTTCCCGGATGGAATCTGTAACAGGCGTTGGAATCTGTATTATGTCCGTAGGGGGTATCATTCTGTTTAAAGGAATGGAGTATACGAAAATTAGGAAAAGGGCAAAAATCCAAGAAGGAGAGGATAGCGTATTTTTGGAAAAAGCTCCGGAGGGGTTTCATGAAGAATTTTGCGAACCGGTATTTGAAAATCCGGATGTAGAAGAGATGACAGACGATATAGAAGAAAAGGAAAAAAATTTTGAAACAGTTCTATTACAGGATAATTGTTATCGTGAGCAAAGAGTTTTAAGGGGACGGGTTAAAGGCAGAAAAAAAGAAATTGATTTGTCAACATTTCCTTTTATTATAGGGAAAAACAGGGAACAGGTGGATTATGTATTGGAAGACAGCTCTATAAGCAGGATACATGCCCGGTTTACATTAAGGGACGATGTTGTTTATCTGACAGATCTGAACAGTACCAATGGAACCTTAAAAAACGGAATCCGTTTAGAACCCAACGAATTAACGATGTTGGAGGCGGATGATGAGATAACCTTTGGAAGACTTAGCTTTACCTATCATTAAACTTGTCTGTCATTGACAGGATTTTAGGAAAATGATACCCTTTTTAATATAGGTTAGAAAAGGGTAACAGGTTATGAAGAATCGGATTTCTTATTATTTAGGGCAGAACGGATATTTGAAAATGCTCACAAATTTGTCTGAATTTACCATTTACTTTAAAAAAGAAAATGGTTTTATCAGCATGGTAGAAGTCGTGGATATGAAAGAAAACCCTTATATTACAGAGGATATGCTCCATAACGTCATCCAGAAGGCACAGTGGAGATTTAGGGATCAGGGCATTGAAGAAATACATTATCTGGTACTGGTTCTTGGGGAAGATATGGAAAGGGCGGCGGCGTTAGGAGAGCGGGAATACTTTTTTTGGATAATTGACAGTGCGGCGGGAAAGCTTTGCATGCCGGAGGGGAAGGCGGAAGACTTTTACGGTATGAAAGGGCAGATAGAACAGTGGCTTGAGGCAGATTTTGACAGCGAGGCGCTGACGGGAGAGGTTTCCTATGGTGCAGACGGACGCAGGATAAAAAAGGTTAAGGAACAGCCTCTGGTAAATCATGGAATCTTTTTAATCAATGTAATAGTTTTTACTCTCTGTACATTAACGGGGAAATTGTTGTATACTTATGGAGAACTGAGGCTTTCGGAAATAGAGAGCGGTCAATGGTACAGGTTGATAACCTGTCTGTTTCTTCATGTAGATATGTCCCATTTGGCAGGAAATATGATTATGTTGTTTTTCCTGGGCAATCTGGTGGAGAAAGAGCTTGGTCATGTAAAATACTTTATTTTGTATTTTTTATCCGGGTTCGCAGGAGGCTTTGCATCCTTGTATATGCAGAGTGTATGGAGGCAAGCGGAAATGAAGATTTCAGGCTCCATCGGCGCCAGCGGTGCGATTTTTGGTATGCTGGGCGGGCTTTTGTGGCTGTTAATACGAAATAAGGGAAAATTGGCAGAATTATCTTTTGCGAGAGTTTTATTTTTGGTATGCTATACTTTGTACGGAGGTTTAAACAGTACAAATGTAGATAATGCGGCTCATTTTGGCGGTCTGGCAGCAGGATTTTTCCTGGCGATTATTTTATACCGCAAGAAGAAGCGGCAAAAGGAAGGGGAAGGGACTCTATGAAGATTAATATTTATTATGGCGGGCGCGGATTACTGGATGACCCTTCGTTGTTTGTAGTGAACAAGATGCAGGAGGTTCTGGAGGAATTAAATGTCACGGTAGAACGGTTTATGCTGGTTGAAATGAAGAGCAATATTACGATGCTGCCCCAGACATTAAAGGATGCAGACGGTATTATTCTGGCTACAACGGTGGAGTGGTACGGAATCGGCGGATATTTGCAGATGTTTTTGGATGCCTGCTGGCTTTATGGGGATAAGGAAAAAATCAGCAGTATTTATATGTGCCCGATTGTCATGAGTACTACTTATGGAGAGAGAGATGCAAAGCTGAATCTATCCACAGCCTGGGAAATCCTGGGAGGAAAGCCTTGCAGCGGTATTTGCGGTTATATTCCCGATACCTCTATGCTGGAGACGAATCAAAAGTATCTGGAAATCATTGAGAAAAAAGCAGAAAATGTATACCGTACCATCAATCAGAAGGTGGCGTGTCTGCCGGCAAGTAACCAGGAGGTTAATCAAAAGGTGGCGGTTAACAAAAATATTAACTTAACGCCCCAGGAATCGGAGCAGCTATCCCAATATGTGTCTGATGAGGCTTATGTGCAGACACAGAAGGAGGATATTCGGGAGCTGGCAAGTTATTTTAAGGGACAGCTGAATCGGGATGAGGATGAAGAGGAGAAGCTGGCGGAAGCCTTCCGCAGACATTTTAAGCCCCAGAATGGCTGCAAGGTAACTTATAAGGTGGTATTAGAAGGGAAAAAGCAGCCTCTAATGCTCCGCATTCATTATACGGAATTGGAGTGCGGCTTTGCTGATGACCAGGAAGCGGATGTTCTAATCAGCACGGATATGGATACCATAATGGAGATTGTCCATGGCAGAATGAGTTTTCAGAGAGCCTTTATGAGTGTGGGAAGCATGAAGGTTAAGGGAGACTTCAAATTATTGAGAATGCTGGATCAGTTATTTGTTTTTATGGAGGGATAAAAGGATGAAGGATAGTAATTGTATTTTTTGCAAAATAGCAAACGGCGAGATTCCGTCTACGTCTATTTATGAAGACGATACCTTTAAGGTTATTTTGGATTTGGGACCGGCTACAAAGGGACATGCCCTGATTCTGCCGAAGGACCATGCGGCGGATTTGTTCGGGCTTCCTGAAGATACGGCGGAAAAGGTCATGGTTTTGGCACAAAAGCTGGGCAGACAGATGGTGGACAATTTAAAAGCCGACGGGTTGAATCTGGTGCAGAACAACGGGGAAGCGGCAGGGCAGACAGTAAAGCATTTTCACTTACATCTGATTCCCAGATATAAGGATGACGGTCAGCATATTTTATGGAATCCGGGAGAGGTTTCCAAAGAGGAAATGGAAGAAATTAAAAATACGATACAGCAGAAATAAAGGGGAGAGACGAAAGATGCAGGAATCAGGAGAAAACTATTTAAAGACAATATACTTATTACAAAATGAAGGCGGCACCGTTCATTCGGTTGATGTGGCGAGAGCGTTAAATTTTTCCAAACCCAGTGTAAGCCGGGCTATGGGACTTTTAAAAGATGAGAAATATATAGAAATTGCAAAAAACGGGGTAATTACCCTGACCGGAAACGGAAGGAAAAAAGCAAAGGAAATTGTGGATAAGCAGGAAACGCTTACACGATTTTTCATGGTAACAGCTGATGTGCCGGAGGAATTGGCGGCACAGGAGGCGTGCAAAATGGAGCACTTCGTTCAAGATAAAACCTATAAAGGAATTTGCAGGTTTATGAAGCAGGTGGATGAATATCAGGAATAAATAGAATAACTGGTATGGAGTGATAAGATGAACACAAAGACCGATATTGACAGACTTCTGATGGATAGTTTTAAAAAGCTTGTGCTGAAAGTACCGGTAGAGAAAATAACCATTAAGGAGATTACCGATGGAGCAGGAGTAATCAGACCTACCTTTTATAATCATTTTCAGGATAAGTACGAGATTATTGAAAGAATTGTAAGAGAGGAAATCCTGATGCCGGTCAAGCTGTTATTGGATAATAGTATGTTTCAGGAAGCCATCTTTTTGATTTTTACCAATATCTTAAAGGAAAAAGAGTTTTATTGTCGTCTTTCCGGTATGGAAGGACAGAATTCTTTTGCAACTATTGTTAAAAACAGTATCCGGCAGATGATTTTGGAGTTCATAACGGAAAAGATAGGAAAGAAAAGATTCAAAAATGCCTGGCTGACCCCTCAAAGGCTTGCGGATTACTATTCCCAGTCCATGAGCTTTGTGGTATTGGAATGGATTGCGTCGGGAATGCCTATACCGCCTGCAGAAGTATCGGAAATATATCATTATATCATGACCAGGTCTATGGAGGATATTTTACAGGAGTTAGAAGAAGCTTAAATACAGTAGTCTGCCTCATATATTTTTGGTATCCCGCAGTTTGACATCTATGGTTTTAGGTGCTTCTATGATGTTCAGGGAAAGTGGAATTGGGACTTTTGGGTAAAATTGTTAATTGGGTTAAGATAATTTATTTGATTTGTTTTAGTGAAATATACAAATTGCCCCATTTGTCATTTTAAGATTTACAATGGAAGGAGATTGGATATTCAAATATCCGGTCTCTTTTTTTATACTTTCTACCAGAAAAGAAAAGGAAAAGAGTTGAGGACTATGAAAAAAATCGGAGAATGGATTGTAAAATGCAGAGTGTTTATTTTTATTGCCTCGCTTTTACTTTTAATCCCTTCGGCAATCGGGTATTTTAATACCCGGGTTAATTACGACATTTTATCCTACCTGCCAAAGGACATTGAAACGATGGAAGGACAGGATATCCTGGAAAAGGAATTCGGGACCGGAGCTTTTTCCATGGTCGTGGTAGAGGGAATGCCCTATAAGGATGTGGCAGCCCTGAAAGAAAAAATGGAAGGAGTGGAGCATGTCAAAAAAATAATCTGGTACGATTCGGTGGCGGATTTATCTGTCCCGGTCGAACTGCTTCCCGATGAGCTTTCCAAGGTTTTTAACCATGAAGATGCGACTATGATGGCGGTCCTGTTTGATACCACCATGTCGGCGGATGAAACCATGGATGCCATAGAGGAACTTCGCAGGATTACCGGGGAAAGCTGCTTTATCAGCGGCATGTCGGCAGTAGTAACGGATACAAAGAATTTATCAAATAAGGAGACTCCCATTTATGTGTTGATTGCGGTTATCCTCTCGGCGATTGTGCTTTCCCTGACAATGGATTCCTACATTATTCCCATATTCTTCCTGTTAAGCATCGGCATGGCTATTGTATACAATCTGGGAACCAATGTATTTTTGGGGGAAATATCCTATGTAACCCAGGCGCTGGCGGCAGTTTTACAGCTTGGAGTTACTATGGACTATTCCATTTTTTTATGGCACAGCTATCAGGAAAACAAGAAAAGCTATTCCGATAAAAATAAAGCTATGGCGGAAGCTATTGCAGCAACTTTTTCATCGGTTGTGGGAAGTTCCATTACAACCATAGCCGGATTTATTGCTCTTTGTTTTATGAGCTTTACTCTTGGGCTTGATTTGGGAATTGTTATGGCGAAAGGCGTGGTATTCGGCGTAATCGGCTGTATTACCGTTCTCCCTTCTATGATTATGATTTTTGATAAAGCCATTGAAAAGACAAGGCATAAGCCGGTTATTCCGCAGCTTCAGATTTCAAAATTTGTGGTAAAGCATTATGCCCTGATTCTCATTGCTTTTGCATTGTTATGGATACCGGCAGTTATCGGATACCGTGGGACGGAGGTCTATTATAATCTGGATTCCACTCTTCCAAAGGAGCTGCCCAGCATTATCGCAAATAATAAGCTGAATGATGAATTTGATATGAATACGACCCATATTGTTTTAGCGGACAGCGCGTTAAGAGCCAAGGACTTAAAGGCGATGATAGATGAAATAAAAGCTGTTGACGGGATAAAAGCAGTCCTGGGGAAATCTTCAATCTTGGGTCCCGCCTTTCCTGAGGATATGATTCCGGAGGAATATCTGGAAATAATCGAAGATGAAAACTGGCAGATGATGATGATAACCTCGGAATATAAGGTAGCATCGGATGAGGTTAACAGGCAGTGTGATGAATTAAACGCCATCATAAAAAAATATGATCCAAAGGGGATGCTGATAGGAGAAGCGCCCTGCACCAAGGATTTGATTACCATAACAAATACAGATTTTAAAGTAGTAAGCGCTGTTTCCATAGGTGTTATTTTTATGATTATCCTTTTCGTATTTAAATCGGTTTCGTTGCCGGTTCTGCTGGTAATGACCATTGAATTTGCGATTTTTGTGAATATGGGAATTCCCTACTATACGGGAACGGTTATTCCTTTTATTGCATCCATTGTAATTGGAACCATCCAGTTAGGTTCCACTGTAGATTACGCAATTTTAATGACAACCCGTTATAAAAGGGAACGGGCTGCAGGGGCGGATAAAAAGGAGGCGGTATTTACAGCCCACCAGGCAAGCGCGCAGTCAGTAATTGTCAGCGCTTTAAGCTTTTTTGCGGCCACCTTTGGCGTGGGGATGTATTCGGATATCGATATGATTAGCTCTTTGTGTAATCTGATGGCAAGGGGCGCATTAATCAGTATGGTTACTGTATTGCTGGTGCTTCCCTCGCTATTTATGGTGTTTGATAAAGTAATCTGTGTCACAAGCTATCGCTTTCTGGGGCATAAAAATGAAAAGAGAACGGAGGAATACGCATGAAAAAATCAGAATTTATAAAAGTATTTTCTATAAACAGGAACTCAAAAGGGGATAAACGGATTAATGCAAAAAACGTAAAAAGAACAATTTGTTTGGGAATGGCACTGTCAGTATTTATTGCTATGGTGAATGCACATACAGTTTTAGCAACCGCCGAAGAGGAATATGCGGAATCTGAGGAAAATCTTTTGACAGAGGTGGTTATGAACGAAACCGGAGAAAGCGCAAGGGACGCTGATAAAGAAGAAACTGTTTATTTGATTACGGATGCTTCCGGCAATGTGGAAGAAACCATTGTAAGCGACTGGTTGAAAAACAGGGACGGAGCGTCTGTTATGAAAGATGCCACAGACCTGACGGATATTGAGAATGTGAAAGGGGAAGAGACTTATAGTCAGGGAAGTAACGGAACCATTACATGGAATGCAGCTGGCTCAGATATTTATTACCAGGGCATAACAGGAAAGAGGGCGCCCATAGATGTGAAAATCACTTATTATCTCAACGGGCAGGAAATTTCGCCGGAAAGCTTGGCGGGCAAAAGTGGGAAAGTAACCATCAGGATGGACTATGAAAACCGATTAAAGGAAACCATAACGGTAGATGAAAAGGAAGAAGAAGTTTATGTGCCTTTTATGGTAATCAGCGGAATGATTCTTCCCGTAGACAGGTTTACCAATATTGAGGTTACAAACGGCAAGATGGTTTCCGACGGAAACCACAATATTGTGGTGGGCGTGGCAATGCCCGGTTTAAAGGAGAGTATTGATCCCGAAGGAAAGCTTGAGGAAAGGGAAAGCAATTTGGAAATACCGGAGTATGTTGAAGTAACGGCGGATGTGGAAAATTTTGAACTGGATATGACATTATCTGTCGCTATGTCTGATATTTTATCAGACTATAAGTTTTCTGACACGATTGATTTGAGTAAGCTGGAAAATTCCATGGATGAATTGGATGATGCGGCGGCCCGGCTTGTGGATGGAACAGGGACTTTAGAGGATGGGACTTTGACCCTGGAAAAGGGAGCGGGAGATTTGCAAAATGGCATGAACTCTTTGAATAGCGGAATTTCCCAATATGCGGCAGGAGTTTCTCAGCTGACAGGAGGCTTGGGACAGTTGAAAGCCGGGTCTTCTGAGCTTGCAAACGGTGCGGCGCAGGTCAGCGACGGAGTAAATACTTTAGCAACAGGTTTAAATGGTTTGACTTCTGCACTGGAATCTAATATTGCAGAGCAGACGGCAAATCAGGCTGCGTACCAGGCGGCAGTGGAGGCTGATAAGGTGGCGGTAGCAAACGAATTGACGGCATATACGGGAAATGTTGCCAATGCAGCAGCCAATGCAGCAGCGGATGCGGCAGCACAGACGGTTATGCAGGAAATTATGGCGGCAGCGGCGGCGGGTCAGCAACCGGATCAGGCGGCAATTATGGCGGCAGTTCAGGCAGCGGTAGCAAACTCAGTTCCGGCGGCAGTAGGAACGGTTTCGCCGGATGGCGTGCAGAATGCCATTGGGGCGCTGGCGGCTGACAGTGGGAATTTAGGCGGCGCAACAGGAGCCGTAACAACTCTGACTACCATCAGCAGCCAGGCGGATTTGAGCCGGGTACCAGAGTTAGTTAAGGGTGCACAGGATGTTGCGAATGGGGCAGCCTCTCTGGATGCAGGACTTCAAACTGCGTTGGAGGGTGCAAACACATTAAATGGCTCTTCCCAAGCATTAATGGACGGCAGCAGTAAACTGGTTGCAGGGACCGGGGAACTGGCAAAAGGCGTTAATGCACTTTCCGAAGGCGCCGGGGAACTAAATAAAGGCATGATACAGTTTGACGAAGAAGGCATCAGTAAGTTGACCAGCGCACTGAACGGGGATCTTTCCGCTGTTGTGGACAGAATGGATGCAGTGTTTGAGGCGGGGGAAAGTTACTCCACGTTTACAAAGCTGGCGGAAGGGCAGGAAGGACGGGTTAAATTTATAATCCGTACAGGTAGTGTAAAGTAGGTGAAACAATGGCGCTTTTCATAATAGGCATTGGACTTGGCATATACTTATATGGAACGGCAGTCTGCAAGGGTGCACTCTTGGGAAAGATGGACAAAAAACAAATCGGTCTTTCCCTGGGAATTTCCGCACTCTGGCAGATTGGGGTGCTGACTCTGGGAAACCTGGCGGCAATGGAGCTCCATACCCTGAGTATTACCAAAAGGGAATATCCTGTTAACGCCTTCGCCTGCCTTATGATATTTGGCATCATTGCTCTCCGTATGCTTTTGAATGCCATAAAAAATGAGCCGGTAGAAGAAAAAAGAGCAGAGATGAAAGGATTTTATAAGCTGGCTTTTGGAATCTGTTTCAGCATGGGATTTTATACCTTCCTTACAGGTTTTGCCCTGGGGCTTTTGCAGGTTCCCCTGCTGTTAGAACTGCTCTTTCTGGTGGGGGTATCCGTCGCAGCGGTATTTTGCGGCTTATATGCAGGCTATCGTCTGGGATATGGACAAAGGACTGCCGCTTATATCTGCGGGGGGATTTGTTTGTTTGCAGGAGACATATTATTGTTTTTCCGGTATTTTATGTCTTGACAAAGCCGAGGATATTATTTACAATTTGTATAATTTCAATGACACATTTTATAAAGGCAATGACAGGAACAAGTAAGATACAGGGAAACGCACAGAAAGCAGCCGGTTGATGAGAGGCGCACGGGAAGCTTTATCCGAATACATCCTATAGCTGCACACCGAAGATTCCAAAGGGGAGTGAGTAGGCTGTGACGGAAGATAACCGTTAGCGTATCGGCGTATCCCGTAAGGGCGTACGTAATGAGGCAGGAAGCGCGAGCTTTTTGTAAAGACAGGTGGTAACACGGGATTTTACCCGTCCTTTCAATTATGAAGGGACGGGTTTTATATTTATACAGTAGCTTATTTCCGTGGACAGCGAGCCGGTCAGAAAATGTCGGAAAACAGGAATGACAAATAGAAACAGGCAACAAAAAGAAAAAGGAGAAGAAAAATGACAGTATTTGAAGAATTAAAGGCGAGAGGGCTTTTGGCACAGCTGACAGATGAGGAGGAAATTAAGGAGCTGATAAATAACGGAAAAGCAGTTTTTTATATTGGTTTTGACCCTACGGCGGACAGCCTTCATGTAGGGCATTTCATGGCGCTTTGCCTGATGAAGAGACTGCAAATGGCTGGGAATAAGCCTATTGCGCTGATTGGCGGCGGAACAGCCATGATTGGGGATCCATCGGGCAGAAGCGATATGCGGAATATGATGACTACGGAGACCATTGACCATAACTGTGAATGTTTTAAGAAACAGATGAGCAAATTTATTGATTTTTCCGATGGCAAAGCGCTGATGGTAAACAATGCGGAATGGCTCAGGGATTTGAATTACATTGAATTTATCCGGGATATTGGGGCGCATTTTTCCGTAAACCGGATGCTGACGGCGGAATGTTACAAGCAGAGGATGGAGAAGGGTTTAAGCTTCCTGGAATTTAACTACATGATTATGCAGAGCTACGATTTCCTTTCTCTCTATGAAAGATATGGATGCAACATGCAGTTCGGGGGAGACGACCAGTGGAGCAATATGTTAGGCGGTACGGAGTTAATCCGCAGAAAACTGGGGAAAGACGCTTATGCCATGACCATTACCCTTTTGCTGAATTCTGAGGGAAAGAAAATGGGAAAGACCCAGAAGGGCGCAGTATGGCTTGATCCTGAAAAGACTTCTCCTTTTGAATTTTACCAGTATTGGAGAAACGTAGGGGATGCGGACGTATTAAAATGTATCCGTATGCTGACTTTTCTCCCCATGGAGGAAATCGAGAAAATGGATTCCTGGGAAGGCAGCCAGTTAAATACGGCGAAAGAAATTCTGGCATTTGAGCTGACGAAAATGATTCATGGCGAGGAAGAAGCGGTAAAGGCGCAGGAATCCGCAAGGGCGTTATTTACAAGCGGCAACGCGGCGGATATGCCTACAGCCGTTTTAAGCCCGGAGGATTTTAAAGAGGAATCCATTGATATTTTATCCATCCTGGTAAAATCAGGTCTTGTCCCCACCAGGAATGAAGGAAGAAGAGCCGTAGAGCAGGGCGGCGTCAGCGTGGACGGGGAAAAAGTAGGAGATATTAAGGTATCCTTTACCAAAGAGCAGTTAAAAGGCGACGGTCTTGTGGTAAAACGGGGAAAGAAAAATTTCCGTAAGGTTATTGTGGAATAGGAAGTGATTTTATGGCGCTTTCGCCGGTTATGAGAATGCAGCTTATAAACGGAGTGGAAAGAGTGCTTCATGCACCGGGCAATCCAGCCCATGATTTAAAGGAAATGACCCTGGTGCTGGATTACCATATGGATAAAGAAGAAATAGGCGCGCTTGCAAGGGACGTGGCAGGGGCGTTAAAAGGGCATAGCCATATCTTTGCCAATGTACGTTGTAATTTGGTCCATTGGAAAAGAGATGAGGACATATACAATGAAGTCTGTCCGCTGGCAATGGTGCAATTAGGACGATTTCTGGAAAACTATGAGCAGACAGAAGAGATGAAAAAAGTTGAACTTCTCTGCGAGTACCTGAAACGGTTTCATGCCAGAAGTAAGCTGATTCTGACGCTTAGCGACGGAGCGTATTCCATTGGGGATAAAGAGCGGCTAAAAGCTGCGCTTGTGCCCTTTTTGCAGTATAAGCTTTTATTTGCAGACAATCAAAAGGTCAGTAAGCTGACGGAAACGGGGATAACATCTAAATTGCGGTAAAAAGGAGGAACGATATATGCGGTATAAAAGAATATTCCTGATTGTACTGGATTCCCTTGGAATCGGTGCAATGCCAGACGCAGCAGAATATGGGGATGCAGGGACTAATACCTTCGTCCATATCTGGGAACGGATGCAGGGACTGGAGATTCCCAATTTACGAAAGTTAGGAATGGGTAACTTGTGCCGGGTTACAGAAGATAAAGAAACTCTCGGGTACCGGCTGCGGTTGAAGGAAGCCAGCACCGGAAAAGATACCATGACCGGTCATTGGGAAATGATGGGTATTCTGACGACAAAACCTTTCCGGACTTTTACGGAAACCGGTTTTCCTCCCGCATTAATTAAAGAGTTGGAGGAAAAGTGTCAGAGAAAAATTATAGGAAATAAAGCCGCCAGCGGGACGGAAATCCTGGAAGAGCTTGCAGAGCGGGAAATAAAGAATGGGGAATTAATTGTGTATACCTCAGCGGATTCCGTATTGCAGATTTGCGGAAATGAGGAAACCATGGGAGTGGAAACTCTTTACCGCTATTGTGAAATCGCAAGGGAGCTGACGATGAAAGAAGAGTGGCGGGTAGGCAGGGTTATTGCGCGCCCTTACACAGGGATGAAAAGAGGGGAATTTTGCCGCACTCCCAATAGAAGGGATTATGCCCTTGCCCCCGGGAAAAAGACGGTGTTGGATTTCCTGAAAGAAAGCGGGATTCCGGTAGTGGGAATCGGTAAAATAGAGGACATTTTTGCAGGACAGGGAATTACGGAAAGCGAACATTCCAAAAGCAGCGTTCATGGAATGGAGCAGACTATTCAGAAGGCAAAGGAATTGGAGAAAGGACTTGTGTTTACAAATCTGGTGGATTTTGATGCCTTGTGGGGACATAGAAGAAACCCTGTGGGCTACGGCAGGGAGATAGAAGCCTTTGATGTAAAGTTAGGAGAGCTTCTTTCCCTTTTGGAAGATGACGATTTGGTAATGCTGACTGCCGACCATGGAAATGACCCCACCCATACAGGAACGGATCATACCAGAGAGACAGTTCCCCTTTTAATATATGCAAAATCCATGTCCGGGCAGGCGGAGCTAAAGGATGGGGACACCTTTGGGGTTATCGGGGCGACGATAGCAGAAAATTTTGCTGTGGATTTGCCGGATGACCTGATTGGGGAATCCCTGTTGAAGAAGCTGATATAAGGAAAACGATAAATGCAGAAAGACGACGCAAAGACCGTTTTATAGTACACCTCCTTTGCTAAACTAAAACCAGTAACAGGAACATTTTAGTTTGGCAGGGAGGTTTTATTTATGAAAGGATATGTAGTAAATGACGGTTATATGGGATTTACGGGAAGCGGTTATATGCTTTTTGCGAGTGAGGAAGATTACAGAGAATACATGAAAGATGCAGCATAAAACAAAATTTAAAAATCCTCTTGACAGAAATAATATTCATGATATTATATAGATAATCGATATATAGATTATCTATATAATAACGCGTGTAAGAAGCAAGCAACATGACAAACGACAGTGAATCCCTGTTTGTTGTAGCAGGGCTGCCGGTATTTATGACAGGAGGAAGAGAAATGGCAGTTGACAAAAGCTTACTTTCGGGAAGTACCACCATGCTCCTTTTAAAATTATTATCAGAAAAGGATATGTATGGTTATGAAATGATTGAAACCCTGCAAAAGCGTTCCCAGAATGTTTTTGTGCTGAAAGCGGGAACCTTATATCCCCTGCTTCATTCCCTGGAAGAAAAAGGGTATCTGACGGTTTATGAAAGGGAAGCTGCGGGAAAGACCAGAAAATATTACAGCATTACAAAAGAAGGGAAAAGCTTTTTAAAGGTTAAGCAGGAGGAATGGAAGGAGTATTCCGGTGCGGTTAGCGGTGTGTTGGGAGGTGCAGTCTATGGAATTGCATGAATATCTTGATACGCTTTCGGAACAGATACGCTGCAAAAAAGCCCGTCCCATGATTGTGGAAGAAATCGAAAACCATATTAACGACCAGGCGGAAGCCTACATAAAAGAAGGCATGGGAGAAGAGGAAGCCGTGGAAAAGGCTGTTCTGGAAATGGGAGATCCTGTAGAAGCAGGGGTGGCATTAGATCGGGTCCACAGACCACGGATGCAGTGGCAGCTTGTGATATCAGCAGCCCTGTTGTGCATTGTTGGGTTGGTAATGCAGATTATTATTTTTAAAATGGGGTGTCTTTCCAACGATACCAATGTAACGACTATCAGGAACAGCTTTATCGGGAATGCGGTTTTAAATACGTTTATAAGCTTTGCGGTAATAGCGGCTGTATGCGTTATTGACTATACTTTCCTGGGAAGACATCCTATAGCAGTTTGGTGTACTGCCTGTATCTGCCTTCTTGTGTATTTTTTTATACAGGATTTCCTGCCCTTTTCTTTAAACTATACTTTTGGATATTATATTGTTACATTGATGACGCCTGCCTTTGCAGCGGTGGTTTTCTGCTACAGGGGGAAAGGATGGAAGGGACTGTTAAAATGTATTGCGCTTTATGGTGTGGCAGTATTCATAGGCATCCATACATTGAGAACTGCGGGAGGAATCATGGAATTATCCATAGCAGTCCTGTTTATTTTGACCGTTTCTGTTTTAAGGGGATGGTTTGGGGAAAGAAAAGTCGGTAAGCTTGCGCTTATATGGATTCCGGCGGCAGCTTTTCCCGCTGCGCTTATCTGGATTGCGTTCCGTTTGGAGGGCGGAGCCTTTCTTACAGGTTATCAGGCAGCAAGAATCCGGAGCTTGTTTATACAATCCGAGGAATCTTATCAGGTCAAAGTAATACGGGATGCACTGAACCATATCAGTCTTTTTGGGAACAAAGAACTGCCGCTTACGACTCTTCCCGCTATTCAGAATGATTACGTGGTAACATCCATGTTGATGTATTTTGGCGTGGCATTTACCGTGGCAGTTTTGGGAATAATTGTTTACTTTTTGTGGAAAGCATTCCGGTTAAGCTTTCAACAAAAAAACCGGCTGGGTTCGGTTATCAGCCTTAGCTGTGTATGTCTGTTGTCTGCAAAAAGCCTGATTTATCTATTTTCCAATATAGCGGTTTTTACCGCCTTTGGACAGATGAGCATGCCGTTTTTATCCTATGGCATGGGTAATTGTATCGTCAATGGAGTGCTTATCGGGTTATTGTTGAGTGTATACCGCAATACGGATATTGTTTCCGAAAAAAGTATAAAATCCCGTTATATATTCCGTTCCCCTATACAAAAGGTATAACAGCATTTTAAAAGGGACAATTTATTACAAACAGTCAATAAACCTGCCGCAAGCAGCCACTTGG